>Ga0209415_10004344_pt1 | contig 26020 bp, 20 predicted proteins | sample PeaSoiSIISIP2007_FD_187696 | JGI IMG/M metagenome (GOLD analysis project Ga0209415, IMG submission 187696) | Peat soil microbial communities from Weissenstadt, Germany - SII-SIP-2007 (SPAdes) (version 2) | ecosystem: Environmental > Terrestrial > Soil > Wetlands > Peat | place: Germany... | reverse complement strand
TTTTGCCGTACTGCTGCGGAGTTCCCGTTGAAACGTCCCCATACCAGTTGGAAGCGCGCAAGGCCTGCCCTGCTTGTTCTCGTGCTGACGTGCGCCGCCGGCGCGCTCGCCCTCGGCGCTTGGGGCAAGTGGCCTAGCTTGCGCGCGCACGGCGGACCGAGCGCCGAAGAGCTGGTGGCCATCGAGCAAGGGTACGTGTGCCCGATGCACCCGGAGATCACTTCCGATCATCCGGATAAGTGTCCGATCTGCGGCATGGACTTGGTCAAGGCCGGTGCGCACCGTCACCGCCACGACCTGCAGGTCGATCCGACCGCCCTTTCGAGCCTGGGCGTGCGGCTGGTTTCGGTCGAACGCAAGCAAATCGCACAGGAGGTGCGCGCCTACGGCACCATCGTCCCGGACGATGGCTCGCAAATCAGTGTCACCACAAAGTTCGAGGGCTGGCTGCGCAAGCTCTACGTGCATTCGGTCGGCGAACCGGTCGAGCGCGGCCAGGTCCTATACGAGATCTACTCGCCCGACCTGGTCATGAAGGAGCGCGAATACTTTCAGTTTCTCACCCGGCGCAAGCAGATCCTGCAGAGTGTCGGGGACGTTTCGCAGCAGGAAAACGAATACGTCATGGATCTGCTGCGCGAGTCGCAAAAAGAGCGCGAGGACTTGCTGCGGCGCGACCTGGACATCGAAACGATCCAGCAATTGGAGCAGACCGGTACTACGATCGAAGTCGTAAAGGTGCGCGCGCCGCGCAGCGGCGTCCTGACCCAGCTCAATGTGCGCGAGGGCAGTTTCGTTTCCCCCGCCGCGCCGATATTGACAATCGCCGATCCGTCCACTGTTTGGATCGACATCACGCTCGGCGCGGGGCAATCCGCGCTCGTGCAGCCGGGCGACGCCGTGACCATCTGGGGCGACGGCCCCGTACCGATCGAGGCCAAGCTCGACTTCATCAATCCGCTCCAGGACGGCAACCGCGCGCACGCACGTGTCGTGCTGCACCGGCCCGATGCCGGTCTGCGCCTGGGCGCACTGGTCGACGTTTCCATCCGCGCGTCCGCCCACTCGGCGCGCGTGCTGCCGAGCTCGGCCGTGGTGCGGACCGGGCACGGCGATTTCGTCATGCTGGCGCGGGGCGCAGGCGCCTTTTTGCCCGTGGAGGTGCATGCGGGGGCCGAGAGCGAGGATACGATTGAAATCCGCGGCGGCATTCAGGAAGGAGCACAGGTTGCTTCCAACGCCCAGTTCCTACTCGATCCCGCCGCCTCGTTGAGCGATACACTGGCGCGCCGGGAGGACACGAGCCGCACGATTGTCTCCGCATCGGGTTCCATGCAATGATGGACCGCCGCGCATCGACCGCGGCTCCGCCGCCGGCGCATTCTTGCTTGATGCGCCGCCTAAGGGAGCACCGCCCTTAGCACGGTTCGGTACGCCGTAAGGGATTTTCTTGATCGAGCAAGTCATCGCGTGGTCCCTGCGCCACCGCGCAATCGTGTTGCTATGCGCCGTGGCGATCACGGTCCTGGGCGTGCAGGGCGTGCGCGGGCTCGCGCTCGATGCGATCCCCGACCTGTCGGAAGTCCAGGTGATCGTGCAGACGAGCTACCCGGGGCAGCCCCCGCAGTCCGTCGAGGACCAGGTGAGCTACCCGCTCGCATCGGCAATGCTGGCCGTGCCGGCGATCTCGGCCGTGCGCGGCTTCTCGATGTTCGGCGAATCCTACCTGTATGTGATCTTCCGCGAGGGCACCGATCCCTACTGGGCGCGCTCGCGCGTCCTGGAGTACCTCACGCAGATCGCCTCGCGCCTGCCCGCCGGTGTGGCGCCGATGCTGGGGCCCGACGCCTCGGGCGTGGGATGGGTGTTCGAATATGCGCTGGTCGATCGCCAGCATCGTTACGACCCCGACCGCCTGCGTGCCCTGCAGGATTTCTTTCTCAAGCTCGAGTTGCAGAGCGTACCCGGCGTGGCCGAAGTGGCCAGCGTCGGCGGCCTTGCGCGTCAGTTCCAGATCGAGGCCGATCCGGCGCGTCTGGCCGGTTACGGCCTGGGACTGGAGCGCGTGGTGCGCGCGGTGCAGGACAGCAACATTTCGAGCGGGGGATCGGCCCTGGAAATGGGGCGCGCCGAATACATGGTGCGCGCGCAAGGCTACCTTGCGGACCTGGAGGATTTTCGCAATATCCCGCTCGGGGTCGATGCGCACAATCAACCCTTGCGCCTTGGCGACGTGGCTCGCGTGCAGATCGGGGCCGAGGCGCGGCGCGGGGTTACGGACCTGGACGGGTTGGGCGAAGCACCGGGCGGCATCGTCGTCATGCGCCACGGCGAGAATGCACTTGCGGTTGCCGAGCAGGTCAAGGCGCGGCTCGAGATCCTGCGCCGCAGCCTGCCGCCGGGCGTGGAGATCGTGATCACCTACGATCGCTCGGGATTGATCCGCGGCGCCGTCGGCACGCTATACCGAAGGCTGATCGAGGAGTCGCTCGTCGTCGCCCTGGTCTGCGGTGCATTCCTGCTGCACCTGCGCTCGGCCCTGGTCATCATCGTGACCCTGCCGCTGGGCATCCTGGCCGCGCTCGCGGTGCTGGCCGCGCAAGGCACGAGCGCCAACCTGATGTCGCTGGGGGGAATCGCAATCGCGATCGGCGCCATGGTCGATGCGGCAATCGTGATGGTGGAGAACCTGCACAAGCGCCTCGAGAGCGCGGCCGCCGGCTTCGACCGCTGGGAAATCGTGCGCCGCAGCGCAAGCGAGGTCGGACCGGCGCTGTTCTTTTCGCTGCTCGTGATCACCGTCTCCTTCCTGCCGGTGTTCGCGCTCACCGGGCAGGAAGGCCGGCTTTTCCGTCCCCTGGCCAGCACCAAGACCTACGCCATGGCGGCCAGCGCCTTGCTGGCGGTAACGCTCACGCCGGTCCTGATGGGCTACCTGGTGCGCGGCCGGATCGCGCCCGAACGCGCAAATGCGCTGCATCGCGTGCTGCACGCGGCCTACCAGCGCACGCTTGTGGCCGCGTTGCGCCGGCCAGGCTGGGCGCTTGGCGTCGCCGCGCTCGGGCTGGCGAGCGCCGCCTGGCCCCTTTGGCACTTGGGCAGCGAGTTCATGCCGCCCCTGTACGAGGACAGCATTCTGTACATGCCCACGACCTTGCCGTCGATCTCAGTCGACGAGGCGGCGCGCATGCTCCAGGTAACCGACCGCCTGGTCCGCGAGCTCCCGGAGGTCGAGCAGGTCTATGGAAAGGCGGGACGGGCACAGACCGCTACCGATCCGGCCCCGCTTTCGATGTTCGAGACCGTGATCTTGCTCAAGCCGCAGGACCAGTGGCCAGCCGGCGAGAGCGTCGAGCAGCTGGTCGACAAGCTCGACCGTCAGGTCCAGTTGCCGGGGATCACCAACGGCTGGGGCTACCCGATTCGCACCCGCATCGATATGCTTGCCAGCGGAATTCGCACACCGTTGGGGCTCAAGGTGAGCGGGCCCGATCTTGCGGTGATCGCCGAACTGGCGCAGAAAGTCGAGTCCGCGTTGCGCGGCGTACCTGGCACCCGCAGCGCCTTTGCCGAACGCATCGCCGGGGGCCGATATCTCGATATCGACCTGGACCGTAGGCGTGCGGCGCGCTACGCGGTGACGATGGCCGAGGTGCAGGGCGTTGTCCAAGGAGCGATCGGCGGCGAGAACATCGCCAGCGTGATCAGCGGCCGGGAGCGCTACTCCGTCAACCTGCGTTACCCGCGGTCCTGGCGCGACTCGGCCCAGTCGATCGCCCAGATCCCCATCGTCACGGCAAGCGGCGACAAGGTCCGCCTCGGCGACATTGCCCGCCTCGTCCTGCGCGATGGCGCCACGGAAATCAAGAGCGAAAACGCCCAGCTCGTCGATTATGTCTACCTGAACCTCGACACCTCCGACCTGGGAGGCTATGTCGCCTTGGCCGACCGGGCGCTGGCACGGATCGACCTGCCGCCCGGCTATACCATCTCCTGGTCGGGCCAATACGAACAGATGCAGCACGCGCGTGAGCGCCTGGCCTGGCTCGTTCCGGCCACGATCGGGCTCGCAGCGCTGCTGCTGTACGGCCACTTCCGTAGTTGGGAGCGCGTGGCGCTGGTGCTGCTGTGCCTGCCCTTTTCCCTGATCGGCGGTGTATGGCTGGTCTACGCGCTGGACTATCGACTCTCGGTCGCGGTGGCCGTCGGCTTTATCGCCCTGGCCGGGGTCGCCACCGAGTTCGGCGTCGTCATGCTGCTGTATCTGGACCAGGCACGTGCGCAGGCGCGGCGCGGGGCGGCGCCGATGCGCCGCTTCGCGCACTTTCGCGCCCTGATCCGGGGCGCATCCTCACGCGTGCGCCCCAAGGCCATGACCGTCGCAGTCATCGTCGGCGGCCTGCTGCCGGTAATGGCGGGACAGGGCCTGGGCAGCGACGTGATGAAGCGGATCGCGGCCCCGCTAGTAGGAGGGATGCTCACGGCACCCCTGTTGTCGATGATCGTTCTGCCCCTGATCTACGAATGGTGGCAGCGCCGCCATATCGAAAGGGTAAGCGTGCCAGGAGCCGGCGGTGTGCAATCGCTACGTCCCTGAACGCGGACTTTTTGGGCTGCCGGTGCCAAACAAGGCCGGGGCCCACCATGGAATAGAATCTGCCACGGCGATCCATGGAGCGAGCAATTGTCCACCCTGAGCGTGCCCAACCTGGCGGCTGCAGCCGGTCCCGTGCTGGAATTCGAGCGCCGCATACTCGATTCGGTGCCCGAAATCGAGCATTGGTTCCGGCTCCAGTGGCTGGAACACACGCCACCGTTCTACGGTTCGGTGGACCTGCGCAACGCGGGTTTCAAGCTCGCCCCCGTCGACATGAACCTCTTCCCCGGCGGGTTTAACAACCTCTCCGACGACGCGTTGCCCTGCGCCGTACAGGCGGCGCAGGTCGCGGTCGAGCGCATCTGCCCCGACGCCCGCCGTTTATTGCTGGTGCCCGAGCGCCATACGCGCAACGTCCATTATCTGCTCAATGTGGCGCGACTGGTCCGTATCCTTTCCTCTACCGGGCTCGAAGTGCGCATCGGCAGCCTGGCCGAGGAGCTAACGGAGCCCACCACCATTTCCTTGCCGGGCGCAGAGCGCCTGCTGGTGGAGCCCTTACACCGCAATGGGCGGCGCGTGGTACTTGACAACTTCGACCCCTGCGTCGTTTTGCTCAACAATGATCTGTCCGCGGGGACACCGGAAATCCTGCAGGGCCTAGACCCCGACCAAACCTTGCTGCCACCGCTGCATGCGGGCTGGTCCGTGCGTCGCAAGTCGAACCATTTCGCCTGTTACGATGAAGTAGCCGGCACCTTTGCGCGCCTGGTCCAGGTCGACCCTTGGATGATCAATCCCCTGTTTGCCCGCTGTGGTGAGGTCGACTTCCGGGATACCGCCAGCAATGAATGCCTGGTGAGCCAGGTCGATCAGCTGCTCGCGGCCATTCGCGAGAAGTACCAGACCTACGATATCCAGCAAAAGCCCTTCGTCATCGTCAAGGCCGATGCTGGCACGTACGGCATGGGGATAATGACGGTCCACGACGCCTCGGAGGTGGCGGCGCTCAACCGCAAGCAGCGCAACAAGATGGCCATCGTCAAGGAGGGCCTGCACGTCTCGGAGGTGATTATCCAGGAGGGCGTTCCGAGCTTCGAGAAGGTCGAACATGGCGTTGCCGAACCGGTCGTATACATGATCGACCGCTACGTCGTCGGCGGCTTTTACCGGGTGCACCCGGGTCGCGGAATCGACGAAAATCTCAACGCCCCGGGCATGCACTTCGTTCCCCTGGCGTTCCATTGCAGCTGCAACCTTCCGGATCCGCGGGCGGCGCCCGGCGCAAGCGCGCTCAATCGTTTCTACATCTATGGTGTCATCGGCCGGCTCGCACTGCTGGCCGCGGCGCTGGAGCTCGAGCGCTGGGATCCTGCCAACAGCGGCGCTACGGATCGGGGCGCTCCTACGAGCAGCACGACGCCGGCGCTGGCGGGTTAGCCACGAACGGGGAATCCGTTGGGGAACTCCGCCACAGGCAAGTCCAGCCAACGGGCGGTGCTGTTCGTAGCCGACCCGCTCGAGCATCTCAAGCCGGAGAAGGACTCGAGCATCGCGATGATGCGCGAACTGGCGCGGCGCGGTCATGCCATCTGGGCTTGCACCCCACGCGAGCTGGTCTGGGAGAGCGCCACGGTTCGGGCGGCCGCACGCCCCATCGCGCTGCGCGCCCAGGCCGATCCCGGCGGCGGCCTGGCTGCGGCCGCCGATGCCTGGTACCTTGCGCAAAGTCCTGCGGTGCGCCGCCTGGTCGATTTCGACGCCGTACTCATGCGCAAGGACCCCCCGTTTGACGGCGAGTACCTGTACGCCACGCATTTGCTCGGAGCTGCCGTGCGCGGCGGCGCGCGCGTGTTCAATGCGCCTTCGGCGCTGCGCGATCACAATGAAAAGCTGGCGATCACGGAATTTACGCAGTTCATCGCCCCAACGCTGGTGAGTTGCGATCCGCGGGAAATCCTCGCCTTCCGCGAGGTGCAGGGCGAAATCGTCGTCAAGCCCCTCGACGGCATGGGCGGCAGCGGCATCTTTCGCATAGCCGCCGGCGATCCCAATACCAACGTCATTCTGGAAACCGCCACGCAGGACGGTTCCCGCACGGTGATGGCGCAGCGATTTCTTCCCGAGATCGCCAGCGGCGACAAGCGCATCTTGCTAATCGCCGGCCGCCCGGTCCCGTACGCCCTGGCGCGCATACCCAAGCCGGGCGAATCGCGTGGCAACCTCGCCGCCGGCGGCAGGGGTCAGGCCCAGGCGCTGTCGGCGCGCGACCGCCAGATTGCCGAGGCGCTCGGACCCATACTGGAGCAGCGCGGACTGCTGCTCGTGGGTCTGGACGTCATCGGCGACTACCTCACCGAGATCAATATCACCAGCCCGACGTGCTTCGTGGAGATCCACCAGCAAAGCGGCTTCGACGTCGCTTCGGCCTTCGTCGACGCTCTCGAGCAACGCCTGGGACCCTGAACACCATGGTTACCATCGTCGTCATCGCCCACCGGCCGCTTGCCAGCGCCCTGGTAACTGCCGCGCAGCACGTGTACAGCCGCGATCCCTGCGCGGCCTCGCGCCAGCTCGTTGGCCTGGACGTGGCACCGGACGCCGAATTGGGCGATGCCGTGGCGCAGGCAAACGCCTTGCTGCAATCGGTGGATCGGAGCCAGTGCATTCTCATCCTGACCGACCTGTTGGGTGCAACGCCAGGCAACGTAGCGGCCCGCCTGGCGCAGCCCGGGCGCATCGCGGTGGTCGCCGGCGTCAACATGCCGATGTTGCTGCGTGCCCTTTGCTACTGCGAGTCGAGTCTGGATGAGCTTGTCGCCAAAGCCCTGGCGGGCGGCGCCAACGGCCTGCTGCAATTACCCGCATTCCCCGGCGCCAGCACCACGCCGTCTGACGGAAAGGCGCCTGAGCGCAAACGATGATCTCCCGCTCCTTTACGATCCGCAATAAACTCGGGCTGCACGCACGACCCTCCGCCCAGATTACCCAGACCGCCTCGCGCTTTCAAAGCGAGGTATTCATCGCCAAGGACGATCGGCGTGTCAACGCCAAATCGATCATGGGGGTAATGATGCTCGCGGCCGGAGCCGGCACCGTCGTCACGATCGAGGCCACGGGCACGGACGAGGAACAAGCGATGCAGGCGCTGGGCCAACTGATCGACGGCGGTTTCGGCGAACAGAGCGGCTGACTCGGTCTGCTTTTTCGGGCAGTCGGGTGCGGTGCGGGTCCAGCGATGGCTGACAAAGCGGGACCGATTCGTGGCAATTCTTCCGGACCGGAGTCGGGCAGCGCGTTTGAAGCCTGGTAAGTGGGCAAACTTGTGATGTGGGCGTGACGATGAGCAAACAGCTAGTCGGGCAGGGAGTGGCGCGCGGGATCGTGATCGGTCGCGCCCATCTGCTCGCACCCAGCGAACTCGATATCCGGCAGTACAACATCCAACGCGGCGACGTACTGCACGAGGTCGCGCGCCTGAACAATGCGTTCTCCCTGGTCCGCGCCGAACTCGAGCAGTTGCGGGACGACGTTGCCGACGAAGCACCGCCGGAGGTCAAAGCGTTTCTCGATCTGCACCGGATGATTCTGGACGACTCGCTGCTGTGTGATGCGCCGCGCGATCTCGTCCGCACGCGCCTGATCAACGCGGAGTGGGCGCTGACGATACAGCTAGAGGAGGTCTGCCGGCAGTTCGAGGCGATCGACGACGATTACTTTCGCAGCCGCTCGCAGGACGTGCGCCAGGTCGTTGAGCGGGTGCTGCGGCGCCTGGCCGGCGGTCGCCCCTCCCCCGTGGCGCTGGCGCGCAAGCTCGAGGAGGGCGAGCGCCTGGTTGTGGTAGCCCACGACCTTGCGCCGCCCGACGTACTGCATTTCCGCGAAGACGTGGGTAGCAGTCTGGCTGGTTTCATCACCGAACTCGGTGGCCCGACCTCGCACACCATGATCCTTGCGCGCAGCCTGGGTCTGCCCGCGATCGTCGGAGTGGTCGATGCCCGCAGCGCGATCGCCGAAGGCGACCTGATCGTGGTCGATTCCGATGCCGGCCGCGTGATCGTCCAGCCTGATGAAGAGACGCAGGCCGAATACCGGCGACGGATCCTGCTCCAGGGCCACGCGCGCACCGAGCTGCGCAAGCTGCGCGGCAAGCTGTCGCGCACCAAGGACGGGATCCCGATCGAGTTGTTGGCCAATATTGAAATGCCCGACGATGTGCACGATGCGCTGGACGCCGGCGCCGATGGGGTGGGTCTTTTTCGTACCGAGTTCCTCTTCATGAATCGGGACCGTTTGCCCTCCGAAGACGAGCAGTTCGAATCCTATGCGAAGGTTGCCCGGGCGATGAAGGGCAAGCCCGTGGTCATTCGCACGCTCGATATCGGCGCCGACAAGGTGCTCAATTACTCCGCACGCCAGAGCCTTGGCATGGCTCACGACGGCGGCGATGGCCAGGACCTTGAACCCAATCCGGCGCTAGGACTGCGCGCGATCCGCTACTGCCTGGCGTACCCGGATCTGTTCCTGACGCAGTTGCGCGCCATCCTGCGGGCCTCCAGCCACGGAACGGTACGCATCCTGGTACCGATGCTTGCCCATGTGCACGAGATCGAACAGGCGCTGTTGTTCGTTGCGCGCGCCAAGGAGCAGCTCAAGGAGCGGCGGCACAAGTTTGACGGACGCGTTCCGGTCGGCGGCATGATTGAAGTGCCAGCAGCGGCTCTGAACCTGGGGCCGTTCATCGAGCGCCTGAAGTTCCTTTCCCTGGGCACCAATGACCTGATCCAGTATGCCCTGGCGATCGACCGCACCGACAGTGCCGTGGCCTATCTGTACGAACCGTTGCACCCGGCCGTCCTGCAGCTCATCCAGCATACGATCCGCACGGGCGCGCGCGCCGGGTTGCCGGTATCCGTTTGCGGCGAAATGGCCGGAGACCTGGGCAGCGTCGAGTTGCTCCTGGGAATGGGCCTGCGGCGCTTCTCCATGAATCCCGCGCAATTGCTCAGCGTCAAACAGCGGCTCTTCGGACTCGACTCCAAGGTCGCCGGGCGGCTTGCGGCGCGTGTCGCACGGCTGCACGATCCGCTGGCAATCCGCGCCGCGCTCGAACGGGCGGATCGAAGCGAGCACCGCACCGCTGTCCGTCCAAGGCCCAAGCGGCCTGTGCCGGCGCGCAGCGCCCGGCGCCGATCCTAATCGCCGTGTCCGCCCGGCCCAGCGCGCAGTCAGTCGGCATCGTCTCGGCACGGACGACGCATTTTGCCGCGCCGCTGGCGCTAAGCAGCGGCGCCCAGTTGGCCGACTACGATCTGCGCTACGAGACCTACGGCATGCTCAATTCCCGGCGCAGCAACGCGGTACTGGTATGCCACGCGCTCAACGCATCGCACCACGTGGCCGGTGTCTACGCCGACCAGCCGCGCAGCACCGGCTGGTGGGACAACATGGTCGGTCCGGGCAAGCCTATCGACACGCGGCGCTTTTTCGTGATCGGGGTCAACAACCCGGGGTCGTGCTTTGGCTCTACCGGTCCAATGTCGACCAACCCGGCAAGCGGCAAGCCGTACGGCGCCGCGTTTCCGGTGGTGACCGTCGAGGACTGGGTCAACGTCCAGGCCCGCCTGGTCGATGCGCTGGGTATCGAGCGCCTGGCCGCGGTCATCGGCGGCTCATTGGGGGGCATGCAGGCCCTGTCGTGGGCAATTCAGTATCCGCAGCGCATCGGCCGCTGCGTCGCGATCGCCACGACGCCGAAACTCAGCGCCCAGAACATCGCCTTCAACGACGTGGCCCGCAGCGCGATCCAGAGTGATCCGGACTTTCACGGCGGCGACTACTACGCACACGGCGTGATACCCAGGCGCGGGTTAAGCGTGGCGCGCATGATCGGTCACATCACCTATCTGTCCGGCGACGACATGACCGAACGCTTCGGTCGCAGCCTGCGCGCGCAGGACTACGCCTTCGGATACGGCGCCGAGTTCGAGGTCGAGTCCTACCTGCGCTACCAGGGCGACAAGTTCTCCGAATATTTCGATGCCAACACATATCTGCTCATTACGCGCGCGCTCGACTACTTCGACCCGGCGCGCGCACATGAAGGAAGCCTGGTGCAGGCGCTGGCACCTGCGCAGGCCCAATTTCTGCTGGTTTCGTTCACGACCGACTGGCGCTTCGCGCCGGCCCGGGCGCGGGAGATCGTCGCTGCACTGATCGCCAACGGCCGCGACGTGAGCTACGCCGAAATCGATGCGCCGCACGGTCACGACGCATTTCTGCTGGACGATCCGCGCTACCACCAGCTGGTGGCGGCGTACTTTGATCGCATCGCTGCCGAGTTTGCCTGATGCTGCGCCAGGACCTCGTACAGATCGCCAACTGGATCGAAGACGATTCGCTCATCCTCGACCTGGGATGCGGCGACGGCACACTGCTGGCCCACCTGCGGGATTCGCACAAGTGCGCCGGCTATGGCATCGAAATCGCCGATGCCTCGGTGCTCGAATGCGTACGCCGGCAGGTCAACGTGATCCAGGCCGACCTAGAGTCCGGGCTGCGCATGTTCGCCGACGCCATGTTCGACACGGTCGTGCTCTCGCAGACGCTGCAGGCTATGCACAACGTCGAGTCGATACTGCGCGAAATGGTTCGGGTCGGACGGCGCGGAATCGTGAGCTTTCCGAACTTTGGCCATTGGCGCCACGCCGTTTCGCTGCTGGCCGGGCATATGCCGGTCACACCGGATATTCCGTATCAGTGGTACGACACCCCGAACATCCACCTGTGCACGCCTAAGGACTTCGAACTCCTGGCCGCGCGCCTGGGCTTGCGGATCACCGATCGGGCCCTGCTCGCCGCTGGCCAGCCGGTCGCATTGCTGCGCAACCTGCGGGCGAACGTCGCGGTCTACCGCTTCGAAAAGCGCTGACCCGGGACGTATCGCTGCGTCGCCCAGACGAGCACCAGCGCAACGCTACCGCTGGCCGCGCATCCGCAGAAAAATGCCGGATACCCGAAGGCGTCGACAGCAAGCCCGGTGAACCCGCCGAAGAACTTTGGCACCAGCAGCATTACGGACGACAGGAACGCATATTGCGTCGCCGAAAATTCCCGGTTCGTGAGCCCGGAAAGGTAGCCGATGAACACCGTGCCCGCGATCCCCTCGGCGAAATTGTCGGTCGAGACGGCCACGATCAAGAGCGTCAGATCCGGCCCGCGCGTGGCCAGCAAGGCGTACAGCAGGATCGATGCCGACGAGACCAGCGCTGCGCCCCACATCATGCGCGGAATGCCGACCCGCAGCGTCAAAGCGCCGCCGACAAAGCCGCCCAGCAGCGCCATCGCAACACCGTAGACCTTGGAGACGGCCGCGACCTGGTCCTTGGTAAATCCGATGTCGTGATAAAACGGGTTGGCCATCACGCCCATGACGATGTTTGCGAAGCGGTAGCTCGACACCAGCGCCAAGATCAGGACCGCGTGCCATCGATAGCGGCGCAAGAAATCGGCGAACGGGGCTAGCAGCGTGGCATGCTGCTCGGACCGGCCGCGATGCGCCGAAGGCGACGTCGTCGGGGCAGCTTGGCGCGCGCCTTCGAGCTCCTCCCCCGGCGGTGCGATTGCACCACCGGCAGCGGTTTTTTCCGGTTTGCCCGCTGCTGCTTCTTGCGAACAGGCAACTGCGATCATCCCAACCAGCATGGAGGCCGCCATCACGCCGTACGAAACCATCCAGGCCTCGTGACGGTACGCAGTGGTCCCGTCGGCAGCACGTGCCGCGATCCAGAGTGCGCCGGCCCCGGCCCAGATCATGCCGACCCGATAGCCGGTCTGGTACGCCGCCGCCAAGGCTGCCTGGCGTTCCACGCCGGCCGATTCGATCCGGTAGGCGTCCAGGGCGATGTCCTGCGTGGCCCCCGCTATGGCGGTAAACAGCGCACAGCCGGCAAGCAAAGCCAAATCGTGCTGCGGATCGATCAGCGCCATGAGCAACAAACCAACGATGACGGCGCACTGCGCGAGCAGTAACCACGCGCGCCGGCGCCCGAGGCGCCCGCTCAGCCCGGGGACCGGGAGCCGATCGAGCAGCGGGGCCCAGACGAACTTGCAGGGGTAGGCAAACGCGACCCAACTCAGAAAGCCGATGGTCGGGCGGGCAATGCCGGCCTCGCGTAGACGAAAGGAAAGCGTCCCATAGATCAGCACCAGCGGCAGCCCAGCGGCAAATCCGAGCACCAGCATGCGCAATGCGGCGGGTTCGAGATAGACGCGCCAGGCGGAACGTACCGGGGCAGGCTCTTCGCGAACCGGGATCACAGGCGGCCGGAATAGTCGACGATCAGCGGCGCATGGTCGCTGAAGCGTTGCTTCTTGTAGATCTCGACCCGTTTGGCCTTGGCCGAAATGCCCGGTGTCGCGATCTGGTAGTCGATGCGCCACCCGACGTTGTTGTCCCAGGCGCGGCCCCGATTGCTCCACCACGTGTATTGCTCCGGTCGGGCATTGAGCCGGCGAAAGACGTCCACCCACCCCTGCTCATCGAACAGCCGCCCCAACCAGGCGCGCTCCTGTGGCAGGAAGCCGGAATTCTTCTGGTTGCTGCGCCAGTTCTTCAGATCGATCTCGTTATGAGCGATGTTGACGTCCCCGCAGACAATTACCTCCCGGCCACTGGCCCGCAGTCGCGCCAAATGCGGGTAGAAGGCATCGAGAAAGCGAAATTTTGCTTCCTGACGTTCCGGGGAACTCGATCCCGATGGAAAATAGACGCTGATTACCGTCAATTGGGAAAATTCCGCCTCCACATAGCGTCCCTCAGCGTCGAACTCTGCATTGCAAAAGCCGATTTTTACGCTGCGCGGCCGTTTTTTTGTGTAAATCGCGGTACCGCTATAACCTTTGGCCTGCGCGCAGTGGAAATATGCGTGCCGGGGACGCGGGCGCAGCAGCGCTTCGGGCAGGTCGGTTTCGTGGGCCTTGACCTCCTGCAGGCATACCAGGTCTGGGTCGCTGCGATCGATCCAGTCCATCAAGCCCTTGTTTGCTGCCGAGCGCAGGCCGTTGGCGTTGAGATTAACGATACGAAACATGGCAATTCCTAGAATCCTTGGCCGCTCGCATTGCGGTACGCTCGCGCCTCATTCGGGACAAGTGGTCCCCGCAACAAAGGCCCGTGCGCGCGCGTGATCCAAACATCCGAACAGTTCATCGCATTCGCCCTGGAAGCGGGCGCCCTCGCCTTCGGCGACTTCACGACCAAGGGCGGTCGCCGGACGCCGTATTTCTTTAACGCGGGGCGCTTCGATCACGGAGCAGCATTGCGCCGGCTGGCGGGATTTTATGCGCAGACGATACTGGCGGGCCGGGCGGCCGGAAAACTGCCGTTCGATATGCTTTTCGGGCCGGCGTACAAGGGCATAGCGCTGGCGGCAGCCACGGCGATGGTCTTGGCCGAAATGGGCGTCGACGTGCCCTTTTCCTATAACCGCAAGGAGGCCAAGGACCATGGCGAGGGCGGACTGCTGGTCGGTGCGCCACTGGCAGGTCGCGTACTGATCATCGACGATGTCATCACCGATGGTGCCGCCAAGCGCGAATCCGTGGAATTGATCCGCGCCCAGGGTGCCGAACCGGCCGGCGTGGTGATCATGCTCGATCGCATGGAGCGCACCGGCTCTGAAGGCGCTTTGTCCACCGAGTCGGCCGTACAGGCGTTTGAAAGAACAACCGGGATGCCGGTAGTTGCCATCGCCAATCTGGATGATCTGCTCGGTTTTCTGCGTTCCGGCTCGGCACTGGCCGCGTCGATGCGCCACCAGCTGCCGGCACTGGAGCAATATCGCAAACGCTATGGTGCCTGAACCCCTGCCGCCATTGCACGGATTGCCCGGTCGCGCAGCCGCCGGCGGGCGTTCTCGGGTGCTGGTCGCCGCGATAGCAGCCTTAGTGTCGCTATCGCTGTGCAATGTGGTGCGCGCCGCGGAGACCTATGTTTGCACCGACCGTAGTGGACACACCATTGCCGGGCCCGAGCCTCCACCGGAGTGCCGTGACCGGGACGTGCGGGTACTCAACCCCGACGGCTCGCTCAAAAGGATCATTCCCGCACCGCTGACCCAGGAGCAGCGCCACAAGCGCGATGCCGAGGAAGAGTTGCGAATGCGGCAGGAGGAGAGCGAGCGGGCACAAGCACGCAGGGACCGGGCGCTGCTGGAGACTTACAGCAACGTCGACGAGATTGACTCCGCGCGCAAGCGATCCTTGGCTGGTCGCCAGATGCTGATCGATCGCGCCGACCAGCGCATCGCGCAGTACGAGAAGGAGCGCAAGCGTCTGGACGACGAAGCGGAGTTCTATGTCAACCGTGAACTTCCCCTGAAGCTCAAGGATGCGTTCGAGGCCAATAAAGCGTTGGTGGAACAGCAGGAGAAGACCCGGGCCGACGCGCAACTGGAAATGAAGCGTATCAATGAGCGCTTTGACGCGGAAAGACGCCGCTACCTGGAACTCGAGGAGATGGCTGCCGAGGCTGCCGAGGCCCGCCGCCGGGAAGCGAAAGAGCAGGAATAGCGCGCCGCGCCAGGTTTTTCGAACGGCGCGCTAGCGCGAAGTGGGCATGGCGAACGGTGCACCAGCACCGGTGCCCTCGCTCCAACGCTGCATCACGGCCTTGTAGCGGGTATAAAAGCGCACGCCTTCCATGCCGTAGATATGCGTGTCACCGAACAAGCTGCGCTTCCAACCGCCGAACGAGTAGTAGGCGCTCGGCACCGGCAGGGGAACGTTGATTCCAACCATACCGATTCTGGCCCGCCGCGTGAACTCGCGCGCGCTGGCACCATCGGCCGTGTACAGGGCCACGCCGTTGCCATACTCGTGCCCATTGACCAAGGCGAGCGCCTGGTCCAGGTCCGGAACACGCACGATGGATAGCACCGGGCCGAAGATCTCCTCTCGATAGATGCGCATCGTCGGTTGGACATGATCGAACAGACAGGGGCCGAGGAAGAATCCCTGCTCATGGCCGGTTACCTGCAAGCCTCGACCATCGACCAGCAGCCGGGCACCTTCGGCAACACCGGCATTGACATACTCGAGCACGCGCTCACGGTGGGCCGAGGTCACCAGGGGCCCCATCTCGCTGGCCGGATCTGCGCCATCACCGATGCGAAGCCGTGCGAGGCGTTTTTGCAGGCGCGCAACCAGCGCATCGGCCGCATTGCCCACCGCAACGACGACGGAGATCGCCATGCAACGCTCACCGGCCGCGCCGTAGGCGGCACCGATCAGCGCGTCCTCCACCATTTCCAGGTCGGCATCGGGCATCACCACGAGGTGATTCTTGGCACCACCGAGCGCCTGCACGCGCTTGCCGCGCGCACAACCTTGTGTGTAAATCGATTCGGCGACCTTCGTCGAACCCACAAAACTCAACGCCTCGACCTCGGTCGCTTTCAACAGGGCGTCGACAGCGCTCTTGTCTCCCTGGACGACCTGGAATGCACCGTCCGGTAAACCGGCTTGCTGCAGCAATTCGGCGAGCAGGAGCGAAGCGGACGGATCGCGCTCCGACGGTTTGAGCACGAAGGTATTGCCGCAGGCCAGCGCCAGCGGAAACATCCACATCGGGACCATCGCCGGGAAATTAAACGGCGTAATCCCGGCGACGACCCCAAGGGGTTGCCGCAGGCAGTACTGGTCGATCCCGGCGGCCACTTGGTCCGAGAAGTCGCCTTTCAGTAGATGCGGAATGCCGGTTGCGAACTCGACGATCTCGATCCCGCGCATCACTTCGCCACGCGCGTCCGCAAGCACCTTGCCTTGCTCGCGGGTAATTATCGCCGCCAGGTCACCCAGGTGCGCCTCGACGAGCTCCTTGAACCGAAACAAGATCCGCGCCCGGCGCAGGGGCGGCGTATCCGCCCATTGCGGCCACGCCCGGTAGGCCGATTGCACCGCGCGGGCAACCGTGTCCGGACTGGCCAAAGAGACCGTGGTGCCACACACCCCGGTTGCCGGGTTGAAAACCTCGATTCGGCGCTCCGTCGAAACCTCAAAGCGCCGTCCATCGATCCAATGTCCAGTATTCAACGGTCCGCCTCCGCCACCATAGCTCTGCGATTCCGGCCGATGCGAACGGCTTACCCTTTTAGCGTTTGGCAGGGGTCGGGCTATGGGCCGGCTTCTTCTTCGCCAATTTGTGGGGCCGCGTCTTACCGTAGCTGCCGTTGTATATCTTGCCGCGCCGCGTGCGCGTATCGCCTTTGCCCATGCGTTTCCCCCTGGTAAACAGCGTGCTGAAACTATGATTCTATGCCGACGCGACGGGACAGGGTCCGGAGGCGGCCGCTTGCGCCCCCATCGGCGCAGGGCACCCCGGAATCGGCCGGTGCCTTCCACCAGGCCACTACAATGCGGTGGCTATTCGACCATCCACCGCCGCACCTGGGGAGATTGCTGATGGCGCTGGTTACTTTCCGCTCCCGTGCCGCAAGCGCGTTCATCATGCACGCTGACACGGCGCAGCGTCTGCTTGAGCTCATCGGCAAACCGATGGCGGAGCGCGGTGTGATCACGAACGAGCAGCTCGACGATGCGCTCGCACGCCTGCTACAGGCCGTAGAGAAGGAAAAGGCGGCCGGGAGCCCTGGCGAAGGAGACGATTCCGCGCCCACACGCCCCGTCAGCCTAGGGCAGCGCGCTTTTCCTCTCATTGAAATGCTGCGCGCCGCGCGCAAACGCGGCGTGGACGTGACATGGGGAATCTGAGTGCGGAGCGCGTCGACAATGCGCGATCAACGAACCCGGCGACGTTTTCCGGGTCATTGAACGTGGTAGATCGCGTCATACTGGTGGGCGCTCACTAGCCCCAAGATCCCCATATCGTCCATTCCATGCCCGCCCCGCTCGATCCCCAGCCAAGCCCGCCGCGCCTGCCGGGAATTCGGCGCCTGCTTATCGTCGGCATCAGTGCGCTGCTGATGGTTGCCCTGGCGATCGCCGTATCGCTGTTCGAATTGAAGCATGACCGCGAGGTCCAGCATCAATACGAGAACACCCTGGCCATAACGCGACTGACGTTCGACGCCGAAAGCCTCGCATCGCGCATACGCGCCTTGGAGGAGCTGCGTGCGCAAACGGGCGCGAACGCGGCCCAAGCCGGCGGGGTGCTGCAGAACGCGGTCCGGTCGCTGGGTATCGACGCGACCGAGTGGGAGCAACGTATCGCCGATGCCATGGGGCGCGATCTGCCGGTCGAAGCCAAGATGCAGCTGTCGCAACTGCGCACGGCGATTCGCGCCATGCGGGCGGCCCTGGACTCGCGCAAAGGCGTGCCGGGAAGCGCCGACCTGGCGCAGCCGAGCAAAGCGAGCCCGTCGGAGCCTGGTGCAGACACAGATTCGGACCGCGCATACCTGGCCGCGGTCGAGGCCGCGCAGGCGGCGTTGCTGTCCTCGGTCCGCGCCAGCGCTGACCGCAGCGTGCTGGCCGGCTACACCATCAGCGAGGTCTCCACTGCCATCGTCGTGGTTGCAAGTCTGCTGGCCTTGCTGCTGGGCGCCGTGCTGGCGGCGCTGGTCAATCGGGCGCAACACGAAAGTCGCGCGACCATCGGTGTCATGGGCGAATTGCTGCGCACCGACCCGCTGACCGGCATAGCCAATCGCCGCTGCCTGGATGAAAACCTGCCCATTGAAATGGCCCGGGCGAAGCGCACTGGGACCTCGCTCACCGCGGCGATGCTCGATCTGGATTATTTCAAGCGCTATAACAGCCGGCGCGGTCACGCCGGCGGCGATTCGCTGCTGCGCACCGCGTCCCAGTCCTGGCGCAGTCAATTACGGCCTACGGACACCCTGGTGCGCTACGGTGGCGAAGAGTTCACGCTGGTGCTGCCGAGTTGCGACGCCGCGCAGGCCTGCCAGTTGATCGATCGCCTGCGCCCGGTGGTGCCCGACAGTCAGACGTTTTCCGCCGGCGTGGCCACTTGGGACTTCCAGGAATCCGGCGCGGACCTGCTGCGCCGCGCCGACCAGGCGCTGTTGCTGGCGAAAAAGTACGGCCGCAACCGCACGATAGTCTCTGGACGCGAAGACCAGATATCGCTTCCGCTTAGCAGCGGCTAGACTAGCGACCGTGCCAGGCCCGCGCACGTATCCCTGATGAGGTCCGGGCGATGTCGATCGCCCACTCTGCCAAAATAACGGCCTCGTCAAAGCGACCTTGCTCGATGAATCCCGGGATCGGCTACGCGCTGGCGGCCTACCTCCTGTGGGGCCTGCTGCCCATCTACCTGTACCTGCTCGCGCCGGTCGCGGCCACCGAAATCCTGGCGCACCGGATCGTGTGGTCGCTCGCGACCATGGCGATCCTGCTGGTAGGGCTGCGGCGCTTGCAATGGATCCGAACGGTGCTTGCAAGGCCGGTGGTGCTAGGGCGCTTTGCCCTCACCGCGGCGCTCATCTCCGTCAATTGGATACTGTACATCTGGTCGATCAACTCGGGCCACGTCATCGACTCCAGCCTGGGCTATTTCATCAACCCGCTGGTCAACGTGCTGCTCGGTGCGCTGCTGCTCAAGGAGCGGCTGCGTTTTGGGCAAAAACTGCCGATCGTCCTGGCGGCGCTCGGGGTCGCCTGGCTTACGTGGCAGGCCGGCGCACCGCCTTGGATCGGCCTGGTACTGGCCCTGAGTTTTTCGCTGTACGGCCTGCTGCGCAAGACTGCTGCGCTCGGCGCCCTGGAGGGCTTTACCATCGAAGCGGCATTGCTCACGCCGCTCGCACTGGGTTACCTGCTCTGGCTGGCGGCGAACGGCAATCTGGGATTCTTGAACTCCTCGACGCAGGTGCGCTGGCTGCTGGTTGCCGCGGGCCCGGTGACGACCGTCCCCTTGCTGCTTTTCGCCGCCGGCGCCCGCAGGATTTCGTTCTCGCTGCTCGGGGTTCTGCAATACCTGGCGCCGACGCTGCAGTGGCTGACGGGAATTTTCTTCTTTCACGAGCCGTTCGATCCGCACAAGGCGATCGGCTTTGGCTTCATCTGGCTGGCGCTGCTCCTGTTTGCCGCGGAGGGGGCGTGGTTCGGATGGCAGCGGGCCAGGTACGCGGCCTAAGCCAGCACCGGAAAAGATGCGGCGCTGCGCGCGGCCGGCAATGCCACGGCAATATAGACCTCACGGCACGCGCGATCCGGCCGTCGTGGCCGGGACTGCGCCCATGCGCAGCTGCGGAATTTCAGCGCAAGGATCCGGGCGCGACTGCACGGGCGTGAGCAAGGCGACGTCGAAATGCACGGCTTGGGCGGCGGCCTTTTCATCGTCTTCCAGCAGGCCGATCGAGATCGCGCGTGCACGATCGCGCGCGGACAAATGGCGCAGCACGCCGATATCGCGGCGGGCATGGCCGTTGCCGGTCAGCAGCACCACGCCGCGATCGAAATACGGTGTGATGGCCTGCGCCAGGGTGGCATCGCGCGCGATCTGCGCTGCCGCCATGGCAGGCAAAGCCTCGTGCGCCAGGCGTCCGCAGTGGCCCTCGTCGATCTCGCGCTCCTGTGCGCGTTCCATGTCCTGCGGGATGGCATCAAGGCCAAGCGCGGCGCGCTGGCTAGCATCGAAAACCGCACCGATGCCGTCCTGGGCGACCCGCATTGCCTGGGCCCGCGAGAGGTTGGCCGCCACGATCGGCAGTTGTTCTTCCAGGGCAAGTGCCAGGTAGGGCCGGTACAGATCCCACTTCCAGCCGCGCCCGCCCGCGGCGGCGATCAGGCGCGAAACGCGCGATGCGATATCGCCACCCGGCTCATTGCGCACCCGGTCCAGGACCTCCTGCTGGTCGCGATCGAACTGTTCCAGCGCAATCGCCGGGCGCTTCCCGCCGTCGACCAGGCGGCGCAATGCCTGTGCGCGCAGCGCATGCTGCGCAACATTGTCATGCACTTCGCCCAGCACCACGATGGGCTGGCGCGACATGGCCTCGGCCAGCGTATCGACGCTGGCGCGCGCCGGCACCGTGGCCGGCGCTCCAGCGCAGGCGGCAAGAAGGCTCAATAGCAGCGCCCCCGTTGCCAGAAGCCGCCCGCTTCGCGGATGATCCACCGACGCAATGCGCTGGCAAGACTGCGTTCGGGCCATACCGTTCTTAGGAAGGCGAACGCCGTCCTCAACCCAGGTTCGGCGCGAGCCAGCGCTCGAGCGTCGCCACCTCCAGGCCGCGGCGCCGAGCGTGGTCCGTGAGCTGGTCGCGGCCGATCGGCCCGACGTTGAAGTAGCGCGCCTGCGGATGAGAGAAATAAAAGCCGCTCACCGACGAGGCCGGGCGCATGGCGAGGCTTTCGGTCAGGTTCATGCCGATCCGCTCGGCCTGCAGAACTGCGAACATTTCGCGTTTCACGCTATGTTCCGGACACGCCGGATAACCTGGCGCCGGCCGGATGCCGCGATAGGCCTCGGCCACCAGCTGGTCCGTCCCTAGGTGTTCGTCGGGCGCATAGCCCCACAGGTCGCGCCGCACGCGCTCGTGCAGCATTTCCGCACTGGCCTCGGCGAGCCGATCGGCCAGGGACTTGAGCAGAATCGAGTCGTAGTCGTCGTGCTGCCGGGCAAAAATTGCCTCGCGGGCCTCGATTCCCAGCCCCGCCGTCACCGCGAACAGGCCGAGGAAATCCTCCGTCCCGCTCGGCGCAACGAAATCGGCAAGGGCCCGGTTGGGCCGGGCGACTCCGTCGATCACCGGCTTGCGGGTCTGCTGACGCAGCCCGTACCAGGTGAACAAGCGCGTGTGCCGTGACTCGTCCGCAAAAATCACGATGTCGTCGCCGTCGGCGTTGGCCGGATAAAAGCCCACCACGGCGCTGGCGGTCAACCAGCGCTCCGCAATGACCCGCGCCAGCATCTGCTGCGCGTCCTCGAACACGCGCCGTGCCTGCGGCCCGACCACCGCATCATCGAGAATTGCCGGGTACGGCCCGGCGAGTTCCCAGGTCTTGAAGAACGGCCCCCAGTCGATGTAGCGGGCAACCTGCGCCAGATCCAACCGGGACAGCTCGCGGCGACCGAGAAACTTCGGCCGCGGCGGATGGTAGCCATGCCAATCGATGTCGCTCGGGTTGGCGCGCGCCTCGGCCAGGGAAATGAGTTCCGGTCCCTTCTTGGAGGCGTGCTGACGGCGCAAGCGCTCGTACTGCGCGCGTTGCTCGGCGACAAATCGTCCGCTCTGCTCTTCCGACAGCAAGGCCTGGCACACCGCAACCGAACGGCTGGCATCGGCCACGTGCAGCACCGGCCCCTCGTAGCGCGGCGCGATCTTAACCGCGGTGTGCATGCGCGAGGTGGTGGCTCCGCCAATGAGCAGGGGTATCGAAAAGCCCTGGCGCTGCATCTGCGCGGCGACATGGGCCATTTCCTCGAGCGAGGGCGTGATCAGGCCACTGAGTCCGATGAGGTCGGCCTTCTCGTCCAACGCCGTCTGCAGGATCCTTTCGGCCGGCACCATGACACCCAGGTTCACGATGTCGTAGTTGTTGCACTGGAGCACCACGGATACGATGTTCTTGCCGATGTCGTGGACGTCGCCCTTGACCGTGGCGATGACGATCTTGCCCTTGGCACGCGCCGCTTCCCCGCTTGCGGCCTTTTGCGCCTCGATGAAAGGAACAAGATGCGCCACGGCCTGTTTCATGACGCGGGCCGATTTGACCACCTGGGGCAGGAACATCTTGCCGCTGCCGAACAGGTCGCCGACGACGTTCATGCCCTCCATCAGCGGGCCCTCGATCACCTCGATCGGTCGCCCGCCGCGTTGCTCGATCTGGACGCGAATCTCCTCGGTGTCCTCGATCACGTACTGCGTCACCCCGTGCACCAGGGCGTGCACCAGGCGCTTTTCCACCGGTTCGGCGCGCCAAGCCAGGTCTTCCTCGCGCCGGCGCCCCGCGCCCTTGCGCTGTTCGGCCAGCTGCACCAAGCGCTCACCGGCATCCGGGCGGCGGTCGAGCACGACGTCCTCGACGCGTTCGCGCAGTTCCGCCTCGATGTCCTCGTACACACCCAGCTGGCCGGCATTGACGATTCCCATCGACAATCCGGCGTGGATCGCGTGATACAGGAAAACCGTGTGGATGGCCTCGCGCACCAGGTCGTTGCCGCGAAACGAAAACGAAACGTTGGAGACCCCGCCACTGACGTGCGCGTGCGGACAATGGTGGCGGATCCAGCGCGTGGCATCGAGAAAGTCCACGGCGTAGTGATTGTGTTCCTCGATTCCGGTAGCGATGGCAAAGATGTTCGGGTCGAAGATGATGTCTTCTGGCAAGACACCGGCCCGATCGACCAGCAGGCGGAAGCTGCGCTCGATGACGCCAATGCGCCGCTCATAGGTGTCGGCCTGGCCGTTTTCGTCGAAGGCCATGACCACCATGGCCGCCCCGTAGCGACGCGCCAGGCGCGCCTGGCGCAGGAATTCGTCTTCGCCCTCCTTGAGCGAAATCGAATTGACGATGCATTTGCCCTGCACACACTGTAGGCCGGCCTCGATCACCGACCACTTGGAGCTGTCGATCATGAACGGCACGCGCGCGATATCCGGCTCCGAAGCGATCAGGTTCAGGTAGCGGCGCATCGCAACGGGCGAGTCGAGCATCGCCTCGTCCATGTTGACATCGATGATTTGGGCACCGTTTTCCACCTGGTTGCGTGCCACCACCACCGCCTGTTCGAACTGCCCGTCCAGGATGAGCTTGGCGAACTGGCGCGAGCCCGTGACGTTGGCGCGCTCGCCGACATTGGCAAAGAGCGATTCGGCGCCCAGATTCAGCGCTTCGAGCCCGGAGAGCCGCAGCCGCGGCTCGATGACCGGGACCGCGCGCGGCGCCAGCCCCTGGACCGCGGCACCGATTGCCTGAATGTGCGCCGGCGTGGTACCGCAGCAGCCGCCGACGATGTTGACGAAGCCGCTGCTCGCGAAGTCCCGTATCAAGCGGGACGTAATGTCCGGCGTTTCATCAAATCCCGTGTCGGACATCGGGTTGGGCAGGCCGGCATTGGGGTAGACGCAGATGAAGGTATCCGCCAGGCCCGCCATTTCCTCGATGTACGGCCGCATCAAGGCCGCGCCGAGTGCGCAATTCAAGCCAATCGCTAGCGGGCGGGCGTGGCGCATCGAGTTCCAGAAGGCCTCGACGGTCTGCCCCGAGAGAATGCGCCCCGAGGCATCGGTCACGGTGCCGGAAATGATGAGCGGCACGCGCACGCCGCGCCGGTCAAATTCCTCTTCAATCGCGAAGACGGCGGCCTTGGCATTGAGGGTGTCGAAAATCGTCTCCACCAGGAGCAGGTCGACACCGCCGTCGAGCAGACCGCGCGCCTGCTCCCCGTATGCCAGCGTCAAGTCCGCAAACGTGATGTTGCGCGCACCCGGATCGTTGACATCGGGTGATATCGAGGCCGTCTTTGGAGTCGGCCCCATTGCGCCGGCGACAAAGCGCGGCCGCTCGGCGCCGGCAAAACGGGCGCACGCGCGCCGCGCCACGCGCGCGGCCTCGACGTTCATCTCGTAGGCAAACTGCGCCAGACCGTAGTCGGCCTGAGCGACGCTCGTCGCACCGAAAGTGTTGGTCTCGATGATGTCCGAACCGGCCTCCAGGTATTGTTCATGGATCTGCTGGATCAGTTCGGGACGATTAAGTTGCAGCAACTCGTTGTTGCCCTTGAGCTCAATCGGGTGTGCGGCAAAGCGCTGCGTGCGATCGGTGCCGCGAAAATCATTTTCCCCCAGTCGATAGCGCTGGATCATCGTACCCATCGCTCCGTCCAGTATCAGGATGCGGCGGGCAAGCAGCGCTCGCAGGGTTTCCTCGGCGGAGCGCCCGGAAGATGAATTGGCGAAAGACGAGGGCATCGGCGCTGGTTCCAGTTTGGCATCCATTGTACGGAGGCGGCAGACCCGCAGCCCATATCGGTCCGGGACGGCTTGCCCGGCACGAGGCGCCCAAAGCTGGATCGGACGGCTGCAAGGCCCCGACGGTCCTGCACCTAGGACCGAGAGAGCCTGCGATACGGGGGAGCTTGGGTGCCCGGCGAGAGCGCCGGGACGCGCTGCCGGGATCTAGTGCAGCGCTACGACCTGCGTCATCAGGCCCGTGTAGTTGGCCAGGAAGTCGTCGAATTCATCCGAGGATGGTTCGCTGGAAATCAAGCGGGCGACGTCGTTCTTGAAGTGCTCTGCCTGCTTTCCATCGAGGAAGATTTCACGCCGCAGTCCTTTGTCCATGATCTCGAAGCCGCCGGCAGGATGCTCGCCAACGTCTCCGAAGTCGGAGAACTCGACGACGCAGTAGTTCGAACTGTTGTAGACCATGTTCATGGCAACCCCGTTCCCGTAACAATGCAGCAGCCTGCAACCGACCGCGGTCTCACCATCGCAGCGCCGCTTCTTGACAGGTATATCGGTGCCGGGACTGACTTCTCAAGGGCCAGATTGAATTGAGCCGGTCGGCAGGCATTTCTCAGGGGATCGGGAACCCAAATCGGGTTGCCGACCCCCCAGGCCCCCGTCCACGACAGATTGCCTTGCGGTCACAACGACGAGGAACCCCATTGCGCCTCCGGCGCGGCTTCCCGCGACGCTGGCCCCCGGCAGGCAGCCGGCCCCCTTTGTCCCCTTTCCAGCCCGATCACCTCTTCTTGCACCGCCGTGCGCCCGCCGGAACGGACCTTCAGCGGCTCATGCAGGACCGTACAGCGGCGGTATCCGGCCCCGGCCGCCAGCCAAGTGTCGGCCCGCACGGGCCACGACACGCCCACCTGGAACGATCCGGCGGAGCGCAATGCCGGCGCAGCTATCACACTTGTGGCTGCGCTATAAGCAAAGACAAATGTTTGGACCATTCGTTCGGTTGTATTCCAAGGCACAAAAGTGGCCAAAGACATGGTCTGCCGTCGCAACCGACACCGATCAAAGGAGCCGAGCAGCGGACGTAACGGCCGTCACCGTCCGGCGAATGGCGTCCTGGGCGCAGCTTTCGCACCAGTAATGCGGTCGGGCGCGCGGATGACGTCGAAGCCGGCACGGCTCCGTTATCCCCTGCGATTGGGGAGAACCTTAGCGTGTGCGGCGTTCCGTGAAACTACCGGGGCCAGCAGCGGCAGCAAGCCCGCGGCCTGGCTTGCGTTGGCCGCTTACCGCCGCGCACGCCCATAGCGAATCATCATCCAGTATTCAACAACCCCTAGCAGGGAAAGACCTCTTCGTGTCAGAGGACACGTTTGCCGCTTACGGTGGATCGGCAGTCGAGTTCATCATCGAGATCGCGCATACGGTCGCCTTGACGGAGCCGAGTTTGTATTCGGGAAAATCGGCGCGCAGTTCGGACTTGTATTTGCGCATACCGTAGAGGCGACAGCCAAACGTGTGAACGATG
>Ga0209415_10004343_pt1 | contig 26022 bp, 22 predicted proteins | sample PeaSoiSIISIP2007_FD_187696 | JGI IMG/M metagenome (GOLD analysis project Ga0209415, IMG submission 187696) | Peat soil microbial communities from Weissenstadt, Germany - SII-SIP-2007 (SPAdes) (version 2) | ecosystem: Environmental > Terrestrial > Soil > Wetlands > Peat | place: Germany... | reverse complement strand
GCGCTCGAAGCCGCCGGTAACCAACCGGCCGGACCCACCTCCATCACGGGGTCGAACCTCATCCCCGCCAACGCGACGGGAGCGACCGCGACGACCGTCATCGGCTCCAACCTCGTCCCCGCCAGCTCGACGGGCACGACCGCCCCGGGCAGCGGCTCGACGACCGCCACCGCCAGGCCGGCGGGCGGAGGACGGAATGAAAACACACCTTGAAACCGAGGTGTCGCGAGCTCGCTCGAGCGGCGCGGAGACAACACGACGGAGTCGCGGTGGCCGGCATCGTGACGAAACGGGAACGGCTCTCGTCGAGCTCGCCATCGCGTTGCCCCTCGTGGCGCTCCTCCTGGGCGTCGCGTTCAACGGGTGGAACGGCATGCAGGCGAGCATCCGTCTGACCAGTGCGGCCCGCGCCGGCGCCATCGCGGCCGCCAGCGACCTCTCGACGACGCCGGACCACGCGGCGACGACCCAACCCGTCGCCCTGCAGGACGCGACGACCGCGATCAACGCCGAAGAAGGCGTGCCCGGCGTCTACCAAAGTGTCAACTCCGCCGCCAACGACTACGTGAGCATGTCGGTGCAACCGTCACAGAACATCTCGGGACAATCGGTGAACCTCGTCACGATCACGATCTCCCAGTCGGGGGTCAGCCTCGTGCCCTTCGTGGGGAGCCTCCCGGTGACGACGCACGCCACTGCGAGGTACACGTCGTGACGCCGGCCCCCCGTGCACGAGAGGACACCGAGAGCGGCGTCGTCCTGATCATCTTCGCCATCGCCATGGTGGTCCTGCTCGGGATGATCGCCATCGCCATCGACGGAAGCTACGGATTCGTCCAGAACCGCCGGGCGCAGAACGCCACCGACTTCGCCGCCTTCGCCGCGGCCCAGCAGCTCTACAGTTCGTCGTACTGCGCCGGGTCCAGCGCCCCGTCCACCCAGCAGATCACGGCCATCATCCAGAAGCTCGTGGACGAGAACAGCGCGGGGATCGGGACAGGCTGGACGGCGCATTTCCTGAACGCGCAGGGCCAGGCGATCGGGTCGTTCTCACCCAGCAACGACGCGGCCGATCCACCGCCCGGCGCATGCGGCGTGACCGTCAGCGCCAAACCGTCGTGGACGCCGTTCTTCGCGGGGATCTTCGGCATCCACCAACTCAACGGGTACGCGTCGGGCTCGGTCGGCAACGTCCGCAAGGGGAATCCCATCGGGATCGTGGCCCTCAACGAGGCGGGGCCGCACGAGATCCTGGGCGGTGGCACCGGCACCTTCGTCGTGTCGGGGAGCATCTTCCTCAACACCGACGTGACGAAGCAACCGTGGACCGGATCGGCGGTGGACCCGACCACAGGGGTGGCATGGGAGTGGGACGATGCCATCGACGCCAAGACCGACAGCAACCTGTACGTCTACGGCCCCATCGACACCGTGCAGGCGACCTACAACGGTCAGGGCCTTTGGCCACTGGACACGTGCTTCCAGCCCAACATCAAGAAGACGGGCGCGAATTCGTACACCTACGCCAGTGGTGACCCGGCCGCGCAGTTGCCTGGTGTCCAGATGCTGTGCTCGGAGTGGGGTGGATCGGTCACCGTCGATTACAACAGCATCAACCCGACGTTCAGCCAGATCACGGACCCGCTCGTGTCGTCGGGCGCCCCCCCGAGCCCGATGAGCCTGGCTTCGAACGTGTGCCCGGGCTCGACGGGGGGGACGCCCATCCAGAGCTATGCGCCGGGCCAGACCGTCCTGTCACCGGGCGACTACCCGAACCCGGTCGAGATCACCGGCAGCGCCACCTTCGAGGACTGCCCCGGGGGTTACCCGGGCATCTACCGCTTCGATCAGGGCCTGTGGATCAACCCCGGGTCCGGTGACACCGTGTCGGGCACCAACGTCGTCATCACCACAGGGGCGCCGTACCCGGTGGCCGGCAACGTCCCGGGATCCACCGACAGCCAGGGAACGTTCACCGCCACTCCGGGCTCCGACGGCGGTGACCTCGGCGGCAACGGCGCACCGTGCCTGCCGTCGGCGACGATGACCAGTGCGGCGAGCGGTCACGGCACCCCGGAGAACGAGACGTCGTCGACGGCGTGTGCCGGAACCAACCCGACCACCTACGGGGTCGTCGCCTACGGCGACACCACCTTCGTTCCCGACAACTCGATGTCGGGGACGGGGAACAACTTCTCGGTCATGATCGGCGGCGCCAACTCGTCGATCGTGAACCTGTCCGGACCGACGACCGGACCGTACGCGGGTGAAGACGGCTCGCCCGGCATCGTCTTGTACCAGGACCCCGGTACCCAGGCCAACTTCGGTTTCAACGCAGAGGCCGGCGATTCCGCCGCCATCACCCTCAACGGCGTCGTCTACAACGCATCGTTGGCGAACTACGGCTACAGCGCACCGACCGACTACTGGGACGGGGTGGGCGGAGGCATCCCCTTCTACGCGGGCGGCACCTTGCAGACCGGCTTCGGAGCCGGGTGGACCTCGGCGACCGGACCGACTCCTTCCAGTGGCTCGGTGACGATCAACGGCACCGCCATCGTCGACGACTTCAACACCGACGGGAGCACCAACATCACGATTCTCGGGCAGCCCTACAAGGTGCCGGGGGCGAGCTCCCTGTCGCTCATCGGATGATGCAACGCCGCGGACCACATCGGGGCAGTCGTCGGGACGAGTCCGGCGCGACCCTCGTCGAGTTCGCGCTCGTGGCGCCCATTGTCTTCCTGATGATCTTCGCCCTGATCGGGGGCTCCTACCTCGCGTTCCAGAGCTCGTCGCTGCACGACGGCGCCACCGCCGGGGCCCGGATGGCCTCGATCGAGTCGTCCCTCGCGTCGCCCGAGAGCGCCCAGCAGCTGCAACAAACGGGGACGGCGGGATTGGTGTGCGAATCAGACCAGCCCAACTCGATCGAAAAAGCCGTCTCGGGATCCGCCCCGCTCGTTCCGGTCAATCCGGCTCCTCTGTGCGCGACGAGCGGCGCCGCCAACGAGCTGGCGCAGTACCCGACGGTCCCCGGCGACGTCAACATCGTGGTCAATTGCGGTGGAACGTGCGCGGCGCCCACGTCCACCTCCATTGTGCTGACATACAGCGCCAAGGGCATCGTGGCGCCCTTCGGGCTCACCTACAACATGAAGGCCACGAGTCAAGACCCGCCGCTGTCGAGCCCCTAGAGCCGCCCGTGTCCATGAACGGGCGAGCCCGGCTGCGCCAGGCCGTTTCCTCTGCGAGGCAGGTGATCGTCACGCAGTGGCGTCCCGTGGTCATGCCGGCCCTGGTGCTCTGGTCCATGGCCGCAGTTGTCACGGTGACCCTGTTGCATCCCGGCGATGTCACGGAGTACGAGAAGTACGCCCACGCCGCGCTGCACACACCGTTGTTCCACCGACTCCCGCTCGAGTACCCGGCTCCCGCCCTCGTGGTGTTCCTGGCGCCGCTGCTCCTGCCGTTCTCCTATCCCCTGGCGTTCGCGATCTTGGCGGGTATCGCCCTCATCGCCCTGGTGACGGGGTACGCGGCGTCGGGCATCACGGGCTGGGACACGCGCTGCGCCGGGCGGTTGATCATCTACCTGGCGATCGGGTCGGTGATGGTGCTCGCCGGGCGCTACGACATCTTCGCAACGCTGGCCGCCTTCATGGCACTCCGAGCCGCACGGCGTGACCGATGGTCAGCCGCCTGGACGTGGAGCGGAGTCGGGTTCGCGCTCAAGCTCTTCCCGGCGGCCTTCTGGCCCGTGTTCCTCATCGCCGAATGGCGCCGGAGCGGCCGTGTCCCGCTCAGGCGGCTGTGGTGGATGGCCGGCTCGGTCTTCCTGGTCATCGGTGTCCCCGCCCTCGTCGACCACACCGCCGCGCTCAACGCCGTCCACTACTTCCTCCGACGCCCGGCCGAGATCGGAGGACTCCCGGCGGGATTGTCGGTGCTCCTCGACGGGCACGGGTCGAGCTGGATCGAGACGTTCCACAGCGTCAACGTCGTCAGCGCCATCACAGAACCGTTGGTGGTTGTGGTCGAGCTGGCCGGCCTCGGGGCCTGTCTTTGGACGTGGTGGCAGCAGTTCCGGGGCCGGCTGTCTCTCGAAGCGGCGTGCCTGGCCACGCTCACCTTCGTCATGCTCGGGTCCAAGGTGCTGTCGGTGCAGTACCTGATATGGCTCATGCCCCTGTGGGCCCTCTATCGCCTGCGGGTGTCATGGCTCTTGGCTTCGGCGGCCAACCTGTTCGTCTTCCCCTACACGGTGTCGACCGAACATTTCGGCTACCTGCCCACACACCCCTTCGCGGTCAGCCTCACCTTGACGTACCTGGCGCGCGACGTGCTCGTCGCGGCCGGAACCGTTGCGTGGCTCCGGAGCGTCCGAGGCAGCAGCGAGCCCCCGGCGCCGGGTGAGCCCGATCGGCGAACCCAACCGCGTGTCGCCCTGGTGCAGACCGCCTGAGGAGGTTCCGAATCGTCGTCGGGTGTCAGGACACGCACCCGGTGCCGGGACGGTAGAAGTCGGCGACCGGCAGGTGATCGGGGCCGACCGTCGCGCTCGGGTATCGCCCCGGCGCGTCCGGTTGCCCGGGCTCGCACAGATCGGCCACCTCCCCCTGGAACACCGGGGCCGTGCCCAGAAGGGACGTGGGCCCGTGTGACAGCAGGTAGCGCGCCGTCCACTGCAGGGGGACATCGGCGAACCACCCGTGTCCGAAAGGATTGGTGACCGCCTCGACGAGCTCGTGCGAAAGCGCGTACGTCGGCGTGGCGAAAGCCGTCAGGGCGCGACAGGCAGGAGTGCGCGCACACGACGGCTGCCCCCACAGGGCGAACCCACCGGTGAGCCCCGTCGTCGCGAGGCCGTCGGGCCGCCCCGGCCAGGGCACCGAGCCGTGGGCGGACACGCCTCCGAGCTCGTAGGGGATCCCCGGTGCGAGCCACAACGCCACGGTGGCATCAGGCGGAAGTGTCTTCGGGACATGGACGCTGCTGAACCCCGGGCACGGCAGCAGCGCGGTGGAGCCGTCGAAGACGCGACGGAGCTCGTCGGGGACCGGTCCCGAGGACGTGCTCGTGGCGGGGCCCGACCCTGTCGGCACATGGGGATCGATCCAGCACCCGCCCGAACTCAACGACCCCACACCGAACCCGGCCCCGACGACGGCCGACGCCCACTGCGAGGTGGGAAGGTCGCGTTGGAACGCGGCCGCCTGGGCCAACGCGGAGGATCCGGCATCGCCCTCCCAGACCCGTCCCCAGAACACCTGATAGAGCACGGGATGGGCGAGGACCTGGCGGTCGTGGGCCCCCGGCACGGGTTTGCCACCCACGAGCGCCGCCCCGTCGATGACCGCCGAGGTGGCTCCCAACGTCACGAGGGCCGACCCGAGGACGACGGTCACCATCGCCGCGGCTATCGCGCCCCAGCCCGCGGGCGAAACCCGGTGCTCGAGCCGCTGCAGCATGACGCGCAGTCCCAGGTACGTGGCTGTGACGGCCCCGGCGATGGCCAGGTCCCAGTACCAGGGGTGCAGGAAGTCGACGGTGACGAGCACGACCAGAGCGCTTCCGGCGCTCAGGTGCCGCAGCAGTCGGGCGCTCGACGACCGGCTCCGGCCCCGTTGGTCCCGGACCAGCAGCCAGACCATCCCACCGGCGGTCACCACGCCGGCGAGAGCGACCGCGGCGAGGATCTGCCTCGTCACCGCGTGCCGTTTCGAACGGGCTCGGTCATCTGGTTTCCCCCCCCTATGACGGCGCCAACTGTCGCCCGGGCCGGCGCCGTTGTCCAGCGCGGGACCCCGGGGGCCGCCGACGCTGCGTTGACCCCCTCGGGGCTTGGACGTATGATCCTATGAATCGGACACCGTGTCTGAATCACTGGAGGTGCCGTCCGAATGGATCCCGCCCCGATCGACCTCACCGATTCCCGCAACTTCGTCTCGGGCGTCCCGTACGAGTGGTTCGCCCATCTGCGGCGCCATGCGCCGGTGTACTGGCACGAGGAGACCAACGGTCCGGGATTCTGGGCGATCACCCGTCACGAGGACTGCGTCGCCGTCAACCGTGACGCCCAACGGTTCTCCTCGTACCGCAAGGGCACCTTCTTGTGGGAGACCCCCGAGGACCAGCTCGAGCAGCAACGGCTGATGATGGTGACGATGGACCCTCCGCTGCACACCCGCTATCGCCGCCTCGTCAACAAGGGGTTCACTCCCCGCATGGTGGGGGAACTGCAGCAGAGCATCCACGGTGTCGCCGACGAGATCATCGACCGGATCTGCCAGTCCGGGACGGCGGACTTCGTGATCGACGTGGCGGCCGAGCTCCCGCTGATCGTGCTGGCCGAGCTTCTGGGGGTGCCGGCGGAGGACCGTTCGAAGATGTTCGACTGGTCGAATCGCATGATCGGACGCGAAGACGCCGAGTACCAAGGGTCCGAGGCCGTGGCCGAAGAGAACGCCGCGTTGGCCGCGGCGGAGCTGTTCGGTTACGCCGCGGATCTCTACGAGCGCAAGCGCGTCGATCCCGGTGAGGACCTGATGAGCGTGTTGACCCAGGTCGAGCTGGACGGGGAGCGGCTGTCGGAGCTCGAGCTCGACCTCTTCTTCATGCTGCTGGCCGTGGCCGGGAACGAGACAACCCGGAATCTGATGTCGGGTGCCATGGTGGCGTTCTCGCAGTTCCCCGACCAGTGGGAGAGGTTGCGAGCCGACCGGAGCCTGCTGTCCTCGGCGGTGGAGGAGATGCTCCGCTTCGTCACACCGGTCATGAACTTCCGGCGCCAGGCGACCGAGGACGTGGAGATCGGGGGCCAGACGATCAAGGACGGGGAGAAGGTCGTCTTCTTCCATATCTCGGCCAACCGCGACGAGGCCGTGTTCGAGGACCCGGACCGGTTCGACGTGGGCCGCAAACCCAATCCCCATATGGCGTTCGGGGGAGGCGGACCCCACTTCTGCCTAGGAGCCAATCTTGCTCGGATGGAGATCATCGTGATGTTCGAGCACCTGCTCGACCGTCTCCCTGACCTCACGGTGAACGGCACGGTGGAGCGCCTGCAGTCGAACTTCATCAACGGCGTGAAGCATCTCCCCGTGGCGTTCACGCCCACGGAGCCCGTCGGGGGCCGCTGAATGCCCCGCTCCGCGCCGGCCGAGCTGAAGGCGCTCATCCGGGACTTCCGTCGCGACCAGATCATCGACGTGGCACGGCGCCTGTTCGGCGAACGCGGCACAACCGAAATACCGATGGACGAGATCGCGACGGAAGCAGGAGTGGCCCGATCGACGCTGTACGTCTACTTCGCCAACCGCGACGAGCTGCTCCGGGCATGCCTCCAGAGGATGCACAACCTCCTCCTCGATGCCGTGGTCGCCTCGTGGGAGCGTGACGGTGCTCCGGTGGAACGGCTCCGCACCCTGGTGCACGCCATGCTCGAGCGCATCGACGACAACCCCGCGTTCTTCCGGCTGGCCCTGGCGACCCAGGGCGTACCGAGCCAGGTCTCCACGACGGTGGGTGCCGAGCTCGAGCTCATCGGGCTCGACGTCGCCGGTCTCATCCACGACGTGATCGAGCAGGGGACCCGCTCCGGTGAATTCCGACTGATCGACGCCGACAAGGCGACCACGTTCGTCGGGCAGCAGCTCTACGGCGCCATGTCGGTCCGGGCCGGTGATCCGAATCCCGACCCCCTCGAGGAGGCGGCCGACGAGCTGTGTAGGTTCCTGCTGCACGGCCTCGGCGGCGCAACCCTGGGCCAGTCCTCCACGGTGGCACCGGCCTCCTCGAGCTCCGCCGGCTGACTTCGACCCGCGTCTCCGACGGCCCCGGCCCACACCGGGGCCGTCGCCGTGCTCCCGCATCGGGCACCGCATCGGTCGCTCGGCCCGCGCCGGTGCACAATGGTCGGGATGGGTCGCCGCGATTCGCACTCGAGAGGTCCCGGCCAGGCGGGGCCGGGCGACGGTGACGCCCGTGACCTGACGGTCCTCGCCGTACCGTTCTACTTCGCCTCCATGGCGGCGGAGTACCTCTGGCTCCGCCGCCGAGCCGCCCGCGCCGGACCCTCGGCGGGGGACTACGAAAGACGCGACACCCTGGCCAGCCTGGCCATGGGCGTGGGCAGCCTCGTGGCACCGCTCGTGGGGCCCAGGCTGTTGGCGCCGTTCACACCGGGTCGCGGACGCTACGGCAAGGCCCTGGTCATCGGGGCCCTCGGGGCCGCCGCGACCACGACGGTGGCCGACGCCGTGGCCAGACGGGCCGGGCACGACACCCGTGAACAAGAACACGAGGTTCGTGACCCGTCGGGGAACGGGATCGCCACCCACGCCGTTCCGGAGGGCACGCGGACCGAGCGACGCGCCGCGGCCCGGCTGGCGCGCCGCGTGGCATCGGTGGGGGGCGTGACGGCAGTGGTGGCGGGCGGCGTGGCGATCACCACGACGTGGGCGTCGCGCACGACCCCCGAGCGTCTCTGGCGTCGCAGGATCGCGCCCGACCTCGGAACCGGGATCCTGGCGGTGGGGGCCGCCATCGCGGCGTGGGACTTCCTCTATTACTGGGACCACCGCTTCATGCACACGAGCCGATACATGTGGGCGATCCACGTGGTGCACCACTCGAGCGAGCACTACAACCTGTCCACCGCGCTTCGCCAACCGGTCGCCGAGGCCTTGGGTACCTTCGTGCCGTTCGGCTCGCTGTGCCTGTTCGGCATCAGGCCGGGGTTGGTCGAGACGGCGCGTGGGGTGAACCTCCTGTACCAGTACTGGATCCACACCGAGACCATCGGGAAGCTCGGTCCGGCCGAGGAAGTGCTCAACACCCCCTCGCACCACCGCGTGCACCACGGGTCGAACCGCCAATACCTCGACCGCAACCACGGCAGCATCCTGATCGTCTGGGACCGCCTTTTCGGCACCTTCGAACCCGAGGGCGATCGAGTCGTCTACGGCCTCACCAAGAACATCAACACGTTCAACCCGAGTCGGATCGCCACGCACGAGTACGTGAGCATGTTGCGTGACGTCGCCGCCTCGACCAGTTGGCGCGAGCGCCTGTCCTACATCGTGCGCGGGCCGGGATGGGCCACCGCTCATCGGGCCGAGCGCGCCGCCGCCGCCGGCAGGACGCCGGCGGCCGAGACCGGGAGGTCCGAGCTCGAGGTCCCGGTCGGCGCGTGAGCGCCCGGGTCCGGCGATGAACGTTCTCCTCGTCACACTCGACCAGTTCCGCGGTGATTGCCTGTCGGCGGCCGGGCACCCGGTCGTGCAGACCCCCACCCTCGACCGGTTGGCCGATGAAGGAGTCCGTTTCGCCCGGCACTACAGCCAGGCCGCGCCGTGCTCGCCCGGTCGGGCGTGCTTGTACACGGGCACCTACCAGTTGAACAACCGCGTCGTCGGCAACGGAACCCCACTCGACTCCCGCTTCGACAACGTCGCCCGCGCGGCGCGTCGAGCCGGGTACACGCCGACCCTGTTCGGCTACGCCGACCAGGGCTTCGATCCGCGCACGGCCACGGGACCCGACGACCCGCGGCTATCGACGTATCAGGGGTTCCCACCGGGTTTCGAAGTGGGGCTCGACCTTCCCGACGAACAGGACGCCTGGCGGGCCTGGCTCGAAACCCTCGGTTACGAGCTGCCGGCCGGGGGCGACGCCGCCTTGGCCACCGAACCGAATCGTCCGGCCGAGCACGGCGTATCGGCGTTCATGAGCGATGCGATCATCGCCTGGCTGAGGTGCCAAGACGGGCCGTGGTTCGCGCACGCCAGCTATTGGCGTCCGCACCCGCCCTACGCGGCTGCCGGGCACTGGTCCACCGCCTATGACCCCGATGCTCTGCCGGCACCGGCGCCGGCGCCCGACCGTGAGATGCCGTTCTGCGGTCGGCTGGCGGACCAGCGTGTACCGGAGGACGAGCACGAGCTCCGCGCCCTTCAGGCCCAGTACCTGGGCATGATCTCCGACGTCGACACCCAGCTCGGGCGCGTGTTCGATTCGGTACGCGCCCTGGGCATGTGGGACGACACGTTCATCGTGGTTACCTCCGACCACGGCGAACAGCTCGGTGATCAGGCGACGCTCGGCAAGGGTGGACCTTTCGAGTCGAGCTACCACGTCCCCGCGATCGTGCGCGACCCCCGTTATCGCAACACGCACGGGACCGTGGTGAGAAGGTTCACCGAGAACGTCGATCTGTTCCCGACGATCTGCGAAGCCATCGGCATCGATGTCCCCGCGCAATGCGACGGCATGCCGCTGACCCCCTTCCTCCAATGCCAGGAGCCACCGTGGTGGCGCGACGCGGCACACTGGGAGTACGACTGGCGCTGGGAGTACATATTGCGGGGTCCACATACCTGGCCATGGGACCGTCGACTCGAGTCCCAGCACCTCGCGGTGATGCGTAGCGAGTCCATGGCGTATGTGCAGTACGCCGATGGTGCATGGCGCTGCTTCGACATCGCCGCCGACAGCACGTGGTGCACCGAGATCATCGATCCCGAGCTCGTACTGCCGTGCGCGCAGGCCATGTTGACGTGGCGGTCGCGGCATGCCGACCGTACGCTCAGCGACATGTTGCTGTACGACGGCGGCGTCGGCCGGGTCCCCGACTCGGTCCCATGACGCTCTCCGAGCTGATCGACCTGCTCGCATCGATGGCCTCGGAACCGTCGGAGGACATCGACGGGCTCAGCGAGCTCGACCACGGCCTGCAGTGTGCGTTTGTTCTGGCCCGGATCCGCCCCCACGATCTGCAGCTACAGGTGTCCGGATTGGTACACGACATAGGCCACCGCTTCGGATCCGACCAGCAGCATGGCGAAATCGGTGCCGAGCTGGTGCGTCCGGTGCTCGGCGACCGGGTGGCGGGTCTCGTCGAGGCTCACGTTCCCGCCAAGCGCTACCTCGTGACGAACGACCGGACGTACCGGTCCGAGCTCTCCGACGAGAGCATCCGCACCCTCGCCCACCAAGGCGGGGTACTCGAAGCGGGCGAGATCCTCACCTTTTTGTGCTCCCCCCATGCGGCCGACGCGCTGCAGCTGCGCCGGGCCGACGACGCCGCCAAGGTACCGGGACGCGCCGTGCCGTCCCTGGTGCATTGGATCGGGATCCTCCAAGACGCCGCCGATCTCCATGACGCGGGGGCAATGCGGGACGTCGCCACGGCGCGAGACGAGCGCGTCTCGGGGGATGCCGCCCCATGACCGCGCCGTCGCCGATCCGGCGCTCGGTGGTGCGCGGCCCCGAGCTCGAGGCGTTGCGGGTTTGGACCGACGAGGTCGAGACGTGGCCGGTGGGGAGCCATCGCTGGGGTCAGTACGCCGAGCGCACGGCGACGGGCGAAGCCATATGCCGGACCGAGAACGTCTCCGCGTGTCATGGCGGCTTCGCCGGGCTGACCAGCGGGACGTTGGCGGCGCTGGCTGCCTCGGTCCTGGGCGTGGGGGTGGTGGGCTTCAAGGACAAGATCAACTACAAGCAGCCAGGAGGTGCAGGCTTCAGTCCCCATCAGGACCTGGCGGCCTACCCGGGTGCGTCGAGCGTGATGTCGATCCTGGTGGCCGTGGACGAGTGCACCACCGCGTCGGGGTGCATCTGGTTCGCAGCCGGCGTCGACGAGCTGCTCGCCACCGACGACAGGGGTGTGGTGGTCGCCGACGTGGTGTCGTCCCTGTCGTGGTCGCCGGCCGAGCTGGCACCGGGGGACGCCGTGTGCCTCGGGGGCCTGACGCCGCACTTCAGCGAGGCGAACAAGAGCTCGGCCTCGCGCCGTGTCCTGGTGGCGAGCTACGCGCCCGAAGGCGAGGGCTATGACCGCGCGCGGTACTACTCGGCGCGCCAAGCCGAGATGGCGCAGGCCACGGCCCGGGACGAGCGGTTCCGCATCAGCACGTTGGCAGATTTCGAGGGCTTCGAAGTCCCCGGCCAGCACGGGGGGCCCGCCGAGACCTGCTGGCATCCCTGAGAGGGGTGAGAGCGACCGACTCCGGGTGTGGCGTCGGAACGTCAGCCCGACGCAGGGATCAGCTCTGGGCCGACGTGAACCGGTCGCGGATGGCGCGAGCGGTCTTCTTGGCCTCGTACATGGCTTCGTCGGCCTGGCGCACGAGGCGCATGGGGTCGGTGTCCGAGTCGCATTGGGCCAGCGCCACGCCGACGCTCGCCTCCAACGGCACCAGGACGTCTTGGACCGGGATCCTGCACTCGGCCACGCTGTGGCGGATCCGCTCGACCACCGCGTCGCCGTTGCAGCTGTGCTCGTGGCACAGGACGACGAGGAATTCGTCGCCGCCCAACCGGCCCACGACGTCGCACTCGTTGGTGGCCTGCATCAGGGCCATGGCGGTGGCGAGGATGGCGGTATCGCCCACCTCGTGACCGTAGGTGTCGTTCAACGGCTTGAGCCCGTCGAGGTCGATGAAGAGCACGGCCACGGTTTCGCCCGCCCCGCGGCGTCGGCTCACGTCGTGGGTCAGGTACTCGAAGACCGCGGCACGGTTCAGCAGTCCGGTCAGAGAGTCGTGGGTGGCCGCTTCGTGCAGGAGCTGGCGCTGAAGCTCGCGCTCGCGGATGCGGATGGCGAGCGTGTCCACCGAGGCCTGCAGGGCGTGACCGGTCCGTCCGGGCAGGGGAGTGAGCAGCTCGGGGTCCGAAAGGTCCTCGGCCGCGAGCGCCACCGCCTTGGCCTCAACGGCCTTGAGAGTCGAGGCCATGTCGTTGAACGCCTCTGTGGTCGTGACCACTTCACGGGGGCCCGAGTCGGGCAGCCGCTCGAGGTCGAACTCCCCGCTGTGCACCTGGAGCGCGGCCGCGGCGAGCTTCTTCAGCGGCCGGGTGAGGACACGACCTCCGACGATGACGCCCCCGAGGCAGACCAGCGCCAGCAGGGCCAGGAAGAGGACCTCGCCCACCAATCGGGCTGAGGCCGTCGACGCCTGCGCCAGAGCGGTGTCGTGGAGGTCCTGCGACGCCGAGGTCACGAGCTTGTTGAGGTCGTCGAGGTAGTGGATCCCCGGTGTCATCGAAGACCCCGCAAAGGTGGCGTTGCCGATGAAGGGCGGCTTGGCGCCGGTGAGGGCCACGGTGAGTCCCTGCTGGATCGTGGAGGCAAAGGCTCGGTCCGAGGGATCGCTCTGGAGGTGGCGCCATGCTTGTTCGGCCTTGGGACTGAGCTGTCCCGACAGCTCTCCGGTGGCGGTCTGGTACTCGCCGGCCGCCTGGATCAGTTCCTGCTTGGCGTCGGCGGGGCCGATGCCCTCGAGGACGAAGATGGCACCCTCGATCTCGTGTCCACCGGCGAGGAACGCCTGATAGGTCTGGCGCAGCGCCGACGCGTGGACCTCGAACGATCCGGGCGGTTGCCACGAGGCGGTGTCGGCTTGGAGACGGTTGTAGTCCGCGTACCAGATGTTGTTGATGTCGCTCGCCATCTTGGTGAGGAAGACGTGCACGGTGTCGAAGGAGACGGCCTTGGCCGCGACCTCGGGGATCAACGCCTTGAGCTGCGACACGTCGGCCCGCAAGATCGGAGTGGAGGAGAAGGTGGGGTATCCGGCGATGGTGGCCGTGCCCTGGGCCAGCTGCTGGCTGAAGGGGATCGCAGGGTGCAAGAGCGTGTCGAGCACGGGTTCGCTGATGCCGATCTGCGCCGCGTAGGACACCGCCGACAGTGGGACCTCGAGCGAGTTCATCTGCGCCCGGGCGTTGGCCACGACTTGCAATGTGGTGGCGTCTTTGGCCACCACCTCAGCATTCTGACGGAACCGCCACGCCGAGGCGGCCGAGGATGCGATGAGCACGGCGGTGCCGAGCATCGGCAACAGGACCACCAGGGTCAGGAGGAAGCGCACCCCGAGATGCCGGCGAGTGCCCGATCGCGAGGCGCGACGGTCCTCCTCGAGTTCCTTTGCGGTTCTCGACTCGTGTTCGGCTGGCAGGGGATCGCCACCGACCTGGTCCAGGAGTGTGGTCGCCATGGGTTCCCCAAAGGTTTCGACATGGGGGGGCCCGTCCTTGACCCTTGTGCATTGGGGCTGGTCACGGCCAAGAATGAACCCCTGACCTCGGAGGGTCCACCGATTCCGCCGCCTCGGGGCCCGTCAATTGCGGCCAGGAGATCGGGGCGCCAGGGCGTATACCGTCTCCCCCCGTGAGCACGGGGGGCCACCGTCCGGGGAAGCGTCCGGGGAAGCGTCCGGGGCAGCGTCCGGGGCAGCGTCCGCGGCAGCTACCGAAAAGAACGCTCGTGCTGGCCATGCGCCAGGACCGGTCGGCCCGGCACGATCGGCCCGGTCGGTCCGGCACGATCGGAGACGATTCCGTAATCTATGGCCCTCGCGCCGAAATCCCTTCTGACCTTGGAGAGCCGCCATGACCCCTGACAATGCCGACCGTATCGATGTCTCGGACATGTTCGCCGTGCACCAAGCCCTGAGAGACAGCCTCGGGGCGGCGCCCCAATTGGTCCGTGGCGTCAGTCCATCTGACGCCGGGCGGGTCGAGTTGATCGCGAACTTCTATGACAACGTCCTCGGCTTCCTTCACGTGCACCACGATGGAGAAGAGAAACTCGTCTTCCCACTGCTGCGCGACCGGTGCCCGGGCGAGCTCGGTCTCTTGGACCAGATGGCGGCACAACATGCGGCGGTCGTCGGACTCATGCAAGGGTCGGGTAGTGCCCTGTCGGCGTGGGTCGGGGGAGAGGCGGGTGCGCAGGAGGCTTCGGCGACGGCCCTGGGAGCGCTGTCGGAGGGACTCGAGCAGCACCTCGGCGAAGAGGAGCAGCAGTTGCTCCCCTTGTGCGCGGCGTACCTGACCCCCGAGGAGTGGGGGGTGTTGCCGGGTCACGCGTTGGGCAGCTTCGACAGGGACAAGGTCTGGTTAATCCTCGGGCTCATCCGGGACCACATGACCCAGGAGCAGCGCGACGAGATGCTCGCCCACATGCCGCCCCCGGCGGTCGAGATGTGGACCACGATGGGGGAGCAGGCTTACAAGAACCTCGTGGCCGAGGTCGGTGCCCCCCTCGGCTAGGTCCCGGTCTCAGCGCGCTGGCGCGACACCGGCCAAGAATTGCAACAGCGCGGAGCTCACCTCGTCGCAGTGAGTGAAGACTCCGAGATGGCTCGCTCCGGGTATCTCGACGAAGCGGGCACCCGGGATGTTCTGTGCCGCTTCGCGGGCCCGCACCGGCGGAGAGTCGATGTCGTGCTCGAACGAGAGCACCAGGCACGGCCTCGACAGTTTTGTCCAACGCTCGGTGCGTTCGACGTCGAGTGACCACGCCAGGGCCGCCTCGTACTGCCCCAGTCGTCCTGGGTTGGGCCAGGGCTCGAGGTCGCCGAGCAGTGACAGCCACTGGTCGACGGCTTCGTCTTGTTGCAACTCATGGTTGGGGAGGTAGCGCATCGTCTCCACTGCGGAGAACAAGCTGGGCAGCTCGGTATCGAGCCGGGCCAGGTCACGTTCCACGGTGGTGATGGCCTTCTCCCACGAGGTTCCGACGTTGCAGCTGCCGATGAGCACCGCCGACCGCACCCGTTCGGGATGCCGATAGGCGAGCGTCTCCGCCACCCATCCGCCCATGGAGTACCCGGCGATGTTCACGGCCTCCAAGCCGAGGTGGTCGAGCAAGCCCACCGTGTCGTCGACCATCTCGTCGATCGTGTACGGGGCGGGGGGAGCCGACGACGGGGCAACCCCTCGATTGTCGAAGGTCACCACCCGGTAGCCGGCCCCGGTGAGCGCCGGAACCATGGCGAAGTGCCACCCGACGGCGGGCTGGCTGAGCCCGCACACGAGGACCACGGGCTCAGCCGTAGCAGGGCCGAACACGTCGTAGGCGATGGTGACTCCCGGCAGGCTCGCCTCAGGCATCGCTGCATCATCGCTCACCGAACGGCGGCGCGCCCGATGGTGCCTCTACGGCGTCACGCGCGGGCGGAGCCCGTCACACACGACCTCCACCATCCGCGCCAACGTGGCGTCGTCGTGTCGCGATTGGCCACCGGCCGAGCACACACCCACGACGAGGCCGATCATCTCGTCCGTCGAGACGTCGGATCGCACCTGTCCGGCACCCACCGCATCCTGCACCAGCACGTCGACGCTGCGCTTCATCTCGTCGAATATCTCGGAGCAGTTCGATTTGATGTCGATCCCAGCCGAGCTCAGGGCGTCGAACAAGTCGTGCTTGGCCGACGCCTGCTGAGCGAACTCTCCCAGGAAACAGAACAGCGCGTCTCCGGGATGGTCGGAGCCCGCATGGGACCTGGCCAGGTCGAGAAGGGACTCGAGCCGGGCCACCACGATCGCTTCGAAGAGTGCTTCTTTGGTGGGGAAGTGACGGTAGAGCGTGCCCACCCCGACCCCGGCCCGGTCGGCCACCGCGTCGATCGGGACTGACAGGCCCTCAGCCGCGAAGATCTCCTCCGCTGCGTCGAGGATCCGCTTCCGGTTCTTGACGGCGTCGGCCCGCATGGGCCGAGGCCCGCACGGCGACACGTCGATGCCGTCGCCCCCGAGCTCGGTCGCTTCGGGGCTCTCGCTCCCCGCGATCCCTGCCTTGGCGGTCATGACGCTGGGCCCCCAACATCTGGTTGACAAACGGAACGCACGTTCCGTATAGTACCAATGGAAACGGAACCTTCGCTCCGATTGTACGCCTCCCGGTTCCAGAACGCCAGGACCGAGGCACTTGCCGGACGCGGACCCGACCTTCGCCCCACGACCACGAGCACGGAGGTGCCCAGTGACCATGACCGAGATGGCACCGTCGACCCCGGGACGGATCGACACGCCCGACCCCAGGCGGTACTGGTCGCTGGCGATCATCGCCGTCGCCCAGCTCATGATCGTGCTCGACGCATCGGTCGTGATCGTCGCCCTGCCGTCGGCGCAACGGGCGCTGCACATCTCGGTGGCAAACCGGCAATGGGTGATGAGCGCGTACACGCTCGCCTTCGGCAGCCTGCTCCTGCTCGGCGGTCGGATCGCCGACTACCTCGGCCGCCGCCGCATGTTCATCTTCGGGCTTCTCGGTTTCGGCGCCGCCTCCGCTCTGGCCGGGCTGGCGCAGAATGCCGCCATGCTCTTCGGGGCCCGGGCGCTGCAGGGCGCGTTCGCAGCGGTGATGGCGCCCGCGGCGTTGTCTCTTCTCACCGTCACCTTCACCGAACCCCGTGAGCGGGCGCGGGCCTTCGGCGTCTACGGCGCCGTCGCCGGCAGCGGAGCGGCCATCGGTCTGGTCCTGGGTGGGACATTGACGCAGCTGGCATCGTGGCGCTGGACCCTGCTCATCAACGTGCCCATCGCCCTGGTCGCCGCGTTGGCGGCGAGCCGGGTGGTGGGCGAGAGCCGGGGCGAGTCGAAGGCGGGGTACGACCTTCCGGGCGCGGTGACGGTCACCGGAGCGCTGTTCCTGCTCGTCTACGGCTTCACGGTGGCGGGAACCCACGGGTGGAGTTCGCCGTTGACGGTTGCGCTCCTCGTGGGCGCAGCCGTGCTGATGGCCGTGTTCAGTGCCATCGAGCTGCGCACCTCGCACCCGCTGCTCCCCTTGCGCGTGGTGCTCGAGCGCAACCGGGGCGGTTCGTTCCTGGCGTCGCTTCTGGTCGGAAGCGGGATGCTGGGCACCTTCCTCTTCCTCACCTACTTCTTCCAAGGGACGCTGCACTACTCCGCGCTCAAGACGGGGTTCGCCTTCCTGCCCTTTTCGGGCGGGATCATCATCGGTGCGGGCCTGGCCAGCCGGCTGCTGCCCCGGACGGGTCCTCGGGCCCTGATGGTGACCGGCCTGACGCTGGCGGCAGGTGGTCTCCTGTGGTTCTCCGGGCTCACCGTCCACAGCTCCTTTCTGGCGCATGTCCTGGCGCCGGAGATCCTGGTGAGCCTGGGGATGGGAATGAGCTTCGTTCCCCTGAGCAGCACGGCACTGGTCGGGATCGAGCCGAAGGACGCGGGGGTGGCCAGCGCGTTGGTCAACACCACCCAGCAGGTCGGCGGATCGCTGGGCACCGCGCTGCTCAACACGGTGGCGGCCACCGTGGCCACCTCCTATCTCGCGGGTCACGCCAAGAGCACCGCGGCGGTACAGACCGCAGCGGTGCACGGGTACACCACGGCCTTCACGGTGAGTGCGGCATTGCTGGCGGGTGCGGCGATCGTTGCCGGTGTGCTCGTGCGGGCGTCGCGACACCAGGTGGGCGCCCAAACCGAGCCCATCGAGGTCCCCACCCAACTGGAGCTGCGACCGGCTATCGAAGCGATGCCCGTTCCACCGGTCGAGTCGGTGGCCTGAGCCTGGTTTGGCCTCCAGCGGTGCGTCGATGGCGTCGATGGTCTGGCGGCCGAGGCAGCGGAACCGATGTGCGACGCATGACACGAGGACTAGGCGGTGAGCACCGTTCCCACATCGTCGACTCGATCGCGAGGCGCACGCACATCCGCGTACCACGCCAGAAGTAGGGCGACCCCCGCGCCGAACAGCAGCACTGCCTTGATGCCGACCGACGAAACCACCGGTCCCACGATGAGGTTGCCCAAAGCCACCGTCCCTCCGAACCCCATGATCCACAACGCCATGACGCGGCCTCGCACGGCGTCGCTCAAGCGCGCCTGCAGGGCGGTGTTGAGCGCCGTGATGAAGGCGAAATAAAATGCCCCGACGACGGCCACGACGAAATAAGCGGGCAGTGCACTGCGCAGCAGAGCGAAGACGGTGAGCGTCACCGAGTAACAGATCAGGCTCACCCGCACGATGGCTGCCTTGGAGCTGCGGGCGAACACGGTGCCGATCGAGATGGCACCGATCAGAGCGCCGGTCCCGAAGCACGCGTACAGCAGGCCGTAGTCGGCCGATTTGGGGTCGATCCCGAGGTCGTGGGCCGCCACCACCGGCATCTGGCCGATGAAGGCCAAAGCGAGCAGCGAGAACACGAAGACCGTGACCAGGCAGCGCCCCACCACGCGGTCGTGGCGGGCGGTGGTGATCCCGGCGGTCAGTTCTCGCCACCTGCTGGCATGCCTGGTCATCCGGGGCAGCGTGGGAAGTGCCACCACCATGAGCGCCACGACCACGAAGAGGTAGGTGGCGGCGTTTCCGGCGAAGACCCACGCCGGTCCGACGAAGTGGTAGGCCACTCCTCCGATGATGGGGCCGATGACGCGCGACGCGTTCATCTGGGCCGAGTTGAGCGAGATCGCTCCGGCCAGATCGGCGCGCGTCACGAGGCTCGGGAGGATGGCCGAGTATGCGGGCCCGAACATGGCGCTGCCCACACCCACCATGACCACGGTCAGGACGAGCACCACATGGGACGGCGACGGTGCCCTCACCACCAGTGCCAACGCCACGGAGAAGATCAACTGTTCCACCGACAAGACGATGAGGAACTTCTTGCGATCGACCTTGTCCGCAATGAGGCCGCCCACCATCGAGAAGATGAGGGCGGGACCGAGCTGGGCGAAGATGATCACTCCGACGAAGGTGCTCGAATGCGTGATGTTGTACGCGTAGGCACCGAGAACGACATTTTGCATCCAGGTGCCGATGTTCGAGGCGAATGCGCCCAGGAAGACGACGCGAAAGGTGCGGTGTCGGAGGGCCGAGATCGCAGTTCCCGAAGCCAGAGGGCTATCTCCGTCGACGACGGCGTCCTCGATCTCCTCGATGGACGGGATCCCCAGATCCGACTCGCCCGGTCGTTCTGGTTGCATCCCCGCATAATACGGTCACCCAGTTGACGCCGATCCCGGCGGGAGAGGCCGAACTGATCGCCGCACCAAGAGGTGGGTCACTGCCTGGTCTGGGGCGTGGTGGTTCCGCTGCTTTCCGGGGTAGGTGGGAACTCCACGCTGACGCGCTGCTCGGGGCGCCTCTCACCTTGCTGGGCGATGGCACTGAGCACTGCCCTGTCCGCTTCGGTCAACGGAGGTGGCGCGATGCTTCGGGGGTAGAGGTGTCTCCTCCTGACCACGTTGACTTCCGCCGCGTAGACGGTCACCTCGGCTGCGAGGTAGAGGAACGAGATGAGCCCCAGGACGCTGCCGAAATATCCGTAGACCTGACTCGCGTGCCGCAGCGTGTGGCCGACCAGGAGCGTCCCGCCGTATTGGAGGATCGTCCACCCCACCGCTGCGACGATCGCTCCGGGGATGAGCCATTTGCTTTCGATGGACCTCGGAGTAAGGACCCGGAATCCGAGCATGTACAGCAAGATACTGATGGCGAGTCCCACGGCTCCGGTGACGAACTGGGACCACACCGCCCCGTGACCGAGGGTGACCCTCCCGGTGAGGAACGTCGTGACCACGACGTCCAGGGCGAGGATGGCCAGAAATTCGACACTGCGTCCCAGCCGGGGGAAGAAACCGGGACGTTTGACTCCGGGCACGTTCCACACTTCAGCCATTGCCCGCTGTGCCGCCTGGCTGACACCGAACGATCCCCACACCAGGCCGATGAGACCCACGGTGAGTCCGATCACGCTTCCCGATCGGAGCGAACTGACCCCGTGCGGACCCGAGAGCTGGCTGCCGACGATCGGGAACTGGCTCACGGCGGAATGGAGGATGCGGTGTTGCATCGCCGCGTTGTTGGCGAAGAAGAGACCGAGCAGCGTGGTCAGGACCAGCAGAAGGGGAAAGAGCGACAGGAATCCGTAGTAGGCGATGAGCGCCGCGAGAGTACCGGCAGAATCGTCGCCGAACTTCTTCATGACGCCGTAGACGAACGATGGAACGGTGTGCCGCTGCTGGAACCCGTCGATTCGACGGACTGCCCTCTCCACCGGGTTCACATTCGGGGTTCTACCCAATGTGGGAAATCCAGGCAACCAGCGGCTCAACCCTCTGAACTGGCTGTCTCGACCGCTCCTCGCCACGAGGCTCGTTGGTGTTTCGGCTGGGCGTGTTGATGACGACCGGTGTTGTGACACAGGATGGTGATCGCCTCGATCGGCACCAGTGGATTCGGCAGTGGAGGAAACGGTGGACGCCCGATATACAGCCAATTGCGGTCCCGACGATGTGGAAGAGGTCGTCACCAAGGAGAGCCGGGTATCTGTCGTCGAGACCGTCGCTCGCCTCGTCGACCTCGTGACGGCCAAAGGGATGAAGGTGTTCGCCGTCATCGACCACAGCGGAGAAGCCAACACCAAGGGACTCGAGTTGCGAGAGACGAAGGTTGTGATCTTTGGGAGTCCCGAAGCTGGGACGCCCGTGATGGCGTCTACGCCGCTGGCAGCGCTCGACCTGCCGCTCAAAGTACTGATATGGGACGACGGCGGCCGTACCAAAGTCAGCTATACGGCTCCACACGCCCTTGCGGCCCGATATCGGATCAGCGGCGAGCTAGCGGCGAGACTTGCCGGTATCGAGCCTCTGACCGATGCTTTGGTCGCCCGGTAGCGCCGATGCCGTCAACCGGGCCGAATCGTGTGGTCCCTCGATGAGCACGGGCGGGCAGGCGGGCAGGCGGCCGGAGTGGCATCGAGCATTTCTCAGAATCAGAGCGGGGGCAGGAGACCGACGGCAAGGTGGGGGTATCCAGCGCGCCTGGAACCCGTGGACGACCCGGGGAGGGATGATGGACCAAGGGCGGGCCCGCAAGCTGGTTCAGGCCGAGCGATCGCGAGTCGAGAGGCTGCTCAAAGAGACAGCCGGTGCCGGGCAAGAGGACCGAGCCACGGCCGACGAACCCGGCGAGATCGCCGATCCGGCCGAACGCCTTACAGCCGAGCAAGTCGACGATGCCATTGCGGGGGGTCTGCGTGACCGCCTGGATGCTCTGGATCGGGCCGAGCGGAGGATCGAGGACGGAACCTTCGGTTACTCGATCCGCAGCGGCGACCCCATCCCCGACGCTCGCCTCGAGGCCGACCCGGCCGTCGAGCTAACCGTGGACGAGGCTCAGTCGACCTGAGCTGACCGATGCTCAGGGCGAAAGATCACCTTGATGGCGCGGGAGTTGTCCCGATCGATCGCGGTCTCGACGGCGAGGCGGTATTCCTCCAAGGGGAACTCGTGGGTGACCACGACGTCGAAGGGTAGAAACCCGGCGGCGAGGATGTCGAGGGCGCGATCCACCGAGTGCCGATCGGGGCCACCGGCCGGCCCCGGTGCGGAGCCAGCATCGACCGTGTGATCGATGGACCCGATGAGTGCCGCCTCCTTGTACCAGATGGGCGTCAGATCGACGTCGCTGACGCCGGCCGCCCCGAGCAGGAGGACGGTGCCTCGGTGGGCAACGGCTCGAAGGGCCTCGGTGACCGACTGCGGCGCGCCGACGGCCTCGATCACATAGGGGAAGCCGCCCATGAGCATGACCTGGGCCCCGTGGCCCACGACCCTCGCACCCACGAGGCTCCCGAGCTCCTCGAAATGATCGCCGCTACCCGTGGTGCGAACGACGTGATCGGCGCCGCACGCCGTCGCCGCGACGGCCTGGTGGGCGTGGCGGGCGAGGACCGTCACCGGACAGCGGGGGAATAGCCCCTTCAGCGCCGACACCGCGGCGAGCCCAAGGACGCCGGCGCCGACGACGAGGACCGGCTCTCCGTCGTCGGGGGCGGCGCGCAGGAGCCCGTGGCAGGCGATCGAGACCGGTTCGTACAGACTGGCGCCACGGTCCGGGATCGCATCGGGGATGGGGTGCAACATCGAGGTGTGGGCAAGGACCTGCTCACCCCATCCGCCGCCCAGGTCCCGAGTGAAGCCGAGCGACCGCCCGGTCGTCAGAATTCGGCTGTCGAGGTTGAGGCACGACGACGTCCACCCCCGCGCACAGTTGGCACACAACGGGTCGATCGCACGAACTGCGCACGCGAGGCACGGGTCCACGGCCACGCGCGTTCCGACAGGGAGCCGGCACTCGGCCCCTGCTTCGACCAGCCTTCCGGCGATCTCGTGACCCAGCACGAACGGAAGAGAACCCATCGAGAACAAGGTGGGAGAAGGTCCGGTGTTGTGGGCGAACAGGTGAAGGTCGCTGCCGCAGATCCCCCCGGTTGCGACTGACACCCGCGCCCATGCCGGTCCGGGGAGCTGGGGTTCGGGTAGGTCGACGAGGGACGCGGGGAACGCGGCGTCAGCCATGTCATATTGAACGGCGCGCACCCCCGGAGCGTAGGCCGTCATGGCAAAGCCGGCACCGTGGACCCGAGGACGGCCGCAACCCCGTTGGCGTACTGTGCGGTGTTGTGCGGGTGTCCGACGCCACTCTCGATGCTGTCCGCGAGCGAGGGTTCGCCCTCGTGGAGGGATTCCTTGCTCCTGACGAGATGAAGGCGGCGCAGCAGGCTCTGTGGATGCACTTTCCGACCCCCGAGGACTACTTCGCCGATCCGGAACGCTATTCGGAATATGCCCAGAGCCAGTTTGCCGGGGTCGAGGAGTTTCCGTACCGGTCATGGGACCTCAACCGTTTGGCCTTCCACCCGGATCTGGTTGATGCCGCCGAACGCTACCTCGGGACGCCGGAGCTTCACCTGTACAAGGTCGAGCTCTGGGCGAAGTATGCGGGAGCGAGCAACTACGATCAGCCGCTGCACCGAGACTTTGGAAGCCACAGTCTCGTGGTGCCTCGCCTCGACGGTCGGTACCAGCAGCTTACGACGTTCATCTTCCTCTCCGACGTCACCGAGAACGACGGTCCGACACGGATCGTTCCCTACGAACTGGGAAAGGCGGTTCCGTTCACGCCTCTGTACATCGAGTTCGGCGCCCTCGCTGATGCCGAGGTATCCGCGACCGGACCTGCCGGGAGCCTGCTCGTCTACCGGACCGACATCCTGCACCGAGGCTCCGACCTGGTCGGCCCGGGACGGTCGCGCTTCTCGCTGCTGGTCGACTACCAGGCGAGAGGAACGACGTGGGGTGGGAAGATGGCGTGGCCGAAGCAAGCTCCGCAGCGATGGGCCAAGCTCATGCCGCGCTGCACCGTGCGTGAACGTGACCTCTTCGGCTTCCCGAGGCCCGGCGACCCGTATTGGGACGAGCAGACATTGGCCGATGTCGCGCTCCGTTATCCCGGCATGGACATGACCCCTTATGCAGGGCCCGATCCTTCCGGTTCGTAGGGTTCGGGAATTCACGGCCCTGTGCGTCGCCGTCGTTTCGGAGGATGGCCGTGCTTGGCGTTGTTCATGCTCGTCGCCATCGGTGGGGTCATCCTGGGCACACTGTCCACGACCGGAACTGGTGAGGTGCCGGTCCCCGTATCACCGGCGCAGCAGGCTGGGATCACCGAGAGTTCCTACATAGCCCGAACATCGCTCTCGGAGATTCCCGGCCGCCTGGTGACCCCGGTGGCAGCGGTCGACTCCTCAGGAGCGCCCCTGGCGAACTCAGCCTCCATCGTCTCCGCACTCCATGCCAGAGACGGACGGACGGTCACCTTTTCGACACCCACCATCGTGGACTTCGGTCACGTCGTGGCCGGCATCTACACGCGGCCCGGGGCCACGGCGGATCCGGTCAGTGACTTCGCGGGATTCTTCCGCACCATGAGGCCGGGGGAGACGGGCGAGCTCACCCTCGCGGACGGCCAATGGTACGCAGCTAGATTCGTGGAGCTGCCCGCCCACGTGCCGATCGACGTGGTCGGTTTCCGCTTCGAGTCCGATCCCCGCGATCAGCCGGCCACACTCGCCGTACCGGGCGGCAACATGCCCGGGGCATTCCTTTCGTCGGATCCTGTGCTCACTCGGATCTGGTACTCGGCCGCCTCGACGATGCAACTGTCGATGATGACAACTTCGCCCGGGGTCGGATACGAGTTCTTCGATAGTCCGGAGCGAGACCGTTCCTTGTGGTTGTGGTACGACTCCTCGGCTGACGACACCGCGTACTATGCGTTCGGTCAACTCGCGCTCCCGGTGGCCATGCGTTCGTACGAAGCTGCCCAGACCGGGAAAGGGAGCTTCGTGGTCTCGGCGTCCGACGACATTCCCGACCAAAATGGGTTTACCGAACGCGATCTCGGGGAGCTCTACACGTTCTATGCGGATCCCTCGATCTTGGGCGAGTTCTACTCGGGGCTCGTCGAGCACGAGTCGACCGTTGTCGCCGCCCAGGCGCTTCCGAACGGGTTGTACCGGACGAACATCCTGCCCGTTCCGCCGAACCCTGTGAATCCCGCCGAGCCTGACGACCAATCGATGGCGACGGAGCTCTGGGACTACGCCGGGTTCGTGGGCATGGCACAGCTCGCCGAGGCAAGCGGTGCGACCAAGACGACGGCCCTGTACCGTCACAAGGCCACCCTGCTCAAGGAGGCTGTCGACCGGTACCTGTGGGATCCCACCAAGGGTGCATTCGTCGATTTCGTGGGCTCCACCCACGTCGACGAAGCGGGCAATTCGATGGCGGTGATGTACGGCTTGGCTACCCCGTACCAGGCGCAGCGCATCGTGGCGTATCTCCACGACCACAACGACCGGATCTTCGACTGGACCAACGGCACGTGGGGGATCACGAATCCGGCCGGCTCTACCGATTTCGACCGACCCTTTCTGCCCGGTGATTCGGACCTGGACGTGGCGGACTGGAGTGCCCCCTACACGCAGTGGGGTTGGGCCTGGGGCATGGGCTCCGACCCTGACGATTTCAGCCGGCAATACAACTACAACTACAGCTTGGTGCCATGGGCCGAGGCGTTCGAGGTGCAGGCTGATTTCACCGCCGGGGCTGATGGAGCCGGCATCGACCTGATCGATCGGGCTTGGGGAACGATGCTCGATTTGGGTCCTTCCACCTTCTACGAGGAGTCTCGCTATGACGGGACACCGGCATACGAGCTCGGTTCACAACACGACACCGTGGTGCACCGATGGTCGGCCGGGGTCGGCGCACTACTGCAGCAATACGTCCTAGGTATCGAGCCGACGACGCCCGGCTTCAGGGCGTGGCGGATCGAACCTCATGGCGGCTCGTTGACGTGGGTTCAAGGGCGAGTTCCCACACCAGAGGGTTCGCTGTCGGCGTGGTGGCGCTGGG
>Ga0209415_10004342_pt1 | contig 26022 bp, 25 predicted proteins | sample PeaSoiSIISIP2007_FD_187696 | JGI IMG/M metagenome (GOLD analysis project Ga0209415, IMG submission 187696) | Peat soil microbial communities from Weissenstadt, Germany - SII-SIP-2007 (SPAdes) (version 2) | ecosystem: Environmental > Terrestrial > Soil > Wetlands > Peat | place: Germany... | reverse complement strand
CGGATGAGCAAGATTCGAATTAACGATCTGGCCAGGGAGCTGGAAGTCAAAAGCAAAGCGATTCTCGACGCACTTCCTGAAGTAGGGGTCACTGAGAAGAAGACGCACTCCAGTTCCGTGGAAGAGCATGAGGCGGCGAAGGTGCGCGCCTACTTGCGCGCTGCCAGCGAAGCGCAGACGGCTACCCGGCCGTCGCGCCCCAGTCGCGCCGATAGCGATGAGATTAAGACCAAGATCGATCTCTCCAATATTTCCAGACCGGGCGACGTTCTTAATGCCATTCGCAAGCAGCAGGCTCCCGTGAGTGTAGCTGCTCCTCCTCTCCGTCCGACTGCCGCGGCTTCACCGGCAGCACCACCTGTTTCGACGGTGAAAGCTCCAGCGGCGCCGCCGATTTCTCCCGCGCCTCCTCTGCCGAGGGTCGTGGTTCCGCAGCCTACCGTAAGGCCGACGTTTTCCGCTCCGGCTCCGGCAGTTGTCCAGCCACCTGTGTCTGCTGCAGCGCCCCCAGCGATCGCAGTGCCTGGACCGCCCGCGCAAGCACCGCCTGCAACGCCTCCTGTGGCACAAGCTTCGGCGCCAACTTCTGTAACGACGACACCTGCCGCTCCGCCACAGCCGCCGCCACCGGCAGCAACGAAACCGGCGGCTCCGATTGCTCAGCGTCCGCACACGCCGTCGCCGCGGATGATCGTTCCCCATACGGGACCTCGTCCGGTGTACCATGCGCCTGTCAGGCCTGCTGCGCCGAGCGCTCAGGGAGCGACTACGCGCCCAGTCCCTGGACGTCCAGTGCCAGGGCAGCCAATTTTCCAGCGCCCGCGTCCGGGCAGTGCTGCGGCTCCGGGGACGCGTCCTCCATTGCGCCCAGGAGAACGCCGGCCGATGCATCCCACTCGGCAGTCGCCGACGGGTACGCGTCCGCTCGGGGTGGGACCGGGATTGCCTCCGCCGGGCTCGACTCGTCCGGGTAGCCGTCCGGGTGCGCCCGCGCGCCGGCCCGGGCAGCGCTATGTTCCGCGAGGCGTAAAAGAAGGCCCGATGAAGGGCTTCGTTCCGCCGCCGCGCCTATCACTTTCGAACGAACCGCAGCCGATCACGCGCAGCATCACTATCACGGAAGGAATCAGCGTCAAGGATCTGGCCGAGAAACTTGGAATCCGCGCCAAGGATTTGATCGCCCGCTTACTGGCTCGCGGCGTATTTGCCACCATCAACCAGACGCTCGATGCAGAGCTGGCCAGCGAAATGGCGCGCTTCTTCGGAGCGGATACGAATGTGATCACCTTCGAAGAGCAGGCCGCCAAGGAAGTTTCCGACGCCGCTGCGGGTGAGGAAGGCGCAGCCAGTGAAGGTGTGCCGCGTCCGCCGGTGGTCACAATTATGGGCCACGTGGATCACGGTAAGACCACGCTGCTCGATTCGATTCGGTCCACCGACGTGGCTGGAGGTGAAGCGGGAGGCATCACCCAGCACATTGGCGCTTATAAAGTGACGGTACAGGACAAGCAGTCCCCTGCCTATGGCCGCCAGATCGTGTTTCTGGACACACCCGGTCACGAAGCGTTTACGCGGATGCGTTCCCGGGGCGCCAAGGCCACGGATATTGTCGTGCTCGTGGTGGCTGCCGATGACGGCGTTATGCCGCAAACTCTCGAAGCAATCGATCACGCGCACGCGGCGGAAGTCCCGATCATTGTCGCAGTAAACAAGATTGACAAACCGGGAGCATTGCCCGATCGAGTCAAGAAGCAATTGGGCGATCGCGGATTGATGCCGGAGGAATGGGGCGGAACGACGGTATTCGTGGACGTCTCGGCAAAACAAAAAACGAATTTGAATTTGTTGATGGAAATGATTTGCCTGGTAGCCGATCTGCAGGAATTGAAGGCTACGCCGGAGCGTCCGGCGCAAGGTGTCGTGCTCGAAGCCAAACTGGATCGGGGCCGTGGACCGGTAGCCACGGTGCTCGTGCAAAATGGCACGCTGCGCGACAGTGACAACTTCGTCGTCGGTAATGTGTACGGAAAGGTTCGCGCCATGTTTGACGATCGCGGGAATGCGCTTGAAGAAGCGCCGCCTTCGACGCCGGTCGAAATCCTGGGCATGGAGGGATTGCCCCAGGCAGGCGATCAATTCGTAGTAGTAGCCGATCGCGACAAGGCGCGCGGCATTTCCGAGTACCGCGAACAAAAGACTCGGGAAGCGACGCTGGCCAAAAGCTCGCGAGTATCGCTCGAAGGTTTGGCGGAACAGCTTAAGACGGCCGGCACCAAAGAGCTGAATATTATTCTGAAGGCCGACGTGGGCGGCTCAGTCGAAGTGCTCACCGATCTGCTTTCCAAACTTTCGAACGACAAGGTTCGCTTGAAGGTGCTGCATTCTGGAGTTGGCGCCATTACCGAAACCGACGTGCTGCTGGCCTCGGCGTCGAACGCCATCATCATCGGATTCAATGTGCGTCCCGAACGCAAGGCGCAGGAACTGGCGGAGCAGGAGAAGGTCGACATCCGGCTGCATTCGATCATTTACGAACTGCAGGATGAGATCAAGCGCGCCATGACTGGTCTGCTTGAACCGACCATTAAGGAAACCTATCAAGGCCGGGCTGAAGTACGAGAGACGTTCCGCATCCCAAAGGTTGGCACTGTGGCCGGTTGCACGGTGATCGATGGCCTGGTCAAGCGCGATTCCGAGGTGCGACTTCTGCGCGATAACGTGGTTGTCTTCAAGGGCAAGGTCGGATCGCTCCGCCGTTTCAAGGACGACGCCAGCCAGGTTACCAATGGCATGGAGTGCGGCATCTCGATCGCCAACTACGGAGACATCAAAGTCGGCGACGTGATCGAAGCCTTCGCGACCGAGAAGGTTGCCGCGGAAGCGATAGCCTAAGAACGTCGTTGGTCGTTAGCCGTTGGTCGTTCGCCCACTGAAGATTCGTCTTTGGCAGCGTCCAAAGACCAACGATCGACGACCTCATGATCGCCTTTCTCACCCTCGAACTGCGTATCGAAGCAGCGCAGTCGCTCAAAGACAAGCGGCAAGTCGTGCGCAGCCTGAAAGACCGGCTGCGCGCCCATTTCAATGTGGCGGTGGCCGAGTTGGACGCGAGCGGATTATGGAACCGCGCGACGTTGGGCGTGGTCAGCATTTCCGACTCGCGTGATTACCTGGACGGCCTTATGAAGAACGTGGAGCGTCAGGCAACGCGCATCGCGAATAACGGCGGCGCTGATGTCGCCGATTCCTTTTTAGAATACCTATAACCCGCAGCGGTCGTAATCCATTCCATTCATGGCACTTTCAGCTTGACACGAAAGTACCCTAAAAGGCTCGCCAATATTGCAGCCACGAGCATGATTTTCTGATATTCTCATTCGTTTTACTCTGAGGCAAAAGCAGTGGAAAAGCGTGGGGCTAAATATCATCGGGAAAGACTGGGCGAGGCCCTGCGTGAGGAGATTGAAACGATCGTGGAGGGCGAACTCGGTGACCCCCGCATCGGGCTGGCCAGCGTGAGCAGTGTGATGCTGGGAAGCGATTCGCGCTCTGCCCGGATTTTCGTGGTCGTCCAAGGCGACGACGAGGAAGCCGAACGCACGTTGGAGGGACTGACTGCGGCGGTTGGTTTCATTCGCCGTGAAGTGGCTGAACGTTTGCACCTGCGCCGTCCACCCGAGTTGTATTTTCAGCTGGACCGCTCGCAGACTTACGCAACCAGAATCGATGAGCTTTTGAAACGTAACCAGAAACGGAGTCATTAGTTCGACGATGGAGGACGGGCGTCCCCGCCCGTCTCGCCGGGCGAGAACGCCCGGCCTCCACAATCGAGTTGGGGAGTGCAGGTAGATATGTTGAACGAGGTTCTCAAACACATCGAGCAGCGCGACCGTTTCCTGCTGACTTCGCACGCTCGTCCAGATGGGGACGCGGTCGGTTCAGCGCTCGCGTGCTGCCAGATCCTGCGTTCCATGGGCAAGGAAGCCGACGTGGTGCTGCACGATGGGGTTCCTCGCATCTATCAACCATTGCCCTTTGCCGACACAGTCGTGCGTGCCGAGCGCGTCAACGGGAACTACGATGCCGCTATTATTCTCGAATGCGACAGCATTCAACGCACCCGGCTGGAGGGCCTGGAAAACCGCTTTTTAATAAGCATCGATCATCACGTGAGCGGCCGACCTTTTGCGCACGTCAATTGGATCGATCCGAAAGCAGTGGCGACCGCGGAGATGGTGTATTGTCTGGCCCGCGAAGCCGGCGTGAAGATTTCTCCCGAGGTCGCAACCTGCCTCTACACCGCTGTGCTCACGGACACTGGTTCGTTCATGTTTGAAGGCACCAACGAGCATACTTTTGCTTTGGCACGGGAACTGGTACTGGCCGGCGCTGATCCAGCGCATTGCGCCCGCGGTGTGTATTTCGGACATTCCACTGCCAAAATGCGACTGCTGGGCGCGGCGCTTTCCAATCTGCATCGCGAGGGACCGCTGGCCTGGATCTGGGTCACCAGTGAGCAAATGGAGCGCCTGGGAGCGAAGGAAGAAGACTGCGAAGGGCTGGTGAACTACGCGCTGTCGATCCAGGACGTTGAGGTAGCCGTGTTTTTCCGCGAACTTCCCGACGGACGATTCCGTGTAAGCCTGCGCAGCAAAGGACAGCTGAATGTGGCGGCAGTAGCCGAGGAGTTCGGCGGCGGCGGCCACGTTTGCGCCAGTGGTTGTTCGCTCGACGGTCCCTTGTCCGTCGCGGTGGCAAGAATCATGGCGCAACTTCGAACCAATCCCTCCGTACAATAGTCTCTATGGATATTTCGCTGCCGCGGCAGATCGCTTCGTTTGTCGGCGCGCTCCTCATTCTGGTTGCTTATGTGGGCCACCAGATTAGTTGGATGGACTCCCGCAAGGCTGCGTACAACCTCCTCAATGCGGTCGGTTCCGCCATTCTTGCCTACGTTGCTTTTCATCCTTTTCAGATCGGCTTTGTCTTGCTGGAAGTGGTCTGGGCTTTGATCAGCGTGTATGCACTGGCAAAGCCAAGGGGACATGAGTGAGGATTTCCCGCACCTCTGCCGATTGGCTCCTGCTCGCCGGGTTCTGCGGGTTCCTTTTTTTCTTTGGACTCTCGTTTTTTGGACTGATCGGAGCGGATGAGCCTCGCTACGCGCAAGTCGCCCGCGAGATGCTGGCTCGTCATGACTGGATCACGCCCACGCTCGGAGGCAAACCGTGGCTGGAGAAACCGCCACTCTACTACTGGCAGGCCATGTTGGCCTACCGGATCTTCGGTGTGAGCGATTGGGCTGCGCGCTTGCCTTCGGCAGTGGACGCGACCCTGATGGTGGTCGTGACCTATCTTTTTCTGCAACGTTTTCGTCCCGGCTTCCAACTCGATGGCGCTCTGATGACTGCCTCTGCGGCGGGAATCATCGGCTTCGCCCGGGCCGCTTCGACCGATATGCCGCTGGCGGCCACGTTCACCATAGCGCTGCTCGCCTGGTACGCATGGTACGAGAGCAAGTCTCGCCGCTTCCTGGCACTTTTCTATTGTTTTCTAGCTCTGGGAATGCTCGCCAAGGGACCGGTCGCGCCCTTATTAGCGGCCGTGATCATCGTAATCTTTGCCGCCGCGACGAGTGATTACCGCTTGCTCGGAAGAACGCTCTGGGTTCCGGGAATTGTGATGTTCTGCGCTGTGGTTCTTCCCTGGCACATCGCTGTACAGATCAAGAATCCTGAATTCTTCCGCGTCTTCATTCTTCAGCACAACCTCGCGCGTTTTGGGACGACTCTCTATCACCACCCCGAACCATTCTGGTATTACTTACCGGTTACGCTGCTTGGCTTGATTCCATGGACCGTGTTTGTGGTGGCGTCATTGGCAGAGACCGTTCGCGTCTGGTGGACGGGGCGACGGGAAATTCTTGATTCGGAACGTGCCCTCGATGTGTTCCTTGCGATCTGGGTGGCCGTGCCGGTCGCGTTCTTCTCGCTCTCCCAATCGAAATTGCCGGGCTACATTGTGCCTGCGTTACCGGCAGGAACGCTGTTGCTGGCAGAGTATGTGCGGCGTCGTGTAGCGGACGGCAAAAGTCCCAGCATCTTCTTGACTGTCCTGCACGCAATCACGGCTGCGGCGCCTATTGTTCCGGCGCTGATGATCCAGTACCTCGTTCTACAGCACCGTCTTCCATGGGGCAAGGGAGCTGCCATCTCTTTTACGTTTGCCGCTGTGTTGGCGATCGGCATTGCTCTCACGCTGCGCACAAAGCTGGGTTTTGCAGCGTTGCGATTTGTCACGCTGATTCCGGTGGTGCTCGCCGTCGCTGCGCTACTGCGCCTGGGAGCACCCGCGCTCGATAGCCTGCTTTCTGTCCGGCCGCTGGCGAATGAGATCAGCCACCTGGAAACCAAGCCGCTCCCGCTTGCGGTAGCTGGCGTCTCTCGTGAAACCGAGTTTGGTCTTGCCTTCTATCGAAACCAGATCATTGATCGATATGAATCAGGAGAGGTTCCCGCTGACGAACATCTGGTGGTAGCTCCGGAGGGATCGCAGACAGCGATTGCAAAACAGGTTGCTGGCCGCCGCGTCTCGTATCTGGGAAGCTTCGCGCCGCAAGGGTTGGATTACTACTGGGTGTCGGCCGAGGGGATGAGAGAGATGAGCCACTAGACAGATCAGCAGTCAGCAGCCAGCATTCAGTCAGATCTTCAATTCCGCTAGGCTGAAATTATTCCGTGAATCCTCCGAGATACTCCCGTTTGCCTCGCGACGTGCGAAGCTAATACACTCAGCTTTCGCGGCCGCGATTTGGTCGCACCGCTGAGGCGACGCAACCCTCCAGGAGCCCGCGTGGAGATTCTCGATCTCAGGCATTTTTCCTCCGTCGACCTGCGTCCTTTACTGGACGACGAGATCGGCGTGTGGTCGCGCCTTCTCTCCTGGGACTACGGCGGCTCCGCCGACATGATTCTGCGTTACGTGGACGCCAAGATCCTGCCAGGCTACGCGGCCATCGATCGCGGACGAATCTTCGGTTATGCGTTCTTTGTTTACGAAGGCAGCAAGGGCGTAATTGGGGACCTCTTTGTTGCCAACGGTGGCCGCTTGCCTGATCCTCACGAAGTAGAATCTCGACTGCTAACGCATGTGATTGAAACCCTGCAGCAGTCGCCCGGCATCCACCGCGTCGAAGCGCAATTGCTGATGCATGAAACCGGAGTCGTCACCCGGCCCTTTGTCGAGCAAGGTTTCAGCCGGCATTCCCGACTCTTCATGGTTTTGCCATTGGAGAAGGCAACCAAGCCAGCGCCGGCGTTGCATCCGGATATTGAGATCCGGCCGTGGTCGGAACAGGATTACCAGCCCGCCGCGGCCGTGATCACGAGCGCGTATCGCGGACACGTGGATTCCGAGATCAACGATCAGTACCGTACTTTGAGCGGGTCTCTGCGCTTTCTGAACAACATTGTGCGTTTTCCCGGATGCGGGACGTTCGATCCCGAGTCCTCCTTCGCGGCGGTGCACAAACAGTCCCGTACCTTGATCGGATTGATTTTGTGTTCTCGCGTGCGCCAGGACGTAGGACACGTGACCCAGGTTTGCGTGCTGCCAGAGTACCGCTCGCACGGGATCGGCGAATGGCTGCTGGCGTCCACTACGGCCAACTTGCGACAGCGAAAGTTCTCCCTATTGTCTTTGACGGTTACGGAGGCGAATGCGCGAGCCGTGGAACTTTATCTTCGTCTGGGATTCGACACAAAGAGGGTGTTCGATGCTTTCGTCTGGGAAGGATAGCTTCTAGCTGCTAAATTCTGGCTTGAGCCAAGTAGTGTCGTAACGCGTGATGCGGAGCTTTAGGCAAGGAGCTAGAAGCTAGTAGCTAGTAGCTCTAACGTCTCAACATCCACATCACCCAGCCCGCAACGAATACGCCACCAACGAACATGGCAAAACAATATAGGCCATAGCGAACCTGCTCGCGGGAGGTGCTGCGCTGAGTGATCCCGAACACCACCGAGGCAAACACCGCAAAGAGCACGGCAGAGCTGAAATGGGAGAGTTGCAGGTTCATGGCTTCTTCCCGATCGCGATGTGATATGCGTCGGCCGCGCAGATAAAGTTCAACAAGCCGGCAACAATGATGTATTTGGTTCCGTAATCAGCTGTGGCATGCGCAATGGCGCCCTGTCCCAGATCCAATGCCCGAGTGACGATATACAATCCTCCCGCCCCCACATCGCCCACGAATCCAAGAATATCCAGGATGTCCCCGCCATTCGGACGGTACACGCGTCCCTGCATGGCCAATCCAAGCAGGAACATGATCACGATCGAGCCCATGATCAGCAAGCCCCGAATCCACCGCTTCTGGATCAGGTGCCCCGCGCCCGGAATCAGCCAGCCGATTGCTGGAGCGAGCACCGACATTGCGGTCACAGGTTGAAGTGGTGCTGTTTCTTTAGTTGTCGAGGGATTTGCCATTCAGATGATTACAATCTCGCGTTGAATTTTACCCGTGACTTCGGCCGCCTTGGGACGCACCAGCACGTTTACCTCACTGCGTACGCCAAATTCCGGCAAGTAAATACCCGGCTCGATCGAGAAGCAGGAATTGGGAAGAATCCGGCGCTCGTCGTGAATTTCCAGATCGTCCATGTTGGCGCCGTTGGAATGGACCTCGGTTCCAATTGAATGCCCGGTCCGATGAATGAAGTAGTCGCCGAAGCCAGCCGTCTTGATGTGATCTCGCGTTGCCCGGTCCACTTCCCATCCACACATCGCGCGGCCACTGGCGATGCCTTCCTGCACCGCTTTTACTCCGGCGTCGCGCGCATCGCGAACCACATTGAAGATTTCCTGCATTCGGGTCGAAGGCGCCTTGCCCACGAAGCCGGTCCAGGTGATGTCGTAATAGACGGCTCCGGGGGTATTTTTCTTGGCCCAAACATCGAGCAGAACGAAATCGCCCTCGCGAATCGGCGCTGAGCTTTCAGCTCGAGGTTCGTAATGCGGATCGCCACTATGGGCATTGACTCCGACGATGGGCGGATCGTCCGTCACCAGATTCTCGCGCCGGAAAGCTTCCATGAACCACTGCTGAATCTGATGCTCGTTCGTCCCCCCGTTACGCACTCGCCGCCCGATTTCCTGGAAAGCTGCTGCGGTAATCGCGTCCACTGCATCCCGCGCCTGGAAATGAGTCTTGATCTGCTCGTCTGTCCAGGTCGCTTCGAACAGCGCTACCAGATCACCCGAGCTGACCACATTTTTCCCCAACCCGCGGATCAACTCCAGCGTGCCGCCGTCCACCAGCGAAATCGTGAACACGATGTTATTCGGCGAGTATTGCATGGCAACATCGCGATGCGATGAAAGCAGCACCTTCACCTGGTCGAACAGCTCTTGCCAGCCAGCATACTGAAGCTTCTTGCCGGGCAAGGTGTCGAGGTGTCGCGACTCAATCTTGTGCACCAGCTTTGTTGGCTCACCTTCCGCCGGGATCAGGTAGAACCACCGCCGGGTGACCATCAGATCAGGCGACAACCCCAACACCCTGTAGGCAATGGGGTCGCGGTGATGGTGATCGTAGAAAAGCCATGCGTCGATATTCCGCTCGCGCAGGGCAGCCTGAATTGCAGGAAGGTTCATGGGCAAACAACTATTCTAACAACGTCGGCGATTTTGGGCGAATCCTGCACGGGTCCACCGAGACTCACGTGGGGACAGCCGCCCCGGCTGTCCAGTCGACCGAAGCTCGGCATTTGCGATCAGGTAGGTTTTGCCAGAATCTTCTTCCGAACGCCAGTCGGCAGCGTCTCGCATGCCGTCCTCAGGACCAGTCTCGGCGCCCGTTCACGGATACTTATCAAATAAGGCACCGTCCGCTTCGCATCAGCTTTTGTAGTTTCGCGCAGCAGCCAACCCAGTCCCTTTTGCACCATGTCATCCTCGTCAGAAAGAAGCAGATCGGACAAGCGCTTGATCTCAGAAAAAAACATCTTCCGCCGTGTCCCCTGAATCAACGCGACACAAGCTGCCCGCCGATGCCAGCGGTCCGGCGACTTCGCCCAACGGAAAACCCTTGAGGTTCGAGCTGGCTTGGACGCGACCATCGGGGCGATCAGGTAGTGCACTAGGCCATCGTGATCAGCCCAACTCGAAATGCGAAGCAGCCAGGATTCGAACAATCGAAACTCGGTGTCGCCGAACTCTTCCGTCATTTTCTCCAGCAAGAATACGGCAAAGATTTTTTCTTCGAGAACCCGACCGACGAAAAGCTTGTCTGCCACTCGCAAAAGAAAGTCGAGACCAAACTCTTTTAGAATCCTGCGGCGGAAACGGACGGCTACAGTGCGCAGTTTGGCGGTATACCATCCGTGCGATTTGATCTCGTCCTTGAAGAACCACTGCACACCGTCCGCGTGCTCAGCGGAGCCGCCGTCCCGAAGCAGATGCCGGATCTCAGCCGCGATGTTTTCAGGGGAGGGTCGTCGTGTGGTCATAGCGTGAGCGATTGTGTGGGAGCGGCGCTTGGAGTTCTGAAAGCCTTGTCATAAATCCAAAGCAGCGCAGTAGTGACCACGCCCACTCCAGTCACGCACCACCAGATCCGCGCGGGCTCGTGTAAAACCTCTCCGAAATGATGGACGAGCATTCCACCGAACCACCCGCCAATCAGCGAACCGATTCCGATCGGCAGAAAGGCAAATCCCATGTATGTGCCCTGCTGACCCGGAGGGGCAAGGCGCGAAATATATTCGTAGTAACGCGGTTGCTGGATGATCTCGCCCAGCGCAAGGACAAACAGCGATAGCACCGCACCCCAGATCGTTGGGCGGAAGGCGAGAATCAGCCAGGCAACGGATGTGATCACGGTTCCCAGAATCACGGCCTGAAACGCGGGTATCTTGCGCGTCAGGTAATTCACCACGAGGGTGAGACAGATCACAGTGAGCCCGTCGGTCACCAGAATGATCTCTACATCCGCGTGGGGATTGATGTATCCGTGAATGTAGCCGGGCAGGCTGATGTACTGTTGCCAGAATACGATCCAGTAGCCGGTAAAGAGCACAAGGAACCACATGAACCGGCTGATACCGGCGAGTACAAGCAAGAGGAGTCCGCTCCAAATCCACCAGGGAACGCTGAAGCTGGGATAGATCCAGAGGCCGATGCGCAGCAGCAGAGCAACGAGCAATACCGGTAAAACCAAGCGGTAATTTCCTACCACCACGCAGAAATTACGAGCGACAGTAGCGATCGAAGGTGGCGGCGCGTCACCCGGCTTGCGCGGTTCGCGAAAGAAGAACAGGACCACAAAGAACATAGCGAACACACTGAGCGCCGCCAGGCGGTAAACATTCTCAACACCCAGGTGACGATGGGCCCAGGATGCGAAATAAGGACCTGCGGCGCCGCCGATGTTGACCAGGGTGTAGTAAATCGAGTATCCGATCGAGCGGACATTCTCTTTTGAGGCTCGGGCAGTCGTGCCCACCACGCACGGCTTTACCAGCGAAATGCCAAGTGCGGGAAGGATGAGAATAAAGCCTACGAACAGACTAATCGGTACAGCGTTGCGCACCGGCGCGAGCCAGGGCGCTGCGATGGAGCCGATCAGGAAATACGCCACGGATAAGATGAGGTAAGCCGCCGAAAGAGCGCGACGGAAGCCCAGGCGGTCGGCGGCGGCGCCGCCAAAAATAGCGAGAAACCATACCATCCCACCGAAAATGCCCGTCAGCGTCCCAGTTTGCTCGGTGGAGAAATTCAGCCGCTCCTGCAGGTACAGGGCGAGTGACGCAAAGGCTCCGTAGTAAGAAAGGCGCTCGAATATCTCGCTGATGTTGGCAACCCAGAAGGGACGCTCAAAGCCAGTGCGAATCTCATGTAGGCGTTCAGAAAAGGTCAAAGCAGCTCCTGGCCTCTATTTGTAGCGCCGGCGGTGCTACGTCCTCAGCCGTCGCCGCACTTCACCCGCAGACAATCCTGCAACTCGAATGACTTTATTCCGACTGGTTTCGCCGGACGCTATGGTAACGGAGGAACGCGGCACATCCAAAAGGTTTGCGAAGAATTCGATGCAGGCTTCATTAGCCCGTCCGTCGACTGGAGGTGCGGTCAAAGCCAGTTTCAGCGCGTCACCGACCACCCCGGTAATGGCATTCTTCCTGGCGCGCGGTTGCACCTTCACTGCAAAGGCTACGCCTGCCGAACTATCGCGAATAGGAATCATGGCTTTCGATTTCACCACAGAGTCACAGAGAACCTCTACACAAGGATCGAGGGGAATCTCTTTGGCCCGTATTCTTTTTTTGTTTCTTTCTCTGCCTCTGTGCCTCTGTGACTCTGTGGTTGATCACTTGCCCGGCCTTTGCCCAAAGATGGCCGTTCCTACGCGCACACAGGTTGCGCCCTCTTCAATCGCGACTTCAAAATCGTGCGACATCCCCATCGAGAGCTCGCGCATATGGAATGCGGGCAATCTGCGCGCAATCTGATCTCGCAAGTCGCGTAGCTTTCGGAAATAAGGTCGAGCCTCCTGTGGATCATCGTTGAATGGAGGAATCGTCATCAGTCCGCGAAACTCGAGATGTTCTAGGTCCGGCGCCGCCGATAGAAGTTCCTCCAGTTCGCGGGACTCCGGGGCCACGCCGCTTTTGGCGGCTTCACCGCCGACGTTGATTTCGATCAAGACTTTAAGCTTTTTTCCGAATTGCTGTGCGGAGGCATTAAGTTTCTGTGCCAGACGCAACGAATCGACCGAATCCACCGCAGCGAACAGTTCAACCGCTTTCGCCGCTTTGTTGGTTTGCAGATGGCCAATCAGATGCCATTCGGCATCACCTAGATCCCGAAGTGCGCCGGCCTTCCCCGCGAATTCCTGCACCCGATTCTCGCCGAACAGCCGCAATCCGGCGTCGAAGGTCTCCCGAATGCGCTCTGCAGGAAACGTCTTGCTGACCGCCATCAATGCGATGTCTTCGGGTTGGCGTCCGGCACGACGCGCGGCAGCGGCAATTCGGTCACGCACCAGAGCCAGGTTCTGTGCAATCGACATGAAAGAGCTTGAACCACAAAGGACGCGAAGGTCCACAAAGTAAGAGCACAAAAACCCAGTTTTCCTTTGTGGTTAATAGATTCTTCCCAATTACATGATCGCCGTTGGTGGCGCCGGCTCATCCGGGCTGCCGGCGTTCGACAGCGGCACTTTCATCATCACAAAAACCAGCAACGCCATACCGATCAGGCCGGAGAAGGAGAAGTCTCCAACATCGATATGCCAAAGCTGATGATTGCTTCCGACCACCCCGGCGATCACCAGACCGCATAGCGCTTCTCCCGCGATCAGTCCTGACGCGGTCAACACGCCCGCGTTGTCGACACGCGCTTTCTGCGCATCATTGTACCCGCGGCGGTCGCGAAGCTTGTCGGTAAACCAACGAATCACTCCGCCCACGAAAATGGCAGAGGTCGTCTCCAGGGGCAGGTACATTCCGACGGAGAAGAGCATGGGACTTTTTACTTCAACCAGAATCATGGCGAAGCCCATAAGTATGCCGACCACGACCAGAGGCCAAGCCATGTTGCCGCCGACGATGCCCTGAGCCAGCATGGCCATGAGGCCGGCCTGTGGCGCAGGTAAGGCCGCGCTGCCGAAGTGATAGGCCTTATCGAGAATCATCAGCGGGAAGAACAAAACCAGCGACGCCACGATGGTGCCAAAAATGTCGCCGATCTGCATTTTCGCTGGCGTGCCACCCAGAATGTGCCCAGCTTTCAAGTCCTGCAACATTTCGCCCGCCACCGCGGACGACACGCAAACCACGGCTGCTACTCCCAGCACCGCAGCCACGCCCCCAATGCCCGAGACTCCCATTGCCACCATCAGCAGCGCCGCAACTACAAGCGTGCACAGCGTCAAGCCGGAAACCGGATTGTTGGAAGAACCGATCATGCCAACCAGGTTGCCCGAGACTGCGGCGAAGAAGAAACCAAGAACGATCATGACGGCTGCGGCCACGACTGCGCCGGCGATGACCTTGCCTCCGCTCAGGTTGTGCGCTTCCGAGATGAAATAGTAATAGAGACCGATCATCGCGATGAAAACCAGCCCGACACCCGCAAAAACGACCTTTGCATTGAGATCGCGGTCCACGCGGCTGGTCGCCTTGTGCGCTTCGGCGGATTTCTTCAGATCAGAAACCGCGCGCTTCATGCCCGCCATCAGTTGCTTGCGCATGCGGAAAAGCGTGAAGCCGGCGCCGACCAGCATGCCACCCACAGCAATCGGACGCACGATCGAATACCACACGCTGAACGCGATTCCTCCCCAATATGTCGCCGGGTTCGCGCCGGCCGCCATAGGCGGCAGAGTGGGCCCGAGGAAATAAATGAGCAGAGGAACCAGCAAACCCCAAGCCACCACGCCGCCAGCGAAGTTCAGCGACGCCAGCCGAGGTCCGATAATATAGCCCACGCCCAAATAGGCCGGACTGACCGCAGGCGAGGTGAATTGCGACATTCCACCGGTTGCCAGCATGGGCGCGTTCGCCCCGCGCCCCAGCCGTAACCCGGTCGCCATTTTCGGAATGTTGACCAGAACATTTTTCGTGTACCAGAAAAGGTTGACCTGGGAAAGAAAGTACATCAGCCCGCCAAAACCCATGTTGGCAAACAAAATTTTTGCTGCCTTGGATCCCTGTTGTCCGGCCTTATGAATTTCCGCCGCCGCCACTGACTCGGGGAAAGGCAGCTCTGGGTCTTCGACCATCACGCGTCGCAGCAGAGTGACAAACAAAATGCCTAGCAGGCCGCCGATTACCATCAGCGCGACTGATTGCCAATACCTTTCCATGCCGAGGCTCGGCCAAAGTCCTGCGAGAACAAATGCCGGGATGGTGAAGACCGCGCCAGCAGCCACCGATTCGCCAATTGCACCCACAGTCCGTGCGATATTCTCCTCTAGCAGCGACCCTTTCATCAGCCGCAAAAGCGACATGCCAATGACTGCGGCAGGATAAGTGGCGGCGATCGTCATCCCCGCCTTGAGGCCTAGATAGGCGTTGGCGGCGCCCAGAATTCCCGTCATTACCAACCCGAGCATCACGGCGCGAAAAGTAAACTCCCGCATCTCCATGTTCTCGGGGACATAAGGTTTGAATTTCTTGGGGACTTCGGTCGGGTTCACTGTACTTTGGGGGCTCATGGTCAGAATCCTCACAAAAGATCAGGAATGATCAGCATAAAGTAGGACGGCGCACGTTAGCACGCGCACCGCCTGATTTACAAGTCCGTTTGACTAGTTTCTATAACTAGTTTCAAAAAACGACAGACGCGTCGGATGTCCCCAATGCGAGCTTGTCCCAATGATTGAGATGCACGATTTCAGGCGGCCTGCGATCGCGATGGTCGTGACGCACGTGACTCCCTGGTACCTGCCCTCGTTGCTTCCGAACTCCCGCGCCGCTATACTGAAGAAGATTCGTCCGGTCGGAGCCCCCGCAGCCGCGATCGGGTGAAGGAGGATCGTCTTCAGCAGTAACGGGACCCCAATTCGGGCCACCGGGACCAGGGTTGTTGCGCAAGACAATCGATTGGTCTCTTGGGCCAGCGGCATCGCCGCAGGTCTGTTCGCCACGTTGTTCCCCTCTGATTGCCGTCTTTGCGGTGCCCCCCTGATAAATATTTCACGGCTGCCAGTTTGTGAAGATTGTCTTGGAGCCATGCAGCCAATTACGAGCGGGCTTTGTTCCATCTGTGGCGAACGGCTGATAAGCCCCTTCGCTTTCTCTGCCGAAGGTCATTCTTCGGAAGGTCAGTCTTCTGAATCCAGCGAGGCTCGGTGTGGACTGTGCCGCCGTCTCGAACCTCCTTACGTCAAAGCCACGGCCTACGGGAGCTACGAAAGCGGCCTGCGTGAACTGATTCATTTGCTCAAATACAACCAGGTTCGGCCAGCGGCGAATGTCTTGGGCCGCATGCTGGTGGAAGCAGTTGAAGATCTGCAGCCTCTTTTTGGTAGAACCGAACTCTTAGTTGTGCCTGTCCCTTTGCACTCCACAAAACTCCGACAGCGAGGATTCAACCAGTCCGAGCTGATCGCCCGTGCTGCCCTGAAAGTGAAGCCTTCTGCCGGTCGCTTCCAGCTGAGCCCTGGTTTGTTGGAGCGCCGACGCGAAACGAAATCTCAGATCGGGCTCTCCCGGCATCAACGCAGGGACAACATTCGTGGCGCTTTTGTGGTGACAAGGCCTCGCGAAATGGCGGGACGCGAGGTGCTGTTGGTAGACGATGTCTTTACCACCGGCACAACGGTTTCAGAATGCGCACGCATCTTACGGCGCGCGGGAGCGTCGAAAGTCTACGTAGCAACGGTAGCGCGAACACTGAAGACGGAGGCCCAGCACGCGATACGGGAGACAGAAACCGAAGCACGGCTAACCATGGCAGCCGCCGGATAAAGGCACGTGGGGAGAGCCGCCCTCGGCTGTCCGACCGAGCGAAGCTCGGTGGTTCGAGAAGAGAATGTCGGGGAAGTGGAACAATTCGATGAGTGGCATGGGACGGACTCACATGTCGTCCCCACTGGTAGCGGCCGTGCGTTCCGAGAGCGAAGGCCCGCACGTGCTGCATGCGCCGGTGCTGGTGTTGAACGCTTCGTACGAACCTATCAACGTCTGCGCGGCGCGCCGCGCTATCGTCCTGGTGCTGAAGGGCATCGCAATGACCGAGGAAGAGAACGGACACTTCCTCCATGCCGCCCGTCTCGCCATTCGCTTGCCGTCCGTGATCCGGTTGCTCGAATATCGTCGCATTCCGCACCAGACGCGCGCTCTCTCTCGCAAGAATATTTTGCTGCGCGATCGCAACACCTGTCAGTTCTGCGGGGAAGTGTTGGCTTCGGGAGAGCTGACACTGGACCACGTAGTACCCCGATCTCGGGGAGGCGCTTCCACGTGGGAGAATTTGGTAGCCTGCTGCCATCCCTGCAATCGCCGCAAGGGGAACCAGTTGCCGCACGAGGCCGGCATGAAGCTCATGCGCGAGCCCCGCGCCTTTAATCTGCACACCAGCCGTCACATCATGCGCCTAATGGGCCGTTCCGATGACAAGTGGCGGAAGTATCTCTTTTATTGAGCAATCAGCACCCAGCCCGCATCGCGTCTTTCGATTACGAAAGGTCATGCCTGAGTTTCACTGCCGTAACCTTGTGTTGCCAGACTTGACCCCGTATCACGGTTGAGACATGTAGATCAGAAGTCGTCTCATGTCGAGACGGAGAACTCTGATGCGCTCGACCTTCTATTTTGCCGCTTGGACAGACAGCGGCTGTCTCCTGGGATGCGACCACGAACACCAAACCGTAACTTCAGCAGAAGCCTGCATTTCGCATGCTGGCGGCTATGTGATCGCCGTTGAAAAAGGGGTACTACGTGCCCTTACGGATGCTGAGGAAGCAGAATTTCAGAATGTGAGGTACGGCAGCAAGGCTGAAGCTAGGCAACCCTTTACCGCCGATGGCATGCTTACAATCTTGCTTACGATCCAAATCAGGCTGGGAGATGAAGGAGCCTGCTAGAATTTCAAAGCCCTCGAGAGGTATCTCGGAGACTGAATGCTGACGGCTGAGTGCTGACAGCTACTTTTGCGGCTGCTGTGGGGGCGCGTTCTTTCCCTCATCGCCCTTCTGCACTTCTTTCCCGTCATAGGTGATCTTCACGTTCGATCCGAATTTCTTGTAATTCGTATATTTCACAATCTCGCGCACCTTCACGTCGCCCGTCGAGAAGTGGAGCGTGTCATCAGCGCGCGTGTAGACGGGAAACCAATACGGACCATCCACTACCTGCTCCCGATACGTGGTGAACTTGGGAAACAGGTTCTCATTACCCCTCTTTCTGGTAATGTCAGGGACGCTTTTTCCATAGGTTTTCACGATCTGGTAATCCTTGTCGTCTACCCAGATGCGCCCCTGAAAATATCGCTTCTTGCCTTCGATCTTTTTGGGTGCGATGTCGAACACATAGCAGTGCAGGTCGTCCTCCTGCTGCTGCCCGACGTAGAGAATGCTGTATTCGCCAATCTCATCGCTGGTCAGTACAAACGGCAGCCGGTTCTCGATGTCATCGATGTCTTGCTCAGTCATCATGATCCGCTGGAGGGTCGATTGCGGCGCGAAAACGACGTTCTTGACCTTTTTCCCCTGATCATCGAAAGAGACGTCAAAAACCTGCTGATACTCGCCATCAGGAGTGTCTCCATCGACGGTTTGCACCTTCACGGTTTGCCGATATCCGTACTGGTCAAGGGCGGTTTTGAACTCCTTTTCTTTGGCGGCAAAGCGTTGGATGATTTCGTCGGATGTAACGCCCTTGGGCTCAGCAGGATTAAGAGCTCCTTCGTCCCCGAACGCACCGAGCGAGACCGGGCCGCACAGGGCAACGGCCATGACCACCACGAACGCAATCCGCATAACTCTCATAAGACTAGTGTAACGAAATCGGACGGGGAAAACCTGCCTAATTAGATTGCTGGCCAGGACAGAAAGTTGCCGCAGTGAGCAAGATTTGAGCTTTTCTTGAATCCTTTTGCGATTTGCACGCATGATCTCGTCGCTTTAGCGGGCCTGGTCCAGATTCACGCTCGAGCTTTACGTTGTAAGATGGCGTGGTCGAGTTATGCCCTCTAGTCCACGCGCGGAAGTGCCATTTGTCCCTCCCACGATGCAGCAAGAGATCGCCCGTCTTGCTGGGTCGCCAGAAATCAGTGCGGCTTTTGCCTGGCTTCGCGCCGAGGAAGCCCAGTTTGCGGCCTGGCAACTGGAAATGGCGCGCATTCCCGCTCCACCGTTTGGAGAGACGGCGCGCGGAGAATGGCTCCGCGAACGCTTTCGCGAGCTCGAACTCGAAGATGTCTGCAGCGACGAAGTGGGCAACGTTTTCGGCATTCATCATGATCAGGCCAAACTGACCAAACCGTCCGCGGCCAGGCAATACACGGCGCTCAGCGCTCACATCGATACTGTTTTTCCGGCTGGAACTCCGCTCAACCTGCGTCAGCAGAACAACCGCCTCTACGGGCCTGGAGTTTCCGATAACGGAGCCGGAGCCACGGCGATGCTGGCGGTGGCAGCCGCGCTTCGCGCATCCAAAATAGCGCTGGCCACGCCCATACTTTTTATCGGCAACGTGGGCGAAGAGGGAGAAGGCGACCTGCGCGGAATGCGTCACATTTTTTCCCAGAACCGCTGGAAAAACTCGATCCGCTACAGTTTGATCCTGGACGGCGCCGGCTCGGACACGATCGTAGCGGAGGCTCTGGGCAGCCGCCGCTTCGAAATCATCGTTCGCGGCCCCGGCGGACATTCCTGGAGCGATTTTGGGATGCCCAATCCGATCCTGGTTCTGGCGCGCGGCATCCATTCGTTCTCTCAGACCTCGCTCCCATCCTCTCCGAAAACCACCTTCAATGTTGGTGTGATCCGCGGCGGCACGTCGGTGAACTCGATTCCGGAGTCGGCGAGCATGCGGGTCGACATTCGCTCGACTTCGATGGCCGAGATGGAGCGCCTGGAAGCGTCCCTGCGACGTGCGCTTGAGCACGCCGTCGAAGAAGAATCGCGGGTTAGCGAGCGGCGTACCTCGTCGCAGAAGCGCTCGTCCGGTCTCAGCTACGAGGTCGTGCCCATTGGCAATCGCCCGGCAGGCGAACTGGATGGCAACGCTCGAATCCTGAAGGTCATTCGCGCCGTGGATGCTCATCTCGGCAACGCCGCCCAAATTCAGCGCGCTTCGACGGACGCCAACATTCCGTTGTCCCTGGGCCGGGAAGCAATCGCTATCGGTGGCGGTGGCGTGGGCGGCGGCGCTCACACCCTGCAAGAGTGGTTCGACTGCAGCGGACGCGAACTGGGACTCAATCGGATCTTGCTGACGCTCCTGGCGCTGGCGGGTGTCTCTGAATGATGTTTACCGCGGTCGCCAAGGTTTGCATCTTGATTCCGACCTTGTTCGCCCAAGAATTGTTGCTCTAACTAGCACACATGTCCTTTACAGTTGCCCTTGGACCAATCAATCCCAAAGATCTCCGTTTGCTGAAGTGAGGGCGACCATGAGACGAGTTTGCTTTGCCTGTTCGTGGATGTTTCTCATCAGCGCAATTGCATTCGCCCGTCCCTTCGTCAACCAGTCTTTGGTTCCCGCGAGTGCCAGGCCCGGCAGCAAAGGATTCACTCTGACTGTGAACGGCACGGATTTTGCGTCCACGGCCGTGCTCAACTGGAACGGGTCACCCCGCGCGACCTCGGTAATCTCGCATAGCAGCCTGCAAGCAACCATCAGCGCCGCAGATGTGGCGAAGGCCGGAACCGCATGGGTCACGGTCGTAAACCCTGGCAAGGATGTTTCTAATGTCGTTTTCTTTCCGATCAGGAAGCCCTCAAAGTCGATCGCGATGGCGGGGAAACAGATCTTCGACAATTGCACTGCCGTCGCCGTGGGCGATTTCAATAATGACGGTATCCTCGACGTGGCCTGGGCCAATTCCACCTTGAACGTTTCGCTTGGCGATGGGAAAGGCGGTTTCCAGGCGCCTATTTCAAGTAGCGTGGAGTATCCACCGGGATTTCAGATCGTCACTGGAGATTTCAACGGGGATGGCAAGCTCGATGTGGCGGGAGTCAGCAGCGTAGGGAACGTGGGAGTTTCTCTGGGTAACGGCGACGGTACCTTCAGGCAGAAATGGCAGTACCTCGGAGAAAATGTTGGGAGCTTCATCGGCGTCGCCGATTTCAACCAGGATGGAACGCTCGATTTGTATGTGAGTGGGCACGTCCTGGGGCAGCAGTGGTTTCAGATCTTCCTAGGAAATGGCGACGGCACCTTCTCTCTTTTTCAAACCTACTCCATCAACGGATTTGCTATATTCGCCGGCCTTCCTGCGATCGGTGATTTTAACCGAGACGGGAAGCTTGACCTGGCTGTTCCCGAATCACCAGGTTCCTCAGACCAGCTTTACCTCGGCAATGGCGACGGAACTTTCAATCCATCGACCGTATTTTCAGGAGCTCAGCAGTTCCTCGCAGCCGCCGACATGAATCACGATGGGAAACTGGACTTGGTAACGGATTCCGGCTGCATTCTGTTGGGCAATGGCGACGGAACGTTTGTGCAAGGGGGGTGCGGCGGTTACGCTGGAGGAATTGTCGGCATGGCAGATTTCAACGGTGACGGTAACTTGGACGTTGCAATGGCGTCGAGTCAGGGCGTCAGTCCGGTGCTGGCGATTCTTCTGGGTAAGGGCGATGGCACCTTTCAGAATTCTTTGGTGTTCCCCGTCGGAAGTGGCACAACCTCAGGGGCCGTTGGCGACTTCAACAATGATGGCAAGTTAGACGTGATTGCAGGCAACGGATTTCTCCTCCTGCAGACTACCGCCAGCCTGTCGACCACGAGCCTTGCTTTCGGAAATCAGGACGTGGGAACTACGAGTCAACCACAGGTCGTAGTTCTCACTAATATCGGTTCTTCCGCGCTTGTCATTAAGCACATCGGCATCAATGGAATCAACTCCAAGGATTTCGCTCAGACCAACAACTGTGGAACAAGCTTGCCGGCCGACTCCACTTGCAACATCAGCGTCACGTTCACTCCGAGAGCCGCAGGAGCGAGATCGGCCTCGCTGAACGTCAGCTACCAGGGAGTCGGCAGCCCGCAAAGCGTCTCGCTCACCGGAACCGGCGTAGCATCTTCCACCGTTTCGCTAAAGCCCTCCAACTTGACTTACGCGACGCAACTCGTGGGCACAACAAGTTCGCCGAAGACCGCAACCTTGACGAACACGGGTGGCCAAACCGTCAACATCTCCGCCATTTCGGCCACGGGACCGTTCAACCAGACCAACAACTGCCCGTCCAGCTTGCCGGTTGGAGGGAATTGCAAGATTCAGGTGACGTTCACACCCACGGTAGGAGGACCCGCGAACGGGAAACTCTCGGTCACGGACGATGGCAGAGGCAGTCCGCAAACCACAAGCCTCAGCGGTACGGGTACGGTGGTCGAACTCCAACCCATTGGCGTGAATTTCGGCAACCAGGAGGTTGGGACCCAGAGTCAGCCAGTGCCGGTCACGCTGACGAACGTCGGTGCGACTGCGCTCTCCATCAGCCAGATCGCATTCACCGGGACCGACCCTGGAGACTTCTCTCAAACCAACGATTGCGGAAGCAGCGTTCCTGCCGGAGGCAATTGCACAATCAAGGTCAGGTTTAAGCCGAGAGCCAAAGGGCAACGCTCCGCGAATCTAGCGGTAAGCGATGACGGAGGAGGTAGCCCACAGACGATTCCGGTGGTTGGCACCGGGACGTAGAGTCCCGGTTGTTAGAAACCGGGCTTTCGCATGGGCCGGAACGGAATCATGACTACCGTCTGGATCGCCACCGGATCGCCATTCCTGGTGGCCGGACGGAATCGCCAGCGTGACAGTGCGGCGCTGGCATAAACGTCTAGGCGATCGTCGACTCCGCGGAGAATTCGGACCTCGCCGACCGATCCGTCGCTGCGAATCACGGCCGAGAGCATGACTATGCCCTGAACATTCTGCCGCATCAACTCGATCGGATATCCAGGATCTACTTCTTGCGTGGCTACCGGAGCAACCAACTCACCCGGCTTTTCAGCTTGCTTCAACTCGGCAAAATGCATGACCCAACTCCCGCCCGCGGAGTTTAAGTTGGGCACGTTCAGCATCATGGCATAAGACTTCCGGTCGCCGAAGACCTTGCGCTCCAGTTCAGTGGTTGCATTGGCCGGCAACTCCGAAGGATGCGGCGGAACCGCGGTAACCCGTGGCGGCGTTGCGCTGGCGATGAGTGGAGAGTCGGATGACACCGCCTTCGTCATGCCCTGAGTACTGCCGGCAACCGCCGAACTGTTCCCCGGTTTGGGGCTGGCGCCCACAAAAAGTCCTGGGGGGACGCCGTTTGAGCTGTCGCCCGACCCCGACGCGCTTCCACTGCCATGGCCACCGCCTATACCGCTTGCGGCAGCAGAATGAGGATCACCGGAAATATCCGGCGTCCCTGCGGCGCCTGGTTTGCCTTCCGGAGTCGCGGCAAAAGTTCCCCGTCGGTTGCCTGCGGGAACATCGACAGGTCCACTCGGAACCACGGGATGGAGGTTCAGTGCAACCAGGCGTCCATCGCCAGAGCCCCCGGATCCTTGAGTCGAAGGCGGGGGCGGCACGACTGCACCGCCGGAATTCCCCATCGGCGCCATGCTCGACGCCGCGCGTTGCTCCCCCATCGGCAACTGCGGCGCAGGCGCCACCGGCTGGGCGTGTCCTATATTGATATCGGTTAATCTGCGCGAAGCCGCGTCCGCAACCACGGGCGGAGGCTCGACAACCGCCGGTTGCGGAGCATGAACATCTCGGCTCGAATTCGCGGAGTGGACATCCGGTGCTGGCGCTACCACTGAATCCGATAAAAATGGAGTTTGCTTCAGCGCAGTCTTTACATCAGGAGCCGGTGCAACCACGGATGAAGGCAGCACCGGAAGCTTCAAATCCGAAGGCGAACCCGCCATCGCGGCAGTGGGAATCGTAGGAGTCGGATGCCCCAAGGCCACGATGTTTGGCAACGGCACATCGTGATCCAACTTCAGGTTGGGAGGTGTGACAATTGTCTGCGTGCGATTGTCCGCCTCGGGTGGCACCGAGATGATTGGCTGAGCCGCATGCTCGGGCTCGCCCCTCTGCGGCAACGGGGTGTGCGCCCCGCCAGTGTCGAGCGGCGCCAGGTATTCAGAAGCGTCGTAATAGACGACATCGGATCTTTGAAAGACCGGGCGCTCGACGATCTGCGGCCGGTGTGGCCAAAGCTCCGACCATCCCCACAAAGCCGCAATCACTAGGATGTGGCCAAATGTCGACTGCAGGAACTGGAACCAGGGCACCCGCCTCTGCACGAAAACGTCAGGCCAAAAATCCGCGGGGCGTGACACCAATTGCAAAGGAGCTTTTGCCCGGGGCCATAGCAGGTCCCTAAGATTACGAAAAAAGACCCTGGGCCACGGTTCAAGCTCGACCAGTAAGGTCGGCACAGGCACCGGGTTCGGCTTGTGCTTGCGCTTGCGCGAGGTGTCGATCAGCAGCGGGCCCTGTTTCATGCACTCCTCGCGACCGGCGAGAATCCTCCTATTATAGATGCGCCCGCAGTCCCAGCCTCAGTGCAAAGAGTTCCTGGCCGTGAATTTCCGTGCTCTAATACCGATATGAAACTGGCAGAGGTACTTCCCCTGATGTTGCTCGCCCTTAGTTCGCTGCTGGCCGGGCAGAATCCACCGCAAAACCCAGCTCCCGCAAAGCCGGCGGAGGACTACTCGGGAATGTACAGCTTTCAGCGGGAAGGGGAATTCGTCCAGCTCACCGTCGAGGATGCGGGTCGCGTCACCGGCTTCGTTTCGCGCTTCGGCGACTCCGAAAGCGACCGCGGTGCCTTCCTCGATCAATTCTTCAAAACCGGCAAGCTCGATGGAACCAAACTAACTTTCACGACCGACACCGTGCACGGCGTCTGGTATGAATTTAAAGGCACAGTCGAGCGCGGAGAAGGCAAAACTCCAGCCAACGAGGGCTACTACGTCATGAAGGGCACGCTGACTGAAAATCGCACCGATGCCGACAAGAAAGTGACATCAAAGTCCCGCGAAATAGTATTCAAGTCCTTCCCCCACGAGGGGTAGAGCGGACACTCCTGTCCGCTGCCGTAGAAGCGGATGAAAATCAAGCTCCGATACCGAACAGACTGCATCAGGTCGCGAGCGACGTGAAACTAAACTAGTATGGCTATGTGAAACGAATTGCTTTGCTTCTCCTTGTTGCGGCCGCACTTTTCGTGCTTCCAAGTTTAGAGAGCGTAGCCCAACAATCACATGCGGTGGAGAACCCTCCGTCATATCTGGGCTTTGATCGCAATAATTATCCCGGCGACCAGAACTTGAAGGTTCTTCGCGAGACTTTTTCCTACACAGGTTTCTGGCTCAACCATCCACCCAGCGCGAGGACCAACACATGGAGTGGCAAACGAAAGACGCTACAATCAGCAGGTTTCGGATTCCTGGTGCTGTTCAATGGCCGGCTGTTCAATGAGCTGAAGTCGGTTTCGTACGCCAGCAAACTTGGCAAGTCCGACGCGCAGGCTGCAGCAGCGGCGGCGCGGCGGGAAGGATTTCCAGCGCGAACCGTGATTTTCCTTGATCAGGAGCAAGGCGGCCGGATGCTGCCCGAGCAGAAAGCCTACATCTATGCATGGGTGGACGGAGTGACCGCAGGCGGTTTTCGGGCCGGCATTTACTGCTCGGGCATCTCCGCCGCGAAAGAAGGTGGCGAGGATATCGTCACTGCGGACGATATTCGCCAGAATGCCGGCGCAAGAAAGATCGTGTTTTGGGTCACAAACGATGCCTGTCCGCCCTCGCCCGGTTGCGCCTTTCCCAAACGGGCGCCAAGTCCCGCCGACAGTGGCATTCGCTTTGCCGAGGTATGGCAATATGCCCAGTCGCCGAAGCGGCCCGAGGTTGCCGCGAGTTGTCCGGCAAATTACAACCCCGATGGCAATTGCTATCCGCCTGGAATCGACGTCGGACAACACTTGCACATCGACGTAAATACGGCGACAACGGCGGACCCCTCGCAAGGCAGGACTCCCTGACCGAAAACTGTAGAGACGTTGCTTGCAACGTCTCGGCGCGCGAACAGACACGAGACGTAGCGAGCTACGTCTCTACAGGCGCGTAAGTTGCGTTGTGCCCCTCTCACAGTGCACAATAGCTTATGATACTCAGTTACTTGCGGTGGTTACTTTGGTCGCCAGAAAAAAGCGACGCTTTCCCCCGCCGCTGAGCATCTTAACTATTGTGAAGAGTTAGTGGCTTCAACATCCCCGCCGGTTGGGCGCGGCGTAGTTTCAAACGACGCGTAGTGAATCGACTGGAGCCGCTGGAAGCTTTCAACATCCCC
>Ga0209415_10004341_pt1 | contig 26028 bp, 24 predicted proteins | sample PeaSoiSIISIP2007_FD_187696 | JGI IMG/M metagenome (GOLD analysis project Ga0209415, IMG submission 187696) | Peat soil microbial communities from Weissenstadt, Germany - SII-SIP-2007 (SPAdes) (version 2) | ecosystem: Environmental > Terrestrial > Soil > Wetlands > Peat | place: Germany... | reverse complement strand
CTCGGCCGCGCAGCCGGCCTGGCACGTGCCGGCCATGCAGACCGTGCCGCCCGTGCAGACCGTGCCGCACTTTCCGCAGTTGTTGGCATCGGTCTGGAGGTTGGTGCAGCTCGCGCCGCACGCCGTCTCGCCGGCCGCGGAGCAGGCGCACATGCCGCCCATGCACGTCTGCCCGGTGGCGCAGGCGGTGCCGCACGCTCCGCAGTTGTTGCTGTCGGTCTGCAGGTCGGTGCAGCTTCCGTTGCACTCCATCATGCCGTTGTTGCAGGTGGTGGTGGTGGTCGTCGTCGTCGTCGTCGTCGTCGTCGAGCCCGCCCCGGTGCCCGCGTTCGGCGTCCCGGTTCCCGTGGATGGGATCGTCGTCGATTCGGCGCTGGGCTGGGACGAGGTGGTTGTCGTGAGTTCTGAAGAAATGGTGACGACGCCCAGACCGATGACGGCGAAAGGGTAGGCGCCGTCGACGACATCGGCTGCATCGAACATGGAGCGTGCCGCTGATGCCGACACGTGGGCTCTCACCTTTCCCGGAGGCACCACCACGAGTTCGCCGTTGTCGAGCTCGACGCGCGTGACAAAGCGTGCTGCGACGACCGACGAAATGGAGGGAAGCTTCGATGCTGCCCGGCGGTGGGAAAGGGTTGCACAGGAAGTCAAGGTTGCGACCATCACGACCACCGACAGGGCGCGCAACAAGCCGGGCGACGGTGGCATGGGCCACAGTCTGCCCGCGCCACGGCGTTAGGCTGTGGCAATGGCGCCAGCTGTGACCGAGCGCGGCGCGTCCGGAGGGCGATCGACCCAGGAAGTCTTCGTGCTCGCCGTCGACCTGGGAACAGGCGGTCCCAAGGTCGCCGTGGTCTCCTCTGAGGGACGGATCGTGGCGAGCGCGTCAGAGCCCGTCGGGTTGCGGTTCTTGCCCGGCGGCGGGGCCGAGCAGGATCCCGAGGCGTGGTGGGTCGCCATCGTGACGGCTGCCCGTCGGGCGCTTCAGCAGTCCTCGGTATCTCCGGCGAGGGTCGTCGGCGTCGGGTGTACCGCGCAGTGGTCGGGCACCGTCGCGGTCGACGCATCCGGCACACCGTTGCGCCCCGCAGTGATCTGGATGGACTCGCGCGGCAGCGGAGCCATGAAGCACCAGATGCGCGGCGCGGTCAACGTGCTGGGTTACGACCTCTGGAAGCTGCAGCGGTGGATTCGCCTTACCGGCGGCGCCCCGGGGCATTCCGGCAAGGACCCGACTGCCCACATCCTGTGGATCCGGGACACCGAGCCCGACGTCTATGGCGCCACCTACAAGTTCCTCGAGCCAGTGGATTGGCTGAACCAGCGTCTGACGGGGCGTTTCTCGGCCTCCTACGACTCGATCGCAGCCCACTGGGTCACCGACAACCGGAACATCAACTCCATCGACTATGACGACACGTTGCTGCACATGTCGGGGCTAGAGCGATCCAAGCTGCCCGACATCGTCCCATCCACGACCGTCATGGGGTCGCTGCGTGTAGACGCAGCCGAAGAGCTCGGTCTTCCTGCAGGCGTCCCGGTCGCGACCGGGACGGGCGACGTGCATTCCGCCGCGGTGGGCTCGGGGGCGGTCGCAGACTTCGACGGTCACCTCTACATCGGGACGTCGTCGTGGATCTCATGCCACGTCCCATTCAAGAAGACCGACGCACTTCGAAACGTCGCCTCAATCCCCGCTGCGATTCCGGGGCGATACATTGTCGCCGACGAGCACGAGACCGCCGGAGCATGTCTGACGTTTCTGGCCGACAACGTGCTCTTCGACAAGCAGGGCAGCGGTTCTACGCTCGGCGACGGCAATGTGTACCGCCAGTTCGACCAGGTCGCCGCCCGGGTGGTGCCGGGGTCGCACGGAGCTCTGTTCACGCCTTGGCTCAATGGTGAACGCTCGCCCGTGGACGATCACACCATTCGGGGCGGGTTCCACAATCTATCGCTCTCCACATCCCGCGACGACCTGGTGCGCGCCGTGTACGAGGGGGTTGCGCTCAACAGCCGCTGGCTCCTCGGTGCGGTGGAGCGCTTCATCGGACGGCCGTTCCCATCGTTGGCGTTCATCGGTGGGGGTGCCAACTCGGCGGTCTGGGCCCAAATCCACGCGGACGCCACCGGTCGCCGGATCCGCCAGGTCGTCGACCCCGTCCTAGCCAACGTCCGAGGGGCAGGGCTCTTGACGCTGATCGCACTCGGCCGCATCGGAGTCGATCAGATCCCCGGCATGGTCGAAGTGGGGCGGACCTTCGATCCCGACCCCACCGCCGTCAAGGTCTACGCCGAGCTCTACAGGGAGTTCGTGAATCTCTACAAGCAGACCAAGCAGATCCACCGGCGGCTCAACCGGCATTGAATCCGGGTGACGCGCCAGGACCGCTATCGACGATCAGATGCGCTCGAAGTTCCGGGCGAGCTCCCAATCGGTGACGGTCTGATTCGCTCGCACCCATTCCTGTCGGGCCGAGTTCAGAAGGTGGTGATGAGCGTCTTCCCCGAAAGCGTGCGCGGCGATGGTCGAACCCGCCAGTTCGTCGATGGCCTCGACCAAGGTCGTCGGTACCCGCGGCACGTCGGCGGCGTTGTACGCGTTACCTTCGAAGGGCGGAGGGAGCTCCAGGCCCTGTTGTACGCCGTAGAGGCCGGCCGCGAGGACGGCCGCCAGTGCAAGATAGGGATTGACATCAGCACCCGGGATCCGGCATTCGACTCTCCGGCCCTCACCATGGCCCACGAGGCGGAATCCGCAGGTGCGGTTGTCGATACCCCACACGGCTGCGGTGGGCGCCCACGATCCGGGGACGTAGCGCTTGTACGAGTTGACGTAGGGGGCCCAGAGCCACGTGAGCTGGCGGGCGCCGAGGAGGAGTCCCGCCAAGAATTGCCGTCCGACCTCCGAAAGCTGTGACGGAGTGTCCTCGTCCCACATCCGGGGTGCCCCGGACTCCGCGTCCCACACGCTGGCGTGGATGTGACACGACGAACCCACCTCCGCCATCGACCACTTGGCCATGAAAGACGCCGCGCGGCCACATTGATCGGCGATCTCCTTGACACCGTTCTTGAAGACGAGGTGTCGGTCTGCGACCTCGAGGGCCCGCCCGTAGGTGACGTTGACCTCGTGTTGCCCGCGGCCCGCCTCCCCTTTGGAGAATTCGACGGGGATGCCGGCGGTCACCATCTCGTTGCGGATCCTGCGGAGCACGTACTCCTCGCGTGACGTCTGTAGGAGCTGGTAGTCCTCGATCGTCGACACGTGAGGGTGGAGATCGCGCCAACCCTGCGCGGCTGCCTCTTCGAAGGTCTCGCGGAAAAGGTAGAACTCGAGCTCGGTGGCGCATCGGATGTCGAGTCCGAGCTCCTGGGCCCTTTCGATCTGCCGTCTCAGGATCCGCCGGGGAGAGACCTCGACGGGGGCACCCTCGAGGTCCACGACGTCGCACACAACCATGGCCGAGCCCTCCAACCACGGCAGGGACCGGAGGGTCGACAGGTCCGGCACGGCGACGAGGTCTCCGTAGCCGGTCTCCCAGTTGGCAAAGCGGTATCCAGGCAGTGGTTCCATGTCGACGTCCACGGCGAGGAGATAGTCGCAGGCCTCGATGCCGTGCTCGAGCACATGATCGAGAAAGAAGCTCCCCGTGACCCGCTTTCCGACCGGGCGTCCCTGCATGTCGGGAAACGCCACGATCACGGTGTCGATGGATCCCTCCGTGATGCGTTTCTTGAGGTCGCCCAGCTCCAGCATGCCCGCACCATGGCACGGAGGACGGGCCGCGTCCAGCAAGACCCCGACGCGGGGTCAGGACTACTCCGGGGTCACGTATGCAGCGGTGATCCCACCATCGACGACGAGAGCCGAACCTGTCATGAACGACGACTCGTCCGAGGCGAGGAAGAGCGCGGCCTGGGCGACTTCCTCGGGGCGTCCCAGCCGTCCCATGGGAATGTGCACCAACCGCCGATTTCGGCGTTCGGGGTCGGCCATCAATTCCGCCAGGAGGGGCGTGTCGATCGGTCCCGGACACAGGGCGTTGGCCCGGATCCCCTTGCGGGCATACTCCACGGCCACCTCCCGGGTGAAGGCGAGGACCCCTCCCTTCGATGCCGTATAGGCGACCTGCGCCGTGGCCGCTCCCATGAGCGCCACGAAGGAGGCAACGTTCACGATCGAACCTCCGCCGGAATCGATCATGGCCGGGATGGCGCCCCGGCAGCACAGCCAGATCCCCTTCAGGTTCACGGTCATGACGCGATCCCACGTGGAAAGAGGGGTGTCGAGGACGCCACCGTCGTCGCCGGGAAAGATCCCCGCGTTGTTGAAGAGCACGTGAAGGCCGCCCAGCTGCTGGGTGGCCGCCGCCACGACGTCGGCAACTTGGGACTCGTCCGAGATGTCCGCCGCCACGGCGACTGCTCGGCCCCCGGCCTCGATGATTCGTTCGACGGTGGCGCGGGCGGCCTGGGCGACCATGTCGGCGACAACGACGGAGGCCCCTTCTGACGCGAACAGCCCGGCTGCAACCCGACCGATCCCACTGCCGGCCCCGGTGATCACCGCCACCTTCCCCGCCAAACGCGCTGCCACGCCACGACGATACCTGGCACCGACCCGGCGTCTCTGGGTCTGGTCAGGTACGACCCACGCCACGACACGGTGACAGTCGGCCCGAGCGTTGGTGTGATACTTGAGGTGTGACGACGAGTGCCGTACCCATCGTTGGGGTCACCACGTACCGACAACCGGCCTCCTGGGGTGCGTGGAACCGACCGGCAGCCGTCCTTCCCGCGTCGTACGTGGACACTGTGGCGGCCGCCGGCGCCCGCCCGGTCCTGCTGCCCCCGTCGGTGGGCGGTCTCGACGACGTTTCGGCTGCCTCGAGCGTGGTGAGGGTGCTGGACGCGCTCGTGCTCGTCGGGGGTGGGGACATCGACCCGGCTCGCTACGGGCAGGTGCCGCATCCCGCCACCGCGGGTGTCGATGCGCGACGCGACGCGAGCGAGCTCGCCCTGCTGAACGCCGCCCTCGAAGCGGATCTCCCCACCTTGGCAATCTGCCGCGGCATGCAGCTGCTCAACGTGTTCTTGGGCGGGACCCTCTTCCAGCACGTTCCCGACGTCGTCGGGCACGACGGGCACCAGCCCGCCCGAGGGTGTTTCGCGGACGTAAAGGTCACGACGGAGGCGGGATCAATCGTGGCGAAAACCCTCGGTGAATCGACCACAGTCCGCTGCTCGCATCACCAGGCCGCCGACCGGTTGGGTAACGGGCTCGTCGTTGCGGCTCGGTCCGATGACCAGCTCGCCGAGGCCCTCGAGCTTCCGTCGGCGCGATTTGTCGTCGGCGTGCAGTGGCATCCCGAGGAGAACGGCGACGTTCGTCTCTTCCGGGCGTTGTTGGAGGCGACTACGTGATCGCGAGCCGTATCGACACGGCGGCGTCGGAGGGCACCATCCGCGTCGTGAACCCGGCGACCGAACTGATCGTCGCCGAGCTCGAACGCGAGGGACGCGAGGCGGCCGACGCCGCAGTACGGCGCGCCGTCTCGGCCTTTCCCGGGTGGCGCGATGTGGCACCGGCCGACCGGACGCGCCTGTTGCGTCGATTCGCCGAAGAGGTCGAGGCCCACACCGAGGAGCTCGCACTGCTCGAGACGCACAACGTGGGCAAGCCGATCGTCGACAGCCGGGCCGAGCTGTCGATGGTCGCCGACGTCCTGCACTTCTACTCGGGAGCCGTCGAAAAACATCGAGGAGCCACCATCCCGGTGGCGGGAGGGGTGGACCTGACCTGGCACGAACCGCTCGGAGTCGTCGCCGCCATCGTCCCGTGGAACTTCCCGGCTGCCATCGCCTCGTGGAAGATCGCTCCCGCCCTGACGTGCGGCAACGCCGTGGTCGTGAAGCCTGCCGAGCTCACACCGCTGACAGCCTTGCGCTTGGCCGAGCTCGCACTGGACGCCGGCATCCCCGAAGGGGTGTTGCAGGTCGTGGTGGGGCGGGGCACCACGGTTGGCTCGGCTCTGGTCGAGCACCCTGAAGTCGACAAGGTCACCTTCACGGGCTCGACCGAGGCCGGCCGCGACGTCATGGCGCGGTCTTCGGGAACTATCAAGCGCGTCACACTGGAGCTGGGCGGGAAGTCCGCCAATGTCATCTTCGCCGACGCAGACCTCGAAGCAGCAGCGGCCAGCGCGCCGTTCGCAGTCTTCGGCAACGCAGGCCAGGATTGCTGCGCCCGGAGCCGGATCCTGGTCGAACGCAGCGCATTCGACCAATTCGTCGAGCTCCTGGCGGCGGCGACCGAGGCGCTGGTGGTGGGCAACCCCGAGGACGTCGGCACCCAGATGGGGCCGCTGGTGTCGGCCGAGCACCGGACCCGCGTGGCCGGGTTCGTCGACCCTGCCGATGGTCTGAACGTCGCGGCGCGAAGCCAGGTGCCAGACGGGCCTGGGTGGTGGTATCCCGCCACTGTCCTCGCACCGGTCGATCCCGACCGGCGGGTCTGGCGTGAGGAAATCTTCGGGCCTGTCGTGGCTGTGACGCCTTTCGAGGACGAGGCCCACGCCGTCACGATGGCCAACGACACTCCCTACGGGCTGTCGGGTTCGATCTGGACCCGCGACTCGAGTCGGGCCCTCCGGATGGCGAAAGCCGTGCGGGCCGGCGTCTTGTCGGTGAACTCCAACACCTCGGTACGTGTGAACGCCCCGTTCGGTGGGATGAAGCAGTCGGGATTCGGCCGAGAGCTGGGTATGGAGGCACTGGCGTCGTTCTCCGACGTCAAGAACGTCTTTCTCTCCACACAGGGCTGATCACGGGCGCTCCGTCGGCCCACGCACGGGTCGCTCGGTCGGACCGGTAACGTCTCGGGGCGTGAGCGGCGGCCGGAGGTTCGTCAAGCCCTTGGTGGCGGCGGTGGGATTGGCCGGAACCATCGCCAGCGTCTGGTGGTTCGCCCTGAAACCCCGCCGCAAGCGGGCTCGGCAGCGGTCTTCGGGAACTGCGGCGCCCGAGTAGCCACCGCGCTCGGTCTCGCGAACCCGGCTTGCGATCAGTACGCCACGATCGCCAAGGGCCGCTTGAGTTGCCAGCCCAAGGTTTCGAGGGCAGCCGTCGGGTTCCACCCCGGACTCAGTGGATGGGCGAGGTGATCACGTCCCTCTGCGGTCAGGAACCGGTGCAGCGTGGGGTTCAACGTGCCGTGGAAATCAGGCGCGGCGCCCGTGGAGAACCGTTCGGCGCCGTGGGTGTCGATGATCACGAACCCGTCGGAGTGGTTGATGTCGTATGTCAAGGGCTTCCCCGTCCACCAGTCCAGTGACGCGGGCGAGTCCTCGGGCACGCGCTGGACCACCCAACCGAAGAATTGCTCGACCTGAGCGGCTTGGGAGGGGGACTCGGTCAGGAGTTCCCACGAGGCGTCTGTCAGCCGTGCGTATGCCGCGAGGCGCGACGGGGTGTCGCGGGCGGGATCCACGCTCAGCTCCACGAGCTGCACCTTGGCCGCGCTCGCATCGGCCACGAGAGAATGTTCGACCTGCAAGAGATTCCCGGTGTCGAGAGGGCAGATGTCGGTGCACAGGGTGAGGAACGGCACCACCATCACGGTCTTGCCCCGAAACGATGCCAAGTCCACCTGTCGGCTGCTTTGGTCCGTGAACGCAAGTCGGGCGATCGCGTCCGGGATGGGGCGATCCTGGACTGTCCCGAGGCTCGCCGGAGGTGGCCCGGGCGCGCTCGATCCGCACGCTGCCAACATCAGGGCAGTGGTCGCGGTCAGAACGACCCATCGCCCTAGGGCGCGGACACGCGAGGCGGTGCCCTCCCGATCGTTCACGGAGGGCGAGTCTCATTGGAGGACTCCACCGACGCCAGTCAGGGAACAGGAGGTAGTCCCTGGCAGACAGCGAAACCGGCGCGGGGTCCGCATATGCCACGCGACGCCGAACCCCGGACGCCGGACCGACGCCGCCGGTCCTTTTCGGACTTCGATCGACTACCGTTTGCGCTGTGAAACGTCGACGCCTCGCCACGCCCGCTAGCGCCCGCGTACTCTTTGTCTGCGCAACCATTGCCATGGGCCTCGCCGCGTGCGGCTCGAGCCCCACCAACGTCGCCAAGGCGGCCACCACGGCCAGCTCGGGTCCGCCCGAGACGACGATCTCGTTGCAGTCGCCGGTCTCCTACACACCGCATGCCGCGGCGGGTGGCACCGACGACTACCACTGCACGCTCGTGAACCCGCACGTGACCAGCAACTCCTACATCGTCAAGAGCCAGTTTCTCCCCAATGACGGGAAGAGCTTCGAGGTCCATCACGCCATCCTCTTCCTGGTCCCCCCGAGCCTGGCCAAGCAGGCGCTGGCCGCCGATGGCAACAACCAGGGTTGGACCTGCTTCGGGGAGTCCCCCCTGCCGGGGACGTCGTTCGCCCAGGTCTCGGACACGCCCTGGCTCACGGCATGGGCACCAGGGCACGGGGTGGACCTCGCCCCCAAGGGCACCGGTGTCCCGTTCCCGGCCGGCAGCCTCGTCGTCATGCAGGTCCACTACAACCTGCTCGAAGGGGACAACCCCGAGCGCGTCAAGCTGGTCCTGCACACCGTGTCGGCGTCGACGGACCTGACGCCGTTGCGCTTGGACCTGCTCCCCGCACCTCCCGACATCCCTTGCCCGGCGGGGATCACGGGCCCGTTGTGCGACCGGGCGGCGTCACTGGCGGACGTAGGCCAACGATTCGGCCCGGGTGCCGTGCAGTTCGACAACTTCCTGCAGGAGTTCTGCGGGCGCGATATGGCCGACCCGCCCGGTGGTGACAGCACGTCGTGCACCTGGCCCGCGCCCACAGGGACGATCGTGCGGCTGACCGCGCACATGCACCTGCTCGGGCAGGGTATGACGTTCGTGCTCGATGCCGGCACACCCAACGCGAAGACGCTGCTCGACATCACCAACTACAACTTCGACTACCAGCGCTCCTACGACATCGCGCCGATCACGACGAAGCCCGGTGACACGATCCAGGTCACCTGCACCTACAACCCCACCTTGCGCCAGGAGCTGCCCCAATTGCGCAAGCTCCCACCCCGCTACGTCGTCTGGGGGGACGGTTCATCCGACGAGATGTGTCTCGGGCTGGTGAATTACGTGTCGAGGTCCAACGCCCCGTCCATCTGACGAGCCGATCCTGGGACACGGCCGAGGTCGGTATCGACATGGCTCAGGCGCCGATGATGGCCGGCAGCACGACACTGATCGGACCTCGCACCACGACGTCGGCAATGTCGTCGTACCCGGTCGGCTCGGCATTGACGATGACGATCCGAGCACCCGAGAGATGGGCTCTGGGGACGAGTCCGGCCGCGGGGTAGACCGACAGGGTAGACCCGACGGCGAGCACGAGATCGCAGGTGCGTGCTGCCTGGTCGGCGCGGACCAGGTCATCCGCAACGAGGTTCTGGCCGAAGCTGATGGTCGCCGACTTGAGGATTCCCCCGCATCTCCCGCTTCCGAGGGCCGCGGTGCAAGGCGGGTCCTCCTCTCCCGCCTGCACACGTTCGAGCACGTCCGGCATCGGTGTTCTGGCGCCGCAGGACATGCACAGCACCTCTCGCATGGTCCCGTGGATCTCGACCACCCGATCGGGGTCACTGCCCGCTCTTTGGTGAAGACCGTCGATGTTCTGGGTGACCAAGGTGTGCAGGACACCGCGCCGCTCGAGGGCGACGAGAGCGCGGTGACCCGCGTTGGGTTCCGCCTGCCACGTCGGCGAGTCGAGCCGGTTGCGCCATGCCCTGCGCCGCACTTCGGGATCGGCCAGGTAGGCCTCCAAGGTGGCCATCTTCTCGGCCGAGGGATCCTTGGTCCACACGCCGTTCGGACCGCGAAAGTCGGGTATGCCCGAATCGGTCGAGATGCCCGCACCGGTCAGCACGACCACTCGGGTGCTCGCCGCCACCACCCGGCGAGCCTCGTCGATGCTCGGGTCCATCCGGTGAGTTTCGCGCCTGGGCCATGAGTGACGCGCTCGGAGATGTCGAGATACTCGAAGCGGGACCTTCTGAAGAGGCGCAGCGCCGGGTGGCGGGCGCGCTCGAGGTCCGCGGCATCGGAACGGGGGATCGCGTAGCCTTCTGCCTGCCGTCCTCGGCGAAGCTTCTGCTGTGCGTCATGGGCGCAGCCCGCCGGGGGGTGGTCCCGGTCCTGCTCAATGCCACGCTGCTACCGGCCGAGCGCGACGTGCTCCTTGCCGACGCCGAGCCCGCCCTGGTGGTCTGCGACCGGGCCGGACTCGAACCGCTTCTGGCAGGTCCGGTCGCCGAGGTGGCCCCCTATCCGCTGGTGCGTCCCATGCACTACACCTCGGGCACGACCGGCCGCCCCAAGGGGGTGTGGTCGGGTGTGCTCGACGGTCCCGACGCTCGTGCCCTGTTCGAGGACGAGGCCGATCTGTGGGGGTTCGAAGCGGCCGACACGCATCTGGTGTGCTCGCCCATGTACCACTCCGTGTCGGTCCGCCTGGCCGGTGCCACGTTGCTGCGAGGGGGTCGAGTCGTCGTGCTGCCGCGTTTCGACGCGGCCGTGGCGGTCGCCGCCATCGATCATTTTTCGCCTACCACCACGTTCATGGCGCCGACCGCCCTGCACCGGGTGATGGGAGAACCTCGAGGACCGCACAGCCTGGCGTCATTGCGCCTCCTCGTGCACGCCGGCTCCCCGTGTCCGGCCCCGTTGAAGCGCGCCGTGCTCGGACATGTCGGGCCCGGGGTCCTGTGGGAGTTCTACGGATCGACCGAGGGCCAGTTCACCGTTTGTTCGCCCGAGGAATGGCTCGCGCGTCCCGGAACCGTAGGCCGGGCGCGTCCGGGAAGGCGTCTCGAGATCGATGACGACGGCGTGGTGTGGTGCCACGCCCCGAGCTTCGCCCGGTTCGAATACTGGCGCGACCCGGCGGCAACGGCGCGAGCGTGGCGCGACGACGCCTTCACCGTCGGCGACGTGGGCAGGCTGGACGAGGACGGATACCTGTTCCTCGATGGTCGCCGTGACGACCTGGTCATCACCGGTGGGGTCAACGTGTACCCGGTCGAGGTCGAATCGGCGCTCGCCGAGGTACCCGGTGTGCTCGAGGTCGCCGTCTTCGGAATCGCTGATGAGGAGTGGGGTGAGCGTGTGTGTGCCGCAGTCGTCGGGAGCGTGGACGAGGACGTACTCGGTCGGCACGCGGCCCGACGTCTGGCCCCCTACAAGCGACCGAAGGCGTACTTCTTCGTAGCCGAACTACCTCACACTCCGACGGGCAAACTGCGACGGCGCGACCTCCCCGGAAGTGTCGGCCTCCCCAGAAGCCTCGGTCCGGTCTCGCGCCCGGACCCGGCTCAATAGCGTCGCCATCCGAACACCCGATCTCGGTCCCCGGGGGGCGGCTCTCTCGTGATGCGGTCTCCCTGGCGGCGGTGTACCGCCGGCCTCCCGGTGGGCGATGATCTTCCCATGCCCATCGCGACCCTCAATCCCACCACAGGCGAGACCGAGAGGGTCTTCGAACCCGACTCCGACGACCAGGTGGAGGCCAAGCTGGCGCTCGCCGATCGGGCCTTCTCCGCCTACCGCACGACCTCTTTCTCGGAGCGGTCGCACCTGGCGGACGCGGCTGCCGACCTCCTCGAAGGCGAGGTCCCCGACATCGCCCGCATCCTCACCACCGAGATGGGAAAGACCTTCGCGGCCGCCAAGGGTGAGGTGGCCAAATGTGCCGCCGCCTTGCGCTGGTTCGCGGCACATGCCGAGGATCTTCTCGCCGAAGAGATCGTCAGCACCTCGGCCCGCCACAGCAGCGTGCGCTACGGGCCCATGGGACCGGTCTTGGCCGTCATGCCGTGGAACTTCCCCATGTGGCAGGTCATGCGATTCGCGGCCCCGGGCCTAATGGTCGGAAACGTCGGGCTCCTCAAGCATGCGTCCAATGTCCCGCAGACGGCACTTCTCATCGAGGATCTCTTCCGGCGGGCCGGGTATCCGGAGGGTGCCTTTCAGACGCTGCTCGTGCCAGCCCAACGCGTGGCCGGGATCGTCCAGGACGACCGCGTCCGCGCCGTGACGCTCACAGGATCCGAAAGTGCCGGTCGGTCGGTGGCCGAGGCGGCCGGACGGGCGATCAAGAAGTCCGTGCTCGAGTTGGGAGGCAGTGATCCCTTCATCGTGTTGCCGTCGGCGGATCTCGAGCGGGCTGTGGCCGTGGGTGTCCAGGCCCGGATCCAGAACAATGGCCAGAGTTGCATCGCAGCCAAGCGGTTCATCGTGCACGGTGCCGTCTACGATGCGTTCGAGGACGCATTCGCCCGGCAGATGGAGGCGTTGGTCGTCGGAGACCCCATGGAGCCCGGTACCGACGTCGGACCGCTGGCCAACGCCCAGGGTCGCGACGATGCACACGAGCAAGTCGAGGACGCCCGTGCCAAGGGTGCCGCCGTCTTGTGCGGGGGACGGCTGGGACCGGGGCCGGGCTTCTTCTATCCTCCGACGGTTCTCGCCGGCATCACCCCATCGATGCGAGTGGACTCCGAGGAGGTCTTCGCGCCGGTCGCCCTCATCTACAAGGCGGACGACGCTGCTGAGGCACTCCGGATGGCGAATGATTCTTCGTTCGGCCTCGGAGCGAGCGTGTGGACCGCTGACGCTCACGAGCGCGCCATGTTCGTCGAGAAGCTCGATGTCGGGATGGTCTTCGTGAACGCAATGGTGGCGTCAACCGTCGAGTTGCCGTTCGGCGGGACGAAGCGCTCCGGCTACGGCCGGGAGCTCTCGGCTCTCGGGATCAGGGAGTTCTGCGAGGCGAAAACCGTGTGGGTGGCCTAGTACCAGCCCGGACCCCAGTGGAGCTCGGGGGCCTCGCCGCCCGCCGTGGCGAGCAGGTTGAGGGAGCTGACGAGTTGGCGCCGCAAGGGAACCGGTATCGCCCGGAGCAGGTCGCCCACCTCGGCCCGGCGACGCTCGATCACGTCGGAAACAACCGTCCGGCCCAGGGCGGTGATGGCCAGTTTGACCTCGCGCCGATCAAGTTCGTCCCGGGTGCGTGACACCAGCTCCTTGCGCACCAGGCGGTCGCACATGCGCGTCGCCGTGGATGGGCTCACTCTGAGGGCCTCAGCAAGGTCGGCCAGTCTCCTCTGTCCACCGAAGGTGAGCTCGACCAACGTTCGGTACTGGGGCAGGGTGACGTCGTCGGGGTTGCCGGCAAGCGAGCGAACGGCGATTGCGACCATCACGCGGCTCGCCAGGATGATGGCCCCGATGACCTCTTCGTCGTTGGGAACCTCCGATGGCGGTGCATCTGGAACCGCCACCTCGGGAGCGGATCGCTTCCTCGGGCGAGCGGCCGCAGCGGTTTCGGTGGGACCCACGGGGAAAGTATTGCCGATCGGCGCGTTTCGCGCCCGAGCGACGGATCCGGGGGGCGCCGTCCTGTTCACGAAGGCGGCGTGCCGCGGTCGCCGAGGAAGGCGTCGAGCGCGGCGCGCGCGTCGTCGATGCGCCCTTGGCGAACCAGTTCCGGCAGGGGTCCGTCGAGCACCGCTCGCCAATCGATCGTCTCGGTACTCGCGCCTCGGTCGTGGACGCGACGCCGGCCCTCTTCGAGCAACCCCGCCAGCTCCCCGATCCCCGATCCCAATGCTTCGACGATTCGGTCCCGCAACCATCCCGCCAGCGCGGGACTGGCGCCCCCGGTCGACACGGCGATGGACACCGACCCGTCGCGTGCCACCGCCGGGAGGATGAACGAGCAACGCGACGGATCATCGGCGACGTTGACCCAGATCCCGGCGGCCGTGGCGTCGCGGTGGACCGCGTCATCGACCTCGAGCTTGCCGGTGGCGGCGACCACGAGCCGGTAATCGGCCGCCTCACCCGCTTGGTAGACCCGGATCTTGACCTCGAGCGGCCACTCCCCGATCTCGGCGATGACCGCGGCGTCGGTCAGTTTGCGCAGGGCGACGTGAACTTCGGGCGCGACCATGGTCACCGCCGCGCCACACGCCAGGAGGCCGCCGACCTTTCGAGCCGCGACCGGGCCGCCTCCGACGACGAGGCAGCGAAGGCCCTTCACCACCAGTCCGACGGGGTAGATCCGTGCGCCGACGCCCACCGTCACCCCGGGCGGACGGCGGCGAGGACCGGGACGCCCACCATCCCCGCTGCCACTGTGGCGTTGGTTTGTTCGTCGATCATCACGAAACTTCCTGTCACCCGGTTGGCGCGGTACGGATCGACTGCCAGTGCGGTCCCGACGGCGATGCGCACCACGCCGATGTCGTTGGGCCCCAGACTGCCGGCCGGTTCGAGTGTGAGCGAACCAACGTCCAGGCGCGACTGCACCGACACGGTTTGCGCGGGCGTGAGGCGGGTCGTGTGCTTGACACGCAAGCGCCGTCCGGCTGCGACGGCGCTATCGGCAAACCAGCACAAGGTGGCATCGAATTCCCGCACGACCTCCGGCGGGCGGTCGGCCGGTGCGATGAGGTCGCCCCGCGACACGTCGAGGTCGTCGTCGAGTCGCACCGTCACCGACAACGACGACGGTGCCTCGTCGAGCGGACCGTCGAAGGTCTCCACCGACGTCAAGCGACTGCGCTGTCCCCCCGGGAGCACGAGGATCTCGTCGCCGGGTCGGAACGTCCCCCCGCTCACCATGCCGGCGTAGCTCCTTCCGCCTCCCCGATGGCGTACCACCCACTGCACCGGAAGGCGCCCCCCGGCGCCCCCTTCCTGTGCCCACGCGCCCGCCGGGGCGTTCTCCAACGCGGCGAGCAGAGTCGGCCCGGGATACCACGGCATCCGGGTCGAGGGTTCCACGACGTTGTCCCCGAGCAAGGCCGAGACCGGCACGATCGTGAAGGTGTCGAGGCCGAGACGCCGGGCCAGAGCGTCGAACTCTTCGGTGACCGATCGGAAGATCGCCTCGTCCCACCCGGCGATGTCCATCTTGTTGGCCGCCACCACGAGATGGCGGACGCCCAGGAGTGCAGCGATACAGGTGTGGCGTCGGGTCTGCTCACGTAGGCCGGCAGTGGCATCGACCACGACCACCGCCAGATCGGCCGTGGACGCGCCTGTGGCCATGTTGCGCGTGTACTGGACGTGGCCCGGGCAATCGGCGATGACGAACTTCCGGTTCGGCGTAGACGCATAGCGGTAGGCGACATCGATCGTGATGCCTTGCTCGCGTTCGGCTCGTAACCCGTCTGTGACGAAGGAGAGGTCCACGCCGTCGGCCCCACGCCGTCTGCTGGCGGAGGTGACGGCCTCGAGTTGGTCGTCGAAAAGCTGCTGGGTGTCGTGGAGGAGGCGACCGATCAGTGTCGACTTTCCGTCGTCGACGGATCCGATCGTCGCAAATCGCAGGAGAGCCGAGCCCGACGCCGGCTCGGCGCCGGGAGTCGGGGTCATCTCAGAAGTAGCCCTCTCGCTTGCGATCCTCCATCGAGGTCTCCGATCCCCGATCGTCGGCGCGAGTTGCTCCTCGTTCGCTCACTCTCGCCCGGGCGACCTCCTCGATGACGTCGTCCACAGATTGTGCCCGGGAGCGCACAGCACCGGTGCAGGTGGCGTCGCCCACCGTGCGGAACCGGACTGCGGTCTCTTCGACGACCTCGTTCGACGTGGGGACCACCCACTGCGAAACCGCCAGGAGCATTCCGTCCCTGTCGACGAGGGGGCGCGTGTGGGAGAAGTAGATCGAAGGGAGGGCGATACCCTCGCGCCTGATGTACCGCCAGATATCCAGCTCGGTCCAATCAGACAGCGGAAAGGCACGGAGATGCTCACCAGCCCGGACCCGGCCGTGGTAGAGGTGCCATAGTTCGGGACGCTGGTTGCGGGGATCCCATTGCCCGAAGGTGTCGCGAAACGACAGGATCCGCTCCTTGGCGCGCGCCTTGTCCTCGTCGCGTCGGGCTCCACCGATGCAGGCGTCGAAACCTTGCGCGTGGATGGCATCGAGAAGTGTCACGCTCTGAAGTCGGTTGCGCGACGCCCCGGCACCTGGATCCGTCACGCGACCACGGTCGATGGAATCCTGGACCGAAGCGACGAGTAGTTCCTCGCCGAGGTCGGCCATGCGCTTGTCCCGAAATTCGAGGACCTCGTCGAAGTTGTGCCCGGTGTCCACGTGCATGACGGGGAAGGGGAAGCGTCCGGGCCGGAAGGCCTTCTCGGCCAGGCGAAGGAGGACGGCGGAGTCCTTGCCGCCGCTGAACAGCAGAACAGGACGCTCGCATTCGGCCGCCACCTCCCGCATCACGAACACAGCGTGCGCTTCGAGCAGGTCCAGGTGGTCGGGGGGCGTCGTCCGGGCGGGCCGCCCCTCATGTTCCGGCCTGGCGTCGATTGTCGTGGTCATGGGCCAGCTCCGAGTCGTTCCAGGTGGTGGCGCTGATCGTTGCTGTCAGAAAGCGATCGAACCGATCTGGAAAGGGGTAAAACCTGATCTGTTTAGTCATATATAGTAGTGGCCGGCTGGCAGGACAAGTCGTGTCTGCGTCGCCGGCCCGGTTGCGTCCCCCTCGATCGCACCGGGCTCGGTGCTGCTCACGACCCTCGGACGAGGAGAGTGGACCGTGGGTGCAGACGTCGAGACCAGGATCGATCTCGAAGAGCTCGCAGCGCGTGCCGCCGAGTTCGAGACCGCGCCGGCGGGAAAGGTGATGCGCTGGGCGGTCGAACGATTCGGGGGAGCGGTGAGTCTGGCGTGCTCGTTCCAGGATTGCGTCATCATCGACCTCGCCGTCGAGGTCGACCCCGGCATCGAGGTGCTCTTCCTGGACACCGGCTTCCACTTTCCCGAGACCCTGGCCTACGTGGAGGAAGTCCGAGCCCGCTACGACCTGAATATCAGGGTGATTACTCCCGGTCCCGAAGCCGAGGCCTGGCCGTGCGGCACGGAACGGTGTTGCGAGTTGCGCAAGGTCGAGCCGTTGCACAGGGCCTTGCGGGGCCGAGCCGCGTGGATGACCGGTCTGAAGCGCTGTGACGCTCCCACGCGTTCCGACGCCCCCGTCGTGTCGTGGGACGGGCCTCGAGGACTCGTGAAGGTCAACCCCGTCGCCACCTGGACCGACGCCGATGTCGCCAATTACGAGGCGGACTACGGCTTGCCGGTGCACCCTCTCATGACCCAGGGGTACCTTTCGATCGGCTGTGCGCCCACCACGCGCCCGGTTGCTCCCGGAGAGGACCCGCGTGCCGGTCGCTGGTCCGGTATGGGCAAGACCGAGTGCGGCCTCCACGTCTGATGGCCCATGATCGGGACAACCCTCTGGGTGTCGAGATCCGTGGCAATGATCGGTCCATGCCCTTCGTGGACCCGTATCGCCGAATCGGAGAGCTGAACCAGGTCGAGCGGTGGAAGCTCGAACGGCATCCCCTCGAGGTGGCCGACGCCGTCATCTCCCGATATTCCAAGGAGGGGCCCGGCGCCATCGCCGAGGTACCGGGCGAGCAGGAGCGGCTCAAGTGGGTGGGCCTCTATCCTCAGCGCCAAGGGGGCGACGCCTTCATGATGCGCGTCAAGATCCCGGGCGGGATCCTCACTGCCGACCAGGCACGTGAGATCGGCATCGTCGCCGACGCCTTCGGCGAGGGTCCCGAAGACAGCGCCGTGTTCGGTAACCGGTACGCCGACATCACCACGCGCCAGACCATCCAGATCCACTGGATCCGCATCGGGGATGTGCCCCGCATCTGGGAGCGCCTCGCCGATGTCGGGCTCACCACTGTGCAGGCGTGCGGCGACTCGGCCCGCAACGTGCTGAGCTGCCCCGTATCGGGTGTCGATGGCGAGGAAGTTCTGGACGCGCAGCCGATCGCCCGGGCCATCTCGGATTTCTTCACCGGCAATCGCGAGTACGCCAACCTTCCGCGCAAGTTCAAGATGAGCGTCACGGGATGCCGCGAAGACTGCGCCCAGGCGGAGATCCAGGACATCGGCATGTGGCCGGCGCGTACCCGCGACGGGACCCTCGGCTTCAATGTCCTTGCTGGCGGTGGCCTGTCCGACGGCGAGCGAATGGCATCGGACATCGACGTATTCGTGCGACCCGAACAGGCCGTAGAGGTCACGCGCGCCATCGCCCAGCTCTTCGGGGAGCTCGGCAACCGGGAGAGCCGGGGCCTGTCGCGCATGCGGTACCTGGTGCAGGAGCTCGGACCCGAGCAATTCCGGGCCGAGCTGGCGGCGCGGGCCCGATTCGCCCTCGTCCCCGCCGGGGAGGAGCTCACCACCCGGTACCGGGGTGATCACGTGGGCGTCCATGCCCAGCGCGACCCGGAATTGCGGTACGTGGGGTGCTCGGTGCCCGTGGGCCGGATGTCGGGCATCGAGCTCGTAGAGGCCGCCCGGCTGGCCAAGATCTACGGCGACGGGACGTTGCGTCTCGGATCCGATCAGAACTTCGTCCTCACCGGGGTCCCCGACAACAGGATCGACGCGCTACTCGACGAGGAGCTGCTCGGCAAGTATTCGCCGTTTCCCGGCCCGTTCGAGCGAGGTGTGGTGGCCTGCACCGGCAGCGAGTTCTGTCGGTTCGCCGTCGTCGAGACCAAAGAGCGCGCCGTGACGTGGGCTCGCTGGCTCGACAGCCAACTGGCGGACGATCCGGTCGCGCAACGGCCCGCTCCGAGCCGCCCCTCGGCTTGGCGTGAGGACGCCGGTGTCATCCGCATGCATTTCTCCGGATGCTCGGCTTCCTGCGCGCAGCCTCAGATCGCCGACATCGGTTTCCGGGGTGACGTCGCCCACGTGGGGGAGCGGATCGTCGAAGCGGTGGACATCGGAATGGGAGGTTCGCTCGGTCCCGACGCGGGCTTCATCGACTGGATCGAGAACGCCCGACCTGTCGATGACGTTCCGGAGGCCTTGGTGCGCGCGCTCCGGCGTTACCAGTCCGAGCGCCGCGACGGGGAGCGTTTCTACAACTGGGCTCGTCGCGTGCCCGACACCGAGCTGGCAGCCACTCTGGCCGGTCTCGACACAGATCAGCCGGTGGGACTTCGATGAAGGGATTCCGCATCCGCGACGAGATGAACGCTGTCGCCGAGCCGCCCGGAAAGACGTGGTTCTGGGAGCTCGAGGCGGGGGTGATCTTCGCCGACCGCTGCATCCAGTGCGGGACCTGCGTGGCGGTCTGCCCGTCCAATTCGATCGGTGTCGGCAAGGACACAGGTTTGCCCGAGCTGGTCAAGATGTGCACGGGGTGCTCGTTGTGCTGGGACTTCTGTCCCCGCGGCGGACTGCGCTACGAGGCCTTGTGGCCACCGTCGACCTCGAAGTCCGAGGCGGGCGAGGTCCCGGTGGTCATCAAGTCCGATGCAGCCGACACATACTGGAAGCTGACCGGTGGCCCGCCCGGTGATGGTCTGGGGGCCGTGATCGGGGAATACGCGGTGCGCGCCGGGGTTCCGGCCGACGACGTCCAGGACGGCGGCGTCGTCACGGCCATGCTCCTGGCTCTGCTCGCCGGCGGAGACATCGACGGCGCGCTGGTATCCCGCCCGAGCGACAACCCCGACGAACCGTGGAAGGGGATCGCCACTGTCGCCACCACTGCCAAGGAGATCATCGACGCCGCCGGGAGCTTCTACAACCAGACGATGGCTCTGGCCGAGCTGGACCTCAGCCGGTACGCCCTTCCCCCCAAGCCCCGTCTCGCTGTCATCGGGACGCCGTGTGAGATCCAGGGCATCCGAGCCATGCAGGCACGTCGCTGGCCGACCGGAGCGCACCGGATCGACGCGGTGGCGCTCACGATCGCTCTGCTTTGCACCAAGAGTTTCGACTACGAAGCGCTCATGCTCCGGGAGTTGCGCGACAAGCGAGGACTGGATCTCAACCGCGTGAGCAAGGTCGACGTCATCCACGGGCGGATGATCGTCGAGTACCGAGATGGGTCGGTGGCCGTCGACGAACCGGTGAAGGACTTCCATGGCGCGGCGTTGAAAGGCTGTGACGAGTGCGCCGATTTCCTCGGTCGTGGCGCAGACATCTCGATCGGCAGTGTGGGATCGCTTTCGGGATGGTCGAGTGTGCTCGTTCGAACCGAAGTCGGCCGTCTCGCGTTCGACCGTGCCCGGGCTCGTTTGGATGTGCGGGACCTCGACGATCGCGAAGCACTTGTTCGGCTCGACAACCTGGACAAGCGGATCGCCGAACGGACGTTGCAGCGCAAGCTCGATCCCGACGGACCACTGTTCATCGACTACGCCGAGCATCTAGGCAGCTACAGCGGGACTGACCGCGCCCCGGTCGTCCGGGATCGGTGAGTTGTCGACGGTGAGCGGCACGTGATGAGTCCCGCCCCATGAGCATCATCGAACCGGCCGAGGGTCTGCGTCTGGACCATCCCGAGGAGCCCGTCGAGATGCGTGACGCGCTGCGCGAAGCCCTTCTCGCCGGGACGGATTGGAGGGCCGGCTTCAGCGACGACGTGTGCGTCGGTCTGTGGCTGTGGGAGCGCTGGCGTCCGGCGCTCGAACCGGCGGGTATGGGCCGGGAGGCGTTCGTCGACGTGATCATCTCCTACCGCCGCGAGCTGTGGCTTTGGTTGATGAGGGAGCGGACCTGGGACCAGTGCGTGTCGGGTCTGGCGGGCCGCGTGGCAAGGCGTTTGCCCGCCGCCTGATCCCGCCTGCCAGGGTGGCAACGCCACCCGGCGTTGTCGGAGACTGCGCCCATGTCCGTCGGTGTTCCTGAGGGTCCACCTCCCGCGGTGAGCCTGCGCGGCGTCTCTGTCGTCAGGGACGGGCGGCCCATCCTCGACGACGTCGATTGGGACGTCCGGCCGGGCGAGCGTTGGGCGGTCCTCGGGCCCAACGGGTCGGGCAAGACCACCCTATTGCACGTCGCAGGCATGCGACTGTTGCCCACCCGGGGCACGGTCGTCGTGCTCGGAGCTCGTTACGGACGCAGCGACGTCCGCACGGTGCGGACGCGGGTGGCGTTCGTCAGTCAGGCGGTGCTGAGAAGCCTGCGTCCGACGCTCAGCGCCCACGATGTCGTGCTCACGGGGCGCTACGCCGCGCTCGAGCCCTGGTGGCACCGATACGGACCCGACGATCACCGCCGCGCCGACGCCCTGCTCATCGAGGCCGGCCTGAGCCGTGTGTCGTCCCAGGAGTTCGGTGTGCTGTCGGAGGGTGAGCGCCAGCAGGTACTCCTGGCCCGGGCGCTCATGGGCCAACCCGAACTGCTCCTGTTGGACGAGCCGGCCGCCGGTCTCGACCTCGGAGCCCGGGAACGGCTGGTGGCACGGCTGGCGGCGCTGGCCGCCGCACCCGACACCGTTCCGCTCGTCCTGGTCACGCACCATGTGGAGGAGATCCCGCCCGGGACGACCCACGTGGCCCTCCTCCGGGCGGGCCGCGTCATGACGGCGGGGACGGCCGCAACGGTGCTCACGTCGTCCGACGTATCGGCCTGCTTCGATTTCCCTGTGACAGTCGAGCGCTCTGCGGGCCGCTGGACGGCCCGAGCATCATCGGCTCGGAATACCGGTGTCACCTAGCGCGCACGGGCACGCACAGTTCCCGACCATCCACCCATCGTGGTGCAATTCTCGGTAGCGTCGTCAACACGTCGGCAGGCAGATCGAGGGGTTCTGGACGATCGTGATCCTCCTGATACTCGTGGGAGTGTGGGCGGCGGTCTTGGGGCCGAGCCTTCTCCGACGAAGATTCGAACACCGCTCGAACGACTCGATCGGTGAGTTCCACCATCACCTTCGGGTGCTCAGGCGGACCGGGCCGACGTTGGTCACACCGGCCTTCCGCCTCGTGACGTCGCTGCCCGATGAGGTACCACAGGGGCGAGACCGGCCCGCGATCGGCAGTGGCCGGGGCCTCATCCTGATCCGTCCCGACGCTCCGGCTCCGGTCGTGTCGCCCACGGCGATACCGACGCGACGTCCGGACCGGTACTTCCGGCCCGAGGCCCGCAAGCGACGGCGTGACGTGCTCTTCTGCATGCTGTGCGTGATCTTCGGCACGGGCGTGCTCGGTGCGATTCCCGTGCTTCGACCCATCCTCGGCGTGACGTTGTTCGCCCTGGTAGTGGCGACGGTGTACGTGGTCATGGTGGTCCGACTCGGGGCCCTGGCCGCGGAGCGCGTCGCCAAGCTGCGTTACCTGCCGGAACCGGTTGATGACGAGCCCACGATCGTCATCCGCCGCGCGGCGCGCTGACGCCGTCGGGAGGTGCCGCCCCAGGCGCGCAGGGCCGATCTCATGGGCCTCGGCGACGCCGCCCGTGAGCAACTCGAAGCAGCGCACCGGGCCCGCGAGGCGGCGCTGGCGTCGTGTCGGGAGACGATCCGGTCCTGCGGCCTCGCCATTCGCGCCGTGCACCGGCATCAGCCTGCCGAAGGCGCCGCCCGCGTCGAGGCTGCCGACGGGAGCCTGCGCCGAGCCCAGGTCGCGTTGGACCCGTACCCGCGATTGGCCGCGGCCGGTTTTCTCCACGATGCCGAGAAGGAGCTCGCCGAGGCACGTCTGACAGCGGCTCTGGTCGACGGGTCACCACTTCCGGGGCCGGTCGAGCTCAGCGTCGGGCTGGCGGCATGGCTCAACGGTTTGGCAGAGGCGGCCTCGGAGCTCCGTCGCCACCTACTCGACTGTCTGCGGGCGGGGGAGAGCTCCCGAGGTGAGGAGCTGCTCGGGGCCATGGAGGACGTGTACGACATGCTCGTCACGATCGAGTACCCCGATGCCATCACGGGTGGGCTGCGGCGGGCGACGGACGCTCTGAGGGCCGTAGTCGAACGGAGCCGGGCCGACGTGACCACGACGGTGCTCCAGATGACCCTGCAACGTGCCATCGAGGAACATCTGGGCCCGAGCGGCGCGTCGGACCGGTGAGGGTCGGGGAGCTCACGACCCCGGCGCTTCTCGTCGATGCCACCGTGCTCGAGCGCAACCTGGCCACTATGGCCGCGGCGCTCCCCGGCCCGCGCCTGCGTCCTCACGTCAAAGCGCACAAATGCACGGCACTGGCGGCGCGACAGGCGGCCCATGGGCATACGGGGTTTACCTGTGCCACCACGGCCGAGGCCGAGGGATTGGCGCGGGTCGGCTTGGGACAGGACTTGCTGCTCGCCAACGAGGTCGTCGACGTCGACCGGCTCAGACGGCTGGCGCGGTCGGGAACCCGGGTGACCGTGGCGGTGGACTCGGAGGAGACCATCGCGGCCGCGGTTGCCGCCGGCATCGGGGAGGTCGTCGTGGACGTGAACGTCGGGCTGCCTCGCTGCGGCATCGCGCCGGAAAGGGCGGGGAGCCTGGCGGAGTCCGCGCGCGCCCGGGGCCTGGCCGTGCGGGGCGTGATGGGATACGAGGGCCACGTTGTCGGAGTGCCGGACAGGGCGCGACGGGCGGAGATGGTCGAGATCGCCATGCAGCTGCTCCTCGAGGCTCACGACGACGTCGGAGGTGAGCTCATTTCCGCCGGGGGAACCGGAACGTACGACACGAACGTCTGGGCGACCGAGATCCAAGCCGGCTCCTACGCACTCATGGACAGCGCGTACGGGGAGCTTTCACTCCCCTTCGGCCAGGCTCTTACGGTCCTGGCTACCGTCGTGTCGGTGTCGCCTGGGTGGGCCGTCGCCGATTGCGGTGCCAAGGCACTCGGCATGGATCACGGCAATCCGACCATCGAGGGCGCGGCGGTGTGGTTCTGCTCCGACGAGCACGTGACGTTCGCCCCCGAAGAGCCGGTGCGGGTGGGAGACCGGGTCCAGGTGATCCCCTCCCATGTCGACCCCACCGTGGCGTACCACCAACGGATGTCGGTGGTGAACGGCGATGACGTCGTCGAGATCTGGCCGATCGATCTCCGGTGGTGGTGATCGGCTGATCCCGATTCTCAGCAGTAGGGCCGGGCGAGGGTCAGGAGGAAGTCCCCGTCGGGTGCCTCCCACATCGAATCCACCACGAAGCCTGCGGAGTAAAGTTCGTCCTCCACGCCCTGGCGGGTGAACTTGGAGCTGATCTCGGTCAGGAGATCCTCTCCAGCGGCGAAGGGGACGTCGATCGAAAGATCGGTTATGGAGACGACCTGGTCGGTCACCGAGCGCAACCGCATCTCGATCCGCTGCTGCTCCTCGTTCCAGATTGCCACGTGGTCGAAGAGGGTCGGGTTGAAAGACGCGTGCAGTTCCCGGTTGAGGACGTGTAGCACGTTGCGGTTGAACGCCGCGGTGACCCCCTGGGCATCGTCGTATGCGGCCAACAGTCGGGCCCGGTCCTTGACGAGGTCGGTGCCGAGAAGGAACGTGTCGCCGTGGGCCATCATGCAGTCGAGGTCGAAGAGGAATCGGCTTCGCTGGTTCGGGGTCAGGTTGCCTATCGTGCTCCCGAGGAAGGCGACGAGCCGCCGACCTTCGCTCGGTATCTGGTCGATGTGGATGTGGAAGTCGCCCACCACGGCGTGCACCAGGAGCCCGGGGTACTCGTCGGCGAGAGCGGTGGCGGCGGTCCACAGGGTTCCGTCACTGACATCGAGCGGAACGTAGCGACGCAGGCTCCCGCTCGCCTCCATCGCATCGAGCAGGACACGCGACTTGTCGCACGTGCCCGCACCGAGCTCCACCAAAGTGTCGGCACGCGCGGCGGAGGCGATCTCCGCAGCGTGCTCCTCGAGAAGGCCGCGCTCGGCACGCGTGAGGTAGTACTCGGGGAGCCGTGTGATCTCGTCGAAGAGTTCACTGCCCCGATCGTCGTAGAACCACACAGGTGGTAACCACTTGTGCTCCGCCGTCAGTCCCGTGCGCACATCGTTCTCCAGGGCGCCTCGGAGGTCTCCGGCACTCAGATGCACGTCCATGGTGGGGGTGGTGGAAGCCACGAGCCTTCAGGAGTCGCGGGCCAGCCGCAGCCCGGTGAAGGGCCAACGCGCCGACGGGGGGAAGAAGTTCCTATAGGTCGCCCGCACGTGATCAGACGAGGTAACGCAGCTGCCGCCGCGCAGCACGTACTGGTTCACCATGAACTTGCCGTTGTATTCGCCGACCGCTCCCGGTGCGGGACGAAAGCCGGGGTACGGACTGTATGAACTGGACGTCCACTGCCAGACGTTGCCGAAGAGAGAGGCGTCCACCCCGGTCGGCCTGGGGTGCAGGGTCGAACGATCCAGGAAATTCCCCTTCCGCTCCCGATCGGCCGCAACCACCTCCCATTCGGCCTCGGTGGGCATCCGATGTCCGGCCCAACGGGCGAAGGCGTCGGCCTCGTAGTAGCTGATATGGCAGACGGGCTCGGCCTGGTCGACGAGTTGGGGACCTCCGAGCGTGAAAAGCCACCAGTCGTCGACGACCTTGAACCAGTAGAGAGGCGCGTCCCAATGCTCGGCCTGGGCAGCCGCCCATCCATCGGACAACCAGAGGTCGGGACGTTGGTAGCCACCGTCATCCATGAATGCCAACCACTCCCCACAGGTGACGGGTCGATCGGCGATGGCAAAGGGCTCGAGATGCGTGGCATGGCGCGGGAACTCGTTGTCGAACCCGAAGTTGTCGTCGCAATGGCCAATTTCGACGAGCCCTCCGGCGTGCTCGATCCATGCGGCCCGGTGGGCCTCATGGGGTTCGACGACGTTGACCGTCGTGTACGCGGGCTGGAGCGGATTGCACGACAGGACGTGCTTGATGTCCATGAGCAAGAGCTCCTGATGCTGTTGCTCGTGGTGTACCCCGAGCTCGACGAGGTCTGAGACTTCCGGGGTCAAGGAACCGTCGAGCAGTTGCTGCATCGACTCGTCGACGTGGCGACGGTACTTCGCCACTTCGGCCACGCCCGGCCGTGAGACGACACCGCGGCGAGGTCGAGGGTATCGAGCGCCCACACCTTCGTAGTAGGAGTTGAAGAGGTAGGCGTAAGCGGGATGGAAGGGACGGTACCCCCGCAACTCGGTCTGGAGGAGGAACGTCTCGAAGAACCACGACGTGTGGGCCCGGTGCCATTTGG
>Ga0209415_10004340_pt1 | contig 26032 bp, 23 predicted proteins | sample PeaSoiSIISIP2007_FD_187696 | JGI IMG/M metagenome (GOLD analysis project Ga0209415, IMG submission 187696) | Peat soil microbial communities from Weissenstadt, Germany - SII-SIP-2007 (SPAdes) (version 2) | ecosystem: Environmental > Terrestrial > Soil > Wetlands > Peat | place: Germany... | reverse complement strand
CTTGCTTTCGAATGTCGTCAGCGAGGGCTACTTCCGCACCATGGGAGTGCCCATAGTGCAAGGCCGCGATTTCCTCTCCAGCGATCGTGCGGATACCCCGCGCGTGGTGATTGTCAACGAGCAGTTCGTCCGCAACTACTACCCGAATCAAGACCCGATCGGAAAACGCCTGAGACTTAATGGCCCGGACGGTCCCTTCGCCGAGATTGTTGGGGTGGCGAAGCAGAGCACTTACCTCAACCCTATCGAAGCGCCTCAGGCGTACCTCTACCTGCCCTTGGCCCAGAACCCCACTGCTGCCCTGACCTTGATGCTTGAAACCGAGGGACCTCCGGCAGAAGAGGCCAGCCGGTTGCGAGACTTGGTCCGGCGGTTGGATGCCAACCAGCCGATTTTCGCCGTACGTTCCATGCAGGATATTTATGATCTTACAGTGAAACAGAGGATGGATATCATTCGCGAAATCATCGGGGGATTGGGTTTTCTCGGGTTGGTGCTGGCTCTAGTCGGTCTCTACGGCTTGATGAGCTACTCGGTAAGCTTGCGGCATCGCGAGATCGGGATCCGTATGGCGATCGGGGCTGATCCAGCCGCGGTGGTCAAGATGGTGCTTCGGCAGGGCATGGTGTTGGCCACGAGCGGAGTTGCGATCGGCCTGCTACTCAGCCTGGCTGCGAGTAAGCTGACGGCGGCCTTGCCCGGCGGCCACGGCTTTTACCTCCCTCTCATCGTGCCCGTTACCGTGTCCCTTCTGGCCATCGCAGCGCTGGGCACCTACATACCGGCACGACGCACCTCGCAAGTCGATCCGAACATTGTCCTGCGGCAGGAATAAGCGCGAACACCGATCCTGATCCGATCAGCGCGCTTCGCTAAGCCGGTTCCGGGTTTCGATGCGAACCGCCGTGCGACTGTTCGTCTTTCGGGCGGAGTTACATTGACATTAATTCCGTTTCCGCGCCAAGAAGTCATTCAAACCTGATACCCTCCACCTGCCGGAGCATTAGACTCTCGGCCAAAGTGGTATACTGGCTATTCCCCGTGGAGGTTGATATGGAGTTTAATTCTTATCCTGATTTATCTCCCGAGTACTTCCTTGCTCATAAGATTGCTCCCAAGGCATTGGCCAAATACTGCCAGGAGTTCGACCGCTGGCGCACAGCAGAGCGGCCCTACGAAGGGCTGACCCGGGATCTGCGACGGCGGGGAATGCTGGTCCCGCACTTGGCGGGGAGGCCAGCCCCTCCTGAACCGCACTCAGCAAATTAGTGCCCCCCACATAGATGTCCCAGCGCCTCGTCTAAACGAAAAGGCCGGTGCCTCAGCCTCGTCATATCCACCCAGCATAGTTCCCTCGTGCCTCAACGGGGCACAACTGCAATGGGGAGAGGGAAGAGCGCCTCTCCTGTTTGCCAAGCAAACGTCCGCAGTTATCGAGCTCTTCTGCGCGGTTATTGCAGCTTCGCGTATTCCGCCTTGGCTTGCTTGAGGATGGGGATGTCGGGGTCGGCGTCTTTCCAGAGAGTGAAGAAGTCCTGGTATGCGGCGCGGGCCTTGGCGAGGGCAGCCTGTTGTGGCACGGGCGTCTCGCCCGTGTGGCTTCCGTGGTTTTTCGCGGCCGCAACGGCCGTGACACCTCTGCTGGCTTCGAGCGCATAGGCGCGGGCGAGGCCGAGACGCGCGAGGGCGCCGACGAGGCAGTTTCCTACCAAACCCTGATGATCGAGGATCTGCGTAAACTGCTCCGCTGCCTTATCGCCTTGACCCGTGCAAAGGTAGGCCTGGCCGCGCACGTAGACAGGATACATGGGGACCAAGGCCCAGAGGCCCGTTTCGAAGGGCTTGGCGTGTTCCAGGAATTCGAGTCCCATAGCGGCGTCCCCGCGGCGGATGGCAAGCGCAGCGCGCAACGTGGGCAAATATACGGAATTCACCAGGGTGTCAAGCGGGAAGCGGCTCGCCAAGTCCGTCCCAAGCGCCTGGGCCCGGGTTACCTTATCAGTTGCGGCGAAGGCGAATGCTGCGAGAGTTTCCCCATCTCTGCCCGATGCGAGATCCAGCGCCCCCGACGCGTCTTTCTGCGCTGCCCCACCTTTCCCCGCCACCGCCTCCTCAAAGGCGCGTCTGGCCAGGCATTCAGCGGCGGTTTCATTCGAGCCGCCATGCGCGCTGGACTCGACCGCCCGCCGCGTGAATTCAAGGGCCTGGCGAAAACGACCGTAGGATGCTTCGCTACTGGCTCGGCGACAAAGCATCTCAACGTCCAGGCCGGGCTTATTATCCAGCGAGGCTCCTTCGCGCTCCATGGCTGGAGCATCGTGCTGAAGGAAGGCCAGGAGATACAGGGGAAAATGGAAATCTGGACGGCTCAGCCCTTGGGCCTTCGCCTGTTCATAAACATCACGCGCCTGATCGAGGCGATTCAACGCAATGCAAATCTCCATCAAATGACCATAGGCAATCGGATCATTCGGAGAAAGCGCAATCGCCTGCTGGGTATAAGTGACTGCTCCCTCATACTGGCTTAGTCGAGCGTAGATTGCCCCCAAACCAAGAATGGGAGTGAGGGAGCGCGGATAAGTGGCGACATAGAGCTTCGCAACTTCGACTGCCTTCTGAAGATCCCCAATGCCAAGGTAGTAGTAAGAGAGGGTAATGCGAAGCCTTTCCCCCTCGCTTGCGCGGGCGCGCAGTTCGAAAGCTTTCTTAAAATTCTCGACGGCCGGTATCATCTCCTTGTGGAAATAATAGCAGTCCCCCAGTTGCTCGTGGGCCATGGCGAAATCCGGGTCCAGCTCGATGGCACGTTCGAAAAGCGGAATGGCTTCCACGTTGCCCTCTTCCCTCCGGGCCTTCCCGCCGAGGGTGTAGGCTCGGAGGGCCTCGAGCGATGAAGTGGTGGCTTGTCCGAGCGGCGTATCGAATTTCTGCACCGAGGCCAGCGACTCGCCCAGCTTCTCGCGCAGCGTGGTCGCCTCCGCGCCTAGCGTATTCACCACATTCTCTCTGCCCGCGGCAGTCGCTTGTTCCTCGGCCAGCGCTTGTTCCCCGGCGCAACCCACCGCCTTCAGGCCCAGCACGTACTCGCTGCCTAGCGCAGCGATCGAGCCCGCAATATAGGCTCGGCCGCCGACGCGCTGGCAGACGTCGCGGGCCACTTCCCCGGTCACTGTTGTGCCGGCAGGGCGCGCCATCCACCGCAGCGTCGCAGTTACCTGATCGTCCGAAAGGACATTCAGAAATGGCGACTGGTGGAGCGCTACCCTCAGCGCCTGCTTTAGGGCGTCGTCGAAAACCGGGTCGCCCGTCTGGTTGGCGAAATCGGCAAGGACCACCGTGTCCTGCTCGGTGAGGTGCTGAGACTGACGCCGGGCAAGATAAAGATAAGTCCCAACCCCAGCCGCGATGACGACGAGCCCGACTGCCACAAGCCAGCGTCGTAGCGGCGCCCCTGGTGGGCGACCCGGTTGGGCGGGCACAACGCCTGCCCCCTCCCCATCAACCGGGTAGATGAACCGGTAACCGCGCCGAGGCAGCGTTTCGACATAGCGCGGGGTTTCCGCATCGTCTCCCAGAGCCCGCCTCAGCCGCTTGACCGCGGCGTTGATGCTGTGGTCGAACTCCACAATGGTGTCGTTAGGCCAGAGTTTCTTCTGTATTTCCTCGCGCAGCACCACTTGACCGGGCCTCTCTACCAGCATGGCCAGAACTTGGATCGACTGCTCCGGCAGCCTGATCCTCAGCCCGTGCTTGCGCAGTTCGCGCGCCCGCAGATCAAGCTCAAAGGTCCCAAAGCCAACCAAGTTTTCCACGGGAAGTTCCTTCTCTAGCCCTGTGGTGAACAGGGTACCACCTTGACCCGTGACCTGCAACAACGCAGCGAATCCAACGCAGCGAATCCAGATCGAGCAAGACAACTGCTTCGCTCCCAATAAGTTAGCGTGTCACCCTCATACCATGGCAATGCCTGCCCCGTTGCATTGAGGTAGCTGACCCCCTGGCGCACAGTCGGCCTCACCACGCAGCCCGTGGAGGAGGACGACTTGAAGGTAGCAAGCAGCAGGCAGGGAAAAACAGGCAGTCGTGCCGGGGTGGGTCTCAGTTTTTATCTAGCTTGGGTAACGTTGCCGCTTGCTTCCGGTTTCGCGAGCGCGCAGACCGAGGCGAAAATCACGGTGAGAGTGTACAACTACGCGCAGGTCCCTGGAGGAGCGCTGGCCCGCGCCGAAGCCGAAGCGGGGCGGATCCTCTCCGCTGCGGGCGTCGACTCGGTCTGGTTGGATTGCTGGCAGCCTCACAGCCAATTCCAGTCAGGCGCCAACCACGATTGTCCAGGGCCACTGGGTGGGGCAACCGTTGCCGTGAGGATTCTACCCGGCTCTGCTAAGGGCGAAATTTTCTCCCGCGACTCGGATTTGGGCTTTGCCGCAGGAGGCAGCTTGGCCAGCGTCTTCTATGGGCGCATAGCCAACTTCGCTAAGGGTGGAGATGGAAAAGACTCGGATATTCCCGTGATCCTTGGGGACGCCATCACGCACGAATTGGGCCACCTGCTGCTGGGACCCGATGCCCATTCGCCCACCGGCATCATGCGCGGCCACTGGGACAGGGATTACCTTCGACTGGCTTTAAGGGGGCGTCAGCTCTTCACGCCGCAGCAGTCCGCGCTGCTGCGAGCCAATGCGCTTCGCAGGCAATAGGAGGCCGTTCGTGCTAGAGCGCCGCGGGTGGCGCCAGTACCGGACCTTGGGAATCGCGTTCCCCGTTGTGGCGGTGCTGCTCGCCGTGATGAACGGGAAGGCGCACTACCTGGGCGGAGCGGTGGCGCTGGACGTGGCAGAAAGCAGCGGCGATGGCGGTACTCGCCGTGGCAGGCGCCGCATGGATGCCACTCTCTCTCCCCATCCTGTGCCGCTGCCCGAGTTCGTGCGCTTCCGCAGAGTGATGGAGTTAGTCATCGTGAATTGACGGACCGCTGCAGGGAGTTCAATTCTATAATAGAAGCATTATGATGGAACCGCTGGAGATCAACCCCGGAAATCGTCTCAGTTGGTCTCAGCCGAAGGCTCTCGAACGCACTTTTGAATTGCGTGACGGCAATCGGCTATTTGGCAGTCTCAGCTTTGTGAAGACTTTCGGTTCACTAGCCGAGGCCTCCCTGGCGACCGGAGACTGGACGTTCAAGCGAGTTGGTTACTTCCGTCCCCGCGTTACGGTGCGCCGGCGGGGGCAGGAGACGGATCTCGCCGTTTATGAACCCAAGGGCTGGGGATCAGAAGGCGAGCTGCAGTTTGCGGGCGGCCGCATATACGCATGGAAGCCCGCAAATTTCTGGGCGACCAGGTTCAACTTTGTGGACAGTGCGGGGAAGGCATTGATCGCTTTCAAACCGGGGGCGGAAGAGAGCACGTGGTCGGACCTATTCAAGTTTCAGGCGCTCGTTGAGATTGATCCATCGGCCAGCCGGCTTGAAGAATTGCCCTTGCTGGTCTCGGTCGGCTGGTACCTCATGATCTTACATCATGAGGATGCTTCGTCGGCTGGCGCGGTCGTGGCCACAATGGGGTAGTCCTCCTGATTAGGTCCTGCTTTGTGGCTACGGTTTGCCGTCCAATCCCAACATCCTTACTTTCGGAAGAAGTGCACCCCCGCACTCCAAGTTACCGGAAAACTGCATGACTGCACTCTTGGCCCGCGTGTGTCGGACCCTGGGTCACAAGAATGTTATGCCTACCGAACGTCCAGTGAGCACACAGGTTGTGTCCGACTGGAGAGAATCGCGGAACGCCGCAGCTCTGGAGAGCAAACACGATCCGTAAGGAAGCCGTCGAGTGGCAGGACCGGATCTTCGCGAGTGACTGCGCGGAGACGGGCGAGCTCGGGGCTAGCTAATCTCCAACACCTTGCGAATGGCCGGGACGGGCAGGTCCGAGCGGAGGACGAGCACGCGGAGGTCGTCCGCCAGGGCCTGTAGCTCGTCGGGCGCCTGCTGGGCGTGCCAGGCGATACCGACCTCGCCCAGCTTGGAGTTGAACAGCCGGCGCAGGATCAGCTCGAGAACGAAGCGCGGAAGCGCGGCGATAAAGCTCTGGGCTGTAGGCACGATCTTGTGGCCCTGGGCCTTTAGCAGCGACAAGCTCTCGCGCAGTGCGGCGATCATCAGCCGCACATCGTCACGCGATCGAGCCAGCGCGCGGACGTCGGTGTGATACTTCATCACCAGCGGTACAAGCACGGCCACGCCGGCGGCGTGAGTGGCCAGCCAATCGACCACTTTCGTCTCGGCGTAGTAGCGCAGGCCCGCCTGGCGTAGGACGTTCACCAACCGCCTCAGGCGCGGTGTGACAGAGCCGTCCAGCTCGCCCAAGGGCGCGCGCGCCGAGGGCCATGTCGGCGGGCCGATCGCGCGGATGATCTCGCCGTCGCGTTTCCCGCCGGCGTTGACGAATCCGAGCATGACCCGCTTGCGGCCCAAGGCCTGGATGATCTCCCCGGGACCGAGGAGATTGTTGTTCATGAAGACGACGTTGGGCGAGACGTTCGCCGCGAGCACGGGCAGGAGGGCCGCGACCTGGTTGCGGCGGACGACGGAGAGGATGTACTCGTAGCGGTCCCCCGGCGTGAGTTCGCCGATGAGGGCGACCTTGGCGACGGTGCGGCGCTGGTTCCAGGGATTCTCAATGACGATGCCGTCGCGCTCGAGCGCCGCCAGGCGCTGGGCGCGAGCGAGCACAGAGACGTCGACGCCGGCGGCGTGGAGATGAGCGGCGCAGACAGAGCCGTTCACGCCCGCGCCGATGACGAGGATTCTGGGGTTATCGTATTTCATGGAGGAATCTGTCTCCGTGGCCTGAAAGGGCCGACGGCACGGACGCGCTGTTCGCTTGGAAACTGTTCGTAAGGATTGCCAAGCTAAGGGCTTCGGCCAGCTTGAAGTAGAGCGGGATTTCCACTACCGGCTCTCCCACGGCGCTCATTTTACACCCATCGGGCGGTTTCCATTTCCCAATTGTGGAGCTGTTGCTCTTAGACTTGCGTTCGGCTTGCTGCGATTGCCGCGATCACCCGCCACTGCGTCGTTGGCGGTGTCTCTAACCATGCTTACGTTATGTTGCACCAGCGGGAGTGCGGCGAGCGGATTTTGATCTTGGAGAAATCTGCCCGGATCACGCAACCCGGAAGTTGCACCCATCAGCTCTAGCCCTGGCGCATGGTACGAGCCGGAAAACGATAGCTGGCGAAAACAGCCCAAGTTTCAAATGAAAATTTGCGAGTTACTTAGGGATACCACGACGGGTGTCCTTAGCTCCTCTCAGCGTGGCCAACCTCCGTGTAGCCGACCCTCCGCTCGGAGCCACCTGGCGGCACATCCGCGCATAGGGGGTTTAACCGGCAGCTTGGATTGTCGATGGTCACTTCGGCTGCAAGCGGAGATAGCGCGGAGCCCTCCGTTAGCCGACGGATTCTTCAGCGCTTGTTCCCGAACAATGGCAGTGTGCACTTGCTTTTTTGCGTAAGCGCGGCGGGAAGGGACGCGCTCTCGCAAGGCGACGACTACGCCACCCGCTAAGGATTTCGAATTAGCTTCCCGGCAATCCTGAAGGCCCTGCAAATTGCGGATTGATACCGTTCGGTCCCGGGGCTGGGGGCTGACGGTGCTTGACTTCATCTCCAGCCGCGGCATAAGCTTCCCATCAGCCGGAGGTCCTTGGCAGAGTACTGCCCCTTCCTGATCCTTTGAACCATGCATAACTTAACCCCATTTCCAAAACCACTCCTGGCGATGGTGGCAACCCTGTTTGCCGCCGCCACGATTTTCTACAGCGGCCTCTGGATGTATTCTGAGCGGTGGCAAGTCCCTGTGCAGTTGGGTTTTGATGATCAATACGTCGACGCTGAACAAAGCCAGCTCCTTACGAGCATTTACAAAGACAGCCCGGCGGAGAAGGCAGGATTGCAGGTAGGTGACCTAATCCTCAAGGTCGACGGAGAGCGATTTGAGAGCGATTACTCGCTCAACGACATCTGGGCCAGACACAAACCCGGGGACACGGTCGCTCTCAGGATTCAGCGCCCCCACGTTCCTGCGCCGTTTACCCTCAGGGCGACCTTTGAGGCTGCTCCCTCACGATCAGGAAGGTTGACCGAGCATCTAAGTCAGGACATCATCAACGCGTATCCGGTGGTTTTCCTTGTGGTGGGCCTGTCGGTCCTGTTTCTACGCCTGGAGGATCCCTACGCTTGGCTGCTGGCTTTGGAGTTCGCCGGCGCCATCGCCGTCGCAAACTGGTCTGGCAACTTCGCGGGCCTGGGGCCTTCCGTGCGAAGGTTCGCCATGACCTATCGAGCGATCTTCCAAGGTTTCAATCCCGCGTTTTTCTTCCTTTTTTTCGCGGTCTTCCCGGCGCGTTCGCAGCTCGATCGTCGCGCCCCGTGGCTGAAGTGGCTCGGCTTGGCGATGGGATTGTCCTTTGCGCTATCGGGATTGGGTACAGGCATTTATGAGACACCGGCGCTAGTGGGAAGGTTGTTTGGGCACGTTGTGTCTAAGGCAGTTCGAATGATGTACTCCTATGGGTTTCATTTTTTGGGCTTGGCCTCGCTGGTCGGCAATGCGATGGGTGCAGCCAGCCCGGAAGCGCGGCGCAAGAGTCGAGTGATTCTATGGGGAACGCTCGTAGGTGTGGTACCGATCTTGCTGGGGCTCGGAGCCCAGGAGCTTCTCGGATTTCAAATGTCTCTGTGGTTGGCTGCCGTGCTCGTTCTCTTGGTGTGCGTCTACCCCTTGTCTTTCGCCTACGCCGTGGTCAAGCACCGGGTGCTCGAGATCCCGGTGTTGCTCCGCAGAAGTGCCCGCTACCTGCTGGTGCAGCGCGGGTTCCTGTTTCTTCAACTCTTGATCAGCGTGGGGGCGGCCGTCGCTTTCGCCTGGGGCCTGGCCCACACACACGTTATGACGCCCATAGGACTTACCGGCGGCGTGGTCTTTGGCTCGGCGCTGGCTCTTGGCGGTCTACGTATCCATCACGCCACCTCGCAGCGCATTGACCGCGCCTTCTTCCGCAACGCCTACGACGTTCGCGTAATTTTGGAGGATTTGGTCGAGAAAACACGCACGGCCACCAGTCGAAGTGAGTTGGCGGCATTGTTGGAGCACCATTTAATGCAAGCGCTTCAGCCGGTATCCTTCGCAGTCTATCTCGAGACAAGCGACAATCAGCTTTCGGCCGCGCCTGCAAGTGTTCCGGCGGAACTGCAAACCATTTCGGTGACTCAACCCCTGATGGTTGATCTGGCGCGTCGTGGCCGGCCCTGGGAAGTGTCCGAGAAAACACGAGGCGATGCGCCGGGGCTTTTTCTGCTCGCGCCCCTTCGGCCCGATTGCCTGGTGCCTGTCCTGGGCCGGGATAGCCGGCTCGTGGGACTTCTGGTCTTGGGTCCGCGCCTCTCGGAGGAGCCGTATTCAAGAGACGACAAACACCTGCTGGCTTCCGTGGCAGGCCAGGCGGGGGTGGCGCTGGAAAGCATCCGCCTGGGTGAAAAGATCGCCGAGCGCATCGAGGTGGAGCGGCGTGCGGCTCAGGAAATGGATTATGCAAAGCAGGTCCAGGCCAAGTTGTTCCCGCAAAGGTTCCCTCCCCTCAAGTCGATGGAATATACCGGCCGCTGCCTCCAGGCCCGCCAGGTTGGCGGTGACTACTACGACTTCCTGAACCTGGGTTCTGGGCATTTGGGGATCGTCCTGGCGGACGTGGCAGGAAAGGGTATTTCCGGCGCTTTGCTGATGGCCAACCTGCAAGCCAACCTGCGCAGCCAGTATGCCGTTGCTTTGCAAAATCTGCCGGGATTGCTTCGATCAGTGAATCAACTGTTCTACGAAAATACCGATGAACGCAGTTACGCCACGCTCTTCTCCGGAGACTACGACGATTCCACCCGCCGGCTGCGTTATGTGAATTGCGGCCACCTGCCTCCCCTGGTGGTCTGCCCGAATGGCGGCATCGAACGCTTGCTGCCTACGGCGACTGTGCTGGGGCTATTTGAAAAGTGGGAGTGCGCGGTTGCCGAGGTAGGGCTTTGTCCGGGAGACATCCTTGTATTGTATACGGATGGCGTGACTGAGGCGCCGAACGAAGCAGGTGAGGATTTTGGCGAAGGCCGCCTGCTGGAGACGCTGAAGAGCCAATCGCATCTCCCCGTCGGGCCCCTTCTCCAGTCCGTTGTTGAGGCGATGGAGCGATTCAGCAACGGTACGCAACACGATGACGTGACGCTGGTGATTGCCAGATCGCTCGCGTAGAGAAGCGTAGCTCACAAGTCGGTATAGGCATCGCGGCCTCCTCTGTCGACCTGCGACGGCTCTCATCGATCTCGACTTGAGCGAGCTCAAGCCCGAAAACCTGGAAGAGCTGATGTACCAGCTCAAGGGGCTGACGGTCGATATCGACGACAAGACGAGCAAGGTGCGAGTCTTCTGCGAGTGAATCGGCAGCCGCGCCGCCTGCCAGGGCTCGTTGATGGAAATCTGTTTTGGTATCGTTACACTGCTCGGTGCGGTACAGAAGGGTCTGGCTTCTCCGTCAGAGGCGTGACCGGCATTCCCTTAGGTCGCCGAGACCGGGGCAAGCCCGCACTGACTTGCTCCGCTGTACTCCAGCGAGCAAATTCCCGCCAATATCTGGCCAATTCCTTGGCGGCTATTTTGTGAGCATTTGCGTGCTCAGGAGACAAATCAGGAAGAGGATAAGATGCCATGTAGACCTCCGTAGGGAAGGAGAGGTTATACCACATACCCGGGAGGAAAATGATTCGGGATAACGAACGGGGTCACGACCTAGGGACTCGATGGCGCGGAAGCGGAACTAATGTCAATACTTAGCGATTGTGCCCAGACGAAATGACTGCCAGGACGTCGTCCTTAGACTGGCTTGACAAGCCACCCGCTACTTTCTGAAACTCTCCGTGTAGTTCTTGCCGCCGCCATAGAGTTTTTCAAAGCGGAATCCTGCGCCTTCGACTAGCTCCCGAACATCCGGAAGGGCAATGAAATCCGGATCGCCGGGCTGCTCGGTCAAGGACAGCGGGCCTCCGGGCCGGATCACTGGTCTCCAAACCTGATGACTACGCCGCAACTGCTGCCGTGGTTCGGGGTTTTATCTTGCCGGCGAGATTCTTACCGAGCACTGCCGACGCGGTGGCCACACCACCAAAGAGTGCGCCGGCAACGCCGAGCGCCGCCACGTCCTGCCCGGTAAGGTAGAGGCCTGGGACGGAGGTATGGGGCGTGAGCGAGCGTGATAGGAAGCGCTCCGGTGTGGCGGCGAGGCCATAAGCTTCTCCGTGCTCGTAATTCATAAAGTGGCGCGTGGTGATCGGCGTGGAGAGTTCCGCGTGGTCGATCTTCCCAGCCACGGCGGGCACCAGCCGCTCGAGTTCGCTCTGCAAACGAGCCGCTAACTCCTTCTTGAACGCCTCGTAATCCTCTGTGCGACGCCTCCAGCGGGAGCCCTCCCAGCGCGCAAACCATTCATAGGGAGCAAGGGTGACAACTTCGAGCGTCGCCCGGCCGGGGTACTTGCGCTCAAAGCCCGGATCCTTCGCCGAGGGAAAAGAAATGAACAACAGCCCGAAGGGCGCGGACGGGTCCTTAACGAAGCGGGCGAAGTTCGTGTCATGGTCAGGCGTGGGATGAACCCACAGGTTCGTCCCATTCAAGCCGAGTTCTGCCGCGCTCTGCTTCACGCCGACGTAAAGGCTCAGGTGAGCCAGGGAAGGTGGAATCCGCCGCAGTTCGTTTCGCAGCGGCTGCTCCGCTCGAACGAGGCGCTCGAAAGTGTTGCGGGCGCCCGCGTCGCTGATTACGATGCCGGAGCGGAATTCGCGGCCATCGGACATGCGAACGCCCACGGCCTTCCCGCTCTTTACGACGATCTCGGCGACCTCCGCACTGATCACAACTTGGCCGCCATTCTGCTCGATTCCCGGCGCGATGGTTTGAGCAATGCGTTCCGCGCCTCCCACCGGGTAGCTGGCGCCCTCGAAGTAATGCCCCGCCACGACCGCCTGGATGCCGAAGCTGCTCAGCGCGGGTGGAAGCCCGTAATTACCCCACTGCGCGGTGACCAGTCCGAGCCAGTCCGGGTTGGCGGTGAACCCTCGCAGCACCTCGAGCGTCGTACGGCGCGCCCCGCGTAGGAAACGCGACCGCATCAAACCTCCGGCGAGCCATGCCAAGGGCCGCGGAATCGCTTTCTCGGCAGCGTAGAGACCGAGGGCGTTCTGCGTGGAAATGACTGCGTCGATGTAGCGGTCCGTCGCAGACGCTTCCTTGGGGAAATACCGCTTCAGCTGCTCGCGTAAACGCTCACGGCCGCTGGGGAATTCGAAAGTGTTCCCACCCATGATCACGCGGTCGTAGACGTCCGGCATAGGTTGCCACTGCAGTTGTCCGTCGCTGAGGTGGTCGAAGAGGGCGCGAAGCGGCGAGGAAGGATCGTGCACCTGGCCAATGTAATGCACGCCCACATCCCATTGGTATCCGGGCCGGCGGAAGGCATGCGTGTAGCCGCCGGCCGTGTAGTGGCGCTCCAGCACCAGAACTCTTTTGCCCGCGTGCTTGGAGAGCAGGGCGGCTGCGGCCAGGCCTCCGATCCCCGAGCCGATCACAATCGCGTCCCAGCGTTCTTCGAAAGCGTGTTGCTTGTAGGAAACCATCGTCACCCTCCAATGTTGACATTGACAACATCCAGCCTACATTCAGATGTTGCGCTTGTCAACATCTTTCTGCTAGATTTCCTGGGGGGTGAGGATTTATGGCCCGCAAACGCCTGTACCACCACGCCAACCTGAAGGAAGTCTTGCTCGCCGCAGCGCTCCGGCTCATGTCGGAGGTCGGGCCGCAAGCCTTCACACTACGCGAAGTAGCCCGGCGGGCGGGAGTGTCGCACAACGCGCCCTACCGGCATTTTCGCGACAAACAGGATTTGGTGTGCGCGGTGGCCGACCAGGGTTTCGAGCTGTTGACCGCGTCGATGCAGGAGGCGATGTCAGAAGGGCGCACCGCCGAGGAGCGGCTGCGCCTGGCGGGGCGTGGGTACCTACAGTTTGCGTTGCGCTGGCCCCAGCACATCCAGGTGATGTTCGAACTGCCCGCGGTGAAAGACCCCCCGGCAAGCGCCTCAGGGGCGGGCCTCCGGGCGTTCCAAACCCTTCTGGACGCGGTGGTGGCCGTCCAAGCAACAGGAGGCTTGCCGGCGGGCGATCCGCTGCCCCTTGCCGTCGTTGCCTGGTCCGGCGTGCACGGGCTCGCCAAATTGGCCATTAGCGGCCGCCTGCCGTTTGACACAATACAGACGGTTGAGTTCACGGGCTACCTCACCCGCGCCCTCTCCGCCGGTATGGCGAGCCTCCCTCATCCTGGTTTCTGAGAGCCCCACGGATTGTGGGACAGAACAGAGCACGTCTTTAACAGAGGCCTTATCGCGCGAGAATATTTTCATTCCCGCCAACTACCGTTTCTCTGCGGTCACAAGGCAATGCGCGCCGTTGATGCGTCCAACAATCCTGCCGGACGGGGTGGTGAAATACGCCCTTTCGAGCTCGCGCGCATCCTTATGATCTCTGAGCTTTAGACCGTAGGTCGAAAGAAATTGTTCAACATTCCCTCTCTCAATTCCGAAGTGCCAATGCTCATCGGCCCGGCTCACGGATGCCAGAACTTGAGATTCTCCGTAATGGAGGTTCTCATACCGCAGCACCGATGCGTAAACATAGTCAAAGATAACCCAACTCTGGGAGTCAGCATAATCCTGGATCGCCCGAAAGGTCGCGTCGACTGACTCCGGTTGCAGATACATCAACAGCCCTTCTAGTACGAACAGGCTTCTCCGGGCCTTGCAGAATCCGCTTTCATTCAGCTTGACGGAGACCGATTCTCTGTCGAAATCAACGGCAATGAACACGAGATTCGGAGGAACATCCAAATGCCGAAGCTGGTACTGGCCGAGCTTCGCCTGCTGGGTAGGGGGAGCGTCGAGTTCGAATATCCGTGTCTTTCGTGCTTCATCCTTAAAGCGTAATCCCCTCGTGTCGAATCCCGCACCGAATATCAGGATCTGCTCGAACTGTTCTGCTAAGGCTTGTTTGAAGACAGCATCCACGTACTTGGTGCGGGCAATGACGTATTCATAGATACCTTGGGGAGAGAGGGCCCGGTAAAGCCTTCTGACCAGCGCCACGTGGAGCATCGGCTCCAGATACCGAGGGAGCAGGAAGCGAGCAATGTGATCGTCACTTCGGTAATGGCTGTCTGTCTCCAGGGACGAAACCGCCCGGCATAAGCATGTCCACTCGGCGGTCCTCGATGTTGTAGTTTCGATCCTTTTCTTCGGCATTCTTGGTGTCTGTCTTGACACTTCGCGCGACTCACCTGGCTTAAAGAGCGGGCGCGCCAATCAAACGAGACGAGGTGAGCCAGAGTCAAGCGGTCTATGAACCCTGGGGTTTACCGAACGCGCGTTCTGGCCTTCGTCCTCGAGCATTGCGCCTTTCATCAGGCCAGTCAGGAAAGCCATTCGAGCATCTGGCCTGCTGCTGAACGACATGTGAACGAGAAAACTGATCGTGATGAGGGCAACCATCAGCGCGAGCAAAGCTGCCCCGGATTGAATAAGCCAATCCATCATAGTTGGAAACCACGATAGCACCGCCTCTGTTGAGCCAAATTGAAGGAAGGATTAAGGAAGGGTTAAGGTTAAAAGGACTTATTGTCTTCCGCATTGGAGATCAACCGGTCCACTCTGACCTCTCACAAGGACAAATGTCTGTGGCTTCACCTAGCTCCGATTGGGGCGCGGCGATGATGGCCGAGAGGCGACCAACTTTGTGGCTGGATTGGCTGTCCTCTTCCGAGGAAGAATACAAGCTCATTTCTCTCAGGGTCTTCTCAACGATTTCCTCCCTGGTCATTTCAGGCTTGTCGCCGTAATGGCTGTACTGGACCGAAGGTGGAAAAATGCCCGCCTCCCTCAGGGTCTTCTCGACGCTTTCGTCCTTGTTCATTTCAGAATCCCTTCCGGCGCTGACAGCGGCATGACTCTGGCTTGAGCGTTGCATGGGAAGACGCTCAGATGTATATTGCCAGCCGGTCAATGAAAACTGAAATGCCGCCCTGACCGGAGACGTACGCTCATATTGGTCTCAACCGTAGGGGGCCGCGAGGAGTGAACCCTTGAACCAATGGGCCGAGCGGGCCAAGTTCTGGCGAACGATTCCGCCACTTTCGACCGCAGTTTTCCTGGCGGCTGTGTTCTGCGTAGTCGGCAGCATCGGTCTTCTATCCACGGGCGTGAACCCAGACCTGGTAACGCCGCTGCAGAAAGTTTTAGTAGTTCTAATTACGGGGGGATTTGCCATCGGCTATGCCCTTGTCGGCACACGGCATAAGCCGAAAGCTCTGTTCTTTCTTATTCCGATCCACATCGCTGCCATTTCCTTGCTGCCCAAGCTGGGTCATCGCGCTGCCGCGAGTTTCAATATCCCATTGGCCTTGAAGCATAAGATCCTCCTGGACAACATTGTCGCCATGGTACTCGTCTTAGGGGGATATATTCTGTTCATGATCTTCTTTCAGCGGGAGGGAACGCGTTACTTCAAGGCCCACACCGAAATGAGGCTGGCCAGTGAAATCCACCGTGAACTAGTGCCTTCCGTTGTGTTGCAGATCGGAGAATTTGAATTGTACGGCGTCTCCCAGCCAAGCGGCGAGGTGGGCGGGGACTTGGTGGACGTCATCCAAGAGGGTGACCGTTGGTTCGGCTACGTGGCCGACGTCTCAGGTCATGGGGTTCCAGCAGGCGTCCTGATGGCCATGGTCAAGAGCGCCATCCGCATGCATTGGATTAAGGGTCAAAGCGCATCAAGCTTGATGGAGCCCTTAAACTCCGTGCTCAATGCCGTGAGGCCGCAGGATATGTTTGTCACTTGCGCCTACTTGCAGTCTGACGGCGGAACTACCCTCCGATTTTCGCTGGCTGGCCACCCGTCCATACTCCACTTCAAAGCCGCCACCGGAACGGTGGCCGAACACTCCATCCTCAACTTTCCTTTAGGCCTGTTTTCCCAAAAGGCATTCGAGACCTCGGAAATTGAGTGCTCCCCGGGCGACGTTCTAGTAGTTTTGACGGACGGCCTCACCGAAGTCTTTGACCGAAATGGGAGGGAAATGGGCTTGGAGCCTTTGAAGCTCGCCCTTCAGGAATTCGGCGCGGAGCCTCTGGAACAAATCTCGCTCAGCCTGCAACTCACGGCTCGCAAGCACGGACCTCAGTCCGACGACCAAACGATGCTCATCGTTCGCCGGTTGCCTGAAAACCGTGAATCTGCGATCTGATTCGTACAACTGTTGCCTGCCGGATGCAGTGAAAGCGCTACACCGGCCGGAATCCGAGACAGAGTCAGCGGGCGTAGCGCATGCCACCGCCGTTGGGATTGGCGGCTTGACTGTTCATCCCGCAGACGGTGCACTATTCCAGCAATGTCTCGCGGCTGCGTGGTGCTTTTCTATCCGCTTGATATTCCATCGCCGCATGCGCCGTGCCTGGTGGCGGACCAATTGATCTTCAGGGCGTCAATTCTAGTTTCTCGGCAAAAGCTTTTGTGTCCTTCGGTACCTGCGCATCTTTGATCGCGGCTCGTTCGTGGTGGATCTTCTCCTGCAATTTGGCGGCTGCATCGTGTTTCATACGAAGTCTCCACCTTTCAGGCGTCATTCGGGCACGCCACTTGAATTTGACAAAAACTCGGCCGACCGCTTACTGACCCGCCTGGGACGGCTGTCCAGTTCCGACATCGGTTGCTGCGTTTTCATAGTGTAGTCGGATCAAATCCATCGCACTCTACATCTCTGACTGATTTTTTTGCTGCTCAAGGGAATGTCTCAGCTCTGAGGGGGCCTACGACCAGCGGCTGATCTAGTTCCGTCCCTTTTGCCCGTCACCTCGAGCGAAGGGAGAGCGTGTTCGCTACTATCATAACGATCGGTCACCAAATGTAGGGCCATGGAGTCAGGAGTCTTCCACGTGGCGGAAGTTGGAGCTCCATTGACACTTGCCATCGATTTCTGGGTGGATTACGGGGAATCGGTAAGTATCGCTCAGCATTTGGTGATCAGTTCCAATACATTCCTCGCGTTGAGAGGATTTTCTGTTCGGGCATTCGGACTTTGGAACGCAGCGTGGAAGACAGTTGGCACACAGGCGCGCTGAGAAATCGGCATTTACGCGGGTTTTGAAGGGGTGCTACTGATCCGGGAAGTCAGTGGCATCTTCCCTGAGTTCACACTAAATCGCGCCGAGGCGTAAACACACTGGAGCGAAATGTCCGCGTAAGCGCCTGCATACGACCCTCCGGACGCCGCCTTCCCCTCTGATCACGATCCTTCGCCCCTTTTCGTCTGACCCTCGCGCCCGGCGCCGATGTCGATGCGGACACACTACTCCGCTGAGGGCAATGCCAGATTCTGATCGCCCTGCTTACCGTAACTGGCCTCAGCGTGACACCACGACTCACCCCATCAGCAACCGCTCTACTTTGGCGGCGGCTTCATCTTGAATGCTGGGCAGCACGTGGGAGTAGCGCTCGAGCGTAAAGGCAATGCTCGCGTGGCCGAGTTGATCGCTAATAACTTTCACCGAGACGCCGGCTGCTATCCCGAGCGTGGCCGCCGTATGTCGAAGGTCGTAAAGCCGAATTGATCGTATGCCGGCTGTGGCCAGAAGCTTTCGGAATTCACGCTTGACAGTCCGTTGTCTCAAGGGAGTTCCGGCTCCCGAACGGAAGATCAGGTCATGTTCCGCAATAAATTCACCTTCCGCCGGTGGTCTCTGCGAATTTCGTACGTTCTCCAAAGCTTCCAGCACAAAGCCCTGCAGCTTTACGAGGCGGCGGCTTCGTTTGCGTTTCGTATCTTCGAAAGTCCAGCCGGACCCCGATCTCTGGATAGTCCGACACACGCTCGCCGTGCCTCGCTGCCAGTCGATATCGTTCCACTTTAGGGCCAGATACTCGCTTGGTCTCATTCCAGTGGTCAGGGCCAGGGCAAACAACCCGAACCAGCTGGATTCTCTTGCAATGGCGAGGAAGCGCCGGCATTCCTCAACGCCGAGGGCGTCCATTTCCCGCCGTTTCATGCGGGGAAGATCTAAACCCACGCATGGGTCCTCGAAGAGCATTTTCCAACGGACTGCCTGACGAAAGGCCGACTGTAGAACCGCAATCGTGTACTCAATCGTTCGTGGCGACAGCCCGCGCTCTGACATCTGAGCGTAGACGCTCTGAATATCGAACTGAGAGATGGCGCCAATGGGGCTGGCGCCAAAGACTGGACGGATGTGAAGCCGCAACAGGGCTTCATAGTCGGAATAGCTTTTCGGCCGCAGCCTCGGCTTCGCCGCCGTGGCAAGCCATTGATCCAGGTATTGATTCAGACTGATCGCAGCCGTGCGCGGCAGACGCCCAATGTCACGTTCCTGCAATTTTGTAGTCAGGTAGGTCTGTACTTCGCGGAATGAACCGCGAATGGTTCCATTGTGATACTTCCGCGTTCCGTTTTCCGGCTCGCGGCCGAGAGAAACGCGAACCAGCCAAGTGTGGGGTCCGCGAGAAATAAGTTGTCCTGACTTCCGGGCCATAACACACCTCCTGCCCGGAGGCGACCACACTGGGCGAACGTCTGCGCAGTACTGATCACCAGTTATAGCTGGGTTCAAAGTGGCGGCGACGGCATTAACCGGTCCCATCACCCATGTTTTAACGGGTTCCGGATCGACTGAACACGCGCACCGGCCTTTCGGGCGGTATAGATGTGACAAGGCTGCTGAAGTATGTGAATAATGAGTTTGTAGATGGCAAGGATAGGTATAAAACGCACCAAAGCCCGGATCACATCTTCACCGATGCCGGAACTGGGCACGCTCGTACGTCCCAACCAATCCCAGGAACTCCACTTCAGAAGGAGGCAGACAATCCAGTTCCGCACACACCTACTTTCGAGCTCCGGCCTGACAGGGGCTTTTCACAGGAACATCGCGGGGAAGGTTAGGCGTAATTACCAGATGGTGTTGATATCTAACGAACGAATTCGTCCGTCACGGCTCAATACGGGCACTCTATAGAATAGTGCAGTCGCGGCGATTACCCGGTCGGGAAGATCCGGCAGGTCCTGGCGAGAGATTTCCGTCATTTTCATGGCGACATGCTCATCAAGCGGTACGAACTGAAGAACAGCCTTTGGATTGACGGCTGCGTCATGAAGGTCCCGAACTGTGCTGGTGGGAATTCGACCCTTCTCGGCAAGATAGATCATTTCGGCAATGCTAATGGCTGAGACGCCGATGTGATCACCCTTGGCAACCGTACTGTCTATGAATTCGGAGGCAGCTTTCCCCAAGCGCGGGTCGGAGTAAAGATACCAAATTGTTGTGTGGGTGTCAGCGATGGCAACGATCATCAGAAGTCGGACCGTGGAAAATTTCGAAACATGTCCGCGCGGTTTTGATCGATCTCTTCGGCCGATGGCGCAGTGCCGTATTTGGCGAGCAGCCCACGCAAGGAAATCGTCGGCTCGTTGTGGGTAGTCACCTCGGGTGCGTCGGCGATGATTTTGTCGATCGCTTGGCTCAGCAACTCATTGGCCGTCATGCCCTTTGACTCCGCGACGGCAATGAGCTTGGCCTCTTTCTGCGGCTCCAGCGGCAAAGTAATTGTCATACCGTCCTTCTTCCTTCTTGGTGATACCATTGATAATGTACCCCAAAAGCTATCCATCTCGCAATCCACCAGGCTCAGGCGACGCGTTCGAAGGAATGCCACGGCAGGAGAAGTCGGTAAACCACGGGTGATGGGCGCGCGGATCTCGGCTCGTGCGACCGAGCAGGACTCGACACTGGCCGCTGATTCGCGGATCAGTGTTCCCGCCAGCATCCCGATCGTGTTTTGTTGGGCTTGCAGCAAGCCCACTGCGGATTTGTGTGCCTGATGTGTGCATCGTGACAGACGGAACCAAGCGTAGGCACTTTGGGCGTGCGGTACTTGAATGCCAGTAACCCTAACGCGGAGACTGAATGCCTTCGCTCAGCAAGAACGCCAGAGGCAGAGGATTCGTCTAGCTGTTTTTGGCATTGTCGGGACCCATCCGCCTCGTCCATATGTATTTCGAGTGGATCCCCTGTTCAAACAAATCAATGGGACGTTGTCGTGGGCGAGCTATAGAGGCCTCCTGTGTGAGATCAACTTGGAGGCAATCTTACGCAGTTTCGCACAAAGGGAGAGGCGTATGGCGCTGAGTTTTGTTAATTGCAGTTACGATTCGAGCTCGATAAAATAGCTGCGCGAGATGAAGTCTCAAATTCTAAAAAACTCCTGCTCCGGCGAGGCGGCGCACTTGGGAGCCGTTGCCGCCGATTCTAGGGCCGATCATCAAGGGGTACGGCACTCATGACCGCGAAGTGTTTTCCACTACTGGCGGGTTTTCTCACCCTGTGTGTGGCCGCCTCTCCCCAAAAGCCTCGTCCAGCACCAACCCCTTCGGCAAATGCTTTCGTCGCAGCGCGGGATTTCCTTGCCCAGGGAAATCTGGCCCGCGCCCTGGAGACGACATTGGTCGGGCTTAAGTCAGCACCCTCAAGCGTGGAGGGCTATGATCTGCTCGGAATAAGCTACCTGCAGCAGCGGGATTATGACGAGGCGCAGAGAGCCTTCGAGCACGCTCTCAGTTTGAACCCTCGTTCTGCCGCCATGCACAATAAGCTGGCGAATTGTTTCGCCCCGCAGCAGAAGATGGAGCTAGCGGAAAAGGAGTACAGGACCACGCTCGGGATCGAGCCTGGCGATCCGGTCGCCAACTGCAACCTGGGTGTGGTTCTGTTGGAAAAAGGTCGCCCCCAGGGGGCCATCCCGTATCTCCGCAAGCTCGTTCCGCCTGATCTGCCCACCGCGGTGAACCTCATTCGCTCCTATCTGCGTGCCCACCAGACGGAGGCCGGTTTGGCGTATGCCAGCCGGACTTCGGAAAAGGGATGCTTCACAACCCGGAGCGCGCCTATACCAACCTGAGCCTGCTGATGACGAAGCATACACTGCCCAACATGCTGGACTTCGGTCCGCCCTTTCAGATCGACGGCAATCTGGGCGATCCGGCCGCGATTACTGAGATGCTGGCGCAGAGTACTCCCGAGGAAATTAGTGTGTTGCCTGCACTACCGCAGCAATGGCCGAGCGGCAGTCTGAAGGGAGTGCGCGTGCGCGGCGGCGGCAAAGTGGACGTCGTGTGGAAAGAAGGCCATCTCACCGAGCTCAGGTTGCAATCCGATCATGCGATGGAATACCGGATGAGTTATGGCGACGGGTCAACCGAGACTCGGACCGAACCTGGCGAGCCCATCGTGCTGGATGGAGCGCTTCGTGCCATCGACAGGTGACGCTGTGTGGAAGGTCTGGCTTTGGTGAAAGCGATTTCGATCGCGGGGCCTTTGCGGAGGAAGGCAAAAATCTAACACCAAGACATTCACGGACGTGCAACGTGGTCGAATTCCAGGTGAACGAGGAGGGAAGGTATGAAGCTGGTTGGAATGGCAGTACTCCTATTTGCAAGTTTTTGTTGCGCGCAAGGGTCGGGCAGTTTTAAGCCCGCTTCGACCAATGTTTGGGGCGCGGAATATCCCCGCATCGATAGCGCCGGGAGGGTAGAGTTTCGCGTGAAAGCTCCTGATGCCACCACGGTGCGGCTGAATTTCTGGAGCGGGCCGAAACTGGATTTGGTGAAGCAGCCGAACGGGTTCTGGACAGTTACGACTCCGCCCCTTGTTCCGGGCTTTCACTACTACACGCTGATCATCGATGGCGCTGAGGTCACCGACCTCAACAGTCATGCGTTCTTTGGTGGAGGCAAGGACGCAAGCGGGATCGAGGTGCCGGAGCCGGGGACCACCTTCTATTCAATTCAAGATGTGCCCCACGGCGTGGTCCGTGAGATTTGGTACAACTCGAAGGTGACGCGTACCTGGCGGCACGCCGTGGTCTATACGCCGCCGAACTACGATACGCAGACTAACGTCCGCTACCCCGTGCTCTACCTACAGCATGGCGCCGGCGAAGACGAAACCGGGTGGACGAAGCAGGGCCACGCGAACTTCATTCTTGATAACCTGATCGCGGCCGGCAGTTCGAAGCCCATGATCCTGGTGATGGCCTATGGTTACGCCAGGCGCGCCGGCCAACCCCCCTCTGATCTCGCCGAAAAGCCGTTTGGTTCGCCGGAAATGCGGCGGGCGATGCAGGAGATGGTAGCAGCCTTTGAAGACGATTTGACACAAGTCCTGGTCCCATACATCGATGCGAACTTCAGAACCATTCCGCATCGCGATCATCGTGCCATGGCAGGCCTTTCGATGGGCGGAATGCAGACATTCCAGGTCACGTTCAACCACTTGGATATGTTTTCGTATATCGGCGGATTCAGTGGAGCGGCCGGGGCTATGGTTTTTGGCAATCAGAAATTCGATGTGAAGACAGCCTTCAACGGGGCGATGGCTGATCCGGCTGCGTTCGCGAAGAAAGTGCATTTGCTATGGGTGGGCGTTGGCACAGAGGAGCCTGAGAGAATGCGGGCAGGCCTCCTGGGGCTGCATACATCGCTGGAGGAGGCGAAAATTCAGCACGTCTTCTATGAGTCGCCGGGCACAGCGCATGAGTGGCAGACGTGGCGGCGCGATCTGAGAGACTTTGCGCCAAGACTTTTTCAACAAAACGGTCAATGAACTGTTGAGCGGGGTTGGTCCGCCGGTCGCTCAAACAGAGGGCAGCCTAGTTAGCGCTCAGTTTTTGTTCGACAAAAAAGGCGTTTCAGTATTTTCAAATGCCAAGTGGCTCCTGAATGCAGGCCTGTGTGCTCCCGAGCACCAGGGCCTGCTTTTCTGTACATCGTGAGGTATTCCAATGAAGAGAGTGTGGGCAATGACAACGAGTCTGTTTTTTGTTGTGATGCTCGCAATAATCGTTGCTCGAGGGCCTCGGCTGGTAGCACAAGTACAGACCGAAGTGCCACCGGTTGTTCCCGGTGCAAAGTCAGTGACGGTGGAGCACATTAAAATCCACGGGACAGCTCTGGAAGGCAATCTGGAAGGGGATGCCGTCGATCGCGATGTGTTCGCGTTCCTGCCGCCTGGTTATGCCCTCGAGAAGTCCCGTCGCTATGCGGTGGTGTATGCCTTGCATGGTTTCTCCATCGGCGCGGAGCAGTGGACCCACGAAATCCATGTGCCCCAGACCATTGAGGGAGCCTTTGCCACAGGTAGCCGGGAGATGATGGTTGTGCTGCCCGACTCGAAGACTGTGTATGGTGGCTCGATGTATTCGAGCTCCATCACCACCGGCGATTTCGAGCGCTTCATCTCCCACGATGTGGTCGCCTATATTGACGCGCACTACCGCACTATTCCTCAACGCACGAGCCGCGGCCTGGTCGGCCATTCCATGGGCGGTTACGGCGCCGCTCGCGTTGGGATGAAACATCCTGACGTGTTCAGCAGTCTCTATATCATGAGTCCCTGTTGCCTCTCGCCAATGGGCTCCAGGCCGGCAAATCCCGCCATGCAGCCGTCCATGACATCGGTAGAGAAGGAATTGGAATCGGTAAAGACACCTGCCGATGCGGCCGGCTTGTCGTTCTTCGCCCGCGCTCAATTCGCCTCCGCCTCGGCTTGGTCGCCTGATCCGAAAAACCCGCCGCTCTACCTTGACCTGCCCAACAAAAATGGCGAGCCCCAGGCCGAGGTGATTGCCAAATGGGCGGCCAATGCGCCTTTGGCGTTCATCGACCAATACATCTCCAACCTGCGCCAGTATCGCGCCATATCAATCGATGTGGGCGACCAGGACGGCTTAGGCATCGATACGGGCAAGCTGCACGATGTCCTTGACGAATATGGCATCGCCAACAGCTTTGAGGTTTATCACGGCACCCATACCAGCGCCGTCGCTGATCGCTTTCAGAACCACGTAATGCCGTTCTTCAGCCGCAATCTGTGCGCGACCGAAAGCTGCAAGTGAACGTTTCTTCTTTTCATACCGTGCCGCGAGGGCCTGGGGCGGCTCCTCGGAGAGGAGCCGAGCTTTAGCATTGTCGGTAGTTGCGCTTCCACGGCGGAGGCATTGGCTGCCTTGCAGCGCGAACCCGCCGATGTGGTTTTGGTCGATTACGACAGCGACAACGACCGCGGGTTGGATTTTGTCGACGAACTTAAAGGACTAAGCTTCGAGGGGCGCGTGCTCATGCTCACCGCTCGCATACAGGGTGGTGCGGTTCTACGCGCACTTCAAAAGGGAACTTCGGGCATCTTGATGAGACAGGGCCCGCTATCTGAATTAGTAAAGGCAATTCACACCATGGTGAAAGGAGAACTATGGCTTGACCCCGAAGCCACGAAGGCGATGGTGGAGGCTGTGAGATCGGGAGAGCAACGAACCTCGCAACCATTGAGCGTACGCGAGCGGAGCGCATTGAAGGCGGTGGTGGAAGGTTTAACGAACCACCAGATCGCCGTCAGGTTGCAAATTCCGGAGAGTTCCGTGAAATATGTCATCCGAAGACTGTTTGAAAAAGCGGGCGTGAAAACCCGCAGCCAGCTTGTTCGAATCGCTCTCGAGAAGCACGCTCAAGATTGGCTTACAGCCCTGTAGGCAGGTTTCGAAGGTCCCCGGGGTTGGCACCCCCGAGAACCGTCAACGGAAGTGCGATCAGAAAAACTGCAGCGTAGTCCATCAATCGTTGCGGCATCATTGTCTCCTGGCGAGGCTGCCTTAAGGGCGGCACCTGCGGCCACGGAGTCACACAGCTTCGCTGTGCGCCACCCCGCCGGGTTTTGTCCCGGGGATTTGTTTTTTGCCCGTATCTTCGCCTGACACTGGGAGTGCTTTGCTGTCTCCCATTACCACAGGAAGCTTAGTCTAAGTTCCTGAAGTCCTCGAGACTGATTCCAAGCTGACGGAGAATTTGAAATGGGGGCACCAATCTCCCTGTCGCCATCTAGAGAAAACGTGACGGCGGGGCCATCAGTGTGATTCCACCGCTCGTGACTTCCAGTTTGTCTGGTCTTGGAGAAAAATAGACGGCGGCGGCGCTAGGCTTGCACGACTTCGGTGGAATCGTTGGGCAGGGGCCTCTTGATTTCCAATAAAGGTCACCTACTTTCAAACTCCTAATCCTCCGTAAGCCAACTCTCGGATTCGGTGCGGTTCAAGCTGTGTCGAACTCCAGGATGTTGCCGTCCGGGTCATGTACCCGGAAGTTTGTCCTACCGAACGACCGCTCGGTGGGCGGTCCGTCTGGCTCGATGCCGGCGGCCTTCAGATTTTCGTAAAGCGCGTGCAGGTCTGGGGCGTTCATCTCAATGTGGAAGCTCTTCTCGTCGGGCGGGATTGCAACGACCTGAATATGCCCGTCACCCATCTTGAACTTCGCGAACTGACCCGGACGGTGCAGAATCAGCTCTGCGCCAGGGAACTTCGAATAGAACGCTACTGATTTCTCCACATCGGCGACATGCAGGCTTACACCTTCCAAGCTCGTGGTCATGGTTTCGTCTCCTTCTTTTCACGTGCTGCCGGGCCACCATTTAGGATTTTACCGGTCAGCGATTCGAGAGTGCAACTGTATGGTGTATGGGTCAAGTTGAGCCTTTCTGTCAAAGACGCCGTGCGGCGTCAGGGTTCGTCCCAGATTCACGGTTGGTTCTGCGGAGGATTGGGATCAGGATCACGCCGCACATCCCATAAAGGACCGCAGCCAATAGAAGCTCGCGACGCATTCCGATTACATCAGCCAGCCGTGCAACGGCCAACGCCGCAAAGGGCATCACGCCCGTGAAGGCGAGCGCGTAGAGACTCATCACACGGCCCCGGAACGCGTCGGAGACACTCTCCTGAACCATGATCGACGCCACGCCCAGCGAGCTCGAGACGCCGAACGAGAGGATCG
>Ga0209415_10004339_pt1 | contig 26043 bp, 22 predicted proteins | sample PeaSoiSIISIP2007_FD_187696 | JGI IMG/M metagenome (GOLD analysis project Ga0209415, IMG submission 187696) | Peat soil microbial communities from Weissenstadt, Germany - SII-SIP-2007 (SPAdes) (version 2) | ecosystem: Environmental > Terrestrial > Soil > Wetlands > Peat | place: Germany... | reverse complement strand
TTTGAATGCTTGACAATTTATCGAGGCGCGTTCTAATAGCTCCGAACGCAAATCAAATCTGAAATTTCAAATTTGAAATTTTGAGAAAACTGTTCCTGGGAGCGTGTGATGAGAACGATTTGGAAACTCACTGCGGTATTTATTGTGCTGGGATTCATTTGGGCCGCCAATGGCGGTGCACAGCAAGCGGCGAAAGATACGCCGGTGGTTCCCCCTCTGACCAAGGTCCCGACATTTTCTACCGAAAATATTGCGCGGCAAGGGCATTTTTATGTGGGCGGGAAATGGGTGGGCAAGCCCGGCGAAGAAGTCATGCGCGGGGCCATGTACGTGGAAACGTGGGTGCCGAAAAAGATTCGGTACAAGTATCCAATCCTGTTCATTCAGGCAGGTGGCGGAGAAACGAACGTGGCCTTGCTGCAAACGCCGGATGGGCGGCCGGGCTGGGCCTACGACTTCGTCAACCGGGGATACACCATTTACATGATGGATCTTCCGGCGCGAGGGCGTTCGGCCTATGTGCCGGGCTTCGACGGCGACTTGCTTCCGCCGCGCTCCGGCCCTTTGATGGAGGAGGTCTGGTCGGGTGCGCGCCCGCCCTCGACTCCGCAGAGCAGTTGGCCGCAGGCTACCAAGCACACGCAGTGGCCGGGCGACGGGCCGAACAAGGGCAAGATGGGTGATCCGGTGTTCGATTATTTTGCCAAGACCGATACGCAAAGTCCGACGGGCAAAGATATGGAAGAGCTTTCCGCGAAGGACATCGTGGAATTGGTAGATTTGATCCACGAGCCAGTCATCCTGCTGCTGCACTCGGGCGTGGCGCCAGCCGGCTGGCTGGTGGCGGACGCGCGGCCGAAACTCGTCAAGGGGATCATCGCGGCGGAACCAATTGCGCCGCCTATCGAGAACGCGGAAAGAGGCGCGACAGGCCCGGGGCGTCTGTGGGGTCTGACGAATATGCCGATGACTTACGATCCTCCGGTCAAGGACGCCGCTGAATTGCATCCTGTTCGGCAGGACAAGGCGGACGGGCCGGACCTCATCCCTTGCTGGGTCCAGAAGGAACCAGCGCATAAGCTCGTTAACCTGGAGGGCATTCCCGTTCTCAATGTGTCTGGCGAAGCGAGCTACCACCGTCCCTACGCTCACTGCATTGCCAAGTGGCTCAATCAAGCTGGCGTAAAGACCAAGTACGTGAACCTCGAAGATGTGGGGATACGCGGGAACGGGCACCAGTTCATGTCCGAAAAAAATAGCGCCGAAATTTCCAAGTTCTTCATGGACTGGCTCGAGAAGAATGTGCCCTGAACTTTAAGACACGCATTCACGCAGCTGCGAGAAGGAAATCTTTCCGGGGCATTTGGAGGTTCGCCATGCCAAAACTTCGGTGGCTACTCTTCACAATTCTTATCTCCGCTTGTCCAAACGTGTCGGCGCAGACCTACGACGTCATCATTCGAAGCGGGCATGTCATCGACGGGGCGGGAAATCCGTGGATCAAAGCCGATGTGGGAATTCGCGCTGGACATATAGCGCGAATCGGGCGTCTCGACGGCGCGCAGGCCGCGCACGTCATCGACGCCACCGGCCAAGTGGTCACACCCGGTTTCATCGACATGCATACCCACTCCGAGTACACGCTGCTCTACGACGGAAACGCGCAGAGCAAAATTCGGCAAGGCGTCACGACGGAAGTGGCCGGCGAATCTACGTCGCCGGGCCCGATCGAGGGACCGGGCGTCGGGCCCAACCTGGAGCTGCTCAAACCGCTTCATATCGACCTGACATGGAACAATCTCGACGGATATTTCCAGCGACTCACGAAAACCGGAAGCTCCGTCAATCTCGCCTCGTACGTATCGGCCTGCCAGGTACGTTACGACGTAGTTGGCTTCGAGAACCGTCCTCCGACGGCGGACGAGATGGAAAAGATGCGCCGGTTGGTCGCCTCGACGATGGAACAAGGCGCCGTGGGCCTGGCAGACGCTCTCGAAGCGACTTGCGGATACGCAAAAACGGATGAGCTGATTGAGGAGGCGAAGGTCGTCTCGAGCTACGGCGGTATTTACGGGACGCACTTGCGCGGCGAAGGCGACACCGTGCTGGACTCGATCCGCGAAGCGATCGAAATTGGGGAGAAGGCAAATATTCCCGTGGAAATTTTCCATATCAAGGTAGCGGGTTCCAACAACTGGGGACGGATGGCGGAACTCGTCGCGCTTATCAATTCCGCTCGCGCCCGCGGCGTGGACATTAATGCCAATCAATACCCTTACATCGCGGCGAACCATCCCACGCTCCCGCTCTTGCCTCCGTGGGCTCTGGAAGGCGGCCTCGACAAGACCATGGAGCGCTTGCGGGATCCGCAACTTCGCGTTCGCATCAAGCACGACATCGAAAACGGCCTGCCCGACTGGTACTCGAACTACGTCCGGCAATCCGGCGGATGGCAAGGGATTGTCATCGGCGCGACGCACACTGAGAAGAACGCATCGCTCCCCGGCAAGAACCTCGAAGCAATCGGGCGCATCCGGGAGAAGGACCCGGCCGACGCCTTTTTCGATTTGCTACTCGAAGAGCACGGCCAGGTGACGTGCATGCCCTTCATGATGAATGAAAAGGATGTGCAGACAGCGCTGCGTGAACCTTGGGTGGACATTGCTTCGGATGGCTCGTCGCTAAGCACCGAGGGATTGCTCTCCGCGGGCCATCCCCATCCACGAAATTTCGGAACGTTTCCGAGAATCCTGGGCCACTACGTACGCGACGAGAAGGTGTTGACGCTGGAGGATGCGGTGCGCCGGATGACTTCGCTCCCTGCACAACGGCTCGGCTTGAAGGACCGCGGCTTGCTTCGGGAAGGATACTGGGCCGACGTCGTCGTGTTCGATCCCAATCGAATCAGCGATACGGCTACGTTCGCAAATCCGAAACAATATCCTGCGGGGATCAACTACGTTGTGGTAAACGGCCGCGTTGTGATTGACCGGGGAAATCATACCGGCGAGCGGCCCGGCATGGCCCTGCGAGGGCCGGGATACCGGGGAAACTGAAACGCGAAAAGGGCGGAAGACAAGTCCGAAAAAAAACGCACCCTTGAAAATCTCAAGGGTGCGGCACCCGAACTACTTCACATCAATTGCGACTAAAGGCTCTTAGTCGAGCGGCTCGATCTTGACGATCGCGGCGCCGTGGTTGCTGCCCGTCCAGATCGTGGCGGGCGTTGTGGAATCGTCGGCGAAGACGCGGCGCATGTTGGTGTCGCGCGGCATGAGATATTCGGTGTCCTGACCGGTCTTGGGATCGATCTTCGCAAGTCGGTCCGTGGTCATGCCGCCGGTATATACGTTCCCACTCTTGTCCCACGTGACGTAATACGGGCCGGACCACGGGATCGACAGAGGCCATTCCGTAATCTTCTTCGTCTCGGGATCGAGCATTCCGATCCGGTTGGCCTGATATTCACCGAAGAAGGCGCGGTCCTGGGCATCCGTGCGGATGCGGCGCGGACGGGAATTCGCGGTCGGCGTCTGGAACCAGTCGACTTTTCCAGTTTTGGAGTCGATGCGGCCGATGTAGTCGGTCGCGAAGTCAGTGAAGTACAAGTTGTTGTGCGAGTCGGAATCGATCCCGTAGATCGTGCCGCGGCGGCTGTCGGGCAACTGCTTCATGGGCTCGAAGCGTTCATAATTGCCCGTCTTGATGTCGAGCCGGAAAATGTCATAGTGCCCGGCGCTGTCCGTCCAGATTTTTCCGTCCACGTCATAGCGCATGCCGAGCATGTTGGGCTGGGCAGCGTCATCGTTCCATTGCGCCGGCAGGCTGTACGTTTTGATCTGCTCAGTCTTGCGGTCGAAATGGGCAAGCGCGCCTTGATACATCATGCCCGCCCACATATCGCCGGACTTGTCCTCTTCAATGTCGAGCAGCCCCTCCGGATACCCCTGCTTGAGCTTTGGTACTGGAAATTCCTTTAGCGCGCCGGTCTTGGGATCGAGTTCACCGAGGAACATTTCGCCGAAGTCGGTGTACCAGACCATGCCGTGTTCGTCGACGATCACGTCATGCGGCTCGATCGTGGGGCGCGGGAGATCGTATTCGGTGATGATCACGTGCGTGGCTTTGCCCGTGGGGCGCGGGAGGGTCTTGAGGTGATATTCCCACTGTGCCACCGAACTCAGGTTGACCGACGAGAGAAATTCAGCGTTCTTGCGATACTGCTCGGGATCTCCGCCTCGATTTGCTTCGACGCGCCGCTGCGGCTTGATCGGCTGGCTCACCTGCGCGTAGCCCATCATTCGAGTGATGACCTGCGTGAATTCGTCGGCATCATGCGTCGACGTGACGATGCGCTGTAGAGTGTGGCAACTGACGCAGTTCAATAGAAAATCTTTCTGTTCGTCAGTGCCGGGCATGCTCATGATCCATTCCGCATTAGTCATCTGCGGGATCATGTTTTTTGCTTTCACGAGCTTGAGGTCGGCGGTCGTAGCTTTTTGCGCGGCAAGATCGGCCGTTGCAGGGGCTTCGAGGTTGTAGCCGACCGCGCGAATTTTGAGCGTGTAATGGCCGGGCTCGAGGCGGTTCGCCGGAAAACTGAAATGCCCTTTGTTATCGCTGATCACGCTCACCGTGATCGTCGATCCGTCCTTCTTGGCGCTGACCACGACGCCTTCCATCGGGCCTTCCTCTTGCGAGCTCACTTGCCCGACGAGCGCCGGCGCGCTGGGCGCATCGGCCGCGGCGGATACAATCCGGGGCACAGAAGAAAAGGCGCCAAGAATCAGACAACCTGTCGCGATCAGAACGAGAATTCGAGTTCGCATGGATCCCTCACTCATGGAAATTTGCCAACGCGCCAACGGCAGAGCGCTCCGGGCACCTTCAAACTTTGCTGATGAAGCACGAAGAAGCGATACGAATAACTCCTGAATGTTCCTTTTGAATGCCCGGCTGAATAGCAATATACACCAATCCGTCTGCGCATGGAACGGGCGTGCGGAATTTCAGTGACACACTACCACGATGCGAACAGCATCCGAATGTCATGCGTTTTGAAGTGCCGGCGTCAGGGAAACACAAGCCGCTGGCGCTTTGGGGAGCACCAGAAAACGTCGAGCAATTCCCTGAGCCGAACCACAATGTAATATCGGTTGATTCTTACCAAGTGAACTTCAGCGCGAACTGGATCTGCCGCGACGACGTATTCATAAGTGTAATCGCGCCCGCGGCAGCGCTTGCCTGAGTTCCATCAGGGTTCAGAATGACGCGATTGTCGTTCGGCGAAGTGAAATTTGGCCGATTCATAATATTGAAGAACTCTGCTCGAAACTGCGCTTTGAGTGCCTCATGGATGGGGATGTTCTTAAACAAGGAAAAATCCATATCGATTAGTCCCGGACCGATTGCCGAGTTGCGCCCCGCATCTCCAAGTTGAGTGCTGATGCTCGGGGCCCGGAAGCAGTCCAGTTTCACGTAATTACTGGCGTTCTGAGGGTTCACGGGATTGGTGCAAGCGGGACCGCTGACTTTATCGGGGTATTGATACGGGTCTGTTGTACCCATTCCCAGCGGATCGCCGGCAACTAGCAAAGTGAATGGAGTGCCGGACGCGATCGTCAAGATGCCCCCGGCTTCCCAGTTGCCCACAACTGCTTTTAGAGGGGTTGCAAAATCGGACGGTGTGGGAATGTCCCACTCGAAGTGCGCCGTTATATTGTGACGCTGGTCCTGGTCAGCTAGGCCGCGTCTGCACGACGCGCAAAACCAGAGCAGTGTGGAGATGGAATTCCGGAACGGATCCGATGCGACCGAACCGCCACCGGTGTCCATATTCTTGGAATAAGTGTAAGAGCCTCCAACCTCGAATGTGCGACTCATGGCTTTGTTGATTTGGACCTGGAGCCCGTTATACCAGTATTGTCCATCCCAAATGGCCATCTGAGTACGGCCCGTCTGCTGATTGATGATCGGCGGCAGCTTCGCGGGAACCTCGTGTGGAAACCAGTAGGCAGGCAGGGCCGGGACTCCTGCCGTTCCATCTGGTGCGGTTTCTGTTGGGCAAGATTGGATGGTGTAGCCCTGGGGAGCAGTGATGGTCTGGAACGGCAGCACACACGGCCAGGTAAGCGGATATGTGAATTGTCCTGGGACGCCCGGGTTGGGATAGACCATGTTGTTGTCATCCGCCTGAAATCTCATGTGGATACCCCGCGCGCCAACGTATCCAACCATAATTGTGGTGTTTGGAGTAATTTGGCGCTGAAGATTGAAGTTCCACTGCATCACGTAGTTGCGCCGGGGATTGAACTGCATGATGTAGTAGCGGGCACTTTGGTTGGCAAGAGCCTGGCCGTAGGCGCCGCATGGTGGGCTAGCACAGTTAGCATTGCTTACGTAAGGATTCGGTAAACCGCTCTGACTCGCTGAAACATCGAAAGGAGCTGACCCGTCCACGCCGCTCCCCATTTCAACTGGGAAGGGCAATACATCGAATATTCCGAAGCCCCCCGCTACCGAGGTTTTACCGTCCTTCAAGGGGTCCCAGGCAAAACCGACGCGCGGCTCAAAATTCCTCTTGGTTGGATTCAACATATAGGGGCTGCCCAGGAAGGGTTGCGGCGCTGCACTGGTCAGCGGCACAGTGCGAAGGTTGGAAAGCTTGCCAGCCTCTTCAGTGATGACGGTTGCCATTTCATAGCGCAAGCCCAAGTTGACCGTGAGATTCGGGCGCAGGTGGATATCATCCTGGAAGTAAGCGCCAAAAATTGTCTGGCGCACTCCTCTACCCGTCACTTTGCCCGGAACGTCTGCATTGATTGCACCACTATCATTGGTCAGGAAATCATATAGAGTGTTGTAGATGATCTGGCCACCGGGGAAGTCCGCGCCGAACGTGTTCCCTTGAAGCCGCTCGACGTTGGCGCCAAACTTCATCGAGTTCCTTCCCTTTGTATAAAACAAATTGTCGTATACCTGGTACGAATTCCAATGGAATTTGAAAGGAGCTTCAAAGTCCAATCCTCCCGGGTAGCCAGCAAGGCCATCCGAGTTGATGGTGATAGTACCGACCGAGCTTCCGGGTATGAAGCCAAGCGACGTATCGGCAGAAGCAGGATTGATTGGCGTCGCTCCCGAAGGGGATTCCACGTTGTCACGATTGAAGCCTACGCGAAAGGAGTTCAGTAATGAGGGAGAAAAGACGTGATTTTCTTCTATCGCGACCATCTGGCGGAACATCGGGTTTTGAATCAACAACGACTGGTATTGGTCGGGTTCAGTCTGCGAGGCTTTGTCAAACAAGTAGGTGCTAAATATCCGGTCTTTTGAGGAAAACGTATGGTCCGCCCGGATAATGAAAAAATTTTCGTCCGTCCGCATTAACTGCGTGAACACGAACTGTGCCGAATTGACTCCCGGAACGTCGCCACTTGTGGCCACCGGAATCAGGTTCGAATTGATAAACGCTGCGACACTGGGGTCGATCGCTGTCAATTTACATTGGTGCGGGACAAGGGTAGCGATGCAGTTCGATGGGAACACGTCATTTGCGAATTCGCCCGTCAGGAGTCCGTTCCGCGCATCCGTCGAGAGGACGTTGGAAATCAGCGTGGTTCCCTGAGCACGTCTTACGCCCTCGTAATCGCCAAAAATAAACGTCTTGTCCTTTTGAATTGGCCCGCCCGCGGAAGCCCCGAACTGGTTCTGCCGGAAAGGAGGCTTCGGGTTCGCATTTGCGTTGTCGATGAAGCTATCTGCGTCCAAAGCAGCGTTGCGCAGAAACTCGTATGCACTTCCATGGAACTGGTTTGTTCCGGACTTGGTGGTTGCGGTGATGACTCCGCCGGAGGTGCGTCCGTATTCGGTGGAATAGTTGGTGGTCAGGACGGAAAACTCGGCCACCGCGTCAGTGCCGAGATTCCCCCCGAGTACGCTTCCGGGGCCCGCGTTTGCATAATCATTAATATTGACGCCGTCCAGAAGATAATTGTTCTGCTGCGGGCGAGCGCCTGAAATCGTCAGCTCTAAACCGAGGCCGCGCTTCACCCTGTCACCCGCGGTGATCGGGGGTTGGTCTTGAGATTGGTGTACACCAGGTTGCAAAATCGCAAGATCGGTCCACGAGCGGCCGTTGAGGGGTAGTTCGTTCACCGCCCTCTGCTCAATGACTCCGCTGATAGTTGCATTAGCGAGGTTCACCGTGGGGGCCTCGGCAGTAACGGTAACCGTTTCGTTCACGGTGCCGACCTGAAGGGACAGATTCAGAATCAGTTCCTGGCCCACGGTCAATATGATCCCCTTGCGTATCAGCGTTGAGAAACCTTTCGCAGAGGCCGAAATCTCATAGTTTCCCGGCTGAAGGTTGGGCACGCCGAACGTACCTTCTCCCTTCGTGGCAGTAGTCGTGACAATTCCAGTTCCCACATTTGTGATTGAAATATCGACGCCGGGCATCTTGGAGCCGCTCGAGTCAGTAACCGTGCCGGTGATGGTTGCTCCAACCACCTGTGCGGAAACTCGCGCAGGTAGAGAGAAACCGAGAAGTAGCGCAAGGATTGCGGCGAAACGTACACACCTGCTCTTGAACTCCGAATGAGCCATGGTTTTGTTACTCCTTTTCATCATTCAAGCCCGCTCCGACGCGGGACATGCTGGAACTCGTCCGGCTAAGAAGGTATCAACGCGAGATCTTCAATACTAAACGTCTAACTCGACTGTCAATATAAATAGTGCTGTATCCCTTCTTCTCAATAAGGGGTTTGCATGCATTCTCGGGACTTTTCACTTGCACGGTTTGCCGTGAAATCGAACGCCGGGCTTTTGATTCAGGATTCCCGGAACGCTTGGTCTGATAAAGCTACGGTCGGCAGATAAGGGTTCGCAACGCGTATTCGTCACGATTAAAACTTGATCAGTTTGTGAGACAACCCGAATTGAGAGGCAATCGTAAACCGCAATTCGGGGCGACATTTTGGGTTCATGACAATGTCTCATTGGATGTGGGCGCAACTTGGACTATACGTACGCTACAATGGTGTGTGGCTTCTTGAGATATGGCGGATTCTCCTCCCACTACGGTTGATGTTGCGTCTGCGTCGACTCCCGCGCCTGGCGCTGCCGGACAAGGCCGGGCCGCCGGGACGTTCCGCGCGCTGAAGCATCGCAATTTCCAACTGTTTTTCAGCGGACAGATTATTTCGCTGGTCGGGACCTGGATGCAGACGGTCGCGCAGGCATGGCTCATCTATCGAAAGACCGGGTCGGGAGAGCTGCTCGGTCTTTTGGGATTTGTAGGCCAGTTTCCAATCTTTCTGCTCTCGCCGCTGGCGGGACTCGCGGCCGACCGGTGGCCGCGGCAGCGCGTAGTGATCGCGACGCAAACCTCTTCGATGCTGCTGGCGTTCATTCTGGCGGCGCTGACGATGACGGGACGAATTACCGTGTGGGAAATCATCGCCCTGGCGACGCTGCTGGGCATTGTGAACGCATTCGACGTGCCGGCGCGGCAATCGTTTCTGATCGAGATGGTGGGGCGCGAGGATTTGCTGAATGCGATAGCGCTCAACTCCTCGATGTTCAATGGCGCGCGCGTCGCGGGGCCTGCGATTGCCGGCATCCTGGTGGCGGTGGTCGGCGAGGGCTGGTGCTTTCTACTCAACGGCGTGAGTTATCTGGCTGTGATCGCGGGCCTGTTCCTGATGCGCATTCAAAAAACGAAACCGGTGCACGATGGCGCCGCGCCGCTGGAAAAACTGCGTGAGGGATTCCGATTCGCGCGGCACACGAAACCGATTCGCGCCCTGCTCGGGCTCGTGGCCATCGTGAGCTTCATGGCGCTGCCTTACACCGTGCTCATGCCGATTTTCGCCGTCAAGATCCTGCACGGCGGGGCCTCGGCCTACGGCACATTGATGGGCGCGGTGGGAGTGGGAGCGATGTTCGGCGCGCTGGCACTGGCGATGCGCTCGGAATTGCGCGGTCTGGGAAAGGTCGTGGCGTATTCGGCGACGGGGCTGGGAGCTTCGCTGGTCCTGTTTAGCGGATCGCACTGGTATTGGATCTCGTTCATGATTCTAGCCCTCTCCGGATTCACGATGATGATGCAGTTCACCGCAACCAACACGCTCATTCAGGCGATGGTGCCGGACCAGCTTCGAGGGCGCGTGATGTCGCTATATTCGATGATGTTTCTGGGCATGTCGCCTCTCGGGTCGCTTCTCGCCGGCGCTGTGGCAGATCGCATCGGCGCTCCCATAACCGTTGCGATCGGCGGCCTCGCCAGTTGCCTAGGCGGATTGGCCTTTGCGCGCAAGTGGCCCGCCATGCGCGGCCCGGCGCGCGACCTCATCGCCGCCCAAGGCATGATGGCGCCAGCGCCACAGCCGGACGAATCAGCACCGTCCTCGTGAGACAAGCGCAGGGAGATGTTTTTCGACCGGGAGATGAAGGGCGAGTGTGAAGGCGCCACTGTTTACAGTGCAGGACACCCGCCGAATTCTCATTGAGACTGGAACACGGACAATTATGCGCCGGCGGCGCGGGCTGTGCGCGCATACTTTCGGACGGCACTTTCCATGCCGGGCGCGGCGTTCTTCAGATCTTCCAAATTCATCGCGGGGTGCAATTCCACTTTCGCGTTGAACGCCAGAAACCAAGGTTCCGCAATTGCCGGAATCTGCGACGAGTCTGCAATGTTGAGGAATACAAACGCAGTCCTCGCGCCATTCTCTTCGGCAAAATAAACAGCTTCGGGCTTCAAATCGCTAAGGATGGAGCTGATCGTCACTCCCAGCGATCCGTCGGCAACCGCGGCGTTTCCTTCTACGATGGGCAAACTGACTTTCATTAACATGCGCATGGAGTACCTCCGTAAAGACGGCGCGAATCTACAGCCGCGATGGGGCAATGTCAACGTCGTAGTTTTTGTCTTCCGGCTTCAAAATCCGACGGCTGGAAGAACTAGCAACTTCACGCGGGCGACGTTGTCAAGCCGAAGCGGAAGGAAATGCCGAAAGGATGCAAGAATTGCATGGGTTCAGTACCAGACATGGGGCACTGTCGGATCCGCCATGTGTATACTAATTTCTTAAATTTCAACCACTTATCGCCTCGCTCTTTTCTGCGGAACGCTGGTAGTGTCCGTGCCCTTGTTCTTATTGCCAGGCCCAGCGGAATGGATCGAAGGGGGGATTTCTATGGGCGTCATCAACCCGATGTTGCACCACAATGAGAGTGAGTGGTCCGCGGACCGGCCGGTGGCCATGGAGTCCGATCATCAAGGTCAGTCCAAAACGCTTTGGGTGTTGGTAGTGGTGCTTGCCGCTGCTTTCGGGGCGCTGGCCTACTACGGAAATCGAATCGTCAAAAATCAGAACGCCCACATCATGCAGCTCTTCGGAAGCCAAGGCGCGCTGACCACCCTCGGCCAACGCGCGGACGCCGCCGAGACCAAATTGCACGATCTAGCCGGCGATTGGGAAGGCATGGGGCAACGCGTCACCAAGCTGGAAGGCAGAGTGACGGCGGATGCCAGGCAAACTCGCCTGTACGCCGAGAAGCTGACACAGCAGTTGCACCAGGAAATTACGGCTGAAATGGACGCGCGCACTTCGCCCCTCGACGCGCGGCTCCGCCAGGTGGAATCCGAACAGGCGGATCAGCGCGCGCAGATGGCGCGGGTCGAGGCGAATCTCAAGCAGGATATTTCGGCCGTCCGCGAGGAAAATGGCCGGGATCTTTCCGGCGTGCGCCAACAGGAAGAATCCAACGCGCGTGACGTCAGCGCCATATCCCAGAAGCTCGACCGGCGCCGGATTGACTTTGAAATCACGAAAGGGCAGAACCGCGAGCTGGCTCCCGGCATCTCGCTGCAAATCCGCGGAACGAACGTTGCACATCAGCGCTACCATGGCGCGTTAACGCTGGCGCAGGCCCACCGGACGGTATGGTTGCGCGATCAGAGCGCGGATGAACCAGTGCGTTTCCTTCACAAAGACGGCGAGGAGCCGTATGAACTGGTTGTCACGGACGTGACCAAGAAGGCGGTGGCCGGATATCTTTTGACTCCTGTCAAACCCGACGCCGCAACTGGCGCGTTAGTCGGTCAGCGTAAGCAAGTCGACAGTTCGGCCCAGGAATAACAATCCCCTGGGCTCGACCCGGCCCGCAACACTATAAACTCCATGCGTGAGCCAGAAGGAACGCTTGCGAATTACGAAAAGTGATCCACAGTCACGCGCGAAAAATCAGACAATACAGTTTTTGCACCTTGCATGGCGTGGGACCGAATTGAATCCTTAACGCAACCCCTTGAAATAGTTATAAAATCAATCGCTTCTCAGCGTTGGGCCTGTAGCTCAGCTGGTTAGAGCAGCGGACTCATAATCCGTCGGTCCCAGGTTCAAATCCTGGCGGGCCCACCAATTCTAGAGGCTGGATGTTAGAGGTTAGAGGGTAAACGAGCCCCCGAGGGCTCCAAGTCTTTCAACAATGGCCCTCGAAACAAATCGCATTCCACAAAAATATAATCGGTTCGTTTGCGTGTCACAGGGGCACGCTCAGCTTCGCAATTTTCGGAAAAAATTCCGCAGGTCTTCTACGAGGAATTGCGGCTGTTCCCAACAGGCGAAATGTCCTCCTCGCGGCATTTTTGTGTACTGCATTAAATTGAAATTTCGTGCGACCACGCTTTGCGGTGGATCCAAAGTTGGCAACTCGCGGGGAAAAGAAGCGAAGCCGGTCGGCACGTTCACTTTTCCAGTGAGATTGGAAATTTCGTCCACCCTGCCGCGATAAAACCACACGGAGGAGCCGATGGTGTCCGTGACCAGGTAGATCATGATATTCGTGAGGACTTGGTCTTTCGTGAAGACGGGCTCGAGATCATTCGGCGAATCGCTCCAGATTTTCAATTTTTCGGCAATCCATGCGGCCGTGCCGAGCGGGTTGTCCGTGAGAGCGAACGCGACGGTCTCGGGCTTGTGCTGCTGTTCGTTGTAGTAGTCCCTTTCCACGGCCACGAATGCATTTACCGTGCGCACCCACTCGCGCTCCTGTTGCGTCTGTTCCGCTTCGGGAGGCGGCGGGACTCCCACGCCGTTGAAGTGGATGCCGAGGAGCGAATCTGGAAATTGATGCGCCAATTGATTCGTGACACCGTTTCCGACGTCTCCGCCTTGTGCGCCGTACTTCGCGTATCCGAGGACCTCGGTCATGAGCCGGTTCCAGAGCGCAGCCGTCGTTGTCAGGCCGATCGGTTTGCCTTTGGGCTTCGACGAAAAACCAAAGCCCGGCACGGAGGGGACAACCACGTCGAAGGCGTCATCCGCCGAGCCGCCAAAACGAGCGGGATCGGCGAGTGGTCCGATCGCTTCAAGGAACTCGAAGACGGAGCCCGGCCAGCCGTGCGTAAGGATCAGCGGAACGGGTTTCGGCCCGCGTCCCTTCACATGATAAAAGTGAATATCGAAATCGCCGACTCGCGCGAGAAACTGCGGGTAGCGGTTTAAGTTTGTCTCCGCTTTCCGCCAGTCAAACCGCGTGGTCCAATACTCGGCCAAGGCCTTCATGTAATCCCAGTTGGCGCCGTAGCGCCAATCATTCGTCTCAAGCCGGCCGGGCCAGCGCGTCTCACGCACGCGATTAAGAATTCTGTCGACGGTCGTCTTCGGAATGTCCACGCGAAAGGGTCGTGGCGCAGCGCCGGGAACTTGCGCATCGGCGGGTGTTTCTACCAGTAAAGGAAGGCTGCCCGCGGCAAGAAGCGTTTCCAGCAGTGCACGGCGCGACAGTTGCGGCATTGAGTCGAATTCCATGTTCAGCTCCTCGCGATGATTTATGGAACGTCGATTTTTTCCACAATACTAACTTAAATTAAGTTTGCTTGCCGTCATGAATGTTTGTCTGAGTTTGGATTGAGGGGAAAGCACTTCGCGTGATCTGAATGTTTCTTGAAGTTTCACTAGTCGGCGCGCGCCAAACAGTCAAAATTATTTGACACGACTAGTCCCGTGTGGTTACCTAAACTTAGGCAAAATTCCGCCAATCAGCGATTTACCCGTGGAAACTGGGTTTTGGTGAACCCAGCATTTTTGGTTTGTGAGGTGTCAGATGAAGTCCAAGCTAGCGATTCTATTCGCTGTGATTTTCAGTTTCCTGATGGTGTCCGCCCCGCTGTTCGCGCACCACGGGAATTCGGCGTACGACATGTCGAAAACGGTCCCCATGAAAGCGACCGTCACGAAATTCGAGTACAGCAATCCTCATACGCAAGTCTATTTCGACGTCACGGATGACAAAGGCGAAGTCGAGCACTGGGTCGCCGAGACGACCAATCCGGCCATGCTGAACAGGGTTGGGTGGAGTAAGGATACTCTGAAGCCCGGGGACCAAGTCACGCTGTTCGTCAATCCGAACAAGGTTGGGGCCAAGATCACTTTTCTTCAGAAGGTCGTGTTCTCCGACGGCAAGGAATTATCGACGGCAAAAGCGTTTTAGCCCTTCAGGCGCCGAGACTAGGATGGAATCGCCTTCAGGAGGTGCGTGCGAGCGACGCGCGCCCAATGAGATTATTTCCTTTGGGGGCTGATCGTACAGGGGATCCTGAAATTGAGATGGATTCGCACGCCAGCATTTCGCAATGACTCGAGGAGTTTAAGATGCATCACCGATTGACGCATTCGTTTGGTGTGCTTGCAGCCGCAATTGCTTTCTCGCCGATCGTGTTCGCTCAAACGAGTCAGCCATCGGAAACGAAAAAGCCGCCCGCCGCAAGCTCTTCGCCGGCCAAGGGCCTTTCCCACGATCTCTCTGGAGTCTGGATGCAATATGATGATGGCACCGCTCCGGGATTCGCCCGCATGAATGCCGTCGATGATCGAACACGTCCGCCGCTGACGCCTTGGGGACAGAAAATGTTCGATGCCGCCAAGCCGCTCATGGGACCTCGAGCCGTAGGGGGCCAGGAAGATAGCGCCGCACTGCATTGCGACCCGAGCGGCCCGCCGCAACTTCTGATTCTTCCCAATCCATGGGAAATCGTTCAGATTCCGGGCAGAACGTTCATGTTTTTCGAGGAGTATCACATTTGGCGCACAATCTGGACCGATGGACGGCCTCTGCCCAAAGATTCAGATCCCAGCTGGCTCGGGTATTCGGTCGGCCACTGGGAGGGCGACACGTTCGTGGTCGAGACAGCCGGTTTTAACGACAAAGTTTGGGCCGATCTCTCCGGCAATCCGCGCAGCGAAAAGATGCACCTGACGGAGCGCTACCGGCGATTGAATCACGACACCCTGGAACAACAGATCATCATCGACGATCCCATGTCTTACACGAAGGTTTGGGTCAGTCCTCCGAAACTCCACAAGCTGGAGCCAAAATGGGAGATCGCGGAGTGGTTCTGCGCGTCAAGCGAATTGCAGACTTATGATAAAGATGTCAGAAAACCCTCGGGCGGCGGCACGACCGCGCCCAGCAAATAGACAAACCGAGGGAAAAGGAATGGAGGTGAAGGAAGTGCAGGAAGCAAAGGAAATAGAGGACAAAACCTTGCCTGTCCATTCGTGCGTGGGCGATTTTTCCGGTCCTCTACTTCCTTTATCTCCTCAACTTCCTTCACTTCCTCTTCGCCGACGAAAATTTCTTGCCGTGCAGCTCGCGGTTTCGCTCGCCATCGTCGGAGCGGCAATAGCTTTCCCGCCGATTGGGTTTGCTCAAACCAAGACTCAGGCCGAGAAGCCTTCCAAAGCTGCAAAGACTCGGGATGCGGCCTCACCTCTCTCTCATGATCTTTCCGGAGTTTGGATGCAGTATCGCGACGGCGACGTGCCAGGAACTCCCGGCATGAATGGCGTGAATGAACACTATCGTCCTCCATTGACTCCGTGGGGAAAGGAAAAGTTCGACAGCGCGCAAGCCTTACAGGGGGCGAAAGCGGTTGCAGGCAAGGAAGACAATTCCGCCTTGCGCTGCGAGCCGAGCGGACCTCCGCAAGTTCTCATTCTCCCCAATCCGTGGGAGATCGTTCAGATTCCGGGCAGGGTGTTCATGTTCTTCGAGGAGCAACACATCTGGCGCACCATCTGGGCCGACGGGCGGCCGCTTCCCAAGGATCCCGACCCGAGCTGGCTCGGCTATTCGGTTGGACATTGGGAAGGCGAGACGTTCGTGGTCGAAACGATCGGCTTCAATGACAAGGAGTGGGTCGATCTCTACGGGAATCCGCGCACCCCAACGACGCGCCTTACGGAGCGCTACCGGCGATTGAATCATGACACCCTGGAACAGCAGATCATCATCGACGACCCCAAAGTGTTTACGAAGCCTTGGGTCAGCCCTCCGAAACTCCACAAGCTGGAACCGGGCTGGGAAATTGCCGAGTGGTTTTGCGTGCTGGACGAAAACAAAGATTACGACCAGGTTGTTCGGAAGCCGGCAGGCGTCGCGCCCGCTTCTAAATAGCAGACAAATCTTTGTGACGATTCAACGAACGGCTCGAGCTGAATTCACGATCAGGCATTGCCGAATGGGATCCGACCAGGGGAATCAAAGGAAAAATGAAGACTCCACAGAGTGACAATCATTTCAACTCAAAACATTTCAGCAAGGACAAGCGAAATAAGGAAGAGAAGACGTACCGGCGTTTCATTCGGCCACCTGCAATCGTTGCGCGAAGATCCTTGGGGACTTTGCTTAGGGTTCTTAGTTGCGCGTTAGTGCTTGCGCTCATTCCCGCTTTGCGGATCGGCGCTCAATCCGCGGAGCCATGGCATCTCCCGGATATTCCGTGGGCGTTTCCCATTCGCGACAAGGTTCAACCCGTCATAGATGAACGAACCGGCCCGCAACACGTCCCAGGCAGCAGCAAGTCGTACACCCAGGATCAGATCGACGATTTCATAAATCCGCCGGACTGGTTTCCCGACGAGCATGCCCCGATGCCGAAAGTGGTGGCGCACGGGGCTGAAGGGGGTGTGCTCGGATGCATCTCCTGCCATCTAGGTTCGGGACTCGGTCATCCGGAATCCGCCAATCTCGCCGGCGTTTCGGCCGCCTACATCATGCGCCAACTGTCTGATTTCAAAGCCGGAAACAGGATGGGCGAGGCGATGAACGACATGGCCAAGAATCTCTCCGACGAAGACGCCCGGCAAGCCAGCGAATGGTTTGCGGCGCTCAAGCCAAAAGTGTGGCAATCGGTAGTCGAAACCGATCGCGTGCCAAAGACTTTTATTAACCAGCATTTGATGCGCATGCCGTTGCCCGGCGCCGGCGACGAGCCGATTGGCGACCGGATCATCGAGCTGCCGCAGGATATTGCCCGCGCGGAGAGCCGCGATCCACATTCCGGATTTATTGCCTATGTTCCGAAGGGCAGCCTGGCCAAAGGCAAGGAATTCGTGACGACCGGCGGCGGGGGAAAAACGATTCAATGCGTGATCTGCCACGGCCCATCGCTCAACGGCTTGGGCGAAGTGCCCGCCATCGCGGGACACTCTCCGATGTATCTTTTCCGCCAGCTCTACTACTTCAAGGACGGCTCGCGCCACGGCTCGATGGGCGCGCTGATGAAAGGCGTCGTTGCGCACATGAGCCAGGACGACATGCTGGCCATTGCCTCCTACGTTGGCTCACTGACGCCCGGCAGCGAGGAGAGTGCCTCAGCTTTGCCAGCCGGCCAGACATCTGCAAGTCTTGCGATGGGCGCCAACGATCGGAAGGCCGCCAAGTAACGATTTATTTTTTGGAGTGGGCTAAGTCTTGCGATTGACTATGTATATACAATTGTATAGTTTCGTGGTACGATGAATTTACGGGTCAGCGGATTCGATTGGGATGAAGGCAACCGGGGGAAGTGCCAAAAGCATGGCGTCTCGATTGCTGAGATCGAGGACCTGTTTACGCAAAGCCCCCGCATTGCACCCGACCCAAGGCACTCGGGAGACGAAGACCGTTTGATTGCGGTGGGAAGAACAAACGCGGGGCGGCCTGTATTCGTGGCCTTCACAATGCGGACGAAAAGCAAACGCCGCCTGATCCGTCCGGTGACGGCCCGGTACATGCACGCCAAGGAGATTGCTGCCTATGAAAAAGAAAGTACCGCGCCTTAAGACCGACAGGGAAGCTGAGGCGTTTCTTGCTCAGGATCTCTCCAATCTTGATTTTTCGCAGTTTAAACCGGCACGGTTTGAATTCGAGAAGAAAGACGAGCAAATCAACATGCGCGTGCCGAAGCAGTTGCTGAAAGCGGTGAAAGCTCGGGCAAAGGTGCGCGGCATCCCCTATACACGCCTGATTCGAGAAACCCTCGAACAGGCCATGGCTGTACGAAAGTAACGCGGTTATTGTTTGTCGGGGTAGCGCGAGGCCACGTAAGCGGCTAGCGAGATGATGTCGTCCTGCGTCAAATTCGCGACGACGCCCTTCATCAATTGGTCCAAATCACTGTTGCGAGCGCCGACTTGAAATCCCGCCAACTGGCGGACGATGTAGTTTGGTGAGTGCCCAGCGATCCTGGGTATGGGGCCCAGGCCCGTAAGTGCCGGACCGTGACAAGCGATGCATGCAGTCGTCTTTCCTCCGTCGCCCGTCGTGGCTATCGCTTCGCCTTTGGCGATGCTTCCGATCGGCACGTACGCGACGAATCCGGTGTGCGGATCGCGGCAAGTCACTCGCTCCGGATCCTCCGGCACTTCGATGATCCTGGAACCGATTGGCTCCATTTTGCCGCCCGGCCGCACATAACGCCGGCGCCCGTCATTCATATAGGTTTCCGGCACCGTGTCGGTTTCGACGACCCGGATCCAGTGGCGCGGCTTCTGGCTCGAAAAATAGGCGGCCGCTTCCTTCACGTCTTCTTCCGTCATGCCCTTGGCGATTTCGCTCATCCGGTGGCGCGGGTCCGTTCGCAAACCTTGCTGAAATTCATGGAGTTGTGCCGTGATGTAATCGGCAGTCAGGCCGGTGAGATTGGCCGATTCCGGGTGTCCGCTTCCCGATGCGAGGTGGCAAGAAGCGCAGCCGGGCGTGGCCTTCCCTTCCCCGCTGGCGACAACCTTGGGGAACGGCATGTGCTCTTCGGGATACCAGTCGGGGGGATTGTAAATATCGTCGATCTGGCCCTGCGTGTAGGATTTCGAGCTGCCCGGGAGATGCTTGACCACACTATTGTCCTCGGGCGGAAAATCAGGGGAAGGTTCGGGAAACGCCCACGAGAGGTCCATGCCGTTCAACCATCGGGAATCGGGAGGCGGACCCCCGAATGCGGGAACGAAAAGCAAACCTATCGCAAGCATCAAGACCAAGGCCTTCATGAAACCTCTCCCCGAGATTATTTTTCGGTTCCATCAATGGCGGGTCCCTGGGTCGAGTTCCCGATCACGGAGTCCCTAACGCATTGTCCTGCGAAAGAACCGCTGCCATACACTATATACGAATTCAATCACGAATTCGTTTCACTGTAAAGATTCCACCTGGTTTAGTGGTGCGAGAATTCACGTTTTTAGTAGGACAGCCACTCTTGGCTGTCCGCTTTCGTCCTGCTGTTAGATTGCGGGACAGCCAAGAGTGGCAGTCCTACGCGATGCGTTCCGTGGCCTTCTTGGAAACAGGGGGCGTAGGCAGCCAGCTCTCTCCTTGCTGAAGAATGAAAGTATGCTGAAGCGAATACCACGCGCCGGTCACTCCCAGGTCAGGGGCCGGCTCGTTTTCATGGACTACAAAGTTCCCGACGAGCGCGCGCGTCACTCCGAATTGCGAGTCGGTATTCAGGTGAGGATCGTCAGGGGTATAGATCTGCGACGTGACGGTCTTAAACCCCGGCTTGTAAACCAGAAAATGCAAGTGCGCTGGCCGGAAGTTGTGCCGCTTCTGCGCGTTCAGGAGAGCGCCGACCGGGCCGTTCGTCGGGATCGGGTACCCTGCCGGCTTGATGCTCCGGAAGCTGAATTCTCCGTTTGCGTCGGTCGTAAACTTGCCGCGCAAGTTCATCTCAGCCTGCTCGGGGTCCTGATTCTCATAGAGGCCGACAGGCGAGGCGTGCCAGACATCGACGTCGGCTCCGGCAACCGGCCTGCCTTCCTGATCTCGAACCCAACCCTTAAAGAACAGAGCCGGCCCCGGGGTCGGAGACCGCAGTAGCGATCCGCCGTTCTCCGTTCTCGGTGAATCCGTTCTCCAAAACGGACCCAGGAGGTTGGCGGAGCTTTCGGTGGCGGCGTTCGGGCCGTTGTTCATGAGGCAAACCAGGGTGGAGACTCCCAGCGTACCTGCCATCAGCCTCACTTCGTTGTGGCTCTCGGTGGTGAGTTGGCCAAGCGCCGCGACATAGTTAATTGCCTTGTCAAATTCTTTTTCGGTTAAATTAACCTCGCGCACGAACGCGTGCAGGTGCCGCACCATGCATTCTAGAATCTCTTTCGTGCGCGCGTCCGGCGTGCGTTTCATCTCGTCGAGCACGGCTTGCGTGACTTGTTCCAGGTTTTCGATAATCATTGGACTCGCTCTCCACGATCTGCGACGAAGACAGCCGGCCTATTTCGGCGCGGCCGGGACGCCGGCGGGTTTGCGGACGGCATCGCCATAGCTGTTTTCTTCGTCCACGACGCAAAAAAATTCCGCGATTTCCCAGCTCGGTTCCAGCTTAAAGCGCTGGGGAGGATTTACCCATGGTTTTGTATAGGCATTGGGGTCGTCCATGATGATTTGCATTTCCAGAGTGTCGTGATCCAACCGGCGGTAGCGCTCCGTCAGGTGCATCTGCTCGCTCCGCGGATTCCCGTAGGAATCGACCCAGGGCTTGTCGTTCATGCCGATGGTGTCGACCACAAACGTATCGCCCTCCCATTTTCCAACCGAGTAGCCCAAAAAACTGGGGTCGGGATCTTTGGGAAGAGGCCGCCCGTCCGACCAAATGGTTCGCCAAAGGTGGTATTGCTCAAAAAACATGAACATCCTGCCGGGTATCTGAACGATCTCGAACGGATTGGGCAGAATGAGAGATTTCGGGACGGCTTCCGGCTCACAGCGCAGGGCTGGGTTATTCTCTTTGCCCGCTACGGCCCTCGGTCCCACGAGCGGAGCCGAAGCATCGAATCTGGCCTGCCCCCAAGGCGTCAAGGGGGGACGCAGCTTTTCGTCGATCCCGTCCATGTGAACGGAATACGGCATCCACACTCCCGACAAATCATGCGACAGGGTCGGAGCAGCAGCGGGCGCCGCGCCCAGCGGATTGTTGGTTTGGGCAAACGTGGCAGGCGTGATGGCCAGCATCGCTGCAAAGAAAGCGAGTAAACAAACGTACCTCACGGACATAGCCTTCCGCCACATTGGGCGGCATTCATGGGAACGATGATTGGAAGATTGTTTTTCAGGGAATGTGGTTTGATAATTCATGGGCCCTTTTCTTTTTGTCCTTTTCCTTTTGGCTATTTAGGCGCGGTCGAGATTCCGCCGGCGGGTTTTCTAATTACATCGCTATAAGCGTTCTCTTCTTCCGTGACGCAGAACCACTCCGCAATTTCCCACGTGGGCTCCAGCTTGTGGAGTTTGGGGGGATTTACCCAGATTTTTGTGTACGCCTTGGGGTCGTCGATGATGATTTGCAATTCCAAAGTGTCATGATTCAATCGCCGGTAGCGCTCGGTAAGGTGTGTCGCATCGCTGCGCGGATTCCCGAAAGAATCGTCCCAGAGCTTGTCGTTAAAACCAATCGTGTCGACAACGAAAGTGTCTCCTTCCCATTTGCCGACGGAATATCCCAGATACGTCGGGTCGGGATCCTTGGGAAGCGGGCGCCCGTCGGTCCAAACGGTGCGCCAGATGTGTCCCAGCTCAAAAAACATCAGCACCCTGCCCGGAATCTGAACGATTTCAAATGGATTGGGAAGGTTGAGAAGTTTCGGAGGACCGTCCGGCTCGCAGCGCAGCTCCGGATTATTTTCCACGCCAGGAACGGCTCTCGGGCCAACCAGTGGCTTCGCGGCGTCGAACTTCTCTTTTCCCCAGGGCGTCAAGGGAGGCCGGGTTCTGTTGTCAACGGCATTCATGCCGGGAACTCCCGGCACATTGCCGTCCGGATATTGCATCCAGACTCCGGACAGATCATGCGACAACGCTGGCGCAGTTTGTGCGGACAGAATCGGCCCGAATGACAGTATGGCTCCCAAGAAAGTTAGCGCACCCGCGAACTGCATCGCATGAACCATTCGTCGCGGAGGGGGAAATAAAGGAAGTAGATGAGGTAAAGGAAGTTGAGGAACGGAAAAATCGTCCTGGCAAAATTGGACAGGCAGGGTTTTATCCTTTGCTTCCCTTGATTCCTTAACTTCCTCGATCGCCATTCCTTCCTTTCCGATTCTGCTTCTCTATTTCTTGGGCGCAACGCCAGCCGGTTTCCGCACGACCTCGTCGTAAGCTTTGTCTTCCTCGACCGCGCAAAACCACTCCGCAATTTCCCAGCCCGGTTCGAGTTTGTGGAGTTTCGGAGGACTCACCCAAGGCTTCGTGTACGACTTCGGGTCGTCGATGGTGACTTGCAGTTCCAGACTGTCATGATTCAGCCGGCGGTAGCGCTCGGTGAGATGCGTTTGTTCGCTGCGCGGATCTCCGTATGCGTCGGCCCACACCTTTTCGTTAAAACCGATTGTCTCGACAACGAAAGTATCGCCTTCCCACTTGCCAACCGCGTAGCCCAAATAACTGGGGTCGGGATCTTTGGGAAGTTCTCGTCCATCCGCCCAGATGGTGCGCCAAATGTGTTGCTCCTCGAAAAACATGAACATCCTGTCGGGAATTTGCACGATCTCAAATGGGTTGGGATGATTGAGAATCTTCGGAGGACCGTCCGGATCGCAGCGCAAGGTTGGGCTATTCTCCTCACCCGCGACGGCCTTCGGGCCCACGAGGGGTCTCGACGCATCCAGTTGCGCCTGTCCCCAGGGCGTCAACGGGGGACGAAATCTTTGATTCACGGTATTCATGCCGGGAGTTCCTGGAACGTCGCCCTGCGGATATTGCATCCAAACTCCGGACAGATCATGGGAGAGGGGCGCGGCCGCGTCTTGCGTTTTTGCCGCTTCGGAAGATTCGCCGGTCTGAGCAAAAATATTCGGCGTCAACGATAGCGCCGCTCCCAACATCGCAAGGGAAGCCGCGAGCCGCATCTCAAGAACCTTTCGCCGCAAATCGAAGTTGTCGCCAGAACTGGAATCAACGGTTCGTCTCACAGGCAGAGAAGCCCGATATCTCATCGGATTTTCCTCTTCGGCTTCATGTCTTCAGGCTCAGGATCAGCGCGGGCACGCAAAAATGCAGGAGTACCCTTCTAAAAAATTATACGCCGTCTTTACGTGGAACTATAGGTCCACGATTCGCTCAAATCAAGATTTGAAGTGTCCCGGGAACGCCAATCTCCCGATTGGCGGGCCGGATGACGCCAATCGGGAGATTGGCGTTCCCGGGTTTCGTCAGCCCAAATGGCCAGGTCTTCACCTAGCCGATTGGCTGATGTAAGTGTCCCGCCGCCTGCGGCATCTTGTCCCTGGAGGTTCAGATCATGTCCACAGAACTCATCGATCTATCGAATGCACTGGCCCGGGAAACCGACCGCGCCGCGGCAAGCATCGTCGCCATTCACACGGAGGCGCGCGGATCTTCGAGCGGCGTCGTGTGGCGCAGCGGCATCATCGTGACCGCGGAGCACGCGCTGCGCCGCGATGAAGAAATTCACGTGACATTGCCCGACGGCCGCGTCGTGCCTGCCGCGCTTGCAGGCCGCGACGCGTCCACGGATTTGGCCGTTTTAAGATGCGCCGAAGCCGCCTCGCCCGTGGCGGAAATCAGCGATGTCTCCACGATCAAGCCCGGCAGCCTCGTGCTCGTGGTTGGGAGGACGCGCGCCAGCGGACCGGTTGCCGCGCTCGGCGCCGTCAGCCTGGTTGCGTCCGAGCGCCGCACGTGGATTGGCGCGCCGCTTTCTCCCTACGTGCGGCTCGACGTAGGGCTGCAGCCGACAGCGGTGGGCGGCGCCGTCATTGATGCATACGGCCGCGCGATCGGCATTGCCACGCCGCGCTTTGCGCGCTTCGGAGCGATCGCCGTTCCCGCTTCCACGGTGAACCGGGTCGTCGATGCCCTGCTGCAAGCAGGACATATTCCCCACGGCTATCTCGGCGTGGGACTGCATCCAATCCGGTTGCCGGAAGCGCTTCGCCAAACGCTGCAACGCAATGAAAAAACTGCCGCCATCGTCGTCGAAGTGGAACCCGACAGCCCCGCGCACAAGGCCGGCATCATGATCGGCGATCTGCTGATCTCTTTCGGCCCGCATCCGATTACGCGAGTGGAGGATGTGCACGCGCAGCTTGCCGCGGAAGCAATCGGCAAGCCGGTTGTGGTCAAATTGGTTCGTGGCGGCGCGGCGCAGGAAACCAGTGTCGTAGTCGGCGAGCGCGCGCACGGAGGCAAATAACATGGCCATCCCGGGATTTGGAGAAATCGCGGAGCAGTTGCGCCGCTCGACCGTGCTCATTCAATCGGGCGGCCGCGGCGCCGGCTCCGGAGTGATCTGGTCGAGCGACGGTGTTGTGGTGACCAACGCGCACGTCATTCGTGGTTCGCGCGTAAACTTTCAACTCTGGGACGGCCGCGAATTCGAGGCTTCCATCGGTTCGCGGGATCCACGCCGCGATCTGGCGCACCTTCACATCGACGCGGAAAATCTGCCGGCCGCGTCCGCCGCCGATTCATCGCAATTGCGCCCGGGCGAGCTCGCCATCGCCATTGGCAATCCCATGGGTTTCGTCGGCGCGCTTGCCACCGGAGTGATTCACGCGGTGGGCCCGCTTCGAGGTCTCGGGCGGCAGGCGTGGGTGCAGGCGGACGTGCGCTTGGCGCCGGGCAACTCGGGAGGGCCGCTGGCCAACGCGCACGGCCGCATCGTCGGCATCAACACGATGGTCGCGGGCCGCCTGGCGCTCGCTATTCCCAGCAATAGCGTGCGCGATTTTCTTTCAACCGGGCCGGCAAATGTGTGCCTCGGCGTCACGGTTCATCCCACTTACATTCCGCGACCTGCCGGTGCGGGCAAGACTTTCGGGCTTGTGATACTCGAAGTCGAGCCCGGCAGCCCAGCCGATTTGGCATCGCTCATGTCCGGTGACATTTTGCTTGGCACGGAAGACAAGGCCTTCACGGCAATCGAGGATCTGTCAGGCGCACTTCAGGGCAGCAGTCCTCGGGTCTTGCGTGCGGAATTTCTGCGCGGCGACTACTCGAAAATTCGCCGTGTCGCGGTGCAGCTTGGAACCCAGTTGCCTGCAAGGAGCCCTGTGGCGGCGTGATCCGCGTTTTCATTGTCGCCGCTTCCCCGCTGGCTCGCGCCGGGCTGGAAAATCTGCTCGCGGCCCGCGATGTAGAGGTTGTTGCCAGCAATGGGACGATAGACGCTCTGGCGGAGATGCTTGCCGATGCGGCGCCCGATGTGGTCCTCATTGACGCGTCCGGGGAGCCGTTCGAGCCCATCTTGGAATCGATCCTCGCGTCTGGATTGGCCTCGGATGTCAGCGTCGTCATTCTTTGCGGTGGCATGACTCCCGCAGCATCGGCGGACGCGCTTCGCGGAGGCATTCGCGCGGCGCTGCCCGGCGACATTTCTCCCGAGCAACTCGTCACCGCTCTGCAAGCGGTGGCCAGCGGGTTGATCGTACTGCATCCGGCGAACAGGAATGAAGCACTCCCAGCGGGATCGGCGGCGACGCGCGCGCCTGGCGAGCTTGGCGAGCTAGCAGAATCGTTGACGCGGCGGGAGCTGGAAGTTCTGCAAATGCTCGCCGGCGGATTGAGCAATAAAGAAATTGCCGCGCGGCTGACTATTTCAGAGCACACGGCGAAATTTCACGTAGCGTCGATCCTTGGCAAGCTGGGGGCAGGCAGCCGCACCGAAGCCGTGTCCCTCGGTATTCGCCGCGGCTTGGTCCTGCTCTAGCCCTCATTTCTTTCAAGAGCGCGCAATAGATCTTTGGCATGCCGCGCGAAGCCTGC
>Ga0209415_10004338_pt1 | contig 26046 bp, 13 predicted proteins | sample PeaSoiSIISIP2007_FD_187696 | JGI IMG/M metagenome (GOLD analysis project Ga0209415, IMG submission 187696) | Peat soil microbial communities from Weissenstadt, Germany - SII-SIP-2007 (SPAdes) (version 2) | ecosystem: Environmental > Terrestrial > Soil > Wetlands > Peat | place: Germany... | reverse complement strand
AGCCCGCAAAGGGCGTGGCGGCGCCCTCATTGCGGTCGAGTAACGATGCCGCCGCGCTCCGTTTTGCGGGCTGTTACCTAAAAACGCGTAATGCGCGCCAACCGGCCCGCTAACTGCTATTCGAAGATTTCCCCAGTCAAGGTGACCAGCCACGGAACGCCAAGGTCGGGCGAGACCGAGATCTGTGACGCTACCCCGGGGATCAGCACCCATGAGCCTCCATTCTGCAATTGGAAAATCTTCGCTCCCGCGCTGGTTACGTTACCGCAGCCGGTGATCCACACGTCGCCATACGGGCCAGCTAGCGGTTCTGTATAAGAACCGACTGCAATACTGCTCGCGCAGCCTGCCGGAGCCGCTGAAAAGCCGGCCCCATTCCAGTAAAATATGCTTCCGTTTGAGGTGATTACCCACGGAATGCCCTCGGGCGACACCGCGATCCGATTCGCGGCGCCGGGCTGAAGCACCCACCCTGATCCCTGAAATTGGTAGATGCTGCCATTCGTGGTGCTGGAACCATTGCATCCGATGATCCAAGGGACGCCGTACGGGTAGCCGGGACCTACGCCAATCGACGTCGCGCACCCACCACCGGTAGCCAGCACAAAAGTGCTCCCATTCCAGTAATAGATCGTTCCAAGGTGCGTGATCACCCACGGATATCCTTGGGGCCCCTCAGCGATCTGAAGTCCGGCGCCATTGGTGCGCACCCACTTCGAGCCTTGCCGTTGGTAGACGTAATAATCGCCGGCGCTTGTCTTGCCGGTTCCCAGCACCCATGCAGAACCGATGGTAGACCCGTTTGCATTCGGACCCACCGCAATGGACTGGGGATAGCAAGTGTACCCGGCCGTGGGGCAGGAGACCATGTTAGGTTGTGCCGTGCCCCCCACCGCCTTAAATTGAGAAACGGTGAAGTAGGTCTGGTTCGTTTTCCCGAGAGAGATTTTCATGTGCGACGTGGTGTTCGTAAAATCCTCGAGCACGTCTACCAGGGAATCAGTACTGATTGTTTGTGAGTAACTGTTTGTCGTCGATGAGTAAGCCGAACCCGACATCGTTACTGTGGAGGCCAAATCGGTAAATGCAGTTGCCGGTGAACAGCACTGCGGAGTTTGGTTTTCAATCACGAACTCCGCTGCCAGGCCGAGCGTCATGCAATTCGGAGTTCCAGGGCTCACGGAGCACAGCGGAAGCGCCTGGACCGACCAACAGGGCGAGCCGGTCGCCGATGTGCAACTAAGGATCGCGCCGATGTTTCCGTCCACAAGGTACGTGCAACCGTAACCTCCACCTATATTCAGGTGGCCCTTCGAATCGCAGTACCATTCCTGCGAGTAGACCTTGTCGCCAGGGTTAGGGACGAAAGCGCCTCCATACCCGTTGCTATCCCCGTCGCCGCAGCAATATTCCCTCCAGCTCCCGTAACTGGCGACGGCTGGGCTCGTAACCACATTCACACCGCCCTGGATGAGGCCTGAGCCGGTGCTAAAACCGCCCAGGCCGTTCCATATGGCTATTTCCGTGCCAGTGGTTTCGTCTCCGCTGGGAACCGCGGTAGGCACATTGAAGGTTGCATCGGTGGAAATGTAATTGGGAGCACCGGTCAAAGCGGAGCCGGTCCAAGGCGACGCCGTCGTCGTGGTTACAGTATGGGAATGCAAACTGGGACGTTTGATTTCCAGCATCCGGCCCGAAATCAGCGCAGCGGCCAGCCAGCGGGAATACGCGGCGCCGTCTTTCTCGGGGTCCGGCCGCAGCCCATAGCCGGCGTCGATCAGCTCCGACTGCGTGTAACTGAGCGGATCGCCACTCAGTGCGGGCCGATCGATGCCGCGCTCATTGGCGAGGTTCAGCGGATGCGGTTCGAACGTAACGGCTGAGGTTAGATCGGCTGAATAGGTGGAAAGAGTACCGTCGGAGTCGGTGCAATCCAGCGTAAGCCGCTGAACCGCGTCGCCGCCGGCTGCCCGCACTGCATGGAACCGAGCGTATCCGTCATCGTCGGTGAATACCGTAAGGCCCTTGGATGGCTCACCTCCTGCAGGGTAAATGCTGCACTTCAAGCCAGGCAGAGCACGCACGGATGCGGGCGTATAGCTCTTCTTGGGCACGGCGGATTTCGGATGATCGGGCGATGTTGCGTCCGATGGCCCTTTCTGGCCGAAGGCCGTTGCAGCAATCAGGAGCGCCATACCGGCTCCGGCAAAACATTTTGTCATGGTCATGTTATTTTTCCTCCCAGGGTTCTTCTCTGATTTGGCGCGATCGCTTTAGCGCGATCGCTTTAGCGCGACGCTGCAACCAGGCGGCCAGGCTCAGACGCCTGCGCCTGCCGCTCGAGCTCGTTGAGACGCGCGGCGAGCGCGTCGATCTGTTCATCCCTTTTTTCGAGCTGGCGGGCTAGCTTCTGAACCTCGTTGAGCAGCATCGCCGGCAGAAGATGATAGGCAACCGTTTCGATTTTGCCGCTGGCATCGTGAACCACCAGCTCCGGGTAGATCTTCTCGACTTCCTCGGCGATCAGTCCGTATTGCAGAGCGTCCGTTTCGTCCGCCTTGTAGAGGAAGGTCACGGGCCGCAGCTTCATCAGCTTATCGCTGGCGTCGCCCATATCTTGCACATCGCGTTTGTAGCGCGCCGATGACGTAACGCACCCCAGCTGACCGGTGCTTGCGACCATCACTGCGCAGCCTCCGGTTACCGTAGTGTCGAAGATGCCCGCAATATAAGTTGCGGTCTGGGTGCCCTCCGTACCGATGCGGATGGTATTCGCTTCGGCCGCGTTGCCTTGATTGCCGATTTCGATGTTGTTGCTACCCGTCGTGAGATAAAGGCCGGCTTCAATGCCAATTGCGATATTGTTGCCGCCCGAGCCGTTGTCTTGAAGCGCGAAGGAGCCGATTGCCGTGTTATCGTTGCCCCCATTGAAGTAGAGCGCGTTCCACCCAGCCGCGACGTTATATCTGCCCTTGCCGTTGTTTGCGAGCGCATTCACGCCCGTAGCAGTATTGCCTATGCCCTCACCGTTGCCTTCGAGCGCAGCTATGCCAGTGGCTGTGTTGTTGTAACCCGAGGTGTTGAAGAAGAGCGCATACCAGCCAGTGGCGGTGTTCCCGGATCCGGAGCTGTTGTGTTCCAGCGCACTGAAGCCGAACGCACTGTCGTTAGTCCCGGTAGTGTTGCTGCTCAGAGCATTGGTGCCGTAAGCGGTGTTGGTTTGCGCCCAGGCGGCCGACGAGAGGCCGAAGCTGAACATTGCTAAGGTGGCGAAAAACGCGAGTTTCTTCATGACGTGCTTGTCCTTTCGATAACAGTTCGAATCATGAACTGTACGGATTCAAAGTGAGGGCGGACGTCAAACTATGCCACCCTCAATGAGATTTATTCATTCCAGGCCGGAAAAATCGCCCCGGCTACTGCGCGATGACGCTAGGGACATCAGCGACGGTAATGGACTCGTTGACGTGGATCACCGCGGGCATCGCAGGCCTGTCGCTGACGGTAATGGACTCGTTGACGTGGATCACCAGGGCCGCCAGTTTTACGACTTGTGCCAACCCTGCGGAAACGCTCGGCGCAAAGTTCGGGTCGCCCGGATAGGCCGCGCTGATCGTGTGGGTGCCGGCACCGAGCGTCGAGATGCTGAAGGTGGCAACTCCGGCATTCACCGTCCCAGTTCCGATTGCCGTCGTCCCGTCAACAAAAGTGACAGTGCCCGTCGGACTGCCCGCTCCGGGGCTCACCGCCGCAACCTTTGCCGTGAAGGTCACTGTTTGCCCCGTGGCCGAGGGGTTGGGAGACGCCGTGAGCTTGGTGGTTGTCGCCGCTTGGTCGACAACCTGCGTCAAGATTGTCGACGTACTCGCCACAAAGTTGGAGTCGCCGCTATAAGAGACCGTGATGCTGTGGCTTCCAGTGCTGAGACCGCTGGTGCTGAAGGTCGCGCTACCGTTTGCAAGAGTCGCCACAAAGAGCTGGGTCTGTCCATCCTCAAAGCCCACTGTGCCGCTTGGAGTATTCGTGTTTGCGCTGCCGGGAGTCACCGTCGCGGTGAAGGTGACTTGTTCGCCGAAGACCGAAGGATTAGCCGACGATTGCACAACCGCGACCGACTCGGCGCCCGACGCGATTTTCACCACGAATGCATCATTTTGGCCGGCGATATTCGGTTGCGCGACGCCGGGAGTCGTAGTGAATGGCTCTGTGTAATAGACATTGCCCGTGGCGTAGGCGTTGCCCGAAGCGTCAACGGCGATTCCTGTTCCAGATCCAAAGCCTCCGAGGTAAGCAGAATAAACCAGCGCGGAACCGGCTGGATTGAACTTGGTCACAAATGGCCCGCCAAACAACGCATTAGCCGGCTGAAAGGAATCCACCAAGGGAAAATTTCCCGATGCGGTGACGCCCGTCACGTAAGCGGCGCCCGTGGAGTCCACGGAGATCCCGAGGCCCTGGTCATACTTACCACCGGAGCCCCCGCCGAGATACGTCGAGTAAACCAGCGCGGAGCCGGCCGGGTTCAGCTTCGATACGAAAACGCCCTCGTGCAACGCGGGCCCGCCCAGGAGGGTTGCCTGAAATGGGTTTGCAGTTGGAAAGTTGGTCGATTGCGTGAGCCCAGTCACGTAAGCGCTGCCCGCTGAATCCACGGCAATGCCGTATGCATTATCCAGGCCGGTGCCGCCCAGGTAGGTTGAGTAAACCAACGTGGAAGTGTTGGGATTGAACTTTGCCACGAAAGCGTCCTGGCCTCCTCCAAAGACCGGCTGCAGCGGGTTTACTAACGGAAAGCTCGAAAACGATGAGGTAAGTCCCGTGACGTAGATATTCCCAGAGGGATCGAGCGCGATGCCTGTGCCCTGATCTGAAGAACTGCCGCCCAAATAGGTTGAGAAAACGAGCGAGCCTCCGCCGGCTGCCAGCGTCGTTACGAAGGCATCCGGAGCCCTGCTGAGCGCGGTTTGAGGAGCCCCCGGCGTTATTGGAAAATCGGGGGAGTAGGCTTGGCCCGTGATCGAGGCCCGGCCGGAGGAATCGACCGCGATGGCGTATCCATAGTCAGACGAACTGCCCCCAAGATATGTGGAGTATGACAATGCGGAACCGGTCGAGTTCAGCTCGGTCACGAATGCCGCCGTATTGATGCCCGGGCTTAGCTTGGCCGTCTGGAAAGCGCCCGCTGTCGTCGGAAAATTGAGGGAGCCGGTCAGACCCGTTATGTAAGCATTTCCCGACGAGTCTACGGCGATACCGGTGCCGAAGTCCTGACCGCTCCCACCCAGGTAGGTGGAGTATACGAATGCTGTCCCTGCGGGGTTCACCTTCGTAACGAAGGCGTTCCAGGCTCCACTCTTCGACGGCTGGAAAGGACTGACCGTGGGAAAGTCGGTCGACTGAGTATATCCGGCTACGTAGGCGTTGCCCGCCGAGTCCACCGCGATACCGGGGTCTATGGGGAACTGGCCGTCCTCGTTCAACGTCCCGCCCAAGAAAGTGGAGTAAACCAGTACCGGATCGATGACCAGCGGCTTGGCGTGGTCGTAGGCGGCGACTTCAAAAGTGACCTGGCCCGCGCTTCCCAGCGCGTAGCGCGCCCCCACGGATTGCTTGCCGTTTCGAGACCGTTGATACGCCACCGGCTTCTCGAAATGCACCGTTCCGCCGGGGGTTTCGAGGACCAAATCGCCGCTCCGATCAAGTTGAATCTTGGTCGCGCCCGCAATACCGAGCCGCGCCACGCTCGGGTCCGCCCCTGGCGCCACCACCAGATCGTATTCCAGCTGCTGCTGATTGCCGTAGTAAAGCAGATCGACGCCGGGATATATGTCTCGATATTCGACCTTCCCATAGGTGGGAACATTGGTGCGCCACTTTTTCGGGTCGTTTCCGATGAAATAGTTTACTGTCCCAGCCAGCTTCTCGACGCCGGTCGCTTTGGCGCCGGAATTCGCTCCCAGAAGCTGCATGCGCAGAGTGGCGGCCTCGCCGGACGGTTTGTCGCTCTTCTTCAGAGCCAGCACTGCCTCCGCGGAAGTCAGGAAAAGAGTGTATCCGCGGCCCCGCGACAGAAACTGCACTGCGGCGCCTGTCTGCCCCTCATTGGCTTCGAAGCGCAGCGGCAGTTTGCCGTAGGCTTCCGCGGCGCGCGCCCGGGCGCCGTAGCCAGACCGCTCCGCGCTGGCGTGGTTTGGGAGCCAGCTCAGCGTTCCCGCCAGGGCCAATAGAACAACGGCCAGGTGCTTAGTCCGAACCTTTTGATTCCACATTGTGAGGCTCCAAACGCGCCCTTACATTCTCTTTACGAGAAGCTAAGCACCACTGTCACATCGACCAATTGCCCTGCCGCTACGGCAATGTTCGGCGTGAGGACATGATTAGTGAACAGTGTTGTGCCGAGCTGGAGAGAGTCACCGTTGTTGCAGCTCGTGGGGCTCACGCTCACCGCGCATACATCCACATATGTCAGGACCTCGACGACAGACCCGACTCCCGCGGCTGTCACGCTGCCAGCGAGCACAATCTTGCCGGCGTGGGGTCCCGTTGTGGGCGCGCTAACTGTCAGGTTCTTGCTGTCCGATTTTAAAGGGGGGACTTGGGTGGGTTCGTCTATTTGGCAAAATAGGGTTGAGTTGCACAGGCCCGTGGAGGAATCAGTGAAGGAGATGTTCCATAGTCCGGTGACGCTTGCGCGAGAGAGAGAACCGACCAGGACGCCAGCCCCAGTGGACTGAAGCGAGTTTTCAAAATCATGATGACTCGCCAGCGTGCCGTCGGGATTGCGGACGTCGATGGTCCAGTGGCCATGTACCTTGATGCCTTCCTGCGGCCCTCCGGCTGGCTTGGTTTCGCTTGCCCCCGGGTTATCGAGCACCACCACATCGGCTTGGCAGGCGGACGCTACGGTGCCTGGATCGGGTACGATCCGCGGCTGAACTTGCGCGCGTTGGCCGGGCTCATTGACGACCGCGTCAGAAGGCAAATCCAGGCTCGTGGACTGGCCCGCCTGCAGTGAGACGTGGGAGGTCCCCCCGATTGGTTTGCCACCGTTATCCAGGAACCCGAGTTGAGCGGCGCAGGAATCCGGTGGACGCGCGGAAACTTTGAGGCGCGCGGTCTGGCCAACGGTTAAGCCGACCGGTTCAAGCTGACCCCACAGTGTCGTGGTGGCGAGTAATGCACTAGCTATGGGAAGGATTTTCAACATTCTGGTTCTCCATACTTGGAATGAACTGTAATGAACTGTACGGATTCAAAGTGAGGGCAGGCGGCCAACTATGCCACCCTCAATGAAACTATTTTTCAAGCTCAGGAAGAACCAGCGTTTGGGGGGACTACTTGCCTGCCGCCAGCCGCAATGGAAAACGGGCGACGTCGATCGACGAGCCGTCGGGCTGTGCCCCTGACACTAGCAAGGTGTATGTGCCTGGGTGAAGCGTGCCGGAAGGAATCGCCACGCTGATCGAATCCGGAGAGTTTGGCTGGATTCCGTCCTGCCTCCAGATTTCTTCGCCCTGGCTGCCAATCACAGAGGCCCGATAGCGTGCATATCGCGACGCATCGATTTCGGCCAGGAAGACCACCCAGCGCTGCTCGCTCGGAACGGCTATATCGCGCGGTTCGGTCGCATCCCGGCTTAAGCTCAGTCCGAAGACAACCGGCGCTCGTTCTAAGCTCAACCGGGCGGCGGCCAGCTCGGTCCTGGCGCGCTGCTGCTCGAACAGCAAAACCGAGCTCACCCCTGCCGCGATCACCAAGCCCGCGCAGGCTGCAATCGCTGCCCAGCGCCATCCGGCCCACGGGAGACGGCGCTCGCGGACCTGATCGCTTCCACTCCAACCCCCCGCGGTTTCCGCGATCGATTCGCGAACCGCCTGCCGTAAGCTTTTCGCGATCTCGATCTGTTCCTGGCACTCGGCGCAGCCCACAAAATGGTCCTCGAACTCCGCGCGTTCGGCCGCGGGCATGGTGCCCCGGACGTACCGATCGATGAGGTTTTGCTCCTCAATCCGCAAATGTTCCATGTCCGGGCTCAAGCTTCCACCTTCAGATATAAGGTGCTCGCCGGAACGTTTCTATGCCACGCATCCAACGATTTAGTCATTACATTTTGCGCCCTTAGCGCATTGACTCATATATTTTCTTGTAACGCTGTCGCGCCCGGCTGATGACTTGGTTGAAGTGCAGCGCGCTGATGCCCAGGTCCGCGCAAATGTCGCCCTTCTCGTCATCACCGATGTAGAAACGGTAAAGCACCTTGCGGTCCCGATCCGAAGGCAGCTCCGACAATACGCGCCTTGCCAGTGCCGCACGCTCTTCGCGAAGCAGTTGATCAAGCTGGCTTGGTTCCCCGCTTGGGAACTCACGATCCGGCTCACCTTCCTGGCGCGCCCTTAATCTTGCTGCCCCACGAAAATGCTCGATCACCAGGCTGCGCGCGATTCCGGAAACAAAGCCCGCTAGCCGATCGGGATCCCGCACCTCGCCCGCCCGAACCTTCAGCAACGCCAGCCGGAATGTTTCCTGATAGACATCCGCGGCCGCCGACGCATCGGCCAGCGATTGCCCAATGATGATAGCCACACCGCGACTATAACGCTGCACTAACTCGTCCTCGGCCGAGCGCTCGCCGGCGCGGATGCGAGACACCAGACCGGCATCGCTCGAACCCGCTACTTCCATTCGCCCTGCAGGGTAAACGCCGCCCAATAGTAAGGCCTGGTCCAGCGGGAGTCTTTCCAAAGCGCGATCTGGGCCCGCCGCAATGCCGCCGCAGGCCGGAGATTCTCCACCAACATGCCTCGATAAAACTGGCGCATCAACTCAGCCGTCGAACGGTCAGGCACCGTCCACAGGCTCGCCACAACGGCGGAGCTTCCCGCGTACATGAAGGCGCGAGTCAACCCCACCAAGCCCTCACCGCGGACATCTTTTCCGAGCGCCGTCTGACACGCGCTCAGGACTACCAGATCCGCGTTCAATTTCAGATTGTAGATGTCCGCAGCCTGCAGGAAGCCATCGCGGGGTCTGCCACCCCGATCCACCAGCGACAGCACAATGCTCGGAAGCTCCGGGTGAAAAGAGTTTACCAGACCATGCGATGCGATGTGGACATATTTGTAGTCGCGCAACGCGCCACTGAGCACCATGGCCCGGCTCGCATCAAAATCGAAAGCCGAAAACCCTGTGCCTGGCGGAGCCAGCGCCAGTATGTTCTCGGCCTCTCGCCGCGTAAAGGTAAGTCGATCGAAGGTTGTGCGCCCAAACGCCGGCGCCCCTCGTGTTTGGGTCTCCGAGCTGTCGGCATTGGCGGCTCCGGGATTGCCGGTCACGCGCGGATCGTCCGCGGCGAACACCGGATCGGCCACAACGGCCACCAGCTTCGAGCTTGTCTTTCCCTCGCTGCTCCGGCCCTCGCTGCTCCGGCCCCCGCCGCTTCGTCGCAGGAAGCCGATCGTGGAAGCCGAAGGAAGGTTCACAATCTCGTGACTTGCAATGAGCGGTTCGGCGGGATTCGCCGGCGTCGGCAGGGCGCTAAATGGAACAAATTGTAAGGAGCCGGAAGTAACAATCAGCAGCCGCTTGGTTCCCAATTCTCCAGCCACCGAACCAAGCAAGGCACGGCTCAGAGCCTGCAGAGCTCCGGGCGCGGATTTGGCAAGCTCTCGATCCGTGGCGTTGCTCATGCTTTCACGCGCGCGTTCGGCCAGCGCGTCCAGAGCGGAACGGCCCGGCAAAACGTAACTCCGCAGGCTCGAGCGGGAAACGGCCCACAGAAAGCTGCGTTGCTCCCCTGGAGCGTATTCCAACAGCAGCGTGCCGGAATCCAAATATTCGCGCTGCAGTTGGGCCAGCTTTAGAGGCTGCTGTTCGGCGAAGTTTGCATAGCGCGGGCTGCCAGTCAGGATCTTGGCTTCGAGTTGTTGATACTCGTCGTTCGCTTGCCGGATCTCCGCGCCCACGGCATTCACCGCCGCGCTGTCCCCTCCGGCTACCATCAATTGGATCTGCCGCTCCATCTTGGCTTGGAGGCGCGCGGTCAGAATCCGCTCGCGGCTGATCAGCGCTGGATCAACGCCCTGCCGCAGTCCTGCCCGCGGCTCGCTCAGCAGGTCGAGTAGTGTGCGCGCCCGCGCCCGCTCGGCTGTTTCGAAAGCCTGCACGTCATAGCCGCGCTCGGGATGGAGCTGATGGAGATGCATCAGCGCGTCCTCCAAAGCTTCGTATTGATCCAGAACAGTTGTAAGCCAACTGGAACGCAGCTCCCCGCCCAGGACTGCCGCTCGGATCTGCTCGTCGATGCGCAGCGCTTCTTCAAGATGCTGTCTGGCGTTCTCCCAATCGAGATCGTCGCTCTCCAGCAGTGCCAAAAGGTACATCGCCCGGCTCTGCTCGAAACGATCGCCGATCGCGGTAAGTTGCGCCGAGGCTTCTACCAGCGAATCCCGAGCCTTGTGCTTATCGCCGAGCAGACGGTAGGCCGCGCCCATATTTACCTCGGTTGCCGCGCGCCGCCGCCGGTCGTCGATTGCCGTCAACAGTTGGAACGCCTGCTCAAAATAGGGAAGTGCCTCCTTTGCATAGTGGCCCTTCAACGCCAGGGCCCCCAGGCTGTTCAAGATATCCGCTTCACCGGCCTGGTCGCTTGCGCCGCGCAGCAGAGCGAAGGCCTGACGGTATGCTTCTAAAGCTTCCGCGCGCTCGCCAAGGCTGGCGTACACCGAGCCGAGTTCGGCCATCGCGAGTCCTTCTCCGCGCTTATCCGAGAGTTCCTGCTGGATTTTCAGCGCCTGCCGGCCATATCCGAGTGCCTGATCGGTGTCGCCAAGCTGCAGGAAGGCGTGCGCCATGGCGGTGAGGATACTTTCCTCCTGATGCCGGTCCTTCAGTTTGCGCGTGAGCGCCAGCGCTTGCTGCAAGGTGTTCAGGGAGTCCTGCGGTTGGCCCAGAGCCAAATACAAGCTACCCAGATTGGTAAGCGCGCGACCCTCGCCCCTGGCGTCGCCCACTTCGCGCATCACCGGCAGCGCCTGCGTCAGCGAATCCAGTGCCTGATCCAGATCGCCGAGCCGCGCGAGCGAGGTCCCTATGTAGTAAAACGTCGTGCCTTCACCACGCCGGTCGTGCAACTCACGCCGCATCAGCAGCAGTTCGCGGAACGTGTCCAGAGCCTTATAGGAATCTCCGATCGCGTAATAAATCGTGCCGGCGTTTGCCAGAACGAGCATCTCTCCGTGCCGATCATGTTCCTCGCGTTTGATGGTGAGCGCGTCAGTCACGTAGGGCAGCGCCTTGCGTGGGTCGCCCATTAGCAGGTAGACGGATCCTAAGTCGCTCAAAGCTGCCGCTTCGAGATTTCGGTCGCCGGCCGACGTCGACAGGCGCAGCGCGGAATCGAGATACTCCAGTGCTTTCTTCGGTTCGCGAAAAGACAGCGCCGTGCCCAGATTGACGAGCACATCGGCTTCGCCAATCGCATCTTTTGCCTCCCGCGCCAGCGGCAGAGCGCGCTGCAAGGAATCCTCGGCCTTCTGGTTCTCGCCCAGGGCGATGTAAACATCGCTCATCGTGTCGAGCGTGTGGCTTTCCTCCGCTTTGTCCCCAATCGATTCCCAGAGCGGGAGAGCGGACTCGAACTTGCTGGCCGCCTGTTGGAGCGATTCCTTGGTGCCGGCGTCCCCAAGGGCCCTGCCGCTCTCGAACAGCCGCTCGGCTCGGACACGCGTCCGGTCGGCGTCCGTCGCAGGCCTGCGTTCGGCGAGCCGTAACTCCAAACCGCGGCCGGGAACATCCCCGTTCTCGAGTGAACATTCCAGAACGAACGCGCCGGTTTGTGCGGCCACGTGTGAAAAAGAAAGTGCCCGGCCTTCGCCTGCGCGGTTCGAAATACTCGCGGTCTCGGAGCCGTCGGGCGCAGTCAGGCGGATTTTCAGGGGAAGACCGTTGGGCTGAATGGCAAGGCGGAGGAACTCCCCAGCTTGCGCCGCGATCTGCCAGGAGCGCGCTTCGCTTGAAACCACCGAGCTTTGAACGGGAACTTGGAGAGACAGGTCTGGCGGAGCCACCTGAGATTGCCCATGACCGCCGGAGCAGAGCGTGACAGCAGCCAGCAACAAAACGACAGAGCTCGACCTTCGCTCGAACAAGCCGCGCAGCCTCCGTTTCGTAATTGTACACTCCTGAAAGCGATTGGCCGATCGGACGAGCAAGATCACATCCTCGAAACAGCTCGGATTTTCAAATCCAATTCACGAATTTGGGGCTGGCGGCGAGCGGCAGTTGGCCCCAGGCTACGCGGGTGGCGTTACCATGGTCATTTGTCATGCAACGTCTCATCGAACGGCGCGACTTCCTCAAGATCGCCGGCCTCGCGGCCGCGACAACCAGGCTAGGTGCCCAACAATCGTTTTTAGCGCCGTCCGGCCCGCAAGACATCGCGAAGACCGATTTCACGCTCGAAATCGCACCGATCACGGTCGAATTGGCGCCCAATCGCATTATCAGCACCATCGGCTACAACGGCACGTCGCCCGGGCCGCTGCTCCGGATGAAGGAGGGCGTCCCGGTGACGGTGAACGTCACCAATAAAACGGACGTGCCGGAGTACGTGCATTTTCATGGATTGCTCATTCCTTCCGATGTCGACGGCGCCGAGGAAGAAGGTACGCCGGTCGTGCCTCCGCACGGAAGCCGCCGCTATCAGTTCACGCCCACGCCGGCCGGCACCCGCTGGTACCACACCCACACCATGGCCATGGACGACCTGCATCGCGGCAGCTTCACCGGGATGTTCGGCTTTCTGATCGTCGAGGGAGCGAATAATTCCGGCAATTACGATCAGGAGCACTACCTGGCGTTACGCGATTGGGAGCCTTATTTCACCAACCAATCCATGGACAACGACGATCTTGATCCGGCTGGTGCACAGCCGGAAAAGCCTGCGGTTCTGGACACTCGACAGCCCGGGATGGAAGTAGCGTCCGACATCTATTCCATGAACGATAAGGCGCTCGGCGCCGGCGACCCAATCCGCGTGAATCCCGGCCAGCGCGTCCTGTTTCATTTTCTGAACGCCAGCGCCATCGAGAACCGCCACCTGTCGCTGCCCGGCCACAAGTTCAACGTGATCGCGCTGGACGGAAATCCCGTGCCGGTGCCGGCGGCCGTCGACGTGTTGATGCTGGGTCCGGGCGAGCGCGTTGATGCCTGGGTCGAGATGAACCAGCCCGGTGTTTGGATACTCGGCGCGCCTGAGGACATGGTACGCGAAGGGGGCCTGGGCATTGTCGTCGAATACGCCAATCAGCACCGCACTCCGCAGTGGGTGGCAGCGCCCAAATCCAATTGGGACTACACCGTCTTTGGCAAGCCGCCATCGCAACCGGCCCCTGCCGAAAAACTAGACATGATATTCGAAAAAGTGCCGCGCGGCTCCGGTAAATTCAACAGCTTTACTGTAAACGGCAAATCTTATCCGCACGACCAGGAGTTTATGCTCAAACAGGGCACGCGCTACCGGCTGACGTTTCACAACCGCACCGATGATGCGCATCCCTTGCACGTGCATCGGCACCAACTGGAGATCGCCGAGATTTACGGCAAAGCCACAGCGGGCGTGATCAAGGATACGGTGGTGGTGCCTACCTATGGCCGCGCCAGCGTGGACTTCACCGCCGACCAGCCGGGACCGACGTTATTTCACTGCCATATCCAACAGCACATGGATTTCGGCTTCAAGGCCCTGCTGCGCTACTCGTAAGGAATGTCGCGTTATTCATCGGCAGCGCACAGGCCGCGGAGCGGCGGCGCCAAACAAAGAAGGAACTTCCGCGATGGCCGCCCTGAGGCGAGTCCGTTGTGCGCTAGTATCGCCTTCATGCCGGATAATGCACGCCGCTGCTTGGTATACCGCTGATGAGACGCGTCACTCGCCGGGCTGTCCTACAAAGCGCTCTACCAACGTTAGGGCTTGCCCCGTCCCTTTTCGCGCAAGGCATGGCGACCCGCAACATCCGCCCCCAACAGCGCGCGAAGCGCTCCGGCCTCCCGTTCGATGCCAAGTTCACCGACGTCGCCCGTGAAGCCGGTCTCACGGCGCCCAGTATTTATGGGCCCGTCGATGCCAAGCATCACATTCTGGAAGCCGTCGGTTGCGGCATCGCCTTCTACGATTACGATCACGATGGCTGGCTCGACATTCTGGTTCTGGGCGGCACGCGCTTCGGCGCTACTCCCGCCGGAGCCGGCAACCGGCTCTACAAGAACAATCGCGATAGAACTTTCGCGGACGTCACCGCGAAGTCCGGCCTCGCGCGACCCGGGTGGGTCTCCGGCGTGGCCATCGGCGATTACAACAACGACGGACTGGACGACCTGTTCCTCACTTATTACGGCCACAATGTGCTGTTCCGCAACAACGGCGACGGCTCGTTCACCGACGTCACTCGTGAAGCGGGCCTGATGCTTCCGGCGCCGCAGTGGAGCACGGGTTGCACCTTTGTCGATTACGATCGCGACGGTCACCTCGACCTTTTCTTCAGCACCTACGTCGACCTGGACACGGGGATGAAGATGCCCACTGGCTGCGACTGGAAGGGCATTGCCGTACATTGCGGCCCTCGCGGGCTTCCCAAGGGGCGATGCTATCTGTTCCACAACGATGGTCGCGGCCATTTCAGCGACGCGAGCAAGGAGGCTGGCGTAGATCGAGGTCGGGCCTACGGATTCACCACCGTTGCTGCGGATTTCGACGGCGATGGCTGGCCCGATATTTACGTGGCCTGCGATTCCACCCCCAGCTTCTACTTCCGCAACCGGCGTGACGGAACTTTCGTCGAAGAGGGCTTGGAGCGCGGCGTGGCGCTGAGCGAGGACGGCGCCGAGCAAGCCGGCATGGGTGTCGGCGTCGGAGACTACAAGCTGGACGGAACGCTCGGCATTCTCAAGACCCACTTCGCCGACGACACCAGCGTGCTGTATGAGAACAACGGAAAAGGCGAATTCATGGATGTAACCCTGAAGTCGGGCCTCGGCGTGGAGACGCGCTTCGTCTGCTGGGGCGCGGGGATCGTGGATCTCGACAACGATGGACTGCCCGATCTGTTCATCGCCGCCGGCCAGGTTTACCCGGAGCTGGAAAAGCAGGCGCCCTTGTTCCCTTACAAGAATCCGCGAATCGTATTTCGCAATCTGGGCGGTGGGAGGTTCGAAGAATTGTTCGACGAGGCCGGACCGGCCATCGCCGCGCCGCACTCCAGCCGCGGATGTGCCTTCGGCGACTTCGATAATGATGGCGACATCGACATCGTGATCATGAACATGAACGAGCCGCCGTCGCTCCTGCGCAATGACACCACCGGACGCAACAATTGGCTGAAGGTCCAGTTGGACGCCGTTGCTTCCAATCGAAGCGCGATCGGCGCCCGCGTCACGGCGCGCTATGGCGGACGCCTACAGGCGCAGGAGTTAATGAGCCAGTCGAGTTTCCTTTCGGTCAACGATAAACGCCTGCATTTTGGGCTGGGCGCGGAAACGTCAGCGGCTCTGGAGATCCGCTGGCCGAATGGGGAGAAGCAGATGTTCCCCAACGTTCCGGCCAACCACTTGGTTCTGATCCGCGAAGGCGTCGGAATTGTGGCGACGAAAAAACCTCCGTTTACGCCCCTTCCCCATTGACACCGTTTCGAAAATATTCACTCGCACCGCCACAACCACTTACCCATCCTGTTGCCGGCGCGTCCACTCACCCTGGCGTAATCTTGTCTTGATGGAACATGCTTCTGGAGCGACGCGGAACGCACCAACATGCAAAATTACGAAACGGAGCTAATCCCGAATTCGAACACCGCGCGTGTGAGATTCGCCGTGAGAGATTCCCTGTGTGAGATTCTAGTTGCGGGCGCTCCCAATGAGCCATTGGTTCGATCTTCGACGACGCAACTTCCTCCTGCGCGGCTTGGCTCTGCCGTTCCTTGGGCGTCTGAAGGCTCAAAACGCGCCACCCACACCGCTAGTCGATGCCGGATTCCATTTCCATCCTCGCTATCGCGCCCAGACTACGCTCGACGCCACGCTGCTGAAGATCAAGGCCGGGCTCGAAGACTTCGTCACGGAAAAATACCACGATCAAATTGCCGCGATTCTGGCACAATGGCGCGGGAACCTGGTGGATTCCGTAGAAAAGGTTCTTGCGCCGGGCTTTCTGGGGGCATCCCCGCAGCCAGCCGAATCCCGGATCGTGCGCCCAGGCCCCGCGCTCGAAGTTCGCCGCGTCACGTTCGCGCAACAAACCACTCTCGGGCGCGACGCTTTTATCCCGCAATTGCGCTCCTCCCTCAGCACTTTCACCAAAATCCACACCGCCGAATTCCAGGTGACGCGAATCGAAACACTACCGGACAGTGGCCTGCGGACTCGCGTGCTCTATGAACTTGTCGGCGAGGGTGTGGGATTCCATCGCGAACAGCGCGCCGCTTCGTGGGATCTGGAATGGGAGGCCGCGCCGGCCGATCAATACCGCTTGCGGCGCTGGCAGTCGCTCGAAGAGACGCGCAGCCGGTCCCCGAAGCCATGGTATGAAGACATCGCCCCGTCTGCTTTCAGCCACGCTTCTTCCTACTCCGGCCAGATGCTGCGCGGCGTCGATGAGTGGCGCACGGTTCTCGACGGAGCCTGCGGCATCGACATCTACGGCCACAATGGCGTCTCGGTCGGCGACATCGATGGCGACGGGTTCGACGACCTTTACGTTTGCCAGCCCGCGGGCCTCCCCAATCGGCTTTATCGCAATCGGGGGGACGGAACGTTCGACGACATTACCGACTCTTCCGGAGTTGGACTTCTCGAAAATACGGCCTGCGCGCTTTTCGCCGATTTTTCGAACGCAGGCCGCCAGGATCTCATCGTTGTGCGCGCCGCCGGGCCGCTTTTGTTCTTGAACCAGGGCGGTGGCAAGTTTCGTCCCAAGCCCAATGCGTTCCAATTCGCCAATCCACCGCGAGGAACTTTTACCGGCGCGGCAGCCGCCGACTATGATCGCGACGGCTGGCTCGACATTTATTTCTGCCTTTACGCGTATTATCAGGGCACCGATCAGTACAGATATCCGCTTCCTTATTACGCGGCAGAAAATGGACCTCCCAATTTCATGCTGCGCAACAATCGGGACGGAACTTTTCGCGACGTTACCGCGCAAACGGGTCTCAATCAGAACAACACGCGCTATAGCTTTTGCTGCGGCTGGGGCGACTATAACCGCGATGGATGGCCCGACTTGTATGTGGTGAACGATTTCGGAAAGAAAAATCTTTATCGCAACAACGGCGACGGAACGTTCATCGACATCGCCCCGCAGGCGGGCGTCGAAGATGTCGGCGCGGGCATGAGCGTGTGCTGGTTCGATTACGACAACGACGGCCTCGAGGATCTCTACGTCGCCGATATGTGGACCGCCGCCGGCGAGCGCATCTCGACCCAGGAAATCTTCCAGCGCGGCGCGCCGGCCGGGACCCGCGCTTTGTATCGCAAACACGCGATGGGCAATTCGCTATTGCGAAATCGCGGCGACGGTACATTTGAGGATTCCACCGTTGCCGGCGGAACGGGCATGGGACGATGGTCCTGGTCGAGCGATGCCTGGGACTTCGACCACGACGGCTTCCCCGATCTATACATCGCCAACGGAATGCTTTCCGGTCCGGTGCGGGCCGATATCGACAGTGACCTGAACAGTTTCTTTTGGCGGCAGGTGGTGGCCAATTCACCCGACACAGCCAAACCATCGCAAGATTACGAACAGGGATGGAACGCCATTAACGAACTCATCCGCGGCGACTACACTTGGAGCGGCTACGAGCGGAACGTCTTCTATGCGAACAATCGCGATGGAACATTTTCCGATGTTTCCGGCGCCGTGAATCTCGATTTCCTGGAGGATTGCCGCGCATTCGCTTTGGCCGATTTCGATCATGACGGTCGCCAAGAGGTGTTTCTCAAAAACCGAAATGCTCCGCAGTTACGCCTGCTGAAGAACGTGGCGGAATCTCTGCCGCCGTCGATCGCCTTCCGGCTCCGCGGCATCAAGAGCAACCCGGACGCCATCGGCGCAGTGATCACTATTGACCGTCAGACCAGAATGCTGCAAGCCGGATCCGGATTCCTGTCGCAGCACAGCAAAGATGTGTTCTTCGGCCTCGGGCAGGTCCAAGGTCCGGTCAATGCTTCCATACGCTGGCCAAGCGGCTTGGTACAGCAACTTCACGACCTCCCGATCAATCACCGCGTGTGGGTGGAAGAAGGCGTCGAACCATCGCGCGTGGAACCCTTCCAACGCTCGAACATCCGAGCGCAGACATCGCAATCGGCCCGCGTTCTCCCAGCAACTATCGAAACGTGGCTGCTCGCGCCCGTCCCCGCCCCGGATCCTCCCCTCCCCGGCGGCAAGCCGATGCTTCTCCAACTAGCGTTCGATCCGGGACGCCAGAAGATGACTGTGACGGAGGACGTCGCGGCCACATACAACATTCTTTATCGCTATCTGTTCGACCGCCACCGCGATCTCACTCTGCCCACGTCGTTTCTAATCGACGCGAACGGAAACATCGTCAAAGTCTACCAGGGGCCCGTCGATCCGAAGCGCGTCGACGAGGATTTCAAGCGCATTCCTCAAACTACGGAACAGCGTCTGGCCCTCGCGCTTCCCTTCCCCGGCAACGCCGAAACTTATGAATTCGGCCGAAACAATCTGTCTCTCGGTTCGGCCTTCTTTCAGCGCGGCTATTACGACCAAGCCGAGACATCTTTTCGGATTGCTTTGCGCGACGACCCATCCAGCGCCGAAGCTCAATATGGCCTCGGCAGCGTCTACCTGAAGCGAGAAAAGAACGCAGAAGCACGGGCCAGCTTTGAGCAGGCCCTGAAACTGACGCCGAATTATCCGGACACGGCTCCCAACGCGTGGAACAATCTCGGGCTTTTAGCTACGCGTGCGGGTCGCACCAGCGAAGCCATCGGATACTTTCAAGAGGCTCTCCGCCTGAGCCCCGATTATTGGATCGCTCTCGAAAACCTGGGAAACGCATATCGCCAGCAGCGCCGCTGGGATGAAGCACGAGCAGCTTTAGAGCGGGCTGTTGCGGCTAGGCCAGGTGACCCGGAGGCGAACTACAGCCTTGCCATGGTCTATGCGCAGACGGACGATACAGCGCGCGCCTACCAATATTTACAAAGTGCCTTGAAAGTTCGCCCCGATTATCCCGAAGCGTTGAATAATCTCGGTGTTTTGTATCTGCGAACCCGCCGGAGGGACGAGGCCGTGGCCAAATTCCAGGAATGCATCCGCGTCGCGCCTGGCTTCGACCAATCTTATTTGAACTTGGCCCGCGTTTATAGCCTGGAGGGCGATCGCGACAAGGCCCGCACCCTTCTGCTCGACCTGCTCAAGCAGCACCCCGGACATCTGCTGGCTCAAAAGGCTCTCGATGATTTACGTTAAGTGATGAGCTACGCTGAGTAAAATCGCATGCCGCGCCCCATCATCATCGACACCGATCCCTCGCCCGACGATGCCGTCGCCTTCCTCACTGCCCTCGCCTCCCAGGAGGAATTGGACGTGCTCGCCGTAACAACCGTGGCCGGAAATGTTCCGGTTCATCTCACCTCAAAAAACGCCCGCAAGGCCCTGGAGTTGGCCCGGAAAACCGGCACGTCCGTTTACGCAGGCGCCACCGCGCCACTGCTGCGGCCGCTGGTTACGGCCGAAGAGGTCCACGGCAAAACCGGCTTCGACGGGTACGATCTGCCGGACCCGGTCACGCCTCTGGCCGAAGGATTCGCGCCGGACGCCATCGTGGATCTGGTGATGGGCAGGCCACGCGGAGAGGTCACGTTATGCTGCCTGGCGCCGCTCACCAATATCGCGCTCGCGATGATCAAGGAGCCGCGCCTCGCCGGGCATTTGCGCGAGATCGTCATCATGGGCGGGGCATTCTCGGAGGGCGGAAACATCACGCCGGCCGCCGAGTTCAACATCTACGTCGACCCGGAAGCTGCCGCGCGCGTGCTCGGATGTGGAGCGCCCATTACGATGATCCCTTTGGACTGCACCCACCAGGCACTCACCACGGCGCCCCGGCTCGAAAAACTCCGAAGCATCGGCACTCCGGTGGCCGAAGCTTTTTATCATCTCCTGAAATTCAACAAGCTCTTCGACGAGCGCAAATACGGATGGGAGGGCGGGCCTTTGCACGACGCTACGGTGATCGCCTACCTGCTGGCTCCGGAGATTTTCTCGGGGCGCAAGGTAAACGTCGAAGTCGAGTGCTCCAGCGCGCTCACGCTGGGAATGACGGTCGTGGATTGGTGGGGCGTCACGGGCAGGACACCCAACGTGCTCTTCCTTCGCGACGTAAATGCCGGCGCGTACTTTGACCTCGTGATCGGCCGCCTCGCCCGCCTGTAATACAATCCTCCTATGAAGGGTTTCGCAGTCATTGGTGCGACCATGTGCCTGTGGGGCCAAGAGCCAAGCGCCCAATCGCCGCCTCCTTATTTCGATGAACCCACCTTCATCGTGTCCGGCGTCACCGATCCCTCCCAGCGCGGCGGCCATGGTTCCGATCCGGTTTTGCGCTCTGCGGAAAGCCTCACCAAAGCGACCGCGGCTCTGCGCACCGGAACTTCGGTTGTTGATCGCAACCCGCTCGATGCCGTCCGGCAATATGAGCACGCTGCGGAAGCCGACCCAAGTGAACCGAATCTATTCAACTTTGGCGTTGAGCTGCTCACGCATCGTGCGGCGGATCAAGCCGTCGAGGTTTTTGCTAAAGGCCATCGCCTGTTCCCGCGATCCACTCGTACCTTGCTCGGCCTCGCTGTAGCCTTGTATTCACGTGGTTCTTACGATCAGGCCGCGCAACGGTTCTTCGAAGCGGCCGACCTCGATCCCACCGATCCGGCACCGTATCTGTTCCTCGGCAAAGTGTCGAGCGGCGCGATTACGGAATCCGACGGCTTCGCGGAACGCATGGAGCGATTCGCCCGGCTTCAGCCCGAGAATGCCTGGGCCAATTACTATTACGCCGCCAGTCTTTGGAAGCGCCGAGCTTCGGCGTCAGCCAAGATTCAGGCACTGCTCGAAAAAGCCGTAAGTATCGATCCCCATCTAGGCGCAGCTTCTCTGCAGCTCGGCATCGTCTTCGCGGAGCAGAACAATCTCCCAAAAGCAATCGCCGCTTATCAAAGCGCGATCCAGGCCGGTCCACCGATGGAAGAGGCGCTCTACCGGCTGGCTCAGGCCTATCGCAAAACCGGCCAACCAGAAAAGGCGCAAAAAGAAATCGAACTATATCGACAAGTATCGCGGCAATCAGCGCAGGCGCTAGAGCGCGAGCGCGCCGAAGTCCAGCAGTTTGTTTTCGAGCTGCGAGACCAGTCTCGCGAAAAGCACTAGAACGCCAGCTTCAGTGCGAACTGAATCACCCGAGGATTGTTCACCGTGGAAGTTATCGTGGCAAACGTTGGAGAATTGATGTCTGCAAACGATTGGCCGCCCGGTAAGCCAAACTGCGCATGGTTGAACAGGTTGAAAAATTCCGTCCGGAAATCCACTCGCATCCCTTCACGCGGAACGAAGTGCTTGATGATCGAGAAATCCGTGTTCACAAAATCCGGGCCCGACAACGGCGTCCGGGATGCGTTGCCGAGTTCGCCCGGCGGCGGAGCAACAAAGCACGAGGCGTTAAAGAATACAGGAAAGGTTTGATGGCCCGACACCGGATTGCATGTCTGATTCGGGCGAATCAAGCTGTTCCCGTTGTTCTGGAAGTTTACGCCGGAACTATTGGAGCTGTCGGCGACGAAGACCGGGAACCCGGACGTCGCTTTTTCGATGATCGTAAATTCCCAGTTTCCGATAATGGCATTCGACACCCCGCTCGCGTTGCTTCCAAATTTCCGGCCTTTGCCAAACGGCAGATCATAAATTACGCTTGCCGAGAAATTCTGATTCAGGTTGATCTGCGAGAGCGCCCAATCCAGGCTTTGCCATCCTGGCAGCGGGAAGTACGTAGCCCCGAGTAGGCTGCCGAGGCCGTCAGTGAACCCGTTATCGTAGGCCCGCGAGTACGTGTACGAGATCAACCCATACAGGCCGAATCGCGCGCTCTTGGTCTCAGCTTTGATTTGCAGGGAATTGTAGTGCGCCCGCCCGGCATCGAAGATATCGGAAATAGTAGAGTACGGAAACGCGGGATAAGGCACACTGAACGCCGCCCCACCTGAACCGCATCCCAGGGTATATCCGGAGACGGTTCCACAAGCAGTGGGCGACGCCACGTTTATGTTGTTCCCGTCGATGAGAATGTGGGAACTGCGGGAACCCGCATAGCCGATAGTCACCAGGATCTCCCCTGGCAGTTGGTGCTCCACATTGACGTTGAACTGCTGAACGCGGCCCTGCTTAAAGTTCGTATTTTGCGCCTGAATGGTTCCGCTGAAATTGGCTGGGATCGGGGGTGCAGTGAAGATGGGGAATCCAGCGGACGCGTTGATCGCCGTGGGCGTCAATCCATTTGCGGCGCAGGCGGCCGTTGCAAACGTGCAAGAGACAGGGAAGAAAGCAAACGCATCCGATTCAGCATAGTACGGTGGATTCTGCCACAAGCCTTGGGCTCCCTGATTCCACGACGAATCGTGGTAGATCGCGTAGCCACCGCGAACCACCGTGCCCCCACTGCCAAATGGTTTCCAAGCGACTCCAATGCGCGGTTCCAGCGCGGTGAAATCCATATTAATACCAGCGCGCGCCCCGGTATTCTGGCCAGCGATGAGGAACTGTCCGTTGGCGGGATTAAAATCCGCCTGGCGATTGGCCACTTCCGTGATTGGCGTCACCAAGGCCCAAGCCAAACCGAGGTTCAATGTCAGATTCTTGCCGACTCGCCAAGTGTCCTCAACGAACGGACGAAACAGTTTCCAGCGGCGGCCGGTCATATTGCCATTGAAGGTCTGATCGTGGATTGCCAAGCTCGGCAGACCCGAGAGAAGGTCCGCTTCCGCCTCGCCTGTCCACCCCCCTGTGTAAATCCAGTATCCATCCTGGAAACCTTCCGTCAGCACATTCATCTGATTCGCGCGAATGGAGCCGCCCACTCGGATGTCGTGGCTGCCGCGAACCATGTCCAAAGAATCGGAGACCGAGAAAACATTAGTGCCGCCGACAAATGGCGAAAAGCCACGGTCACCGAGCGACCAGTAACCGCCGCCCAATTGCGTCGAGGTCAGGCCGCAGCTTACCCCTCCCAGATTGGCACCCGGTATGCCCAGTGCCGACGCCGCACAACTGTAGGACCCCTGCGACGTGATGTAATCGAAAATCCGGTTATAGCCGCCACTGATTTCATTGACCGTGGTGGGCGAAAAAACGTGCGTCTCCGATATCGCGGCGTTGCGACCGTGATTAATGATGCCCTGATTACTGGCAAACGGGCCAGCTTCCGCGAACCCGGGTGCGCCGCCGGGAACGTACGACGTGGCCTGATCGTAACTAAACCGCGAAAACAAAGAGTCCCTACTGGAAAGGTTTTCGTCTACCCGTATGTCAAACTTCCCTTCATCGAGCTTTCTCACCGGCTCGCTCACATAGTTATAGGCGGCATTATTCGCGTTGGGCAGAGGATAGAGGTTGATTAGCTTCTGGCCAATCGGATTAATCAGACTCTGTGGAATCTTGTTGCAGGGTGTTCCCGCTGCCTGGCTTCCATCCGCGGCGGCGGGAAGCGCATTGCCCGCGGAATCGCACATGAATGGAACGCTGATGGATTTCCCATTCACCATCTGGGTGGCGTTGGGATTGACCAGTTGAAAACTACTTGGACGCGGATTGCCGGAAGCGTCGTTGGAAAAATCGCCGTTTCGCATCGCGACCGATGGCACCAGTCCCGTAAAAGGGATCCCGTGCCTCTGATATTTTTCCTCGTAATCGACAAAGAAGAACGTTCGATCTTTCTTGACCGGCCCGCCGAACGAAGCGCCGAACTGGTTCAGATTGAATTTTTCAGTCGACGTAGCGAAAAAGCTGCGCGCGTCGAGACTGGTGTTACGGAAAAACTCGAAGAGCGTTCCATGGAACTGATTGCTTCCCGATTTGGTCGTGACCAAAACCGTCGGGCCGCCGCGCGTCCCCCATTCCGCAGAATAATTGTAGGTGAGAACCTTGAACTCTTGGATCGAATCGATCGAGGAAAAAATCCCAATGCCTCCAGCGGTCAGTTCGTTGTTGTCGTTGCCGTCCAGCAACCAATCTGTGCTGTTGGCGCGCGAGCCGCCGACCGAAAGCGAATAAGTTCCACGCGCGGATACTTCGCTGCTTGGCCCCCCATTGAAAAAACTGTTCGTATTGGTTTCCTGCGACGTACCCGGCGTAAGCGTGGCAAGCTGAACGAAATCGCGGCCATTTAACGGAAGATCGGCCACCTGCTGGGATGTGATCACCTGACCCAGCGTCGCATCGGCCGTTTGGACTTGCACAGCAGTTGCGTTCACTTCGACGCTGGTTTGAACCGTCGCCGGGGTCAGCTTGAAGTCCAACTCGCGGTGTTCGTCCACCTGCAGCCGAATGTCGTTAGCCGTCATGGTCTGGAATCCCGGGAGTTCCACTTGAACGTTATAATTGGCGACACCCAGCAAAGGAACTGTGTACTCGCCGCTCTCATTGGTTGTGGAAGACCGAGACGCGCCCGTAGCCGGAGCCGTCACCGTCACTTTGGCGCCTGGCACAGCGGAGCCCGAAACGTCCGTAACGGTCCCTGAAATGCTTCCGGTGGCTTGTCCGTACACGAACGAAGCCGCCACGAGCGTAAGCGAACAAACAATGGCCGTGCGTACAGAGATTTTATTGAGCATTAATTCCCCAATTCGAGAACGCCTTTAACCCACCCAGCGTGATTATCACGACTGCCTCCTCACTTCTTGCGACTTCCGAAAGCGACTTTTGTGTTGGCGGCTGAACGCACAAGGTTCACTCTTCATCCAGCCAGCGACAGACTAAGCAGATGAAATCAGTCTTGCCCGTTTTCATGAGATTGTCAAGGAGAAACCGGTCTGGACTGGGATCCCGACGGCGCCTCGCGAGCGATTATGCCGCGGCTTTCATCAATCGTCAGGAACTGGTCAGCGGCTACCGTGCCGACCGATTGCTTCATCCCGCTGGGCCACTCAATCTCGATCGAAGCCGATGTGTCCTTGCCAAGACCGAACGTCGCCGCGAGATCGCTCTCGGAACAATAACTGGACCCGCTATGCACCATGCTCGATTGTGTGCCCAAGGAGCTACGCAGCCGAATTACGCTGCCAATGCCGTCCCGATTGCTCTTGACGCCGGCCAGCCGGATGGTGAGCCAATGATTGCGATTGCCGCCATCGTTGCGGTACAGATACGCGGGTCCATTGTTTGTGGAAATCAGAAGATCGAGGTCGCCGTCGCGGTCGAAATCCGCATAGGCGGCTCCTCGCCCTACAATTGGCCGATTGAACGCGGCGCCCATAGCGGCGGTCACATTGCGGAAGTGACGATCGCCCAGATTGTGAAATAGCAACGGCGCCTGGCGATAGCTCACCTTGGGCTGCACGCGGCCGATCTGTTCGTCGATGTGGCCGTTGGCGGTGAAGATGTCGGGATAGCCGTCGAGATCGTAATCGAAGAAGAATACGGCGAAGGTCAGGGCGAGCAGGCTGGACCGTCCTACTGTGGAAGAGGGTGCTTCATCGACGAACAGACCGTTGCCTTCGTTGTGATACAGACCGAGCATCTGGTTGGAGAAGTTGCCGACCAGCAAATGCGCTTTTCCGCTGTGGTCATAGTCGGCGGAATCCACGCCCATGGCGCCGCGCGCCACACCCTCTTCGCCGTACGCTACCCCGGCCGCCACGCCTTCTTCGGTGAAGGTGCCGTTCCGGTTGTTTCGATACAGCTTGTTCGGCTGCGTGTCGTTCGCGACGAACAGATCCGGCCAGCCGTCGCCATTGTAATCGAAGACCGCGACCCCCAAG
>Ga0209415_10004337_pt1 | contig 26046 bp, 22 predicted proteins | sample PeaSoiSIISIP2007_FD_187696 | JGI IMG/M metagenome (GOLD analysis project Ga0209415, IMG submission 187696) | Peat soil microbial communities from Weissenstadt, Germany - SII-SIP-2007 (SPAdes) (version 2) | ecosystem: Environmental > Terrestrial > Soil > Wetlands > Peat | place: Germany... | reverse complement strand
AGTCAGCTCGCCATCGAGGCGCTCGGCGTGGCTCGATGTCGCAACCGCGGCCGCCTGGCTCATGACCTTTGTCCCTCCTGTGATCGGCGCAAGCCCCTCGTCAACGGAGCCGTTTGTTCCATAATTATATCATAAGCGGGCGCAAGCGGCCGCCCTTGTTGGCAAAGCTGAATGGGCGCAATATGCCGCCCCGGAACGAGACAACTGCATTCGGCAGTGCGGCCAGCAGGTTTGGAGACACGATGAGCAGATTACCTCTGAGCTTTATCTCCGGCATGAACGAAAGAGTCGAACCGCTCTTTGACGGGAGCGTCACCGTGGAAGGCGCGGAGCTGATCGCCACCCGGTCCGATCCTTCGGAAACCTTCTGGCGCCAACTCAGTTTCCAGGAATTCGAAGTGGCGGAGATGTCGCTCTCGTCATATCTCATTGCCCGGTCGCGCGGGATGGACATGATCGCCATACCGGTCTTTCCGTCGCGGCGCTTCATGCACACCGAACTGTTCTACCATGTCGATTCAGGGATCAAGCAACCGTGCGACCTGATCGGAAAGAGAGTCGGCGTCGGCGAATATCAGCAGACGGCCTCGCTCTGGCTGCGCGGCGTGCTCGAGCACGATTTCGGCGTGTCGCAATACAAGCTTCACTGGTACATGGAACGGAGCGAGGCATTCAGCCATGGAGGCGCGACCGGCTTCATGCCGCCCGAGGGTATCTCGTTCCACAGAATTCCCGTGGACAAGAGTCTCGCGTCGATGCTCGTCGCCCATGAACTGGACGCGGCGCCGGTGCAACGCGCATTCTCGCGGGAAAAGAACATCGTCGACCGCTCGACGCAAATCCGCGCGCGCGACGGCGATTGGTCCAAGGTCAAACGCCTCTTCCCCGACCTCATGGAGGAGGGGACGCGATTCTTCAAGAAATACGGCTATATTCCGGCCAATCACGCCTATGTCATCAGGGGCGACATTTACCGCAAGCACCCGTGGCTCGCCTTCAATCTTTACAAGGCGTTCATCGCCGCCAAGGAACTGGCGCAGGACAAGCTGCCCGGCCGGATACCGTCGGGGCTGATCTTCGGCGCGGAATATCTGCGCATGACGAAAGCGATATTCGGCGAAGATGCATACCCCTATGGTGTGCGGGCCAATCGCGACATGCTGCAGACCACCATCGATTTCTCCTTCGAACAGGGCCTCACTAAGGAAAAGCAGAAACTCGAGGACCTGTTCGCCCCCAGCACGCTCGAGCTTTAGGCTGAAAGGACTGGGCATGCTCACGCCGGAACAAAATGAAATGTTGACCCGCGTCGGCCCGGGCACGCCGATGGGCGAATTGATGCGACGCTATTGGCACCCGATTGCCACCTGCCAGGAACTCAAGGAAAAGCCGGTCAAGGCGGTGTGCATCCTGGGCGAGCAGCTCACTCTCTATCGCGACCGGCGCGGGCGGCTCGGACTGATCGGCCAACGCTGCGCCCATCGCCGCGTCGATCTGAAGTTCGGCATCCCCGAGGACGAGGGATTGCGCTGTCCTTATCACGGATGGATGTATGACGCTGGCGGGCGCTGCATCGAGCAGCCGGCCGAAGTCGCGGGAAGCGACTTCCAGAAGGGCATCAAGCTGCCTTCCTATCCGGTCGACGAGTTGGGCGGGCTGATCTGGACCTATCTCGGACCGCCGCCGGCGCCGCTCCTGCCGCGGTGGGATTTGTTCGTGGTCGACAACGCCTTCCGCCAGATCGGCACCACAATCGTCCCGTGCAATTGGCTGCAATGTCAGGAGAACGCGGTCGATACCGTGCACACGGAATGGGCCCATGGCCGGCTCGGCCGCTATGCCGTGGAACGCAAAGGCATCACCGACCCCCAAATCATTCGCCGGTTCGACCGCATTAGCCGGCACCACACCAAGATCGATTTTACCAATGTCGAGGTCGGCATCCAGAAACACCGGCTTGTCGAAGGGGAGACGGAAGACGCGGAGGCATGGCGTGTCGGGCATCCGATGGTCTTCCCGAATTACGTCCGCATCGGTCAGTTGGGCTATTCCGAGTTCCAGATCCGGGTGCCGATGGACGACACGCACACATGGCATCTGGCCTACCACGCTTATTTCCCGGGTCCGAGCGTCGACGTCCCGAAACAGGACCCCGTGCCGGCCTTCGAGGTGCCGATCTTGGAGCTGCCGGACTTCGTCCTCGGCCAGGACCTCCTCTGCTGGGTGGCGCAGGGCGAAATCCACGACCGCACGCAGGAGCAGCTCGGGACGTCGGACCGCGGCCTCGTCATGTTCCGTCGCCTGCTGACGGAGCAGATCGAGGTCGTGCGCAATGGCGGCGATCCCATCAACACGTTCCGCGATCCCGAGCGCAATCGCTGCATCGATCTGTCGCTGGAGCACCGCGGCGATATCGCGAACTACAAGAAGGGCGATGTCCGCTACATGAATCTGGGTAGCTGCAGCCCGGTTCTGGACGAGCTCGACGAATTGATGACGAGGGCCGCCGAGGCGGCAAAGAATTGAGCGAGGAGAGAAGACTTGACGACGGCGGATGGTTCGAACGATCCCGCACGCGGCCAGGTCGGATACAAGGACCTGCGCGAATATCTCGAGATTCTCGAATCCGGCAAGCTTCTGCATAGGATCAAGGCCGAAGTCGATCTCCAGGACGAGGTCGGCGCCATTGCCGCCCGCTCGCTCGAAAGAAAGGGGCCGGCCCTGTTGTTCGAGAACATCAAGGGCTATCCCGGCATGTCGCTCGTCGCCAACATTATTTCAACGACGCAACAGATGGCCGTCGCCTTCAAGACCGAGGTGGACGAAGAACTGATCCACCTGCGGGTCGTCCACGGCATGGATCAACGCATCCTGTCGGTCACGCTGCCGAGGGGTCCCTGCAAGGAGGTCATCATTGGGGGCCAGGACATCGACATGAACATCGTCCCGACGCCCCGCTGGCATGAACATGACGGCGGCCGCTATCTCGGGACGACTGCCGGCTTCGTCACCCGCGATCCGCTGACCGGCCAGCTCAACATGGGCTCCTACCGCGTCATGATCAAAGACCGCACGACCGTGTCGATGGCGGGTGGGCTGCGCGGCCGGAAATCCTCGACCGGCGCGGGCGGCGGCGACCACATTCTCGACAACGAGAAAGCAGGCAAGCCGACGCCGGTGGCGATCGTCCTTGGAATGGAACCGTTGCTCACGCTTGCTTCAGGCAGCCCGGTTGCCCCCGGTGGCGATGGCTCGATGGAATATGAAGCAGCGGGCGGATGGCGGGGCGCCGCGACAGAACTCGTTCGCTGTGAAACCAGCGACCTGCTGGTGCCGGCGCATGCCGAGATGATCGTCGAGGGCGAGACCGTCGTGGGCGAACGCACGGAAGAGGGACCCCACGGCGAATCGACCGGCTTCTACGGCGAGAACAAGGAAGCGTTCGTCATCCGCATCACCCGCATCACCCATCGGAAGCATCCGATCTCATACGGGCTCATCTGCCAGCGCGTCGAAGACTATCCGCGCCAGCTTCTTCGCTCCGGCTCGCTGCAATCGCGCGTCGTCCAGAAGACCGGCCTCACCAACATCAAGGAGGTCTATTTCCCGGAAGTCGGCCGCATGGGCATGCTGATCGTTTCGGCCAAGATTCGCGACCGGAACGATCCGAAGCGGATCATGGATGCCATTTGGAACGACACCGGCGAGGCTTGGCGCTGGATCATCGTCGTCGACGAAGACTGCAACGTCCGGGACTGGGACGAGGTCATGTGGCGGGTCGTCTCCACCGCAGATCCGGAAAAGCATGTCGTCCTGGGGAAACGGCACAACCTGCCCAAGCGAAAGACCAACGAAGTGGATTTCGATCCTCCGGGGTGCGGCATGGGCATCGATGCGACGCTCGGCTTCAAGGACGCTCAGTTTCCTCCGGTCAACAAGGTGAGCGCGGCCCTCATGGAGAAAGTCGCCGCGCGTTGGAAGGAATACGGCCTGTCCTAGGTGCGCTCGGAGAAGCGGGCCCGTACGTCAAAGGAGGCGAAGATGATCCGCTCGTGGCGGTCATATGCCGGTCTATGGCCGGCCGTCGCGCTGGTTCTTCTGACGGTGAGCGCCGTCGCCGAGGAACCATGGCAGGCAGAATGGAACAGGGTCCTGGGCGCGGCGCAAAAGGAGGGTACGGTGGTGGTGTCGGGCCCTCCGGGCGAGATCCAGCGGCAGGCGATCGTTTCCGCCTGGGCGAAGGCCTATCCGGGCATCGCGTTGCAATATACGGCGGCCCGCGGGTCCCAGGTTCTCTCGAAAGTGGTTCGCGAGCGGGGCTCCGGGCTTTTCAATTGGGACGTGGTCCTGGCGTCGACCGACCCGACGGTATTCACGCTCATCCCGATCAGCGCCCTCGCGCCGTTGCGCGATGCCCTGATCGATCCCGGCCTTGCAAACGACGAGACATGGATCGGGGGCTTCCAAGCGGGCTTCGTCGATGACGCGGGGAAATTCTTTTACAGCCCGACGGGGAAAGGCGGGCTGAGTTTGGGCTTCGTAAACCGCGACTGCCTCTCCAAGGAGACGATCAGCAAAGCGGACGACCTGAAAAAGCCTGAACTCTTCGGCAAAATAGCATGGTACGACCCGATGCAGCCTGGAACCGGCAGCCGAAGCACATGGCTCTTGACCACGGGACTGGGAGAAGACTGGCTGAAGGACCTCTTCAAAGGTCACGGCATCACTTTCGCCCACGACTACCGCCAGATGACGGAATGGCTCGTCAACTGCACCAAGCCCGTGGCGATCGGCGTTCCCAACGACGTGCTGACGCAAATGCAAAGGCAGGGGATAGGCACCCATGTAGAAGAACTGACCGGGCGGGCCTATTTCGGCGACCCTGCACCGGGCTGGGGAGGAGCCAACGAGGATATCGGCTGGTACAACAACGCACCGCACCCCAACGCCGCCAAAATCTTCGTCAACTGGTACCTTTCCAAGGACTTCCAACAGCAATATGCCGATGCCTATGAGACCAACAGCCGCCGCGCCGACACGAAGCCGGGCGATCCCGACCCCAATCACGCGTTGCGAGGGGGCGTGACTTACGAGTGCAGGAGCAATGAGGCGGCGATACGCAAACTCCAGGCGTTGCAGGAGCGGATCAAGAGCTGGGGCGTCCTCGGGTGAGGGGCGACACTGAAAGGATGTGGTTGAGATGACTGAAAGAGGAGGACCGCTCCGCCTGGGCATCGTCCTCGGGGCCCTCGTGCTTCTAGCGGCGGGCGCCGCCGTCGCCCAGGAGCCATGGCGGCAGGAGTGGACGAAAACGCTGGACGCGGCCCGCAAGGAAGGAGTGGTGGCGGTGTCGGGGCCGCCCGGCCCCTCGGAGAGAGAGGCCGTCGTCACCGGATGGCAAAAGGCCTTTCCGGACATCAGGATCGAATATACCGGCGCGCGCGGCACGCAAATCCTGTCGAAAGTGGTTCGCGAGCGCGAGTCCGGCCTTTACAACTGGGACATCGTGATCGCCTCGACCGACCCCACCGTGTTCATGCTGCCGCCCATCAATGCGTTGGCACCATTGCGCGATGCACTCATCGATCCCGCCGTATCGGACGACAAGGAATGGGTCGGCGGCTTCGACCAAGGGTTCGTCGATGCCGCGCGGAAATTCTTCTACAGCGCGACGGGCAGCGCGGGCATGAGTCTCGGCTACGTCAATCGCGACTGCGTCTCGCGCGAAGCCTTCTCCAAGTCGGACGATTTGTTGAAGCCCGAATTCAAGGGCAAGATCGCATCGCACGATCCGCTTCTGCCCGGCAGCGGCAGCCGCAGCACGTGGCGGCTGACCGTGGACAAGGGTGATGCCTGGCTCAAGGATCTCTACACCGGTCAGGACGTGACGTTCTCGCGCGATTACCGGCAGCTCACGGAATGGCTCGTAGGCTGCGGCAAGCCCATCGTCATCGGCCTTCCGAGCGACGCTTTTTTGCAAATGCAGAAGGCGGGCCTCGGCAAGAATGTCGAGGCACTCACGGGACCCGCCTATTTCGGCGATCATGGGCTCGGTTGGGCCGGGGCCAACGATGATATCGGCTGGTATAACAATGCGCCGCACCAGAACGCCGCCAAGCTGTTCATCAACCTCTATTTGTCGCGCGATTTCCAGCAGCTTTGGGCGAGCTCGAACCACACCGACAGCCGCCGCATCGGGACCAAGCCGGGCGATCCCGATCCGAACACCGGGCTCAACCCCAAGCTAATCTATGCGGCCTGGGGCGACGAGGCATCGATCCGGCAAGTGAAGGCGCTCCAGGAAAAGATCATGGGTTGGGGGGTCGTGCAATAGCGCCGGCAACCGATCGTCCGTCGCTCGCGCGGCACATGCCGTCCCTGCGGGTCGCCCGCGCCCACCGCGAGAATCATCTGCTTTACACCGCCGTCTTCGTCGTCGTCGCGACTGTGGTGGTGGCGCCGCTCCTGTTCCTCATCGTCGATAGTTTTCAGATCGCAGCGCCGGGCGCATATCCCTTCTGGGGCTTCGGCGCGTGGCGGGCCGCACTCGGCAATTCCGACATCTGGCTCGCGATGTGGAATTCCGTCCGGCTTTACCTCGCCACCAGCGTCATCGCTTGGCCCGTCGCGATCGTGCTGGCGTGGGTGGTCGCGCGGACCGACATCCCCGGACAGAACTGGATCGAGTTTCTGTTGTGGCTCTCCTTCTTTCTTCCGAGCCTTACCGTCGTCATGGGATGGGTCACGCTCATCGATCCGTCGACGGGTCTTTTCAATCAAGCGATAAGGCGGTTGCCGTTCATTAATCTCGCCAGCGGCCCTTTCGATATCTACAGCTTCTGGGGACTCGTGTGGGTCCATCTCGGCCAGAATGCAATCTCGATCAAGACCATCCTTCTCATTCCCGCGTTCCGCAACCTTGACGTCTATATGGAGGAGGCAGCGCAGGTTTCCGGCGCTGGCCTCGTCACGACGCTTCGCCGCGTCGTGATCCCCTTGATGATGCCGGCCATCATCGTCACCGCGCTTTTGAGCTTCGTCCGGCTCTGGCAATCCTTCGAGATCGAGTTGGTGCTTGGCATTCCCCAGGGTTTCTACGTTTACGGGACGAAGATTTACGACCTTCTCAATGTGCAGGTCCCGGAATACGGACAGGCGACGGTCCTTGCGGTTCTCGTCATCTTCGTCACCTTCCCATTCATGGTCTTTCAGCAGCGCTTTTCCGTCGGTCGGCGCTATGAAACGATCACCGGACGCGCCCGCCGCCGGCCGACCAGCCTCGCGCGCGCCAAATGGCCCGTGTTCGCCGCGGTGATGGGCATCGCGCTTATCGTGTCGATCCTGCCGATGGTCGCGGTGCTCGTGGCGACATTTATGAAGGTCTTCGGCCATTTCGAGTTGAGCGAGCCCTGGACGCTCAATCATTGGACGCAGGTTCTGCGCGACCCGATCCTGCTGCAGGCGGTGCGAAACACGATCGTGATCGCCGGCAGCGCCGCCTTGCTCAGCGTCGCTGTCAGCGTTGTCGTAGCCTATATCCTGGCGCGGACCCGGTACCGTCTCCGCGGCGTGCTTGACGTGATGACCTGGCTCCCCCAGGCGTTGCCTGGGATGCTGATGGGCTTGGGCGTGCTCTGGATCGTTCTGACCTTATTCAAGCCGCTCTATGGGACCCTGTCTTTGCTCGTCATCGTCACCGTCGTTGCCGGAATGACCGTTGGGATACAGATCGTCAAGAGCAACATGGTTCAGCTCGGAACGGAGCTCGAGGAGGCCGCACGCATCGCAGGCGCATCCTGGTTCGCGACCCTGCTCAAGGTGGTGTTGCCGCCGCTTGTTCCGGTCCTGGTTCTGGTCGCGACATTCAGTTTCGTTGCCGCTTCGCGCGACGTGAGCAATATCATCCTGCTCGCGTCTGGCCAAAGCATGACGCTAGCACTGCTTCAGCTCGATTACATGGTTGCGCCGCTGTGGGAGAGCGCCACTGTCGTGGCGCTGATTATGACGCTCATCACTACCGGCGTTGCCTTGGTGGCGCGAGCCTGTAATCTACGTCTTGGCGTGAGATGAGATCGAGGAGGAGATCGGTCATGGAGCGCAACGAATCATCCGACATCAAGGGCCGTGTCGTGGTCATCACCGGCGGCGCGCGCGGCATGGGCCGCGCCTATACGCACGCTTTCCTGGCCGCAGGCGCTCAGGTCGTGACGACGGACAGATCCTGGGCCAGCGCCGACGCGCTGCCGGCGGAACTCACGGGCGACGGCAAGAACGTCCTCATCGCGGACATGGACGTGACCGACGAGGCACAGATCGACAGGGCTTATCAGGCCGCCATCGACCGCTTCGGAACCGTCGACGTTCTGATCAACAACGCTGCCATGCGGCAGCGCGATCTCTTTCCCCCGACCGGCCGCGTGACGACGCTCGAAACGAAGGATAGCGATTGGGAGAAATCCTTCGCGGTCAACGTGTTCGGTTCCCTCAAGGTGACTCGGCGCTTCATCAAGCCGATGCTCGAGAAGCGTCGCGGCAGCATCGTCAATACGGCGAGCAGCGGCATCCTTCATCACTCGCACGGCGGTGGCTATGCCGCGCTGCGGCCGAACAGCCGGGAGATGCCCTATCAGTCCTCAAAGGCCGCGCTCGCGACCATGAGCTTCTATCTGGCCGACGAGGTGCGGGACCGCAACGTCGCCGTCAACATCGTCATTCCCGGGCACACGCGGACGACCGGCTTCGACGACCAGAACCGCGCGCGCTTGGCGCAGGGCGCGCGGCCGGGCCCCATACCGGTCGTGCCCGAGCACATGGTGCCCCTCGTCCTCCACCTTGCCGCGCAAGACGCAAGCGGCGTGACCGGCAGGATGTTCGACGTTATGGTGTGGAATGTGGAGCACGGCCTCGGCGGCCACGAGCGCTGGGCCGACCGCTCGTTCTCTTACGAGTCGCTGATGGCGCGTTAGCGTCAGGCGGAAACCGCTTGGCTCAACGCTGGGATTTCACGCGCGGCGAGCGCCCGCTCTTCTTCGCTCAGGCCGAGCGATTCCCAATTCGTGCCCTTGGGATGAAGTCCTTCGTACGAGCGCACTTTGGCGAGCGGCACTTGCGGTCCGTGCTGACCGAGCGCGCGCGCAGTGTCGCGGAAGTCAGTTACCGCATCGACCATGAGGCGGCGGAACTGCACGACGGCGATATCGGTGGCGCCAAGATGCTCGAGCGAGCGATCGATGATGGGCCGCCGGCCCATCGATTCCCACATCGCGATGTACTGATTGCCGATTCCGTGGATGCCGCTGAAATTGCCGCGCGCCATGGCATTACGGTCCCGGAGGAAATTGTTGTCGCGATTGCGGATCTTAATGCCGTTCGCGTCGAGATCGATCCCTGGCCGCATGCCGAGAGTGGTTTGGATCATGTCGACATCGAGATCGACGACCTCCCTGAAATGGACGAAGTAGAGCGTCGTGCTGTCGTCGTCCCGGGGCACCGCGATGTTGCAGAGATAATTGCGGCTGTTGGGCGGGATCAGCGCGAAGCACGGCGCGATGAAACGGTGACCCGCATGTAGTCCTGGGTGTCGGCATTCACCACCGGCGACGGATTGCGACATAGCGCATGCCGTACGTCACGCGCTTCACGTGCAGCCTCGGCGCCGCATCGCCGCTGGGACGGACATGGGCTCCCGTGCTGTCGATCACCTTCCGTTCGCGGCGCCCGAGCCGCGCCCGCTCGTTGCCATCGAGCGTGAATCGGGATCGGTGAGCGAGATCTGCTGATCAGGCACGGCCAGCATCCGCGCCTCAAGCCCCTTGAGGCGCCGCATCTCCTCCCCCAGCTTGGCGAGCTTCTCCTCGAGGCGTGTCGTCTTTGCGACGATGGATTCTGATGGAAGCCGCCGGTCGGCGGTGTCGAGTTGGCTCAGATAGCGCGCGACGCTCTCCTCGAGCTGCGCCCGGCGGCGCTCCACCTTCGCCCGCGTGAAGTTTCGGTCGCGGTTGTTCACCGCCTTGAACTTGCTGCCATCGATGGCAACGCTCGGCTTCGCGAGCAGACCCTTCTCGCGGCAGAGCTCGACGAAGCGCGCACACCTTGCGGATGGCACGGCCGTTGTGCTTCCGGAAATTGGCGACCGTCTTGTGGTCCGGGACGAGGCGGCCGAGAAGCTACAGAACCTCGACGTTTCGGCCGGCCTCGTGTTCGAGCCGACGGCTCGACTGCACCCGGTTGAGGTAGCCATAGATGTAGAGCTTCAAGACAGCCGCGCGATGATAGGAAGGCCGCCCGGTCGCCGCCGGCTCGGCCCCTTCGAACCCCGGCTCGACAAGGTCGAGCACATCGGCGAACGCGTCGATCACCCGAACCGGATTATTCTCGTCGATCCAGTGATCGAGACATTCGGGCAACAGGGTCGACTGCCCGCGATCCACCCCCTCCACAAAGCGCTTCATCCGATCCCCCCGCAAATCGTGCGGAAATCTTGAATGATATCGCCACAACCACATCAAGGCGGCGTTTTCAAACAACCAGGGTCATTACACGAAGAATGGCGCGTTGCGCACCAGGTCGGCTGTGCCTCCAGCATAGGAAATCCGCACCGCTCGCCGTCGGCGTTTTCGAGCAATTTCTACCTCAGCCAAACGAAGCGAGTCGCATCCGCATTGGCTGCCTGCGGATCTTGGCCGGGCTTCATCTTCAATACGGCCGGATTTGAATTGTGACATTAACAGCATAAACCTCGACTGTGCGTTTCTTCCTCTACTGGTTGGGGAACACGAGCACGTCGGCAGCGGCGCAGCGGAAATAGACGTTCTCGCCGGTGAGGCGATCCCTGAACCGGTTCGACAGCCTCACGTCGATGGATCGCCCTTGCTGCAACAGGAGGCGGACATGCACTTGCTCGCCGAGAAACACCTCCTCACTCACGCGTCCTTCGAATTCGTTCGCGTCGCCCGACGCCGTGCGCGATATCGTGATGTCCGCGGGCCTAAGCGCAACGCGGACCGGGCCGCTGAGGCCGCCGGTCTTGGCCTCAAGCAGGCCGATCTCGGTCTCGACCCGGTCGCGGTCGCGGATCGTGCCTGTGAGCCAGTTCAACCGGCCGAGGAAGTCGGCGACAGCCGGCGCCGCCGGCCTGCGGTAGAGCTCGTCGGGGCTCGCGATCTGGAGGATGCGCCCCCCGCTCATCACGGCGACCTGGTCGGCGAGCGCCGCCGCCTCGCTCTGGTCGTGGGTCACGTAGACGACGGTCACGCCGACCGAGTTCGTGACTTCCTTGATCTGGGAGCGGACCTCCTCGCGCAAGCGCGCGTCGAGGTTGCTGAGCGGCTCGTCCATAAGGAGTACCACTGGCTGTACGGCGAGCGCCCGCGCGAGCGCCACGCGCTGCTGCTGGCCGCCGCTCAGGAGCGGGACCGGGCGATGCGCGAAATCCTCCATCTGCACGAGCGCGAGCGTCTGCATCACCCGGTCGCGCACCCGCTCCCTGGCGATGCGGCGGGCGCCGTGAATGAGCGGCAGCGCCACATTCTGATAGACCGTCATGTGTGGCCAGACCGCGTAGGACTGGAACACCATGCCGAGCCCGCGCTCCTCGGGCCGCACGTTGACCCGGCGCGCGGCGGAGAAGATGAGGCGATCGCCGAGATAGATTTCGCCCTCGTCCGGCGATTCGATCCCGGCGATGCAGCGCAGCAGCGTCGTCTTCCCCGAGCCGCTCGGCCCCAGGAGCACGAAGAATTCCTTCGCCGCCACCTCGAGGTCGAGAGCGTCGATCGCGCGAAAGGCGCCGCGCTTGCCGCGAAACTCCTTGCTGACGCCGACTATGCGAATCATACCATCGCCTCTTGCTCTAGCGCAGCGGGAGCTCGGCGATCCCGAGCGGTCTCTGGCCGAGCCGGCGGCACCCGTCCGCGGTCACGAGCACGGTATCGCCGGCGCGCTCGCCCGCATCCTCCGCGCCGTTGCGCGGCACCACGCCCGGCTTCAGGATCATCACGTGTCCTTCCGCGAAGACGGCGTCCGATGCGAGGCTCGCATTGGCCATCACCGGCACATCGTCGCCGAGGCCGCGCCCATGGAACGGCCATGACATGGGCTTGAAACCTGCTTCCTCCACCATCCCCTGATAGGCGCGGCCGATATCGGCGAGCTGGACGCCGGGCCGGATCAAGCTGCAAAGCCGGTCAAAAATGCGGCGTGCCGCCTCGAACGACGCATGATGATCGGGCGGGATCGGGCCGACGACCGCCGGCGCCGCGACCTGCGCGATATAGCCGCCATATTTCGCTTCGATCTCGTTCGAGAGCACGTCGCCCCGCGCGAGCTTGCGCCGGCTCGGCACGAGATGCTCCGAGGTGGGCCTTGGTCCGGCGCCCCAATAGATCATGGTCGGCAGCTCGCCACCGTTGGCGATCATCGTCTTCACTAGCTCGGCGTAGAGCACATTCTCCGCGACGCCTTCGCGCGCGATCGCCAGCATGCTCTCGACCGCGAGCTCGGCCAGGCGCTCGGCCTCGCGGATGAAGCCGATCTCCTCGGCCGATTTGACCGCCCGGGTCTCGAGCACGATCTCGGTCGCGCTGACAAATTCGGCGTTCGGGAACGCCTCCCTGAGGCGCTCGAACATGAGCCATGGCACCACGCCCTCGGGCGCGCGGATCAAGCCCTTCAATCCGATGACGCCGATGCGCCCGCGCTCGAGCTTCAGCTCCTTCAAGCGCGCGATCATTCCGTCCGACCAGAGGCGGCGGCAATTGCGGAGATCGCCGATCCAGTCCTGGGCTCGGCTCCACCACGCGATGTCGCGCGGCGACTGGACGAAGGCGGTGACGTCGCCGTCCGCCGGAAAGGCGACGCCGATCTCGCAGGCAAAACCGCCCATCTGCGTCAGGTACCGCGTATTCGCCTGAAGCTGCTCGAAGCGGCCGCCGTTGGGGAAGCCGACGAGGCAGTCGAGCCGCTCGTCCATCATCCGCCGGCGGACGAGGCCCCAGCGCCGGTCCCGTTCCGCCCGGCTGAAGGTCGGCACCAGCGCGTCGTCCATCATGGCAGCCATCCTTTTCCCGTTCTTATGCGCCCGGACCGGCGAAATCGGACCGTGCGCGAATACCCCAATAGACCGCGATGAGCGGCAGGAACAAGACGATGTACAGAAGCGAGATCGCGGCCGCGGCGGCGCCATTGCCGCCGTTCCAATCATTCCACACCAGTACCGGCAGCGTGATGTTGTTGTGCGTCGCCAGGAACGCCGCCATGGTCAGCTCGCGATAGGTCAAGAGCGCAGTCCAGATCCAGAGATTGGCGAAAGCCGGCAGCAGCAGGGGCGCCGATATCTTCCAGATGGTGGTCAGCGTCGAAAGGCCGCTCACATGCGCCGCCTCCTCGAGCTCACGATGGATTTGCACAAGCGCGGCGTTCAGGACGCGCGTCACGAGACTGATGCGCACCAGCACATAAACCGCCATGAGAATGAAAATCGTGCCGTAGAAGGATACGCCTTTCGGCACGACGTCGAGCGCCACGATCACCATGGCGATCGCGAAAATGAGATTGGGGATCGCGTGCGGCAGAAAGGCGATCCAGTCCCAGAGAAAACGGCCGCGAAGCCCCGACCGCACGACCACCCATGAGATCGCCATGCCGAAAATCAGGGACAGCGTCGGCACCGTCGCCATGAGGACCAGCGTGTGCCCGGTGCTGCGCCACAGGAGGTCCCATTCGATGTCGTTGAAATGACGCAAGGTCAGGCTGCGGAACGCCGCGACCGAGAACGTCTGGACATAGGGCAACAGCGCGACCCAGACCATGATCACGAGCGGCAATAGGCAGGCGAGCGTGAAATAGCCCCAGATCAGCGCATAGCCGAGCCAGCGCATCCGGCCCAGGGGAATGCGCTTGATCTCGTAGTTGCGGCCGTGCACGACTTCGTAGCGGTGGGCGAGGCGCAGGACGCGAAAATACCACCAGCTCAAGAGCAGCGAGAATAGGATGAGGACGACGCTCACCGCGCCCACGGTGCCGTAATCCGGCGCTCCCATCTCGGGGACGACCTTGATATAGACGAGCGTGCTGAAGGTGTAGATCTTGCTGCCAAGGCCGATCACCGCCGGAACCTCGAAGGTGGCGATGGCGACGACGGCAATGTAGATCGCGGCGGCGATGAGCGCCGGCGCCATGAGCGGCAGCGTGATGGAGACGAAGCTGCGCCCGCGGCCGATGCCGTGCACGGTCGCCGCCTCGTCCAGGACGCTATTGAGCGCGCGCAGGATGGGACTCATCACCACGAAGGCGAGCGACGCGAGTCCCAGCCCCTCGACCCAGCCCATGCCGACGACGTTGGCGATGCTGATGGGTGCGGCGCGAAGACCGAATGTGCTCATGAACCAGGTATTGAATATGCCGACTCGCGGGTGCAGCATGAACATCCAGCCCATTGCCTGGAAGATCGACGGCAGAAGCAACACTGCCGTCATGAGTGAATAAACCATCTTCTTCCCCGGAAGGTCGGTGCGCTCCACGAGCCACGCCACGGCAATGCCGAAGCCCATCGCCACCACGACGGTGACGATGACGAACCCCAGGGTGTTTTCGAGCGCGGCGTAGACAAGCGGATCGTCGGCCAGCGCCGTGTAGTGGCGCCAGGTGAAGGATGCGCCGAAGCCCGCGCTCAAATCGTCGACCGTGCTGCTCCAGACGATGACGAGAATGAGGCCCAGCACGACCGCCAGCGGCAGCGCCGCCAATCCGATGACGAGCGGACGGCCCGACAGCCAGCCGAAGACCGCGCGCTCGTCGGCGCGGCCCAGCCTTGACGAGGCCGGCGTCCGCTCCAGCGCGGCCGCGGTGTCGTTGCCGTTCGTCATGGTTGCGCAGCCGCCATTGGCTATTTTCCTACGAGAATGCGCTCATATTCGACCTTCATCTTCTCCGCCTCTTCGAGCCGCGGCGTGATCGTATCGGGGGTGTAGACCACGAGCTTGAGGCCGCGCGCGGCGATCGACTGCGCCCGTTGATAGCCCGGCGTTCCCGGCACCATGTGCGAGGTCGCGCCGTATTTCGCGATGATCGCCTGGCCATCGGGGGTCGCCACATAGGCCGCGAACAGCTTCGCCAGGTTGGGATGGGCGCTCGTCTTCGGAACCGCGAGATAGGTGAGTTCCGTCCCGAGCGCGTCGTCCAGGAGGCCGAGCTTGACGGGACCGCCATTCTCGACCATGTAATTGCTCGAGATCTGGCCGCAGTCGAGCACGAGCCCCAAGAATTCACCCGATGCGATGCGGCCGTAATCGCCGCACCGGATGAGGCCCCCGGCCCATTGCGCGATCTTCTCGACGATCGGCCGGATTTTCGCGTCACCATATTCGAGCGCCAGCTCGTCGAATCCGGCGGCGTAAGGTGTCGAGGCGAGCTTGCCTTTCCATTCCGGCCGGAACAAGCCTGCGACGTCGTGCGGAGCCTCGTCGTCAGAGATGAGCTGCGTGTTGCGGCTGAAGCCCTCGAATAAGGTGAAGGCGAGCACGGCCTCGTGGTTCTTCGTCTGCATCTCCTGTGTGATGCTGGGGACGTAAGACGACCACGGCACCTCGTCAAGAACGTGCGCCACGATCATCGCCGGAAGATTGACGGAGACGCCGAGATAAGCGTCGGAGGATGCCGGCTGCCCGGCCTTCACCTCCTGGATGATTCGCGTCGACATCTGCGGCATCGACGGGCCGGGCGTATAGAGGATCTTCACATGGGTGTGAAACTCGCGGTTGATCGCCTCCTGAAGCGCCGCGGCGCCCTTGCCCCCACCCAGAGAATCGCTGCCCCAGACGATGTTGAGCTGACCTTCCGTGTCCGCCGCCTTGGCCAGCTCGTCGATCGCCTGGGTGTGCGTGATTTCGGCGCCGGCCGGCGTGCTCGATCCGGCCAGCATCGGCAATGCCGCCGCCAGCACGAGAGCAATGCCGGATCTATGTGTCCCGCTCATGGTCTTCTCCACGCGCTGTCTTGTTGTCCCTCGAGGAAGCGTGCTCCCGCCACCGCCGTGTTCAGGCGAGACCGCGCTCGTCCGCCCATTTCGCGATCGCGTCCGCGACCTCGGCCTGCTTGTCCTCCTGGCCGTGCATGAAATGCGTTCCGTCCTTGATCCAGACCATTTTCTTGCCGGGATCGGGCGAGCCCTCGAAACTGTGCCGGGAATGATCCGGCCCGATCGCGTCGGCCGTGCCGCAGATGACGATGGTCGGAACCTTGCAATCGGGGAGAAACCGCGCGACGTCGAACTGCGAGGCCGCGAGCGAGCGCTGGCTGAGCCATGATTTCGCGGTCATGATGCGGAGCCGCGTCCGTGGCCCGCGCAGCGGACCCGGCGTGTAATTGGCGACCCGCGGATCCTCGTCCCAGATCGTGAGGCCGGTGCGGTCGGACGGATCGAGCGACTTGTCAAGGAAGAGAAGGCTCGCGTCGGTGCGATGAACGATGAAGGTCAGGTCCTTCATCAGCGGATTGCCGGCGGCCTTGATCTGCTCGATCACCTCGCGGCACCAGCGCGTGATCTTGTGATTGCGCTCGACCTGCGCCGCGCGATAGCGCTTGACGAATTCCGGCGCGTAGGGCGGCCCATTCTTCGGGTTGTACATGTCGAGCGAACCGTCGTATTGCAGCGGATCGTTGCCGTTCGCGCCGCCGACCGAGGGGTCGAGCGACTGGGTGAGGCTGAGCGGCCGGCCGGAATGCGCGTTGAGCATGACGATACCGTCCATCGGCGCGAGCTTGAGCTTGGTGAAGTCGGGCGGATCGCCGGTCGCTGTGCCGGTGAGCGTCGGCCGGACCGCCTGGCTCTGATAGCAAGTGACGATCTCGCCGCCGCCGCTGTTGCCGATGCCGATCACGGTGCGATAGCCCTTGGCGCGCAGATGATCGACGCAGGCCCCCCAGTCGAGGATCGTCTCCTCGAGAATGAGCTCGGCCTCTTTTCGGCTATAGCGGTTGGCGCAGCCGAGCGCCCCGAACCCGCGCGCCACCAGCAAGGGCAGCATGAAATGGTTCTGCCAGTCGCTCGTCGGATGCATGATGAGGAGCGCGGTCTTCCTGGGCGCGGCATCGTCGTAATGAAGCGTGACCGGGAACTTGGCGCCGTCCACGGCGGTGAGCGTCGCCTGCTCTTGCTTGATCATGGGTTCATCTCCTCGGATTCCAGTCGGGTTGAGCTGTTCACGCGTCGAGGCTTTCGAGATTGGCGCGGGACCGGAGGCCCCAATAGAGCGCGATGAATGGCGCGAGCGCGGCCATGAAGATCAGCGAAGCCGCCGCCGCCTGCCCCGAGTGCCCCGTGTTCCAAAAGCCCCAGATGATCACCGGCACGGTCAGGTTATGCTGGCTCACCATGAAGGCCGCCATCGTGAGCTCGCGGTAGCTCAAGAGCGCGCACCAGACCCAGAGGTTCAGGATCGCGGGCACTAGGAGCGGCAGGATCACCTTCCACAGGGTCTGCAGCGTCCGCATGCCGCAGATATAGGCGACGTCCTCGAGCTCGCGATGGATCTGCAGGAGCGCGCCGTTGAAGACGCGCGTCGTCAGACTGATCCGGACGAGAACATAGGCGGCCGCGATGATGCCGACCGTGCCGTAGAACGGTACGCCCCGAGGCACGACGAAAAGCGCGAACACGACGAGGGCGAGCGCGAAGACAAGGTTCGGGATGGCGTGCGGCAAGAACGCGACGAGATCGAAAGCGAAGCGCACGCGCGCCCTCGACCGCACCACGACCCACGAGATGGCGAGGCCGAACAGGACCGCGAAGGTCGGCACCGTCACCATGAGCGTCAGCGTGTTGATCGCGCCGCGCAGCAGCAGGCTCCAGTCTACCGAGGCAAAATTCTTCAGCGTCACGTGCGAAAGGGCCGCAATCGACAAGGGCTGGAAATAGGGCAGCAGTGCGGCCCAGATCACCATCAGCAGCGGCATCCCCTGCGCCAGTATGAAATAACCGCCGAGCCCGACCCATGCGAGCCACCGCTTGCCGCCGAGGCTGGTGCGCATCGGCCGATAGTTCCGCCCCTCGACGACCTGGTAGCGGTGCGCGAGCCGGATCACGCGGAAGTACCAGCAGCTCAGGAACAGGGAGACGACGACGAGTGCGGCGCTCAGCGCGCCGACGACCCCGTAATCGGGTAGGCCCGTCTCAGGCGTGACCCTGACGTAGATGAGGGTCGAGAAGGTGAAGATCTTGTTCCCGAGCCCGATTACTGCCGGCACGTCGAACGTGGCGAGCGCGATCACGCCGATGTAGATCGCGGCGGCCAGCAGCGCCGGCTGGAGCAGCGGCGCGACGACGTGGCCCAGCGTCCACCAGCGGCCCAGCCCGTGCACGAGCGCCGCCTCCTCGAGCGCGGGATTGAGCATGCGCAGGATCGGACTCGTCATGATGAAGGCGAGCGAGGCGAGACCCAAACCCTCGACCCAGCCCATACCGACGACGTTGGCGATGTTGATGGGCGCGGAATCGAGGCCGAACAACGCCATGAGCCAGCGATTGAGCATGCCGATGCGCGGGTGCAGGAAGAACACCCAGCCCATCGCCTGGAAGAAGGTCGGCACCAGCAAACCGATTGTCATCAGGAGGTAAGCGAGGCGCTTCAGCGGAAGATCGGTACTCTCGACGAGCCAGGCCGCCGCAACGCCGAGGACCATGGCGACCGACACCGCCGTCGCGGCGAAGCCGAGCGTGTTGAGGAGGGCGGAAGCGACGAACGGGTCGCCGTAAAGCGCAACGAAGTGGCGGAGCGACAGTCCGCTCTTGAGCCCGGCGTTGGGATCGTCGAGCAGGCTCACCCAAAGGGTGACGGCAAGCAGGACGAGCACCGCCGCCAGCGGCACGGATGCCAGCACGAACAGGACCCGGCGGTTCCAGCCGTTTTTCACGGCGCCGAGACGGCCGGCGAGCCGAGACGGCCCCGAGACGGAAATGGCTTCGCCCCACCTCACCTCGGCTCGCTCCGCGCCCCCACTATTTCCTCACCAGGCGCTGGAACTCCTCGCGGATCGCTTGGAGCTCCTTTTGGTGCGGAACGAGATCGTCCGGCTTGGTGTCGTCGAGCTCGATCCCGCGCGCCTTCAAATCTGCGGCGTGCTTGTAGGACGATGTCCCTGCGACATATTGGGAGCCCGGCGTCCCGGTGCTCTCGATGAGCTTCTGGCCTTCCGCGCTTAAGATATAGCCCGCGACGAGGGTCGCAAGCGCAGGATGCTCGCTGTTTTTCGGGACCGCGAAGTACCAGAGCGTCGTCATCGCGGCATCATCGAGCGTCACCTGATCGAGCGGCCCGCCATGGATCGGCAGGAGATGGTCGTCGGTCCGCCCGCAGTCGAAGAACAGCAAGATGAACTCGCCGGTCGCAAGCCGGTCATAGTCGCCGCAGCGGAGCAAGCCGCCGGACCATTCGGCGGTCTTCTGCACGATCGGTCGGACGACGTCCATCCCCTTCCAAAGCGCGAGGCGATCGAACGCCACCGCATAGGGTGTGGTCGCGATCTTGCCCTTCCATTCCGGCCTGAAAATGTCGGCGATCTTCTTCGGCACCTCCGACGGCCTGACGATCTGGGCGTTGTAGTAGAGGCCGTTGTAAAGCGTGGTGACGAGGATGGCCGAGCCGTCCGCGGTCTCCATCTCGGCCGTGATGTAGGGGAAGTACTTCGACCACGAGATGGTCAGCACGGCGTGCGCCAGCATCAGCGGCGGCAGGTTGGTCTCGGCGCCGACATAGAGATCGGTGGAGGCCTTTCGCCCGGCCTGCTCCTCGAGGAGAATGCGGCTTCCAACCTGCGGCATCGACGCGCCGGGTGCGTAGTTGATCGTGATGTGGAGGCCGTAGCGCTTGTTGACCGCGTCCTGGATCGGGCGGGCGCCCTCGGAGGCGCCGAACTCCTCGCCCCAAAGGACGTTGAGCGTGCCCTCGGCGCCGGCCTTCTGGACCAGCCGATCAAGATCGGCGTTGGCGGCGTCCGCCGCCGGGGCGGCGGCGAGGAACGCGGGCCCGGCCAGCGCCAGCGCGCGAAGCGAAGCTTTGAAGCGCGCCATGATCGTCTCCCCTCGGCATTTTTTCTCGCGGCGTCGCGCACCGGTCTTCTCGCGCGAGCCGCGCCCGGCGACCGTCAGAACGAAACCTCCTGGCCGAGACCTCGCCGCCGGGCTTCGCTGTAGACATATGCCGCGAACGCGACATCGCCGAAACCGCCGGCGGATTCGTGGAAGAGCGTCGTTCCGCGCTTTTGCCTTTGCGCCTTGGGCCGTCCCGCGACCACGTCGCCAAGCTCGTCCACGTCGTCCCAGTGGAGCTTGCCTTCGGCAATGAGGTCGACGAGCGGAAACGGCTTCATCGGATAGAGATAATGTTTTTCATGCTCCTTGCAGCTCACCACGACGTGGCTCGCCTTGAGGAACACTTCCTCCGCGATCTCGCCGATCGGTCCCATGCTGGCGACGTGCGCGCCGTCGTCGAGCCAGTCGAACGGGAACAGCGGCTGGCGGAAGTTGGTTGCCGTCAGCACGATGTCGCGGGCCGAAACCGCCTCGCGCGGCTCGGCGACCGGCCGCACCGGCAGGCCCAGAGCACGCTCGGCCGCGGCGGCAAAGGTCTTGCGGCGATCCTCGTCGCGGCTGTAGACCGCGACCTCGGCGACGGGGCGGACGAGCTGCACGCCTTCGAGGAGACTGAGCGCGTTCATGCCCGTCCCGATGAGCCCGACGCGGCACGCGGCTTCGGGCGCCATGTGCTTCACCGCGACCGCGACGGTGGCGCCGGTCCTGAGCGTCGCGAACGGATAGCCCATGACCGATAGCAGCTCGCCGTCCGTGGCGTAGAGCGCGGCAAGGTGGCTCTCGATCCCCCGCGGCGAGGTGAGCCCCGACGCGGGCCCGAACCGCAGTCCCATGCGGTCCGAGCCCTTGAGCGCAGCAGAGACGACCCGGAGCGAGCCCTTGTCGACATGGAGATGGTAGGGCGGGTGGACTTCGACCGCGCCTGTCGCTTGCTCGCGGAACACCGCCTCGGTGATCGTGACTGCCTGCTTCAGGTCGAGAAGCGGCGCGACCTCCGAAGCCTTCAGGACCAGCGGCACCGCATCACCCGCTCAGCCGGCGACAAGCAAATCGACCTCGCGCGCGCCGAGCTCCTGGTATCCGTCGTCGGTCACCGCGAGCGAGGTGCCGCCGAGCAGCAGATCCTCCGTTTCGTGGTCCAAGAGGGTCGGAGAGATGCTGTAGATCATGCCGGTGACGAGCGTGAAGTTGCCGCCGCCGGCGAGCCCCTTGCCGCCCTTGGCGTCCGGGATACGGAAGCCTGGTCCCGGAAACTCCGGCACGTCGAGGCCATATTGATGCATTTGCGCGTGCTCGGACGTGCCATAGCCGACCTCGGCGCATGTCGCGTCATAGGCATCGAAGAGGTCGCGTTGCGTGACGCCGGCGCGGACGCGCTTCAGCACCGCCTGCCGGACCTTCTTCACGCCGTCGAACTGCTTCACGTACGCGGGCTTGGGATCGCCGAACGCGATCTCCTGGTCGGAATGACCGGCATAGTGGTGATAGTGGGAATGGGCCGTGAGCGTGCCGATGTCGCCCACTTCGATCTTCCGGTTGAGGCAAAGCTCGGCCAGCACTGGGTTCTGCGCCGGCCGCGGGCCGAAATTGAACGAGAAGTGCGAGCCGATATCGCCGCCCGCATCCCACATCGCATTGAGGCCCAGTTGCACCACCTCGCGGCCCAGCATGCCCGGCCGCGCCTTTTCCTGGATACGCTGGATCGCGGCATTGAAGACGTGGTTGGCGCGGTCGATGAGCGCGATCTCCGCGGGGCTTTTGATGGTGCGGACGTCGTTGAGGATTTCGGACGCATCGACCAGCTTCAGCGTCGGCACGGCCTTCATCAGAGCGCTATAGGCGTCATGGCTGAACGGTCCGGCATAACCGATCGTGCCGCTCTCGAGCCGCAGCTCGCGCAGCCGGTCGGCGAGCGGCGCCGCGTTGCGGCCCGGACGTACGCGTTTTACCCATTCCTGGCTGCCGAGCATGACCTCGTGCGGAATGTCGACGAGGTGGCGCCAGTTGATGAGGGCCTCGAACTCCTCGCCCGGCGCGGCCGGTAGTAGCCCCAACATTTCGCCCGGCAGGCCGCCGCTCAGATAGAGCAGGTTGGTTCCGGCGACGATCAGCGCATCGATGCCCCGGTCCCGCATCGCGCCGCGGATCAGCCCATAGCGGCGGTCACGCTCGCCGACCGAAAGCGCGTGCGCTCCCTCGGTCTCGTGCCGGATCGTATCCATTGCGTCCTCCTTTCGTCGTGTCTCTGACGGTGATCCAAAGGCCGGGACCGGTCAAGGGCGAAGCCCTAGCCCGCAACCAGAAGCTCGACGCCCCGGCTGCCGAGTTCGCGATACCCCTCGTCGCTGACAACGAGCGTGTTGCCGCCGAGGAGTGTCTCGCCCGATTCCGCATCGATGAGCGTCGGCGAGATGCTGAAGATCATGCCTTTGCTCAGCCGATAATTGCCGCCGCCGCCGAGGCCCCGGTTGGCCTCATTGTCGGGGATGCGGAACCCGGGGCCGGGAAACTCCGGAACGTTGATACCGTATTGATGGATCTGCGAATGCGCCGACGGGGTATATCCTGCCTCCCGGCACGCCGCCTCGTAGAGACTGAAAACCTCGCGCATCGTCGTCGCCGGGTGAACGCGCCTCAGCACGGCGGCGCGCACTTGCTTCACGGCCGCGAACATCCGCTCGTGACGGGGCTTCGGACTGCCGATCGCGATTTCCTGGTCGGAATGGCCGGAATAGTGGTGAAAGCGCGAATGCGCGGTCAGCGTGGCGATGTCGCCGGCCTTGATAGGCTGGCTCAAGGTGATATCGGCCCAGACCGGGCTCTGGACCGGCGCCGCACCGAAATTCAGCAGGAAGCTCGAATCGAGATCGCCGCCCGCATCCCACATCGCCTGGAGGCCGATCTGGACGACCTCGCGGCCGAGCATGCCGGGGCGGGCGGTCTCGCGAACGCGGCTTACGGCGGCGTCGAAGATGAGGTTGGCGCGGTCGATGAGCGCGATCTCTTCGGCGCTCTTGATCGTGCGGGCATTGGCCAGGATGTCCGACGCATCGACCAGCGTGAGCGCCGGATGCACCTTCTTCAAGCCGATGAGATCGGCGTAGGTGAAGGGTCCAGAATACCCGATGGTGCCGCGCTCGAGGCGAAGCTCGCTCAAGCGCTCGGCCAGGACGACCGCGTTCCGCCCCGAACGTACGCGCTTTACCCATTCCTGGGAATCGATCAGGACTTGCGCCGGCACGTCGACCAGCCAGCGCCAGGCGATGACGGCCTCGAAGGCCTCGTTCTCGTCGGTGGGCAGGAGCCCAAATTCCTCGCCCGAGACGCCGCCGCTGAGATAGAGCAGGTCGGTCCCCGTCACGATCAGCGCGTCGATGTGGCGCTCGGCCAGCGCCGCGCGCACCTGCCGGTATCGGCGGTCGCGCTCCTTGAGCGACAGCGCGGGGGGCTCGCCGGGCTTGCCGATCACGGCCTTCAAGGCTGTCTCGACCATGAGCGTTGTCCTCAGGGGTTGATCAGTCCGATGTCGCTGCTGACGATGAAGCGCTCTCGGCGCGCGAGGAAGTCGGCGGCGATCGAGGCGACGGCCTCCGGCCGCTCCGCGTCGATCGCGTGCGCCGCGTCATAGACCATCGCGATGTAGCTGCTGGGCAGCGCGGTGCGGTAGAGCCGCGCGAGGTCGGTCGGCGTGACTCGGTCCACCGTCCCGAAGAGCGACAGGACCGGGACCTGCAGCGCCTTGAGCCCGGCCTCGAACGCCTCGTCCTCGAAGGCGCGGAAGAGCAATGACGCCGTCTCGGCCTGGAGCGCCGCGACCGAAGCGGGCAACGGCTCCGCCGCGCCGTGGCGCTCCGGATGCACGTAGAGCATGTCGCTTCCGACCTTGCCGCCTGCCGGCCGCGTCGGCCGGATCGCCACCGGCGCGATGAGCACGATCGCGTCGACCGGGTCCGGCCGCGCCAGCGCCATCGCCAGCGCCAGCCCCGCGCCCAGGCCGTGGCCCATCAGGCTGTAGCGCTCGAGGCCCAGCGCTGCGACGGCGCGGTTCAGTAGCGTCGCGAAATCGGCGAGCGTCGCGAGGCGCGGGTCAGCGGGGGTTTCGCCGAAGCCCGGAATCGCGAGGGCGATCACGCGATGGTGTTCGGCCAGAATCCCGTGCGCGCGCGAAAGACGCAGCCCGCCCCCGCCATGGAGGCAGACGAGCGGCGCGCCCGCTCCCGCTTCGCGATAGCGCAGACCGATCCCGTCGATGTCTACCGACTTGCGCGAGAACCGCGCCGCGCTCCCGGCTTCGTTGATAATGGCTTGCTCCGACGACACCGTTTCCCCTCGCCTCTCAAAGCTCGTGCATGCGCGGCAGCACCTTGGTGCCGAAAAGCTCGATCGATCGCAGCGTCTTGTCGCCCAGTTGCGCGGCCAGGCTGAGATCGAGGACGCCCGCGCCGAGCTCGTCGCGGATGCGCTTCACCTGCTTCAGCACGGTTTCCGGCGTGCCGACCAGGACCTGTCCCTTCTCGATCCGCGAGGCGACCTCGCCGCGCGACTGGAGCCGCGCGCGCTGCGTCTCGATGTCGCGGCCATAATAGCCGCTCGCCGCGACCGCCGATTCGACGGCCTTGTTGCGCATGCTCAATCCGACCGCGGGCTGTCCGCCGCCCACCGAGGTCAGATCCTCGATCGCCTGCTCGTCGCTTTCCGCCATGTGCATGCCGAGGCGGTAGATGACGTGCTCCGGCGTCGGCTCCCAGCCATAGACACCGCAATACTCGCGATAGCGGCGCGCCGCCTGGGTCGCGATTTGCAGGGTGGTGAAGGCGAAGCCCGCGCCGAGATGGTTCTTGGCCGCGAATTCCCCGGCCTCGGGGCTCGCGGTCGACATGTAGATCGGCGGATGCGGCTGCTGCTGCGGGCGCGGCCAGATGCAGATGCTGCGGAACTCGAAATAGCGCCCCTGCCACGCGAAGGGCTGCGGCTCGGTCCAGGCCATCTTGATGATGTGAAAGGCTTCCTCGAACCGGGCGCGGGATTCCGACGGATTGATGTTGTAGGTGACGTATTCATTGGCCGAGCCGCGCATCAGCCCGACGATCACTCGGCCGCCCGAGAGCGTGTCGACCATCGCCAGCTCTTCGGCAACGCGGACCGGATTGAGGATCGGGATGTCGGGGCCGAGGATGGCGATCTTCGCCCGCTTCACCACGTTCACGAGCGCGGCCGCCATGACCATGGGATTTGGCGTCATCGACATGGGCGCGAAATGGTGCTCGGCGCAGGTCACCCAGTCGAAGCCGAATTCGTCGCCCATGCGGAACTGCTCGAGAGTCCGCTGCATCGAGCGCTCGGCCCGCTCCGTCGAATAGGTATCGCACGGCACCGGCCATTCCGTCTGGGACGCGGGTCCGGCGTACCGGGACGTGACGAAAAGCGCTGCCTTCATGGCGAATGACCTTGCCGCCTTGCGATTCGGCAATGACGCTATCACAGGAGGCTCACCGCAACAAATCCCGTCCCGCGAAGGGGTCACGGGGTCGACGTTGCGATCGAAGCATACTCGCCGGCCGCCGAGCAGTCTCCGCCTGCCGATCTGGCGCGGACTCCATCTTCGATCTGGCCGGATTTGATTTGCGGCAATCACAGATGCGACGACTCATTTCGCGCGAGCGCGCGTCAGGCTCGCGTCTTAGCCGAGAACGTGAGGTATTTCCTTACCAACTCGGCCGTCGGCAGCACGCCGGGGTCATATTCCGGCGCATTCTCAATTTGCTCGAGATCGTTCAAGACGCCGATCTTGTAAATGCGGTTGATGCACGAGATGAGCCGGGCCGGACGGGCCGGATCGGCGTGGAAATGCTGATGAATCGTGCAGGGCGGGATGTCGATGACGTCGCCTGCCTCCCAGTCATAGCGAACGCCATCGTGGATCTCGTAGCCGGCGCCATCGAGAATATAGAATGCCGCTT
>Ga0209415_10004336_pt1 | contig 26047 bp, 22 predicted proteins | sample PeaSoiSIISIP2007_FD_187696 | JGI IMG/M metagenome (GOLD analysis project Ga0209415, IMG submission 187696) | Peat soil microbial communities from Weissenstadt, Germany - SII-SIP-2007 (SPAdes) (version 2) | ecosystem: Environmental > Terrestrial > Soil > Wetlands > Peat | place: Germany... | reverse complement strand
CGCGGCGAGCTCAACCGCGACGTCCGCGACATCATGCTGCTCAACGTGCGCATGCGCGAGCAGAACTGGGGCGATCTCAAGGCCGAGATCGCCGCGATGAAGACCGGCGAGCGCAAGGTGCACGAGATGATCGAGCGCTTCGGCGCCGATGTCTTCCGCGAGGGCATCGGGGATCTCCTCGATTACGGCGAGCAGCAGGCGCGGAACGTCATCCGTCGGATCCCGAAGGGCGAGTATTTCTTCGCCGATTACATCGACGAGGACAGCGTCGGCGGCCAGCCCTGCCGGATCGCGGTCACCCTCATCGTCAAGGACGGCGAACTCGTCCTCGACTTCACCGGCAGCGACCCGCAGCTCACGTCTTCGATCAATATTCCGACCGGGGGCGACGCGCACCACGCCTTGCTGATGGTGCCGGTCATGTATGTGCTCTATGCGCTCGACAACTCGATCCTGCTCAACGCGGGCTTGCTGCGCACGGCCTCGGCGATCCTGCCGAAGGGCTCGATCGTCAATCCGGTCTTTCCGGCGGCGGTCGGAATGCGGAGCCTCAGCTGCATGCGGCTGCAGTCCGCAGTGTTCGGTGCCTTCGCCCAGGCGCTCCCGGACGTAGTGCCGGCCGCTTGCGGCGACGGCGGGCCGCTCATCAACCTGCGCACCGTGGACAGCCGGACCGGCCGCCGGCTGATGGCGAACCTGGATCCGATCACCGGCGGCGGCGGCGGCACGTCGTTCCGCGACGGCGTCGAAGCCTCGGGCGCCAATTTCGGCTTTCTCAAGAACACTCCGGTGGAGATCAACGAGGCCGAGGTGCCCGTCAAGATCCTGCGCTACGGTCTGGCGCCGGATTCCGGTGGCGCCGGTCGCTTTCGCGGCGGCACGGCCACAACTCTGGAATTCCAGGTCTCGGCACCCGACACCGTGGTCACCGCGCGCAACCGCGACCGCAGCCGCTTCACGCCCTGGGGCAGCCGCGGCGGCGACGCCGGCAAGCCCTCCGAGTTCCTGCTCAACCCCGGCAGCAATCACGAGGTCAATCTCGGCAACACCGACGTTGTCACGGTCCAGCCGGGCGACATCATCCGGATCACCTCGGCGGGCGCCGGCGGCTGGGGCAATCCCCTCGAGCGCGAGCCCGAGCGGGTGCTGGAGGACGTGCGGCGAGGCTTCGTCTCGGTCGCGAAGGCAAAAGAAGAATACGGCGTGGTGATTCTCGAGGGCAAAGCAGACGCCGAGGCGACCGCAACGCTCCGGGCGCAACTGGCCGCCGCGCGCGGCCACAACGACTTCGGCTTCAATCCCGCACGGGTGAATTTCGAGCGGATATGGACGCGCCCCAACTACGAGCGACTGACGGCCCTCCTCGCGGAGTTGCCGGTCGAGTGGCGGTTCTTCGTCAAGCATCGCGTGTTCGAATCGATCGAACTCTTGCCCGAGCGCGAGCGGACCGGCACTGGGGACGAGGTCGAGCGTGCCTTCCGGCGGGTGGCCGCGACTTACGCGCAGCTGAGGGATTTCGCGGTTCCCGCACGATCCTAGGCACAAGCGAGCTAGCGACTTCGTTGACGGCAGTGTCGCTAGACAATGCCGAACGCACGGGGACGTGCATTGCTTCCATGCGGCAATGTGGGTTGGTCCCCCACGCCCGCAGTGCTAACTGGAGCCTGGAAGCGCTTGTGGGAGTTGAAAGAATGGCGATGCCGCAGCCGCAGGCCTCGCGTAAGCGGCTGCACTACGCGTGGATCGTCGCTGGCGTGACGTTCCTTACCTTGCTGGCGGCCGCGGGCGTGCGCTCCTCGCCCAGCGTGTTCATCGTCCCGATCGAGACGGAATTCGGCTGGACGCGCACGACCGTCTCGGCGGCGATCGCGATCAATCTGCTGCTCTACGGTCTGCTCGGACCCTTTTCCGCAGCCTTCATGGACCGGATCGGCCTGCGGGCCACCGCGATCATCGCGTTCGCCATCATGGCCGTGGGCATGTTGGGCACGCTGGGGATGACGGCCTCGTGGCAGATGATGCTGCTCTGGGGCGTCGTGATCGGCACCGGCAGCGGCATCGCCTCGCTCGTGATGGGAGCGGTGGTAGCCAATCGCTGGTTCATCGCGAGCCGCGGCCTGGTGATGGGACTGCTCACCTCCAGCTTCGCCGCAGGGCAGCTCATTTTCCTGCCGCTGCTCGCGGCCATCGTGACCAATCACAGCTGGCGCTGGGCCGTGGTGTTGATCACGGCGATCATCCTCTTGATGATCCCGGTGGTGGCGCTGCTGCTGCGGGACTACCCGCGGGACTGCGGCCTCACTCCCTATGGCGCGCCGGACGATTTCCAGGACACGCCGGCGCCGAGGCGGGTGAACCCGTTCGCGTCCGCCATCTCGTCTTTGGGCGAGGCCTTCGCCTCGCGCGACTTCTGGCTGCTGTCGCTGAGCTACTGGGTGTGCGGCGCCACCACCAACGGGCTGATCGGCACGCACCTCATCCCCTTCTGCATCGAGAGCGGCGTTCCCGCCGAGACGGCGGCCGGTGTGCTCGCGAGCATGGGCATCTTCAACTTCATCGGCACCACCGCCTCGGGCTGGCTCAGCGACCGTTTCGACAGCCGGTATCTGCTGTTCTCGTACTACTCGCTGCGCGGCATTTCGCTGCTTTTCCTGCCTTACATCTTCGATTTCTCGTTCTACGGCCTCACCCTGTTCACGGTGTTCTACGGCCTCGACTGGATCGCGACCGTGCCGCCGACCGTGCGGCTTGCCGGAAATTCCTTCGGAGTCGCGCGCGCCGGGATGATGTTCGGCTGGATCACCGCGATGCATCAGGTGGGCTCGGCCACCGCCGCCGCGGGCGCCGGATGGCTCCACGATACCGTCGGAACCTATACGAGTTCCTTCCTGGTCTCGGGAGCGCTCTGCTTCATCGCCGCGCTGGCCGTGCTGCCGGTTGGCCGGCGGCCGGCGCCAGGTCGGCCGATCGAGGTGGCTCCCGCCGGCGCGGCTGCCTGAGGCAACACAGCTCCATCCCCTTCTATAGACGAGGCAATTGTGCGGACCGGCTGGGTCCGCATAGAATTGTTGGCCACACCAACAATCGAGGCCGTCAAAGACGGCCCGGGGAGGACTGGATGATTCGGGGGTTTATCGGTCTCGGCTTGGCCGCCGTGCTGGCGGTCTCGGCGGTGGGCTTCGCCGACCCCGCTCGAGCGCAGGAGAAGCAAGTCCAACTCAAGCTCTCACATTGGGTCCCGCCGGCGCATCCGCTGCAGCCGGCGCTCGAGGCCTGGGCCGCCGATATCGAGAAAGCCTCCAATGGCACCATCAAATCGACGATCTTTCCGTCCGAGCAGCTCGGCAAGGCGTTCGACCACTACGACATGGCGCGCGACGGCATCGCGGATTTCGCCTACGTCAATCCCGGCTATCAGCCCGGCCGATTCCCGATCATCGCGGCGGGCGAGTTGCCGTTCCTGATGAGCAATGCCAAAGGCGGCTCGGCTGCGCTCGATACGTGGTATCGCAAGTACGCGGCCACGGAGATGAAGGGCGTGCATTTCTGCCTCGCCTTCGTGCATGACCCCGGCACCTTCCACAGTCACAAGAAGATCCTGCTGCCGAGCGATCTCAAGGGTCTCAAGGTCCGACCCGCCAACGCCACCATCGGCCAGTTCATGACGCTGCTGGGCGCCACCAACGTACAAGCGTCGGCGCCCGAGGCGCGCGACGTGCTCTCGCGCGGCGTCGCCGATGCCATCACCTTTCCCTGGGGCTCGATCATGCTGTTCGGCATCGACAAGGTCGTGAACTTCCACATGGACGCGCCGCTCTATGTCACGACCTTCGTCTGGGTGATGAATCAGGACAAATACAACGGCCTTTCCGCGGCGCAGCAGAAGGTGATCGACGATCACTGCACGACCGATTGGGCGGTCAAGATCGCCGCGCCCTGGGCGGATTTCGAGGCCGCGGGCAAGCCGAAGATCAAGGCCGAGGCCGGCCACGAAGTCTATCCGCTGAGCCCCGAGCAGATCGCGGATTGGCGCAAGGCCGCGGCGCCGCTCCAAGAGAAATGGGCCGAGAACGCGCGCAAGGCCGGCGTCGACCCCGACAAGGCGATGGCGGAGCTCAAGGACGCACTGAAGAAGCAGAACGCGCTCTACTGAGGCGGCCTTGGACAAGGTCGATCTTCGTTTGACCCCCTGCGTCTGTGCTCCTTAGAGACGTGGAGCGGCACCCGCGTGTGGCGCAAATACATGGACGGGTTCATCGATGCCATCGAGATGGTGGCGGCATTCTTCGTCGGCATCGTCGCCGCCGACATCTTCATCTCGGTACTGCTGCGCTATTTCTTCAGCGTCTCGATCCCCGATGGCTATGACTTCGGCCGGCTGCTTCTGGGCATCCTGATCTTCTGGGGCATTGCCGCGACCAGCTACCGCGGGACCCACATCACCGTCGATCTCGTCTGGGGCGCCGTCGGGCCCAAGCGGCAGCGGGCGATCGATGTCTTCGCCACGCTGGTACTGCTGTTCGTGGTGTCAGTGCAGACCGTCACGCTGTTCGACAAGGTCCGCGCCACCATGGCGGACAATATCCGAACCTTCGATCTCAACCTGCCGACCTGGCCCTTCTTCGCGGTCGCCTGGACGGGGGACGTCTCGGCAGTGCTCCTCATCGCGATCCGAACCTATCGCCTGGTGTTTCACCCGGAGCAGATGTCGGGCAACCCCGTGATCAAGCCGGTGGAATGAACCGGTGAGCACCGACGCGGTGGCGGTCACGGGCTTCGCGGTGCTGTTCCTCCTGATGCTGCTGCGCGTGCCCGTCGGCATGGCGATGGGGCTCGTGGGTGTCACCGGCTACAGCTATCTCGTGGGCGCCGGACCCGCGCTCAAGCTCGTGGGCCAGACCTCCATGCGCACGGTGACGGACTATACCTTCGGGGTCATCCCGATGTTCCTCCTGATGGGCGCTTTCGTCTCGGCCTCCGGCATAAGCCGAGAGCTGTTCCGGGCCGCGAATACGGTGGTGGGGCACCTCAAAGGCGGGCTCGGCATCGCCACCATCGTGGCCTGCGGCGGATTCGCCGCGATCTCCGGCTCCTCGGTCGCGACAGCGGCTACCTTCTCCACTGTCGCCTACCCCGAGATGCGCCGCTACGGCTACGCACAGTCCTTCGCAACCGGCGTGATCGCGGCCGGCGGCACGCTCGGCGCGATGCTGCCGCCCTCCACGGTGTTGGCGGTCTACGGCATCATTACTCAGCAGGACATCGGCAAGCTGTTCGTGGCGGGCGTGCTGCCGGGCCTTCTCGCGATGCTGATGTATGTAACCACCGTCGCGATCATCGGCAGGGTTCGGCCGGGCTTCTTGCCCGCGGGGCGCCCGAGCACGTGGCACGAGCGCGCGCGAGGCATCGGCGACGTCTGGGCGCCGCTGCTGCTGTTCGCCTTCGTGATCGGCGGCCTCTATGGCGGCCTCTTCACGCCCACCGAAGCCGGCGGCATGGGTGCCGGCGGCGCTTTCGTCCTGGGGGTCGCGCGCCGCCGGCTCTCCGGCGCCGACATCCGCGCCTCGCTCCTGCAAGCGACGCGCACGGCGGCCGCGGTCTTCACCGTGCTGATCGGCGCGCTGCTGTTCGGATATTTCCTGACGATCACCGAGACGCCGCAGAAGGTCACCCTGTTCCTGACCGGCCTCGGTCTCGGGCGCTACGGCGTGCTGGCGCTTATCATGGTGATGTACCTGGTGCTCGGCTGCCTGATGGACGCCATGGCCATGATCATCCTGACCGTGCCGATCATCTTCCCCGTGATCACCGCGCTGGGGTTCGATCCGATCTGGTTCGGCGTTATCATCGTCATGACCGTCGAGCTCGGGCTGATACACCCGCCGGTCGGCATGAACGTTTTCGTGATCAAGAGCGTGGTGAAGGACGTGAGCTTCACCACGATCTTTCTCGGCGTCATTCCCTTCGTGATCACCGATATCGTGCGCCTGGTGATCCTGATCGGCTTCCCCGCAATCGCGACCTTCTTGCCGGGGCGGATGTGAGAAGCGGTCCGCCGGTTTCGCCGACGGACCGCCTTCTCTTCAGAGCCTCACGCAAACCACCAACGCTCGGCGATCTTGAGGCCGTCGCATTCCCAGTTCGCGGCGACCTGGTTATGCGCCAGCTTCTTGGAGCCGGCTTCGACGTAGTTGTTGAACACCAGCACGATGGCGCCGCAGTCGTCGTGGATCAGCTGCTGGCACTCGGCATACATGGCGGCACGCTTCTTGTCGTCGGTCTCGCTACGCGCCTGGACCAGCAGGTCGTTGAACTTGGGATTGGCCCATTTGGTCTCGTTCCAGGCCGCGCCCTTGGCGTAGACCACGGTCAACATCCAGTCCACGGTCGGCCTACCGCTCCAGTAGCCGGCGATCCACGCCTTCTTGAGCCACACGTTGTCCCAGTAGCCGTCGTTGGGCTCGCGAATGATGTTGAGATCGATCCCTGCGGCCTTGGCGTGCTGTTGATAGAGCACCGCCGCGTCGACGGCACCGTTGAACGCGGCATCGGCCACCGAGAGATCGACCTTGAGGTTCGGCATGCCCGCCTTCTTGAGGAGGGATTTCGCCTTCTCGGGGTCGTAGGTGTATTTCGGCTTGGGATCGATCGCGAACTTGACCGAGGGCGCGATCGGATTGTCGTTTCCGGGCACCGCGTGGCCGAGGAATACCTTCTTGGCGATCTCCTCGCGGTTGATCGCCCATTTGAGCGCATTGCGGACGTCCGCGTTGTCGAAAGGCTTCTGCGTCACATCCATCGGGAACACGTAGTGACCGTAGCCCGTGACCTCGGAGATCTCGACGTTCGTGTTCTTCTTGAGCAGGTTCAGCGTCTTGAGATCGCAGCGGCTCATCCAGTGGATCTCGCCGGTGGTGAGCGCGTTGGTGCGCGCGCCGACATCGGCGATGGTCAGGAACTCCACCTCGTCGAAATAGGGCTTGCCGGACTTATGATAGTTGGCGTTGCGCTTGAGCTTGGCACGCACGCCGGGCTCCCACGACACGAACGTGAAAGGACCCGTGCGCACATTCGATTGCCAGTCCGCGGAGCCATCGGGCTTCGCCGGCATGATCGGAATATGATAGTCGCTGGCGATATAGGGGAAGTCGGCGTTGCCGCCGCTCAGAGTGAACACCACCGTGTCCTTGCCGTCGGCCTTGATGTCGGTGATCGCCGCCAGCACCGACTTCACCGCCGATTTCGAATCCTTGCCCATGTGATGGCGGTAGGACGCGATTATGTCGTCGGGGGTCAGGTTCTTGCCATCGTGGAAGGTCACGCCCTTGCGGAGCTTGAACACCCACTTCTTCGCGCCGTCCCCAGGCTCCATGCTCTCGACGAGGTCGGGCGTGATGTTGCCCTTGGCGTCCACCTCGGTAAGGCCGTTCGACATCGAGCCCCAGAAGGGCACCTGCGTCGCCGTATCCGGGAAAGCCGCGGGATCGCCGGTGTCGGTCGTGGCGCCATGGGCAAGGCCGAACTTGGCGGACCCACCCTTCTTTGGCGTAGCGGCCACGCCCGCGCCGCTCAGCATTGTGGTGGCGAGCGATGCGGTGACGCCGAGGGCCGCCGCCCGGCCCATGAACTCGCGCCGGGAAATTCGTCCCTTCGTGATCTGCTGCAGCCAGTATTCGAGTTCCGTCATTGTTACCTCCCTGTAGCTCTGACTCCCAGATATACAAGGTTAGCACGCGAAGCCGCGAGTCTTCCTACGAAATTCGCGGGGGTTCGGACCCCAATCCGCTTGCTGGCCCGGCCGATGATCGCGCATCCTGCCGCCTAGCCACGGCGGAGCGGAAGGACAAGGCCAAGCCATGAGCGACGCACTGCTCGAGACCAAGATCGACGGCCGGGTGGGCCTGCTCACCTTCAATCGTGCCGGCGTGCTCAACGCCTTCAATGCCGCGCTCGTCGGCGAGGTCGAGCGCGCGCTCGCCGCCTTTGCATGCGATCCGGCCATTCACGCCATCGTCGTCAACGGCAACGGCCGGGCATTCTCGGCGGGGTTCGACCTCAAGGAATCGGCGGCGAAAGGCGCGCTCAGCGTCGAGCAATGGCGCGCGGTGATCGAGACCGATTTCGACTTCATCATCCAGTTCTGGGATTGCCCGAAGCCGACCATCGCGGCCGTGCACGGCTACTGCCTGGCCGGCGCCTTCGAGCTCGCGCTCGCCTGCGACATCACCGTGGCCGCAGCCGGCACCTGGTTCGGCGAGCCGGAAGTCCGCTTCGGCTCCGGGATCGTCGCGATGCTGCTGCCCTGGATCACCGGCCCCAAGCAGGCGAAGGAGCTGCTGCTCACCGGCAACGACCGCATCAGTGCCGAGCGGGCGCTGGAGATCGGCATCGTCAATCGTGTCGTGCCCGATGGCCAGCAGCTCGAGCAGGCCATGGAGATCGCGCGCGCGATCGCGGCCGCGGCGCCCGCCTCGGTCCGGATGACCAAGCGAGCCATCAACCGCAGCTACGAGATCATGGGTATGCGCCAGGCGCTGCTCGCGGCGGTCGAGACCGATATCTTGATCGAGAGCAGCGGCGGGCCCGAGCGCGCCGAGTTCAACCGCATTCGCAAGGAGCAAGGCCTCAAGGCCGCGCTGGCCTGGCGCGACGCTCGGTTCACGTGAGCTCTCAAGGCTCGGAGATCCGCTGGTGAGCGAGCATCCGCTTTCGCCGCTGCTGGCGCCGCGCTCGATCGCCTTCGTCGGCGCGAGCCCGCGGCCCGACACGCCTGGCAACGACATGCTGAAGATGATCGCGCTGTCGAGCTTCACGGGCGCGATCTACCCGATTAACCCGAACTATCGCGAGATCGAGGGGCGGCGTTGCTATGCGAGCTTCGCCGATCTGCCGGATCCGGTCGATCTGGCCGTGCTTGGCGTCGCCAATGCGCGCCTCGAACCCGCGCTCGCCGAGGCGATCCGCCACCGCGCCCGCGCTGCCGTGATCTTCGCGAGTTGCTACCTCGAGAATGACACGGCCCCGCCCCTGACCGAGCGCATCGCCGCGCTTGCCCGCGCCGCCAACATGCCGATCTGCGGCGGCAACGGCATGGGCTTCTACAACGACGAGGACGGGGTCTGGGCCGCCGGCTTCGCCAATCTTCGCCAGCGGCGGCCGGGCGGCATCGCCTTCATCTCGCATGCGGGCTCCGTGTTCGGTGCCTTCGCCCACAACGATCCGCGCTTCCGGTTCAATCTGGTGATCTCGGCGGGCCAGGAGCTCGTGACCACGGCCGCCGAGTACCTCGACTACGCGCTCGAGAAGGACTCGACAAAGGTGGTGGGTCTTTTCCTCGAGACGGTGCGCGCGCCCGAGCGCTTCGCGGCGGCGCTTGCCCGAGCAGCAGAGCGCGGCATTCCCATCGTCGTCCTCAAGGCCGGCCGGACCGAGGCGAGCGCCGCGCTGGCGCTTAGCCACTCCGGCGCCATCGCCGGCAACGACGCCGCCTACGAGGCGCTCTTCGATCGCTTCGGCGTGACGCGCGTCGATACGCTCGACGAGCTGGCGGCGACTCTGCTGCTCTTCGCGCAGGGACGGCCGGCTGCGCCGGGCGGGCTCGCGGTGATCCAGGATTCCGGCGGGGAGCGCGAGATGGTGATCGACCTCGCGGCCGCGCACAATGTGCCGTTCGCCAAGATCGCCCCGCCCACGGTGACGCGGCTTAGGGAGCGGCTGGAATACGGGCTGGAGCCGGTCAATCCGCTCGATGCCTGGGGCACCGGGCGTGATTTCGTCGACATCTTTTCCGATTGCTTCTCCGCGCTGATCGACGATCCCGATACCGGGCTCGGGATCTTCTTCAACGATCTCCGCGACGGATTTTATATCCACGACGGCTTCGCCGAGGCGGCGCTGCGCGCCCGAGCTCGGACCTCGAAGCCTGTGGCCTATGCCGCCAATTTCAGCGCCGTGCGGCACGACAAGATCGCGCTGCGCTTGAGCGAGGCCGGCGTGCCCGTGCTCGACGGCACGGTTCCAGCGCTGTTGGCAGCCCGGCATCTGCTGGCCCGCCGGGACTTCCGCACGCGCGCAGCGGATCCCACGCCTGCGGTAAAGGCCAAACGCGACTGGCGCGTGCGCCTTGCCGAGGGTCCGCTCGATGAGAACGATGCGCTCACCTTGCTCGCGGACTACGGAATCCCCACGCTTGCCGCCCGCATCGTCGTAACACAGGAAGCGGCCGCGTCCGCGGCGCGCGAGATCGGATTCCCCGCGGTGTGCAAGACGGCGATGCCGGACATCCACCACAAGACCGAGCGGCGTGGCGTGAAGCTCGGCCTCGCCGACGAGGCCGCGGTCCGCGCAGCTTACACCGATCTTGCCGAGCGCCTCGGGCCGCGGGTGCTGGTCACCCGGATGGCCGAGCCGGGCGTCGAGCTGGCTCTCGGTCTGATCAACGATCCGCAATTCGGCCCGGTGGTCATGGTCGGCGCCGGTGGCGTGCTGGTGGAGCTGATGCGCGATGCGCGCTACGGGCTCGCGCCTTTCGGGCCGGCGACGGCACGGCGGCTCCTCGATGGGCTCGCGATCCGGAAATTGCTCGATGGCGCACGCGGCGCGCCACCCGCCGATATCGATGCCGCGGCACTCGCCATCGCGCGGTTCTCTGTCCTCGCCGCAGACCTCGCCGACGTCATCGGCGAGTGCGACGTCAATCCGGTCATCGTAGGACCGAGCGGCACCGTGGCGGTGGACGCGCTGATCATTCCGAAGAAAGCCTGACTCATGGACCTCACTATCCCGGAAGCCGACCTGACGCTGAAACGCAAGGCGAAGGAGTTCGCGGAAACCTGGCTCTTCCCGCATGAGGAGGAACTGGAGCTCCAAGGCCATCTGCCGCCCGAGACCTTGGCGCGGCTGCGCCGTGCCGTCGTCGAGCATGGCCTAAGCGGGATCAACCATTCGCGCGAGAATGGAGGCCAAGGGCTCACGATCTTCCAGCAGATGCTGGTGAGCGAGGAGCTCGGCAAGGCGACCGGCGCGCTCTGGGCCATCGTCTGGCATCCCGCCTATCCCCTGCGCTTCGGCACGGAGGCGCAGAAGCGCGACTATCTCATTCCGAGCTGTCAGGGCAAGCGGCGCGGCGCCTTCGCGATCACGGAGCCCGGCGCGGGCTCCGATCCGCGCTTGGTGCAGACCCGCGCCGACCTCCGAAACGGCAAATATTATCTCTCCGGCGAGAAGTGGTTCGTCACCACCGGCGACTACGCCGACTATCTCATCGTCCACGCGCACGTCGACGGCGATCCCGCGAAGCCCACGCTGTTCCTGGTCGACAAGGATCGTCCGGGCGTGCGCGTCAAGCGCATCCCGAAATTCATGCACACCTACGTCTTCGAGCATCCGGAGTTCGTGTTCGAGAACGTCGAGCTCGGCGAGGACAAGGTGCTGGGCAAGGTCGGCGAGGGCTTCGAGCTCACCAAGGACTGGTTCGTCGAGGCGCGCCTTCAGATCGCCGCCAATTGCCTCGGCGCCGCGATCCGCGCGGCGGAGATCGCCAACAAATACGCGGGCGAGCGCGTGCAGTTCGGCCGTCCCATCCGCGATTTCCAGGCGATCGAGTTCATGCTGGCGGACATGGCGGTGGAGATCATGGCGACCAAGAGCCTGGTCTATCGCGTCGGCTGGGAGATCGACCGCGGCGGCGACCGCAAGCTCATCCACGCGCGCGCGAGCGCGATCAAGTTGCAGGCCTCGGAGATGGCGGGCCGCGTCGTCGACAAGGCGCTGCAGATCCTCGGCGGCCGCGGCTATATGCGCGAGAACCCGGTCGAGCGGCTCTATCGCGATATCCGCGTCGACCGTATCTGGGAAGGCACCTCGGAGATCCAACGCGCGATCATCGGCGGCCAGATCAAGAAGCGCGGCCTCGGACCCTACGTGGAGTGGGTCTGAGCCGGCCCAGCTCGGTCGGTCCGACAACCTCTCTGACCTGCTTTCGCGGGCAATCCGGAGCGCTTTGGGTTTCCAGGCGCCCGTGCCTAGGCTTTCGCTGTCGCGAGACCGTCACATTGACAAGGGGCCGGATTGGTCGATCATGAATGAATGTTCATTTAGAGCACGTGCCAGTGGCCCAATCGACCGACACCAAGACGGCGATCGAGCAGGCCGCGTTGCGGCTGTTCGTCGAGCGCGGCATTGCCGAGACCTCGATCAAGGAGGTCGCCCGCGCTGCGAAGGTTTCGCAGGGCGCCATGTACAACCACTACACCAGCAAGGACGAGTTGGCTTGGCAGCTGTTCGCGAAGAATTACTCCGAGATGGGCCATGCGCTTCGACACCGGGCGCAGGAGCACCGCGACCTGGAGGCACAGTTCAGGGCCATGGTGCACTATGTTTTCAAGCGGTTCGAAGAGGACTGGCTGATCGTCACCTATGTCTTCTTCGCACGGCACCATCATTTGCGGCGCGTCACCCGCAGGATGGGAAATCCCTATTTAGCCTTCCGGAACGTGATCTCGCGCGCCATGATGCGGCGCCAGATCCCTCGGCAAGATCTCGACCTCGCGGCATCGCTCGTCATCGGCGCCCTCATTCAAGTCATCGACACGCGCATCCTCGGCCGTATCTCCAGCGATCTGCCGGGGCAGGCGGACCACGTGGCGCGTGCTCTGGTCGGACTGCTCGGAGCCTGATCGTGTAGCACTTCATTTTTCTCTTGGAATGAATGAACGTTCATTCGACGGAGGAAGAAGATGCCATCATCAATCGACAATCTGCGCGAAGTCGCCCGCCGCTGTAGCGCGGGTGAGCCTCTGCCGGCGAGCCTCGCGGCTTGGCTCGGCAAATCGCTCGACGAGTTCCTGACGCATCGCCGACGCAGCATCGAGGACGCGCTGGGGCTGGTGTGGCCGCGCGGGGGCGTGCCGTGGTGGCTCGAGGAAGCGATGCGGAAACGCGACGCGGCGATCCGCGAATTGGCTGAGCGGTTCTATTGCGGCCAAGCGGTATCGCGCCAGGCTGCCGCGATCTATCGCGCCGCGCTCCGCTATGCGGGCTCGCGATGGCGCAGCGATCGCGCGGCGGAAGAGCTGCCTCCGGAGCACTGCGGTACGCCCTACGAGTGGCTGTGGCATGCCTTCAAGTCCGGCGCCGCGATGCCGATCGGCGACCGCCAGCTTCGGCACATCCTGATGCGCTGATCGCTGGCCTGAGCGCCTTCCCCGGCAGCCCGCCATGCTCGATCTGCCCGATACAAAGCCCTTGCTTGAACGGCTGTTCCGGCCGCCGGCGCTCGGATTGAGCCTCCTCGGGATCCGACCCAATGCCCTCACGCTCGCAAGCCTAGCGGTCTCGACCCTAGTCGGCACGCTCGCGTTCGCTGTCCCGACGGCGACTTGGCCGCTCTTGATGATCCTTGCCGCCATGCTGACGCGGCTCGCCCTCAACCATATGGACGGCATCATCGCCCGCGAGCGCGGCATGAAGACGCCGCTGGGCGGCTTGCTCAATGAGATGGCGACGCCCGTGGAAGATATGGCGCTCTACCTGCCGCTGGCCGCCCGATCTGAGATGCCCGCGGCATTGATCGTGTGCGTCGTCATGTCGTGCGCGCTGGTCGAGGTCGCGGGCCTCGCGTCTCTCGCGATCGGAGGCGCGCGCCGTTTCGACGGGCCTATGAGCAAGGTCGTGCGAGGTGTGTTCTTCGGCATGCTCGTCATCGCTGTCGTGTTGAGACTTGCGCCGGCGTCGTGGGCGCCCTCGGCGCTTGTCCTCGCTCTTATTCTGCTCGCCGTGACGGCGGGCAATCGCCTGAGGCGCGCCGTTGAGGAGATACGGCCATGACGATTGGCGCTCTCTCACCCTCTCTCGTATTCGTGCTGACGGGCGTCTTCGCTCTCCTTCTGATCGCGACCTCGACCGTGGGCGTCGCCGTCGCCGCGACCCGCGTGTTCGGTGGCCCGACTTGGATCCTCGCATCACCCATCCTACCGGAATTGAGAGCTCGGCTGCGCTCCTGGTGGATCATGGCCGCGAGCTTCAGCGTCTGCCTGCTCCTCGGGCGCGCGGCGTCGCTCGCTTTCCTGGCGCTCGTGAGCTTCCTGGTCCTGCGCGAATATCTGAGCGTGACGCCTTTCCACGCCAGCGATCGCATGGGCTTGTTCGTGGCCTACGCCATGATCCCGCTGCAATACGGCTGGATCGCGCGAGGCCACGCCGAAGCCGCGGCCATGGTGCCGATAGCGACATTGGCGGCGCTCGGCGCGATCGTAGCGATGCGCGGCGCCGCGCGGGATTTCCTGCGGAGTTCCGCCCTCGTGATTTGGGGCGTCCTGGTCGCGATCGTCGCGCTCGGGCATCTGGCGTTGATCGTCTCGATGCCCGCATCGCTCGGCTATATTGCGGGCGGACCTGGCTTGATGCTGTTCGTCGTCTTCGTGTGCCAGATCGGGGACGTCGCGCAATATATCGCCGGCAAGAGTTTGGGCCGCCGCCGCGCAGTGCCGGGGATCAGCCCCAACAAGACCGTCGCGGGCTACGCGGGCGGCCTCGCCGCGTCGGCGCTCGCCGCGGCGCTGCTCGGCCCCTACATTACGCCGATGAGTTGCGGCGAGAGCCTCGCCATCGGCGCCGCGCTTGGCCTCCTCGGTTGCCTCGGCGGGCTGACGATCTCGGCGGTGAAACGCGATCTGGGCGTCAAGGATATGGGCCAGCTTCTGCCGGGCCATGGCGGCGCGCTCGACCGGGCCGACAGTCTCGTGTTCGCGGCACCATTCTTCTATCACTACCTCGCCCTTGCGCACTGAGGTGATGGCGATGAGAGACCGCCTGCGCGAGTGGTGTCATCGCATCGTCGTGCGGCCCATGATCCGCGGGTTTTTCGGACTGCGCGTCACGCACGGCGAGCGGTTGCCCAGGACGGGTCCCGCGATCCTCGTCGCCAACCACAACAGTCATTTCGACACGCTCGCGCTCTTTGCGCTTTTCTCGCCGAGCGCGGCTGGATTGCTCCGCTCCGTGGCGGCGCAGGACTATTTCCGCTCGGGATCGCTCATAGGCTGGATCGCGCGCCGACTCCTGGGCGTCATCACCGTTGCACGCGCATGGCGACCGGCGGAGGGTGACCCGCTGGCAGGTTGCTCGGCGGCGCTCGCCTCCGGCGAGATCCTGATCCTCTACCCCGAAGGCACCCGCGGCACGCCAGGGCGCATGAGCGAGCTCAAGGCAGGCGTCGCTTATCTGGCGCGCCGGCATCCAACTGTGCCAGTCATTCCCATCACGTTGGACGGCGTGGACCGCGTCTTGCCGAAGGGTGCCATTATACCGCTGCCGTTGAGGGTCGCGGCGCACGTAGGTCGGCCGCGTCGTTGGGCGGGAGGCGACTACCGCGACTTCATGGCCGAGCTCCGCGCGGCGCTCGCCAGTGCGGTCTAACCGCGCATAGATACCGTCGCGGCAGACCATGGCGCCTAGCCGCCGACGCTGACGCCTACCAGCTTGCCGATACCGAAGGTGATGCCGGCGGCGATGTAGCCGATCCCGAGCTGGCGGAGCGCCGAGAAAGCGGCGCCGCGGCCGGTGAAGACCGAGGTGGCGATGCCGATGACCGCGAGCGCCAATCCAGCGAGACCGAGGCTCGCCACCACCGCCCTGAAGCCGCTCAGGAAGAAGAACGGCAGCACCGGGAAGATCGCGCCCACCGCGAACAGGCCGAAGGACGTGCCGGCGGCGACATATGGCGAGCCGCCGAGTTCCTCGGGGTCGAGGCCGAGCTCCTCGCGCACCAGGGTGTCGAGCGCGGATTTGCGATCCGAGAAGAGGCGCTTGGCAAGCGCGCGCGCCTCGTCCTGTCCGAGGCCCTTCGCTTGATAGATCAATGCCAGCTCCTCCTGCTCCTCCGCGGGATTCTGCTCGAGCTCCTCGGCCTCGGTCTTCACCTGGCTCTCGAAGAGCTCGCGGGAATTCGTGACGGAAAGCCACTCACCCATGGCCATGGAGGATGCGCCCGCCACCAGGCCTGCAAGCCCCGTGAGCAGGACCGTGCGCTCGGAAACCTCGGCGCCGATCACGCCCATGACCAGGCTCAGATTGGAGACCAACCCGTCGTTGGCGCCGAGCACCGCCGCGCGGAGCGCGTTGCCGCCGACGTTGCGGTGACGGCCCTCGAGCTTCGCGAGCGCAGGGCCGACGGCGCCTCCTTTGGGCCCGCTTTGCAGCACCGCTGCGACCACCCGCGAGTGTGAGCGCTCTACTCCCGGAAGGCCGCCCGAGGCCGCCTCCGGCTGGGCGTCATAGCGGGAGACGTCGGCCCGCTCGAGGCTCGCCACCGTGGGGAGCACGAAGGTCGGCCCGAACCAGCGGGCGAGCCGGATCAGGAACCGCGTGCGCCAACCTGCTCGCAGCGCCGGCAGACGCGCCCCAACGCGCGCGAGCTCCTTGCGCCAGAACTCCGCGTGTGCCTCCTCCACGGCGGCAAGCCGGCGATAGACCTCGGCAAGCTGCGGATTCTCCTCGGCATCCGCGAGCGCACGATAGAGTGCTGCGCTGTCGATCTCGCCTTGCAGGTTGGAGCGGTACCGGTCGCCGGTTTCCGTTTTGGTCTCGGTCATGAAGGCTCCGCCGGATCGTTCACAAGAGTATAGCTCCCCCTTGCGGATGGGCCATTTCCCCGCGAGGATCGCGCCATGAGACTGAAGAGCAAGGTTGCCGTCGTCACCGGCGGCATGAGCGGAATCGGCGCGGCCATCGCGGAGCGCTTCGCGGCGGAGGGCGCCGAGGTGGTCGCGGCGGACCTCGCCTGCGCTGACGCGGGCCTCGTCGGAACCGGCACGCCACGGCTCTACCGACACAAGCTCGATGTCACCGACATCAACAGCATCGAGCGCGTGATGGCGGCCGTCCTCTCGCGGTTTCAGCGCGTCGACGTGCTCGTGAACTCCGCGGGCATCGCCGCCAACAAGCCGTTCCTGGATACGCCGGTCGAGCTGTTCGACCGCATCATCGCGGTGAACCTGCGCGGCATCTTCCTGATGAGCCAAGCCGTCGCGCGGACGATGATGGAGGGCGGCGGCAGCATCATTAACATCAGCTCGGTCTCCGGGCTCCGCGGCAATCTGGGGCGTGCCGCCTATGGCGCCTCCAAGGGCGGGCTCATCACCTTGAGCGAGGTGATGGCGGTAGAGCTGGCCGCGAGCAAGATCCGGGTCAACGTGATCGCACCCGGTCCGATCCGGACTCCGCTCATCGAGGCCCTGACCACCCCTGCGGAGCAGACGATCTGGACCAAGCGGCTGCCGCTCGGCCGCTACGGCACCGCCGATGAGGTCGCCGCGGCAGCGCTCTTCCTCGCGAGCGATGAGGCCTCGTTCATCACAGGCCACGTCCTCGCCGTCGATGGCGGCTTCCTTGCGAGCGGCGTGATCGAGACGTCGCCGAAGAATTGACGCCGCCGCGCCCAAGATTCGCCGCAAAACTCGACGATCCTCCCGCCTGAGCTCGGCCGCGAGACGCGACCGGCCTCGATGAACACGGGAGGGGTTGATGCGCAGCTCGGCGAAAGCCGCCGTGTTGATGGCGGTGGTGTGCCTCGGCACCGCCGATACGCAAGCAGCGCCACTGCCGCGCCAGGTCGCCCAAGTGGTGGCGGGCGCCGTCGAGCAGACCGGCTACACGCGGCTCTACGATCCCGCCTATGTCCAGCTCGCCTATCCCGGCGGCGATCCCCCACCCGACCGCGGCGTGTGCTCCGACGTGGTCGTGAGAGCGTTCCGCCGCGCCGGCGTCGACCTGCAGAAGGAAGTTCACGAGGATATGGCGAGGCACTTCGGGGCATATCCCAAGCAGTGGCACTTGCGCGCGCCCGACCCGAACATCGATCACCGACGCGTGCCCAATCTCATGACCTACTTCGCGCGCATGGGGAAATCGCAGCCGATCACCAAGAAGCCCGAGGACTACGCGCCCGGCGACGTCGTCGCTTGGGACCTCGGCGGCGGCCTCTTGCACATCGGCGTGGTGAGCGGCACCCGCGCCGAGGACTCCCCCGACTACGAGATCGTGCACAACATCGGCGCGGGCGCGCGGCTCGAGGATGTCCTGTTCTCCTGGACGATCATCGGCCACTACCGATATTTCTGACGCCCTACCGCTTCACCAGCGCCGGATTCATCAGCGTCGTGTCCTGACCGCGGACGGGGTCTGTGATCGCCTGCTCGAGGCTATGCGCCCATTTCCACTCCGTCGACGGCCGCGAGCGGCCGTCGCTGCCGACTTGATCGAGACCCCAGTAGATCTCGAGCCGGTGCCCGTCGGGATCTCGGAACTCGACCGCGATCTGGCAGCCCGCGCGGCGGCGACCCTCGAAATCGACCTGTACCTTCTTCGCGCGAAGAAAGTCCCGGGCGCGGAGCACCTCGTCGAGGGTCCCCACCTCGAAGGCCATGTGGTTGAGCTCCATGTTGGGCGATTGGCCCGGCATGATCTGGACGAGTGCCACGCCGTGATGATCGGCGTTGCAGCGCATGAACACCATGCCGCCCGGAACCATGCCGTCGGGATACACGTCCGTGACCTGGAAACCCAGAATTTCCGTGTAGAAGCGCACGGAGCGCCGCATGTCGCTGACGTTGAGCACGACATGGCCGATCTTGTTGATGTGGAACGGCAGGCCCTGCGGACGCTTGAGCTGCTTGATTTCCTCGGGATCGAATGCCATGGAGGCTCCCTCGTGCGGGCCATCGCTTTTCGCGACCGAACGCAGGGTAGCGGAGATTGCCGCTCGAAGTCAGCCCCGTACGAGCGAGTCGGGTCCCCGTATCAGAGGGTTTGCCGGTCGTGCCAAGCCCATGCGGTCGCGAGGATCGTATCAAGCGAGGACAGCGCGGGCACCCAGCCCAGCGCCTCGCGCGCCCGGCTTGCCTCCGCGACGAGCACCGGCGGGTCGCCAGGACGGCGCGGCGCCTCTCGTTGGGGCACGTGCCGGCCGGTGACGCGCTCGGCGGCGGCGATCACCTCGCGAACGGAGTGACCGGCGCCGGTACCGAGATTCAGCTCGAGGCTCGCGCCACCGCGCAGGAGATGCTCGACCGCCCGCACGTGCGCCTCGGCCAGATCCTGGACGTGGATGTAATCGCGGATCGCGGTGCCGTCGGGCGTGGGATAGTCGGTGCCGAAGATGTCGATCTGCGGCCGCCGGCCCAGCGCCGCCTGCAGCACCAGCGGGATCAGATGCGTCTCCGGATCATGATCCTCGCCGATCTCGCCATTGGGATCGGCGCCCGCCGCGTTGAAATACCGCAGGGCCGCATGGGTGAAGCCGTGCGCCGCGCCGTACCAGTGCAGCATCCGCTCCACCATGAGCTTGCTCTCGCCGTAGGGATTGACCGGCCGCTGCGGCGCGCTCTCGGGGATCGGCACCCGGTCAGGATTGCCGTAGATCGCGGCCGTCGAGGAGAACACGATGTGGCGCACGCCCGCGCCGCGCATCGCCTCGAGGAGGCGCATGCTGTTGCCCACGTTGTTTCGGAAATAGAGCTCGGGACTGGTCATGGATTCGCCGACGTAGGCGAAGGCCGCGAAGTGCATCACCGCGGCGACCTCGAAGCGCTTGATGGCGTCGGCAAGCCGCTCGATATCGGCGAGGTCCGCTTCCACGAAGGGACCCCAGCGCACGGCCTCGCGGTGGCCCCTGACAAGACTGTCATAGGCGACGGGCCGGTAGCCGGCTCGTGCCAGGCTCTTGCACGCGTGGCTGCCGATATAGCCGGCGCCGCCGGTCACCAAAACGGTCTGGTTCACGAACCGTCTCTAGGCTGAACGGAGTGACGGAGCAAGCGCTACCTCGACAGCTCAAGAATCGCTCCCTTTTTGTCCCAGGTTGCCTTGACGAGGGGCAAGGGTTGGCGAGAATGCGGCTCGCCTACCGGCCAAAATATTCATGTCTCGACCACTCTCGTTTTCGATCGTCATCAACACGGACAATCGCGCGGGCAGCCTTGCCAAGACGCTGCAGAGCCTGCGCCAGCTCGATTATGCGGACTTCGAGGTATGCGTGGTCCGCGGGCCTACGCCTGACGGCACCAGCGAGGTGCTGGAGCCCTGGCATGGCAAGATCAAGGTGGCCCACTGCCCCGTGCGCAACCTCGCGATCTCCCGGAACCTGGGCATTGCCCTGTCCGCCGGCGAGGTCGTGGCTTTCATCGACGACGACGCGGTGCCGGAAGCGGAATGGCTCCGCGATCTCTCGATTGCCTATGAGACATCGGGCATCGAGGCCGCGGGCGGCTTCGTCCACGACCACACCGGCGTCGCGTTTCAATGGCGCTATGGGACCAGCAATCGGCTGGGCGAGACCAAGTTCGACTGGGACCGCGCAGCGCCCGAGCTCAATGTGCCGGGGACGCCGAGCTTTCCCGCGCTCCTCGGAACCAACTGCTCCTTCCGCCGCGCGACTCTCCTCGCGCTCGGCGGCTTCGACGAGGAATACGAATACTATCTCGAGGAGACCGATCTCTGCTGCCGACTGGTCGACCGCGGCGGCAAGATCGCGCAGGTCGCGGGCGCCTATGTGCATCACCAGCTGCAGCCCGGCGGCCACCGCACTGGACAGCGGTCGCTCCGGCACTGGTACCCGACGGTCAAGAACAAGATATATTTCTCCCTTGTGAACGGCGGCGCGCACCACGACATGGCCGCGATCGTGCGCGACGCCGGTCACTCCATTGACTTCCACCGCAGCGTGCTCGAGCGCGACATCGCCAACGGAGATCAGACCGAGGCCGATCTGACGAGATTCCACTCCGACGTGGCGCGCGCCTGGGGCGACGGGCTGACACGCGGGCTTGCCGGCGACCGTCGACTGCTGAGCGCCGAGACCCTCCACGGCTTCGCTCAACCCTTCCTGCCCTTCACCGCGCCCGTGCCCGAGGGTGGCCGCAAGACCTTCTGCTTCCTTACGCAGCACTACCCGCCGGCACCGATGGCTGGTGTCGCGCGCTCCGTGCCCCCGCTCGCTCGAGCGATCGCCGCCCTCGGGCACCACGCACACGTTCTGACAAGAGGCGCGGATCAGGACAGCGTGGACTTCGACGATGGAATCTGGGTGCATCGCATCCTGCCGCGCGCGGCCCCGCCTCCCATATTCCCCGAAGGCCTATCCGTGCCACAGGGTATCTGGGACCACGCGACGGCGATGCTTCGCGAGGTGGAAAGGATCGGAACACGCAGGCCGATTGAGGGCGTCTACGCCCCGCTCTGGGACTGCGAAGGAGCCGCGATCCAGCTGGATGGCAGGTTCCCGCTAGCGGTCGAGTTGCACACGCCGATGCACTCGGTCCTTTCGACCCAATCCCACCTGCAAGCCGACGCGACATTCATGGCTTCCGTTGCCCAGCCGATCATGGCGCTGGAGAAGCGGATGCTGCTGGGGGCAACGGGGTTGCGTGCGAACAGCGAGGCGATCATGAGGGATATCGAACGCAGTTACGGCGTGGACTTGCGGCAACGCGCACGCCTCATCCCTCATGCGATCGAGGACTGGAGCGCCTGCTCGTTCGTCGCGCCCGCGGGCTTGCCGCGGGGGTCGCTTCGATTGCTCTTCGTGGGCCGGCTCGAGCCGCGCAAGGGCATCGATGTCCTGCTCCAGGCGGCCAGCCGATTGCTTGCCCGTTTTCCTCGGCTTTATCTGGACGTCGTCGGCAACGACACTCTCGCCGGCCCGGACGGCCGCACCTATCGCGCGCTCTTCGAGACCGACCCCGCGAGCGCGGGTATCCGCGAGCGTGTCCGGTTCCACGGCGAGGTGAGCGAGGAAGCGCTGCGCGGGTTCTATCGAGCCTGCGACATGTTCGTGGCGCCCTCGCGGTTCGAGTCGTTCGGGCTGATCCTGCTGGAAGCCATGATGTTCGCAAAGCCGGTGGTGTGTTGCCGGACCGGCGGCATGCCTGAAGTCACCGTGGACGGCGAAACCGGCTTGCTGGCCGAGCCCGGCGATGCCGCCTCGCTGGAGCGCTGCCTCGAGCGCCTCATCGAGGATTCCGCCTTGCGCCTGCGCCTCGGCGCCGCCGGCCGTCGTCGGTATGAGGCTCGCTTCATGCCCGAGCGCATGGCGCGCGAGGTTGCGACGTTCCTCTGCGAGACGGCCGCCGCGCACCGCGCCGGCAAGACGCTGCCGCGCGCCGCGGCGGAATAGGCGCGCGTGACGGGTCTCGGCGGAAGGCCGGTGCGCATCGCCGTCATCGCCTCCGTCATCGCTCGCTACGACGCGATTTCGATGGCCGCGCGGGATACGGTGAGAGCCTTTCGCGACGCGGGCGGCTTCGACGTCAGCGCCTTCACGGCCCGCAGCGATTTTCCCGACTTGGGTGCCTATCAGGTTCGCGACGCCAGAGCGCTGCGATCCCATCGCAAGTTCCGCGCCGCCGACGTGGCCATCTATCATTTCGGCGTCTTCAGTCCGCTCTTCGAGGCGCTCTCGAGGGACAATGGCCGGACGCGCCAGATCGTGGCGTTTCACAACGTGACGCCGCCGGAGTACGTCGCGCCGGCCCAACGGGCGGTGGCCGAGCAATCCCTGCGGCAGCTGGAGACCTTTCGGAACGTGGATCGGTATTGGGCCGTGAGCCCGACCAATGCCGATGCCCTCGTGGCTAGGGGCGTGGACCGCGCGAGGATCGAGGTGATCCCGCTGGCGGTCGATCGGCCGGCCGCGGCCGCGCTCGAGAGCAAACCCGTCGCGCCGGTTCGACTGCTGTTCGTCGGACGCCTGGTGCCGTCGAAAGGCGTTCTCGACCTGATCGAGGCCATCGACATCGCACGCACGCGCACGGCAACCGCATTCCAGCTGGATATCGCCGGCAACGAGGATTTCTCCGATGCCTCTTATGCCGCCGACGTGAAAGCGGCGGTCGCCAACCGGGGCCTATCGACGCTCGTGCGGTTCCTGGGCGCGGTGGAGGACGCGCGGCTGGACGAGCTTTACCGCCGCGCGCATCTCCTGGTCATCCCCTCCTACCACGAAGGGTTTTGCCGCCCGGTGATCGAGGGTCTGAGGGCCGGCTGCGTTCCGGTCGGATACGCCGCCTACAACCTGCCGCGCGCGGCGCACGGGCTCGGCCGCATGGTTCCCACAGGAGACCGTGGCGCGCTCGCGGCGGCGCTCGTCGAGCTGATCGCCGCGCTGGCCCCCGCTTCCGGCCGCGCGGAGGCTCGCCTCCTGCCCTTGGACACCGGGCCGCTCAGCCCCGCCACCTTCGACGCGGCGGCTCGGCGCTATGTGCAAGACTTCACCTTCGAGCGCGTGGCGGGCCAGATGGTGCTCGGCGTCCAAGGGCTGCTGTCCCGCTGAGACCAAGCACACCTTGAGCGCGCACCCCGCGGCGGCTAGAAGGTGTCTGGGGGTCCTTCCCCGTCCTCGGCAACGCGAGATGAGAATCATGAAACGAGCCTTCATCACCGGCATCACCGGCCAGGACGGCGCCTACCTCTCGCAATTCCTGCTGGGCAAAGGCTACGAGGTCTTTGGGTTGGTCCGACGCAGCAGCTGGAGCGAGGGCATGGACACCCGGCTCAAATGGCTCGGTATCGCCGGCGATGTCGAGCTGGTCGACGGCAACCTCACCGACCTTTCGAGCCTCGAGCGCTTGCTCCGGCAGATCCGCCCCGACGAGATCTACAACCTCGCTGCCCAATCGTTCGTCAAGGCGTCCTGGCACCAACCGCTGCTGACGGGCAGCGTCACCGGGCTCGGTGCCGTCAACATGCTCGAGGCCACGCGGCTCGAATGCCCGCAAGCGCGGTTTTATCAGGCCTCATCCTCCGAGATGTTCGGGCTCGCGCAGGAGCCGACGCAAACGGAGAAGACACCGTTCTATCCGCGCTCGCCCTACGCCGCGGCGAAAGTCTACGCTCATTGGATGACGGTCAATTACCGCGAGAGCTTCGGCCTGTTCGCCTGCAACGGCATTCTCTTCAATCATGAGTCGCCGTTGCGGGGCATCGAGTTCGTCACGCGCAAGATCACCGACGGAGTCGCGCGCATCAAGCTCGGCCTGCAGGAGAAGCTCACCCTCGGCAATCTTCACGCCAAGCGCGATTGGGGACACTCGCGCGACTACGTGAGGGCGATGTGGATGATGCTTCAGCAGGTGGAGCCCGAGGACTTCGTCGTCGCGAGCGGCCGGACCACCAGCGTACTCGACTTCTGCCGGCTGGCCTTCGCTCACGTGGGCTTGCGGGCGGAGGAGCACATCGCCGTCGACGCCCATTTCCTGCGTCCGGCCGAGGTCGACTGCCTCATCGGAGACGCCAGCAAGGCCCGAGAGAAGCTGGGCTGGTCGCCGGAGGTGACACTCGAGCAGTTGGTCGCAGAGATGGTGGAGTGCGATCTGCTTCGGCTGCGCGCGGGGCTCAAGACGGGCGCGGCCGGGCTCGCCTAGGGTGAGACGGCAGCCGGCACAGCCTGCCACGTCACGAGCCGAGGGATGTCGCTTTCGATCGCGATTGCACCGTGGAAGCCCGCCGGCATCGACAGCGTGCGCACCGACCACGTTGCCGACGGATCCGCGGGGTGGACGACCGTATGGTCTCCAGCGTCGGCGGTCTCAGTCGGCAGCCCCTCGATCGAGCGCAGATGCCCCGAGACACCCGTCCCCAAAGCCTTGAGCATGGCCTCCTTGCGCGTCCAGGCGGCGAGCAAAGCCGCCTTGCGCGCGCGCTCGGGCAAAGCCTGGAACCGCTCCCGCTCGCGCGGGCCCAGGATGCGCCGCGCCAACAGATCGGGGTCGGTGAGTGGGCGCTCGGCCTCGATATCGATCCCGACGCGCCGCTCGCGGACCAGCGCGAGGGCGGCGAGATCGCCGGAATGGGAGAGGTTGAAGCAGGGCGCGAGCCGCTCCTGCCCCATGAGAAACAGTTTGCCATGCGCCCCGGCTTGAAGCTCCAGCGACCTCGCCTCCACACCGGTGAGAGCCCCCAATACCGAGCGCAGGAGCCATCGCCCCGCGACGAATCCGCGTTTGACCGAGGCCGCGACGAGCCCGCGCGCGCGCGCCTCCTCCTCCGCGGTCAATATGCCCTCCGGAACCGCCGGTAGACCGCTCAAGGCGAAGAAGACGACTTGAACGGCGCCAGAGTCGAACCCGGCTCGGATCGCCTCGAGCGGCAGCGTGCGCGAGGGCTCCGCGCGAGGCCGCAGCACCGGCTGCGACATCGCCAGCAAAAGCAAGCGTCGATCGGGTTCAGCGCGCGTCGAGACGGACCTCCTTCATGGGCACGCCGACGAGGCCACGGCGGATCGGGCTCTCGACCGCGCGCAGCCACATCGCATCCTCGATCCATTGCAAATGGATGTGATCGGTTTGAATGCCTTCGACGATCGAGGGAGCCAGCGAATAGTCGCCGACGGCGAGATATGGCATTTGGAAACGAAAGCTCGCGGTGAAAGCCTGACCCGGAGCGACGCGTGGCGGATTCGACCAATAGCTCAGGTGGGTATTGTCACCGAACAGGTTTTGGCCCAGGCGGTCGCGCAAGATGAAGCCGACGATCGGGCGCGTCAGCAAGCGCTCGGCGCGGCATCGGATCCGCAACTCGACTTCCGCGCCGCCCGCGGTCGCCCGAAGCCGGGCGCCTCCCGGCTCATAGAAGCCGGCGTCCTCGATCACGGCCCCGCCATGGCCGTACCACGGCGCGCTCGGATCGAACTCGTCGAGTTCGACCACGCTGGCGCCGAGCCAGCGGGGATCCCGCACCAGCTCCGGCGCCGCCGCGCGCGCGCCGCCCTCGCCATCATCGACGATCTCGTCGCTCGGCCGCAGGAGATCGCCGGCGAGCGCGGCCTGGTATTGCCGGCAGACGTCCCGCGCCGGTCCCGCCGCGCGTACCTCACCCCGGTCCAGCCACAGAACCCGGTCGCAGAGACGCATCACCGCGCCACTGTCGTGCGAGACGAAGAGCACGGCGCCCCGGCGCCGGAATTCCTCGAGGAAGCGCATGCACTTCTGCTGGAAGGCGCCGTCGCCCACGGAGAGCGCCTCGTCCACCACCAGGATGTCCGCGTCCACGTGCG
>Ga0209415_10004335_pt1 | contig 26052 bp, 21 predicted proteins | sample PeaSoiSIISIP2007_FD_187696 | JGI IMG/M metagenome (GOLD analysis project Ga0209415, IMG submission 187696) | Peat soil microbial communities from Weissenstadt, Germany - SII-SIP-2007 (SPAdes) (version 2) | ecosystem: Environmental > Terrestrial > Soil > Wetlands > Peat | place: Germany... | reverse complement strand
CAATCGTTCATTGAACAAACGATCATGCGACAGTCTAACCGCTGCTCGAGCCAGCCATGAACGCACTCCGTCAGGGCGCCGAAGCCGGTATTACCGGGCCATGAGCGCCAGCGTCGCATTGCTCGCCGCATCCGCCGGTGTTGGCTTCGGCCACGCAATCCTCCCCGACCACTGGCTACCGCTCGCCGTGCTCGGACGCACACGTCGCTATCCGCTCGCCAAGGTCGCCCGGCTATCAGGACTCGCCGGGATCGCGCACGTCCTGATCTCGATCGTGCTCGGCGCAGTGATTATCGCGATAGGACTCCAGTTCCGCTCAACTGTCCAAAGCGCGCAGGACGCGATCATCGGCTGCCTGCTTGTCGCGACCGGACTCGGCTTCGCTGCTTTCGAGCTCCGCGGGCGGCGACATAGCCACAGCGAACACGCACACAGCCACGACCATGGGACCCACGACCGCCGCTCGCCCTCGGCCGAGCGCCATGGGATCCGCGGCGTAGCGGCGATCATGGTCCCGTTCGGCGCCGCGGCTTCTCCTGACCTCACGATCCTGCCCGTGTTCCTGGCCGCCACGACAGCCGGCGTCGCGACCGCGATCGGGTCGCTCGTGATCTTCGCTGCGGTCACCATCGCCACAATCGTGGGCCTCACGCTCACGGCAGCCAGGGGCGGGTATCAGATCCGCGGCCAATGGCTGGAGCGCTGGGGCAATGCGATCACCGCCCTCGTCCTCATCATCATCGGCGCGCTTGTGCTCACCGGCGCAATCTGAGTAGGCCCTCTCCACGGCATCGGCCCGCCCTGCAGGTTTCGAACCGCGCACCACCGTGTGTCGACTCGCGCCTGTTTGCGGGCGCGACCGGTGCGTGGCCGGCTGAGCCGTAGCCCTCAAGCCTGCGGCGTCACGAATTGCCCCGAATTGTGCGTCGGCATGACTCCGGGTGCACTCCATGGCTTGACTGATCTCTTGGCATGCCATACTTTGCATCCATGGCCACCAGCGAAGTGCCGCGATCTTCTGCGGTCGAGGACTATTCGAAAGCGATCTTCGCCTTGCAGTCCCGCAGCGGTGGCGCGGTTTCAACGAACGCCCTCGCCGAGCGGTTGGGTATTACGCCGGGCTCCGTCTCGGCGATGCTGAGGAAGCTCGATGAGCTGGGCCTCGTCACGCATGAGCCCTACCGCGGCGTGCGCCTCACGGCTGATGGGCGCCGACTCGCGCTGGAGGTGATCCGCCATCACCGGCTGCTCGAGCGTTTCCTCACCGACGCGCTGGGGATGCCCTGGGATCGCGTTCACGCGGAGGCCGAGGTGCTCGAGCACGTGCTCTCCGAGGATCTCGAGGCATTGATCGCGGCCAAGCTCGGCAACCCCACCTTGGATCCCCACGGCGACCCGATCCCCAGCGCCGACCTTGACCTCGAGGAGCGATCGACGCGCAGCATGGAGAGCCTGGCCAAAGACGACCAGGGTGTCTTCGTGCGGGTCTCGGACGCCGACCCGGAGATGCTGCGCTACCTCGCTGAGTGCGGGATCTCGCCGGGAGATCGCTTCGCGGTCCGCGAGCGCCAACCGTTCGATGGTCCGCTGTTCGTGATATTCGGCGGGCGCGAGCACGCGATCGGCGGCCGGCTGGCGGGCGCGATGCGCGTCGAAGTCGACCAGCCGGAAGCGGGCGCGACCCCACGCGCGCGCAGGCGCACCTGATCGATGACTGCGACGACCGACGCACCCACCCCGCCGGTCCTCGCTCCGCCGCCGCTGACGGGGGAGGACACGGCGCGGTCCTCGGATCGCTCACGTGTGCACAGCGCCCGCCTGGGGGGTAGGCGCTGGTCGTTGATGTGGCTGCTGGTGGGGCCCGGGATCCTGGCGATGCTCGGCGAGAACGACGGGCCGAGCATGATCGCCTACGCCGCCGTCGGCGCGCAGTACGGGCTGGGGTTCTTCGTGCCCTTCATCCCGGTGCTCTTCGCGATGGCATACGTCTGCCAAGAGATGTGTATGCGCGTCGGTGCGGTAACGCACCGCGGCTACGGGCAACTGGTGCTGCAGCGGTTTGGCGCGTCGTGGGGCTGGTTCGCCGCGGCCGACCTCACGTTGACGAACCTTGTCACGCTGGTTGCCGAGTTCGTAGCGATTCGCGTCGGCTTGGCCTACTTCCACCTGGGATCGGCCGTCGCGGTGGCGCTCGGATTGGTGCTGGTCGTGTTCACCTTCAGCGGCGGTCGCTACTGGCGCTGGGAGCGCATCGTGCTCGGCATGGCGCTGTTCAACGGCCTGTTCCTCGTCGCGGCGATCCTGGTCAAACCCCATGTCGGAGCAATCGCAGGCGCGCTTGACTTCAGCCCGTTCCCCGGAGGCAGCTTCAACACGCTGCTACTCCTGCTCGCGTCCACGATCGGAGCGACGGTGACGCCGTGGATGATCTTCTTCCAGCAAGGAGCCTCCGCAGACAAGGGGATGACCCCGCGTGACGTCAACCACGGTCGCTGGGACACGGCGGTCGGAGCCGTTCTCGCCGCAATCTTCGGCGTCGCGGCGCTGGTTGCCGGTGCCGCACTCTTGACCCACAACGGCTCGGGCATCCAGGGGTTCGCGGGAGCCGGGTTTCCGGCAGCGCTCAAGCATGTCGCCGGCAACGCCGCCGGGACCGCGTTCGCGCTGGGCCTCGTCGAGGCCGGCGCGGTGGCGATCCTGACGATCTCCGCCAGCACCGCGTACGCGGCCGCTGAATGCGTCGGCGTCGCCCACAGCTTCAACAGCTCTCCACGTGAAGCCACCGTCTTCTACGCGGCAAACTTCGGCATCGCGCTGATCGCGGCTGCGGTGATCCTGATCCCGGGTGCGCCGCTCCTCTCGATCGCGCTCAACGCCAACGTGCTCGCCACCGTGCTGCTCCCGGTCAGCCTCGTGTTCATGGTGATGCTCGCCAACGACAAGGGACTGATGGGGCGGTGGGCGAACAAGCGCTCGACCAACGTGATCGGGATCGCCGTGATCGCGTTCGTCGGCATCTGCGGCGCCGCCTACGGCATCGACTCCTTCCTGCAGACAACCCACATCATCGGCTCATGAAGACAGAAACAGCCGCCAGCGATCACCACGCAGATCACGCCGCCGCGATCGCCGAGCGAGACCTGCAACGACAGGAGCGCTTCGAGGACGAACTGATCATGCACCTCGAGCGCGACCAGTTCGTCGCAGAAACCTCCCGCCCCGTTCCACGCGTCGCGCTCAGTAAGGTCGCAACGGCGGCATTGTGGGGGCTGCGGGTATTTGTCGTCATTGTCAGCGTGATGGTCATCTACACGTTCATCGACCAACTGCACTGACCGGCGCGTTCTCCCGCTGAGCCACGCGACTCCAGCGCTTCGAGGAGACATTGCAACATCGGCGGCGAGCGAGCCGTCACCTCGGGGCATCTGAGCAGGCCCGTCCTGGGCTGCTGCTGCGCCGAGGGCACCCGCTCACCTAGATGGCGGCGGGCTCTCGCCCGTCAGATGTCGGGTCGCGTGAGGAGCCGTGCTGGGTGGCGCGATCGATCCCACACGCGTAGGAGATCCCTTCGATCGCGAGCGGCGGCGCGGACGCCGACGGCAGCGGCCTCGAATCGCGACCTGCTCCGTGGCAAACTGGCGGCCGATGCCCTTCCTCGCCACCGACTGGCCGACGATCTCCTCGCTGGTCACGGGCGCCGGCACGCTCGTGCTCGCGGTCGCCACCTTCGCAGCCGTCCGATCGGCGAACCGCTCGGCGCGCATCGCCGAGACCGCGCTGCAGGAGCAACGGCGGCCGGTGCTCGCCCAGTCCCGCCTGGAGGATCCGTTACAGAAGCTCATGTTCGTCGATCAGCACTGGGTCAGCGCGGCCGGTGGGCGCGCCGTCGCCGAGCACATCGACGGCAACGTGTATCTCGCGATCAGCCTGAGGAACGTCGGTAGCGGAATCGGTGTCTGCCAAGGCTGGGCCGTCAGGACCGGGCTCAGCACGTCTCGGAACAACCCGACACCAGCCCCGCTGGAGGAGTTTCGCCGCCAAACGCGGGACCTCTACGTGCCAGCCGGCGACATCGGCATGTGGCAGGGAGCTCTCCGCAACCCGGACGACCCCGTGCGCACCGCCACGGCGGAGGCGATCGACACGCGCCAGCCGATCACGATCGAACTGCTTTACAGCGATCAGGTCGGCCTCCAGCGGACGATCACCCGCTTCGGTCTCTTCCCGACCGCGGATTCGTGGCTGGCGAGCGTGACCAGGCATTGGTATCTCGATTGGGATGGACCGCGCCCAGAGCACGAAGTCAGTGCGGCCGTCGACTTGGTCCAACGCGATTGGGAAGCCGCCGAGCGTCGCGCTGTCACCCGCGAGGCGGTCGCGGCACCAAACAACGGCAGCGACGCGGCGACGAAGGCCGCCGCAACCGAGCTGGAAGGGCCTCACAGCACTGCGTGAGGAAGCCGCCGGATGACTTGGTCCCGGTCAACGTGCCGGCTGCACTTCGTCCGACCGAGCTGAGCTGGCGTCACACCGGCTCGACGTGAGCCATCAACCTCGAAGCGGTCTTGCGCAGGCCTTCCGCGACTTCCGCCAGCGTGTCTTCGCCCCCAGACGGATGGAGGTCGACGGCGAAGGCGGCCAGGTCGTCGAGGCGCTCGGCGAAGCGGATCCACGACGAGCGGCGGTGCGGGAGGAGGAAGCTGGCCCGGTACGGCAGCTGGAAGTTGGCTCCTGCCGTGGCCCCGGGGTGCTCGGGTCCCACTGGTAGCCGGGCGAGCATGAGGCCCAGCGGTTTGATCGCCTGGAACATGAGGTCGACCGCGGCGTTGGCAAGAACCTCCCGCTGCTCGGGCGTCTCGTGGCCGAACGCGAAGTAGCGCGCGATCATCTGGAGCAGGAGCTCATAGACGGCGTTGAACAGGTCGGAGCACCCGCCGGTGGCGGGGTCGGTGATATAGACATCCGGCTCGATCCCCTCCACCGCCCGCATTCCGGCGGCCACGACGGGGTGGACCGGATCGAAGCCTGGATCTGCTCTTCGCGACTCCAGGTAGTCGTCGCGCAGTTCGAGGAAGCGGCCGAAATGGGCGGCCTCCCAGTCTCCCGTCGCGCCCTCCCCTTGCTCGACGATGCGCTCGAGCGCTCGGTTGGCAGCCTCGAGATCGGTGATGGGTCCGAGCTCGGGCCAACCGAATGAGGATTCCTCTGCCTGGTGGAACGCTGGGCCGATGAACAGGCGGTCCTCGCCGACCTTCTCGGCCAGGTGGGCCAAGCCGCTCGCGATCGAGCGGTAGAGGTGGCCCACGGTGGCGAAGTCCTGTCCCCTCGGCACGATCTCGTCCGGCTGCATCGGCAGCGGCGTTGGGCCGACTGGCTCGAAACCTTCACCGTCCGAGTGCTCCATGCCTTCGGGGCGCTCCAGGTAGATGAAATGCTGCAGTGCCGTCTCGCCGAAGGGGAGTAGGCGGAGCTGCACCCCGGGTGGGTAGCCCTGCGCCTGGTGCGGCAGGTGCGGCCGCGCCACGAACGGGGCAGACCCGACGGCCGCGAGCAGGTTCTGCACGACGGCCCAATGCAGCATCTCCTCTCCGGCGATGGAGAGGATCACTCGACGCCAGCCCTCGACCTTCTCGACCTCTTCGTCGCTCAGGCCATCCGCCGCGGTCTTGAGGCTGAAGGCGGCATAGAGGTACTGGCACATGAGCGCATGCTCGAGCTCGGCTCCCTGCGAAAGGAGATACGTCAGCTCCTTGCGATGCTCCACGACGATCACTGGCTCGCCCGTCACGGGGACGGAATCTATCCACTTGGCCGGCGTGGCTCCCAAGCTGGAGTGCTGAGCGGCTCGCGTAGCCGACCACGGATGGCCGCACCCCGGGTGCGGTGGACACGGCGTCGCTAGGCGGCTTGGACCCGCCTCGCGTCAGGCCGGCGGATTCTCGGCGAACTGCGGAGCGTCGCCGCCGATCTCGTGCCAGCTGGCCTTGTACGCGACCTGGAGGTGGAAGCTCGGATCGAGATCGAGGTCGCGCATCAGCCCCGCGGCCACGAAGTACTTCTCGCCGAGGTCGTCATAGAGGCTGGATCCGCAGTTGCTGCAGAAGTTTCGGGGAGCGAACTCGCTCTCGTAGCGCTTGACCAAGTCCTCGCCCTTGGTGAACTTGAAGTTCTCCTTGGCCACGACCACCCCTGCCAGGCTCGAGCCCGTCCACCGCTGGCAGCGAGTGCAGTGACAGTACCCGAGAGCCTCCGGGTCTCGGACCTCATACTCCACACCGCCGCACAAGCAAGCTCCCTTGAGCGTCTCAGTCATCGCGACCCCCTTCTCGAGCCGGCATTTGAACGATCCACGGGCAACGCTACCACCGGCAAGCCGGCCGGGTGCGACGACCGCGCCTGCACCGGCTCATGCGAGCAGTGGTCCGGGCTGGTCGCGGACGAGTTCGAGTGTGGCGCAATGTAACCCTGCGATCGCGAACTTGTGGCTTTCGGAGAAGTCGACCTGGATGACCTCGACTCCGCAGCTTGCCGATCCCTTCGGCTCTCCAGCGCTGACCCCAGATCTGCTCGACCTCGTCATAGAAATCCGTGTCGTGCAGCATCCAGTTGTGCAGCGGCTGACCGGCCTCGAACCACGGCAGCTGCTCAACCAAGGCCAACCCGTCGTGCGCGGCCGCCGGGCGCGGCGAGGAATAACTGAGCTCGATCACCTCGCCTGCGGCGGTCGTGATCCGAAAGGGAACCGACTCGCGCGTTGCGGCACCCTTAGGGGCTACAGAACGGCCCTGACGCATCTCTGCCTCCCTCGTTTGTCTGGTGGAGCCTGCCACCGCGCTCATGGGCAGTGTGTCCACGGCGGTGCTGAGGAGTGGCCACGATCTTCAGTCAGTCGGGTCGGACCGGCTGCGCCTCGCTAGGTAGCGCAGCAGCGCGGGATCGCTCGAGCGCAGCTCGTCGACGGTCTCTCCATGGCATGCGCACAGATCGACTACCGCCTCGGTGGTATCCATCCGCCTCAAGCGCCAGATTCCGCCGCTTTGTTCCCAGCCCTCGAGCACGGCAATCGGCGACTCTTCCATGGCGTTCTCGACCATCGTAGAACCATCCGTGTTCGGTCGCGGGGGGCGAGCTCGGCGACGAGTGCGAGACCAGGCTCACGCTGGATCGCGCGCGCGTTGCGCCAGCGTCGGACCAGCGGGTGTGGGAGGCTTCGCGGCGATGGGCGTGCTCATCTATGGGGACACCGAGCGGTCATCGGCGCTTCGCCACGAGGTGCCGTTGGCGATCGGCGATCCGTTTCTGTACTTGGAGGCGGATGGGCGCCGGGCGGTCGTGACGACAGCGCTCGAGGAGGCTCGGATCGCGCGGGCGGCACCGGATATCGAGTGCGTGCTGGTCGACACGCTTGGCTGGGATGAGCTGATTGCCGCGGGCAGATCACACAGCGAGGCCGAATTGGAGCTGTGTGCCCGGGCGGTCGAGGCGTTTGGCATCGACCGCGCGAGCGTACCGTTCGAGTTTCCACTCGGGCTGGCCGACCGGCTGCGTCGTGGCGGGGTCGAGCTCGTGCCCGATGAGAAGCTCTTCAATGAACGTCGGCGACACAAGACGATGGCCGAGTTGGCGGGCATCCGGCGCGCCGCTGACGTTGCGGTGGCCGCGATGCGTGAGGGCGCAAGGATGCTGAGCGAGGCAACCATCGATGGCGACCGGCTGCTACTGGCTGGCGAGGTCTTGACGGCGGAGGCGGTTCGGGCGCGCATCCGCGAGGTGTGCGCACAGGCGGGAGCGCCGGCTCCGGCGGACATCATGATCAGGGCGATGGGCGTCGATCCTCTACTCGGTCACGATCCGGGATCTGGGCCGTTGCCTGCGCATGTTCCAATTGAGATCGACCTGTGGCCGCAGGACGAGGCCTCTGGCTGTTGGGCTGACATGACCCGGACGTTCGTCCGCGGCGAGATCAGCGAGCCGATTGCCAAGTTGTACGCGCTCGTGCTCGATGCCCATGAGCGGGCTTGCCAAGGCGTCCGTCCCGGTGTGACGGGCCGTGACCTCAACGACCTCGCGTCCGAGCTGTTCGAGGCGGCGGGGCATCCCACGCAACGCACCAAGCCGCCGGGACAGACGCTCCGCGAGGGTTTCTACTGGGCCCTCGGTCATGGTGTCGGCCTGGCCATCCATGAGGACCCGCTGCTCTGGAGGAGCGGCACTGACGCGCTCATCACGGGCGATGTCGTTGCGGTCGAGCCTGGGGCCATCGTCCCCGGCGTCGGAGGCGCATGTGTCGAAGATCTGCTGATCGTGACGGCCGACGGCAGTGAACGCCTGACCGGCCAGTTTGCTTACGCCCTCACGCCCTAGCCCCCAAGTAGCCCGTTAGCGGTGGAGCGCGTCCCACGCAGTCGTAACCGCGCGATCTCCGCGCTGCCCCAAGCCGCGCGACGCGACAACGCGGCGGGGGCGCACTGCGGTGCCTGCGGCGGGCCTTCAGTTCCTACGGGCCGTTCGCAGCGGACGGCGCGAGGTCGGTGGGTATGTCGCCTCCGCGAGCCGCGGGCAGAGTCAGTCGGAAGGTCGCGCCAGGCGACTGGTCGGTCAGCTTGAGTCGTCCGCCCATGCGGGTCGCTAGCTCGACGCCGATTGCCAACCCGAGGCCGAATCCACCTTCCCCGCCGCTGTTGCGGCCGCGCTGGAAGCGCTCGAAGATGAGTTCCCGCTCGTCGGCTGGGACGCCGGGGCCCTCGTCGCTCACCTCGACAGCCGGCTCGCCGGGCTGACCGACAATGCGTAGTCTGAGCGCAGTGCCGGCTGGTGTGAACCGAAGCGCGTTCTCGACCAGGATGCGAATGATGCGCGCGACGCTGCCAGGGTCGCCTTGAGCCCATGACGGTGCGCCGATCTCGTCAAGCGTTATCGCGATGCCATGTTCCTGCGCCCGTTGCTCGAATTCGGCGGCGACCGCGCGTGCGGTCTCGCTCAGTTGCACCGGTTCGCTGCGCAGTTCGAGTCGCGCGTCGATTCTGCTGAGGTCGAGTAGGTCCTTCGCGAGTGAGCTGAGGCGCCGCGCCTGCCGCCGTGCGGATGCGACACGCGCGCGCGCGTCGTCCACATCGACCGACTCGGATCCGAGATCCTCCTCGAGCAGCTCAAGCGCCGTTTCCAGCGACATCAGCGGCGTACGCAGCTCGTGCGATGCCGTTGCTACGAAAGCGCGCCTCGCATCCTCCTGCTGGCGCACGCGCTCGCGCATCGTCGTGAAGCCCCGGGCGACCTCGCCGATCTCATCGGGCACGTCGTCGGGCCGCATTCCGAGCACGCCCAGATCGTCCTCGTCCAGCGACCGGCTCGCGTCACGCAGACGGCGCAGCCGGCGCAACAAGCGCGACGAGAGAGCGATCCCCAGCAACGTTGCGACGCCGAGACCGACGAGCGCGGCATACAGGAGGGCCGTGCGGACGGCGCTGTCGGCGCTCGCGAGGTAGTCGACGTGCCGGATGATCTCGAGCACGAAGACGCGACCGCGCAGCATCCCCGGAGCTGGGTGTCCGGTGTAGCGGACGGCGTCGACGAGCACGTTGCCGTTGAGCGTGTAGTGAGTGCGGCCGCGGCGGTCCGCAAGCGCCTGGGCCACGGGACGGTACGGCGCAACCTTGTCCTCAGCGGCGGGGTCGTCAGGGTCCGTATCGAAGTAACGCTGAAGATGATCGGTCCAGACCACGTAGGTCGCGGTCGTCTCGTGATAAAGGACCTCGGCCGCGGCTCGCAGACCGTTCCTGCCGTTGACGGGCGGGAGACCCTGCGCGTTCACCGGGAGGATCCCCAGCGGCGTCTTGTCGCCGACCACCGTGCTTTGCCCGAGTGCGATGGAGTTCTGCCGCAGCTGTGACTGCAGTGGCGTCAGCAACGCGAGCGCAGCCGTCGCCAGAGTGACCAGCGCGGTCAACACGAGCGCGCTGAAGATGCGCGACCGCATGCCGAACCAAACGCGGCGCGCTGTGGCTCGTGTGCGGCTCGCCAGCACCTGGCCCTCCCGCTTCAACCCGGTGATCACGGGGCCAAGCATCGCTTGACGGTAGCGCCTTGGCGGCGGAATGGGCGTGCGACCGCCTGCTCCTGCACTGGACGTCATGGTCGTCGAACTTCTTGGACCCCGGCCATTTGGCGAGCACCGTGCCGGCACGAGGCCGGCGACCGACCGTGAGCGCAGGAGGCCCCGTCGCGTGCACGCGCGGCAGCGGCAGCGGCCAGCAGGTGGGTCGGCGGCTGCCTGGGTATACCGGCAAGCACCACGCCCAGGACGCCGGTCACCTTGGGGGCATTCTTCACCAGTATCCCGGTTTGCCCGTATTTTGAGGCAGCCCGCCGTGTGGTCAATCACGGTTGCCTTCCTTTGTCGAGCGTGGCACGGTGGCTGTTGCCGACGCGCGTTTAGGTAGGAGGCCGCCATGTTTGAAAAGAACGATCTAGACACCTCGTCTAAACGTTGGCTCTGGGGTGTCTACCGGCGGCCTGCGGCGAGCGCCGCTCGCAACTTTCTCCAAGGAGGGCACATGCGACATCGATCGGCATCATTCACGGGCCGTAAGCTGCGGCCGCTGTGGCTGCGCCGCGTGCTGGGGCTCCTGCTTGGCGTTGCGGGGTTGTCCCTGCTTGCGGCCGCGCCGGCGTTTGCGTCACCGTCACCGCCCCCGCCCCCGCTATGCATGCCTCCCATGCTTTGCGGCATTGTGGTGCACCTTAGTGATCAGCGATTCGACACCTACACCGCTCCCTCGAACGACACCCAGGCCACTGACTCAACCACCGACGTGCCGGTGAGTATCCAACGCCAATGGAGCTTCCAGCTCAACGGCGGAGGCGGGCAGGTGGGCAGCGCATCGATCGTGGCGACCAGCACTATTCCCGCGAGCGCGTGGAACGGGCCCGTGCCGCCGTTCACCGCCACTGCGGCGCCGCTGCAATCGGGCCAGTTCCTCGGCGTCTCCAGCGGGGTGACGACCGCGACCGTCGCGCCGGGCTTTTCCTCCTCGCGCACGGTCAGCCCCCTGCTGATCCCGCCCGGCGGCGGGACGCAGGTGTTGACAGCGAGCTTCACGGTCGACTCCGCGGGGCTCTCGTTCGTTCAGCTGAGCCTCACCCCGAACCAAAGCGGCGACACTTGGAGCTTTACGAGCAGCTCTGATCCCGCGGACACGAGCAGCGTCAACGCCAATCCCGGCGGCGGGCTCAGCGTTTCACTGAACAACCCGACACCCGGGATCACCTACACGTTCACCTTCACTGGGATGGTCACCAACTATTCTGCTCAAGCGGTCCCGTCAAAACCATTTCTCGGGTTGGAGGCCGTCAGCTTCGGGACTCCCGTGACTTCTGTCATGGCCAGCAGCTATTCGTTGGTCGACCCGGTGCTCGAGGGCACCGTCACCTACAGCTTCGACAGCCAGTACTCGCTGTCGCCAAGCATGGGCAGCCAGTTCGGCGTCGACTATCCGAACGGTCCGGACCCGACGAGTAGCGGCGTTGGCTGCTCGCCGGCCAGCGTGGTTGCCGGACAGCCGACGACATGCAACGTTCAGGTGACCGATACCAGCGGGAGCTTCTACGCCTCGCCGCCGACCGGAGCGGTCACCTGGAGCACCAATGGCAGCGGCACCTTCGGCAATGGCGGAAGCTGCACACTGGTTGCCCCCGGGCTGACCGGCCCCGCCTTCAACACCGCGAGCTGCTCGGTGAGCTACACGCCCACCGCAACCCCCTTCAACCCGGTTCGCACCGACACGGTCACCGCCACCTACGGCGGCGACAGCACACACACCGGTAGCGTCTCGTTCTACCCCGGCATGGGTCCGGGGCCCTTCGTGACGGTCACCTCGCCGCCGACCGCGCTGCTTCTGACACCGATGAGCCCAACCGGGACGGTCGGCACGAGCGACACCGTGACGGCTGCGCTCAGCGGCGGCGCGGATTCCGGCCAGCCGGTCGTGTTCGTAGTCTCCGGCGCGGACTCAACGTCGGGGTCGTGCACGACCGATTCCACCGGTGCCTGCTCGTTTACCTACACCGGACCTGCGCGCCCCGGAAGCGACACGATCAACGCCTGCTTTGACTCAAACGGCAATGGGCGCCTTGACTCAACCGATTCGCCCTGCGCCACCCTCCAGCTGACTTGGAAGCTGCCGCCGGCGACGTTGTTTGCGGCCAACGCCGCGTGCGGATCCGCCAACGGCCTCTTAGTCAACGGCAGCCATATCAGCGTCGGCGGCAACGGCGAGCACTCGAACGGCAGTTTGTTCGTGAACGGTTCGTGGAACACCGCCGCCTTCGGAAGCTTCGGCGGCCCGAACGGCTGCAAGGCAACCGTGAACGGGTCCGGCAACACGTTCCAGGGAGCGGCGACCCCGCTGAACGACCCGACGAGCGAACCGCTACCGGTGGACTACAGCCAGCAGTCGATCCCATGCACCTTCTCGGCGGCAAGCTTCACGTTCAACGTCTCGAACACGACGATTCCGGCTGGCGTCTACTGCGCGACTGGCGCGGTGACGCTGAACGGGTCCAACGACAGCGGGAACGTGACCGTGATCGCGCAGAAGATCGTCTTGAACGGGTCGGGGTACAAGCTGACGCCGAGCGCTAACGGCCTGCTTCTCTACCAAAAGGGGAACGCGCAGCTCAGCGTGAACGGCAGCGGCTCGTCGCTTTCCGGCAGCATCTTCGCACCGGCCGCAACGATCGTTCTCAACGGTTCGAGCACCACCAAGATGAGCGGGCCCGTCGAGGGTCTCAACGTCACTCTCAACGGCAGCAACTGGTCGATCGGCTAGACGCCACTGCTCTTACCCCCTCTCGACATAGACGCGCGTGAGACACAGATTGTGAGGTTGTCATGCATCAAACATTCCACTCAAGACGTCAAGGCCTTCGCTACAGCGTAACGGCGCTGGGGGTGGTCTTGGTTGGCCTCACCTTCGCGATAGCGTCGCTGCAGTCCCCGGCAGCGTCGGCGAACTCACCTGCGCCCTCGCTTACCCTGATCGGCAAGCACATCAAGGTCACGGGCGGCGTGGTCCCCATAACGCTCAAGGCCGGCAGCGCCTTCAAGGGGACGATCAAGCTCGTGAGTCCTGCAGGTCCGGGGTCAACCAAGAGCATTCTCTACAGCAACGTCGCTACCGTCAAGCTGGCGGCTCACGCCAAGAAGACTGTCAAGCTTACGCTTGACAGCGCCGGCGCGAAGTACCTGGCCGCCAACAGTCACATGGCGATCATGTCCCTCATCGGCACGCCGAAGGGCGGTACCCCGTCCCCTGTCGACGTGGTCTTCCTGTCGAGCTAGCACACACGAGATCCGCCGCCCGTTCTGCGATCGTGAGACCACCGAGCGGGCGGCGGTGACGTCTAGGTGCTCAAGGTGGGTGCGCGGATGAGCTCGCGCGGTTGTGAGCGGCTGTCAGGATTTGCGTCCGCAGGGCTCGTGGCCTAAACCCGTTCCAGCCTCCGGCGAGCGGCTGGGTCGAAGTACTGCACGCCTCGTCGGCGCCACGCCGCTTGCTACGCCGCGGACAGCGCAGTCGAGAGCTCGGCGCCGCGGGCACGGAAGCGCTCGACGCCGGCGAGCTTGATCTCTTCGTAGCCGCGCACGAACTCGGGCAGGCTTGCCACTTCGAGCGCGAGCTCGAGCGTCGCCGGGGAGAGCCGGGCCAGCGCGGCATCGACGAGGGCCATGTACTCGCCGGGAAGCGCCCGCTCGACGCGCCGCACGGGCGTGCGACCGAACGGGTCAAACGGCGTGCCGCGTAGGCGACGCCCGCTTCGCAGCAGCCGCAGCACGGGGAAGAACCAACGCCCGAAGCGGAGCTTGCGTTCGACCCCGAGCGCGCGCAGCATCGGTGGGTGCAGGTGGATCAGCGGCCGCGAGCCCGCGGGTAGCGTCGCGACCCAGTTGAGGTGGAGGCGGGCAACTTCGTACTCGTCCTTGTAGGCGGTCAGCTTGTGCAGCCCACGCGCAACCGCCTCAGTCACGGCGGTGCTGCCCGGGATGCGTTCGGCCTCGATCGCGCGTACGCGCGAAATTGACTCGGCGTACTCGGCCGCCGCGCGCTCCCCGCCCCAGCCGAACAGATCGCTCACGCGCAGCTCGAGCAGGCGGCGCAGCTCACCGCGCTCATCGCCGACGGCGCGCTCGACGAGCCGCGCCGCCTGCGCGGAGAGCTCGGCAATCACCGGCTCGTTCGCGAGCGCCTCTGTCAACGCCGCAGGCGCCGCGACGGCCGCGCGTCCCCACGCGAAGGCGGCAAGATTGCCCTCGACGTTGACGGCGTTCAGCCGGAATGCCTGCTCGATCGCCGCGCGCGAGAGGGGCAGTGCGCCGCGCTGCCAAGCCGCGCCGAGCACGATGACGTTCGCGCTGGTGGAGTCGCCGAAGATGCGCTCGGCGATGCCCTGGGCGTCGAGATATACGTTCTCGTCCGCGCGCGTGACCGCGTCGATGGCGACGCGCGCGGCGCCCGCGTCGGGGGTCCCGACCGCGACGTCGAGGACCATCTCGGCCGTCGGCGTCAAGTGCTCGGAGACGATCGCGATCGTGCGCTCCCGGTCCGCGGCGCGCAGGATTGCCGTGTCGGCGCTGCCGAGCAGGTCGAAGCCGAGCAGGACGTCGAGCGATCCGCTCGGCGGCGCGACCGAGTCCTCGCGCGGGACCTCGGTGATATGCACGTCCGATACGACTGGCCCCGCCTTCTGCGAGAGCCCGGTCTGATCGAGGCCGCTGCTGGTGCGACCGTCGAGCAGCGCCGCCATCCCAAGCACCTGGCTCACGGTTACGACGCCGGTTCCGCCGATCCCGACAAGGCGCAGGCGCACGTCAGCCGCGTCGACGCAGGGCTGCGGCGCCGGAAGCTCGAGCTGAGGCCACCGCAATTCTTGCTTGGCCTCGTCGCGCGCGGCGGTCACCGTGACGAACGAGGGGCAGTCGCCCTGCAGGCAGGAGTAGTCGCTGTTGCAACTCGTCTGGTTGATCTGTGTCTTGCGACCGAACTCGGTCTCGACAGGCTCGACCGAGAGGCAGCTCGACTTCTCCCCGCAGTCGCCGCAGCCCTCGCAGACGCGTTCGTTGATCAGCACGCGCTCGGCGGCCGGCGCGGCGCGGCCGCGCTTGCGGGCGCGGCGCAACTCCGCCGCGCACTCCTGCTCGTGGATCAACACGGTCACGCCCGCCACGGCCGCGAGCTCGCGCTGCACGCGCATGATCTCGCGGCGCTGGCGCACCTCGGCGATCGTCGGCAGCGAGACGTCCTGATAGCGCGAGGGATCCTCGGTCGTGATCACAATCCGCCTGACGCCCTCGGCCTCGAGACTCCGCGCGAGCGCCGGCACCCCCATCTCCCCCACGATCTCCTGGCCACCGGTCATCGAGACGTAGCCGTTGACCAAGAGCTTGTAGGTGATGTTGACTCCGGCGGCGACCGCGGCGCGAACCGCGAGCGAGCCGGAGTGGTGGAAGGTGCCGTCGCCGAGATTCTGGATGAAGTGCGTGGCGTCCACGAACGGCTCGAGGCCGATCCACTGTGCACCCTCGGATCCCATCTGCGTAAGGCCGGTGATGGTGCCGCGCTGCTCGCCGCCGAGCACGACCATCGTGTGGCAGCCGATGCCTGCGCCGACGAGCGCCTCGTCGGGCGCGCGCAGGCTGGTGTTGTGCGGACAGCCCGAGCAGAAGAAGGGCGTGCGCTTCGTGCCGAGCTCTGCCCGCGGACGTGCGTCGATCGCAGCGATCCGCTCGAGGCGGTCGCGCACCTGTGGGCGTGCCTCATGCGCGAGCAGGCGCGTGCCGACGACACGCGAAACGGTGTCGGAGTCGAGCGCGCCGTAGGCAGGCACCAGCGGCGCGCCGGTGTCGTCGCGCTGGCCGGTCACGCGCGGCATCGCCGGGCCGCCGTAGAGAGCGTCGCGAACGAAACGCTCGAGGAACGGGCCCTTCTCCTCGATCACGAGCACCTCGTCGAGCCCGAGCGCGAAGCCACGCACGGCGTCCTCGTCGAACGGGTACAGCATCCCGCACGCGAGCAGCCGCACCGGCGCCTGCTCGTCGAGACCGAGATCCGAGAGCGCACGCAGGACGTCGTGCGCGGTCACCCCGGCGGCGACGATCCCAAGGCGCGCCGCCGGTGCGTCGATCAGCAGGCGATTGAGCCCGTTACGTCGCGCGTAGAGCTTTGCGAGCTCGATGCGGACCTCGACCAGCGTGCGCTCGAGCTCCAGGGAGTCCGGCGGCAGCAGGTGCCCCGAGGGCCTGTGCACGTAGGGCGCGCCCTGCCATTCGAGCACGGGCATCACCGGCACGACGCGCGCGGGGCCGACCTCCACGGTCGCGGCTGCATCGGCGACGTTGGTGACGACCTTGAGCGCCGACCAGAGCCCTGACGCCCGCGAGCAGGAGATCGCGTGGCGCCCGAAGTCGAGCGCCTCCTGGACGCTGCCGGGCACGAGGACCGGCACGTGGAGCGCCGCGAGCAGCGCCTCGGAGGCGCCGGGGATCGTCGAGGACTTGCATGCCGGGTCATCGCCGCAGAGCGCGAGCACGCCCCCGTGGCGATCGGTGCCGACGAGATTGCCGTGGCGGATCGCGTCGCTAGCGCGGTCGACCCCTGGGGTCTTCGCGTACCAGACTCCGACGACGCCGTCGACGCGCGCACCTGGCAGCGAGCGCGTGAGCTGGGAGCCCCAGACGGCGGTTGCCCCGAGCTCCTCGTTGACTGCACGGCGGAGCACAATCCCGTGCTCTTCGCCGAGCGCCCCCAGGCGCGCCACCTCCTGGTCAAAGCCCCCCAGCGGCGAGCCCGGATATCCGGAGACGAGCGTGCCGGTGCGCAGGCCCGCGTCGACGTCGGCGCGGTGCTGGTCGATCAGCACGCGCGCGAGTGCCTGGATCCCGGTCAGAAAGACGCGACCGCACTCGAGCTCATAGCGGTCGGCGAGGGTCGCCTGGCGGCCGCGCTGCGTCGCAACTAGACCAGGCATGGACTGATTTAATACCATAGCTGGACTGATCGTGCTCCACGCGGTAGCCTCAAGCCGTGGAAACAGGCTTCGTTCCCGTCGGTCCCCGCCGCACCTTCGAGGGCGCTGTCGAGCAGATCGCAGAGCGGATCCGGCTCGGCGAACTCTCCGCCGGCGAGCGCCTGCCGTCCGAGCGCGAGTTGGCCGCCGCGCTGCAGATCAGCCGCGCAACCCTGCGCGAGGCCGTCCGCGTCCTCGTCGACGCGGGCGTGCTGGCGGTCCGCTCCGGGTCGGGCGGTGGCATGTTCGTCGCGTCCGGCTACGTCCCCTTCGAGCTGGTGCGGTCGATGTCGGAGTTGCGTCTCGACGAAGTCGCCGGCGTGCTCGAGGCGCGGCGCTTGATCGAGCCCCGCGTCGCCCAGCTCGCCGCCGTCAACGCGCGTGAGGAGGACTATGCGTACATGCAGCAGACGATCGACGCCCAGAAGGCGCTGATCGTGCGCAGCACCGCGCTAGAGCAAGAGGATCGCTTCCTCCAGCTCGACACGCGCTTTCACCTGCGGATCGCGCGAGCGAGCGGCAACAGCACGATCGTCTCGCTGATGCGGACGCTCTTCCGCCGTCTCGAGATCGCGCGCGACCTGGCGCTGCATGAGCCGCCGACCGCGGATTGGGTGATCGACGTCCACGAGCGCACGCTGGCGGCGATCCGATCGTCCGACCACGAGCGGATCGAGGAGGTCATGGACGAGCACCTCGCGGCGATGGAGAACGCGTGGCAGCGCGCTACCGACAGGCTGCTCGTGCGGCCGATTCCGGACTTCCTTCGGCCGCTCGCGCAGCGCTCCTTGCGTGCGCCGGTCGGCGGCGCTACATCCTGAAGATGCCGTAGCCGAGCTCGCCGAGCGGCGCGTTCGCACAAACCGCGAGCGCGAGGCCGAGCACGTCGCGGGTCTGCCGCGGGTCGATCACGCCGTCGTCCCACAACCGCGCCGTCGCGTGGTAGGGGTTGCCCTGCCGCTCGTACTGCTCACGCAGCTGCGCCTCGAAGTTGGCTTGCTCCTGCTCGGGCCACTGCTCGCCGCGCGTGGCGAGCTGGTCGGAGCGGATCGTCGAGAGCACGCTCGCCGCCTGCTCCCCACCCATCACGCTGATGCGCGCGTTCGGCCACATCCACAAGAAACGCGGGCTGAAGGCGCGACCGCACATGCCGTAGTTGCCGGCGCCGAAGGACCCGCCGATGATCACGGTCAGCTTTGGCACGCGCGCGCAGCTCACAGCGGTGACGAGCTTGGCGCCGTCCTTGGCGATGCCACCGTGCTCGTAGTCGCGACCCACCATGAAACCGCTGATGTTCTGCAGGAACACGAGCGGCACGCCGCGCTGGTCGCAGAGCTCGATGAAGTGTGCGCCCTTCAGCGCGCTCTCGGAGAAGAGCACGCCGTTGTTGGCGAGCACACCCACAGGGTGACCGTGTATGCGCGCGAACCCGCACACGAGCGTCGTGCCATAGCGCTCCTTGAACTCGTGGAAGCGACTTCCGTCGACGATCCGCGCGATCACCTCGCGCACGTCGTAGATCGTGCGCAGGTCGGTCGGCACCACACCGTAGAGCTCTGCAGGGTCGACCGCCGGCGGCTCGCTCGGCGCAATCGGCCAGGGTGGCTCCCGCGCGGCGGGAAGCGTCGCGACGATCGAGCGCACGAGCTCGAGTGCGTGCGCGTCATCCTCGGCAAGGTGGTCGGCGACGCCGGACAGGCGCGTGTGCACATCCCCGCCGCCGAGCTCTTCGGCGGTCACGATCTCGCCGGTGGCAGCCTTCAAGAGCGGCGGCCCGGCGAGGAAGATCGTGCCCTGGTTTCGGACGATGATCGTCTCGTCGCTCATCGCCGGCACGTACGCGCCGCCCGCCGTGCACGACCCCATCACGGCGGCGATCTGCGCGATCCCGGCGCGCGAGAGCTGTGCCTGGTTGTAGAAGATGCGCCCGAAGTGGTCGCGGTCGGGGAAGACCTCGTCCTGGAGCGGCAGGAAGGCGCCGCCGGAGTCGACCAGGTACACGCAAGGCAGGTGGTTGGCGAGGGCCACCTCCTGCGCGCGGAGATGCTTCTTCACCGTTAGCGGCGCGTAGCTGCCACCCTTGACGGTTGCATCGTTGGCGACGACCACGACGTGGCGACCGCACACGCGCGCGACGCCAGTGACGATGCCCGCGCCCGGCAGCTCGTCGTCGTAGACACCATCGGCGGCTAGCGGCGAGAGCTCGAGAAAGGCGGTGTCGGGGTCGCAGAGGCGGTCGACGCGCTCGCGCACCGGCAGCTTCCCGCGCTCGCGCTGGCGCCGCTGCGCCTCCTCGCCGCCGCCGGCGAGCACCCGCTCGAGTCGCCCGCGCAGCTCGCCGACGAGCGCCTCGTGCCCGGCGACGTTGGCCGCGAATTCCGGGCTCGCGCGGCGTGCGCCGCTCTCGAGCACTCGACTCAAGCCGCCACCTCCGCCACGGCCACGCGTGCCATCGAGGCGAGCACCGCGTCGAGCGCGACCTGGTCGCCCGGCGCGACGTGCAGCGCAGCCAGCGCGCCGTCGTACGGTGCTGTGATCTGGAGCTCCATCTTCATCGACTCGATCACCATCAGGACCTCGCCGCGGGCGACCTGCGCGCCCTCGGCGGCGTGCACCGCGACGACCGACCCTGGCATCGGCGCGCGGATCTCGCCCGCCCGATCACCGCCGACCTCGCGCTCGCGCGCCCGCGGGGCGAGCGCCCAGGCATGCCCCTCGTGTGCGATCCACCAGCGCTCGCCGTCGCGCGCCACCTCCCAGGCGCCGGCCTCGCCGTCAAAGGCGACCACAAGTCGGCGCCCCGCAGCGAGCGCCTCGTCTTCGAGCAGCTCCGCCTCCACGGGCTCTCCGGCGATCGTCGCAGCAGCGCGCGCGCCGGCACCGGCCCACGCAAGCGCCCCGAGCGCCACGTCCACGGTCACCTCGGCGTCGAGCGCATAGCGCCGCGGCAGCGAGGTGGCGATCCCGGCGAGCCTGAACGCTCCCAGCGCGACGAAGGTCTCCCTCGAGGCGCTCTCGCCGCGGGCTTCGAGCCGCTCGGCGAGCAGCGCGACGATCGCGGCACGACCGGCGCCGGTGCCGTGAGCCGCTCCAGGCGCCCGCTCGATCAGGCCTGTGTCGACCGTGCCGGCGCGTACCTGCTCATCATCGAGCAGGTCGCACAGGAAGCCCACGTTGTTTCGGACCCCGAGCACGACGGTTTCGCTGAGGGCGCCACGGAGCCTTGATAGCGCGTGCTCGCGGGTATCGTCGTGCGCCACCACCTTCGCAATCAGCGGGTCGTAGCGCGAGCTGATTGTCTCGCCGGCACACACGCCGACGTCGACGCGAATGCCCCGCCGGCGCGGCAGGCGCAGTGCGATGAGCCGGCCGGTCGCCGGCAGGAAGCCGCGAACGGGGTCCTCCGCGTAGATGCGCGCTTCGAGCGCGTGGCCACCGGCAGCAGCGCTGATGACCTCGTCGCCGAGCGGTTCACCGGCGGCGATACGCAGCTGCCATTCGACCAGATCGATCCCGTAGACAGCCTCGGTGACGGCGTGCTCGACCTGCAGCCTGGTGTTCATCTCGAGGAAGTAGTGCTCGGCCGGATCGTCGAAGTGGGCGACGAACTCGACCGTCCCCGCACCGACGTAGCCGCACACGGCGGCGAGCGCCGTGGCCTCGCGGCCGAGCAGCGCCCGCAGCTGCGCGTCGACCGCCGGCGACGGAGCCTCCTCGACGACCTTCTGGTGGCGACGCTGGAGCGAGCACTCGCGCTCGCCCAGGTGCGCGACGGTGCCGTGGGCATCAGCGAGCACCTGCACTTCGAGGTGGCGCGCCGGGGTGACGTAGCGCTCGATCAGGAGCGTGCCGTCGCCGAACGCAGCGAGCGCCTCGCGCGCGGCCGACTCGAGCGCGGGCCCGGCCTGCTCGAGCGATGTGACCAGGCGCATGCCCTTGCCGCCGCCACCCGCGGCGGCTTTGACGAGCAGCGGCAGGCCGTGCTCCTTGGCGAACGCGGCGACGTCCTCCGGAGTCGGCTGCTCGAGCCCCGCCAACACGGGGACGCCGGCCCGCGCGGCTGCGCCCCGCGCCGCGGCCTTGTCGCCCATCAGCTCGATCGCCTCAGGCGGCGGGCCGATCCACGTGATGCCGGCAGCCGCGCACGCACGGGCGAGCTCGGCGCGCTCCGAGAGGAAGCCGTAACCGGGGTGGATCGCCTGCGCGCCGCAGCGCAGCGCCGCCTCGACAACCGCGTCGACGTCGAGGTAGGAGTCGATCTCGATGGCCATGTCGCAGGCGCGAACGTGTGCGAGTGCGCCGTCGCCGCGTGCCCGCACGGTGGCCGCCGAACAGCCGAGCCGCCGCAGCGTGCGGGCGATGCGCACGACGATCTCGCCGCGGTTGGCTATCAGCACGCGCTCGAACACCTAACCCTCCGGGTGCCAGTCGATGGGGCCGGCGAGGAGCGTGTGCGAGCCGAGCGGGCGGCCCAACTGCTCGCGCACGGCGGCGGCGGCGGCAAGCACGCGCTCGAGCACCACGCCGGTGGCGACGCCCATCTCCTCGAGCATGCTCACGAGGTCTTCGGTCGCGATGTTGCCGGTTGCGCCCGGCGGCACCGGGCAGCCGCCAAGCTCGCCGAAGCTTGACTCAAACGAACGGCAGCCGCTCTCGAGCGCGGCGAGTACGTTCGCGAGACCCTGGCCGCGCGTGTTGTGAAAGTGAGCGGTCAGCTCGACCTCGGGCTCGAGCGCGTCCCGCGCCGCATCGAAGAACTCCCGCACCGCGACGGGGTTGGCCATGCCGGTGGTATCGCCAAAGCCGATCTCCTCGGCACCCGCGGCGATCAACCGCGCGGCGATCGCGAGCACCCGCTCAGCTGGGACGACACCCTCGTAGGGGCAGCCGAAGGAGACGCTGATCACGGCCTCGACGCGCAGGCCCTCGGCCCGCGCGCGCGGGATCACGCGCTCGAGGCCCTGCAGCGACTCGTCGACCGAGGCGCGCAGGTTGTGGCGGTTGTGCGCCTCCGAGGCGGACATGAAGCAGTTGATCTCGTTGAAGTGCTCGCGCAGGGCGAGCGCCCGCTCGAGCCCGCGCTCGTTGGGGATCAGCACCGACACCGCGACGTCCTCGGGCACGTCGATGCTCGCAAGCACCTCCTCGGCGTCGGCGAGCTGGGGAATCACGTCGGCGCGCACGAACGCGGTTGCCTCGAGGCGCCTCACACCTGTGCGAGCGAGCATGTCGATCAGCGCAACCTTCGCCGCAGTCGGGATCAGCTCCGGCTCGTTCTGGAAGCCGTCGCGCGGCCCAACCTCACGGATCAGGACCGACTTGGGAAGCCCCATCGCTCAGGCCCCGAGCGCCCTGGCGATCACCATCTGCTGGATCTCGTCGGTGCCCTCGCCGATCGTGAGGATCTTGGCGTCGCGATAGAAGCGACAGATCGGGTACTCCTCGATGTAACCGTAGCCGCCATGGATCTGCACGGCCTCCTCGGCGCAGCGGACGGCGAGGCGGCCGGTCTTCAGCTTCGCCTGGGCTGCGACGAGGCCGAAGTCGCGGCCGAGGTCCTTCTCGCGCGCCGCACGGTAGACGAGCAACCGCGCGGCCTCGATCTCGCACGACATGTCCGCCAGCTTGCCCTGGATCGCCTGGAAGCGCGAGATCGGCTGGCCGAAGGCGTGGCGCTCGCGCGCGTACGCAAGCGCCAGGTCGAGCGCGCCCTGCGCGAGGCCGACACCCATGGCGGCCACGCCGATGCGCCCGCCGTCGAGCACCCTGAGGAACTGGCGCAAACCGGCGCCGCGCTCCCCCAGCAGGTTGTCCGCAGGGACTCGGCAGTCGCTGAAGCGCAGTCCCCTCGTGTCGGAGGCATGCCAGCCCATCTTGCGATACGGCTCTTCCTGCTCGTAGCCGGGCGTGCCGTTGGGAACAATCAGGTTCGAGATCTCGTGCTCGCCGGTGCGCGCAGTGATGGAGACGACACCCGAGATCTCGGTGCCGGCGTTGGTGATGAACTGCTTTGCGCCGTCTATCACCCACTCGGAACCCTCGAGTCGAGCACGCGTCTTCGTGTTCCCCGCGTCAGAGCCGGCGTCGGGCTCGGTCAGGCCGAAGGCCGCGAGGCGCTTGCCGCTGCAGAGCTGGGGCAGCCATTCCTGCTTCTGGGCCTCGGTTCCGAACATGTAGATCGGCTGGGTGCCGAGCGAGATGTGCGCGCACACGGTGATCGCGACAGAGGAGTCGACGCGCGCGAGCTCCTCGACGGCCAGAGCGTAGGCCAGCGTGTCGGCGCCGGCTCCTCCGTACTCCTCGGGAAAGGGGATGCCCATGAGGCCAAGCGCGCCGAGCTCGGCGACTATTTCGTAGGGGAACGCCTTCGTGCGATCGAGCTCGCCTGCAACCGGGCCGACGCGATCCCGGGCGAACTCACGGACGGTGCTCTGCACCAGCGCATGCTCGGAGGAGAGGTCGAAGTCCATGGCGTGCAACTATACAGAGCAAACGTTCTGTTTTCTGCTCTGAGATGCCGGCTGCACCCACTCGCCCAGCCCTTCGCGCTCGCTACCACCGCCGCCGCCGCGACGTCGTCGACGCGGCCGCGCACGTGTTCGCCGAGCGCGGCTACCACGCGACCTCGGTCGCCGCGCTGCTCGAGGCGACCGGCCTCACGGCCGGTGCGCTCTATCACTACGTGGAGGGCCGCGACGAGCTCCTCGTGGCGATCTGCGACGAGCTGCTCGAACCGCTGCTGCGGCGAGCGCGCGAGATCGTCGCCGGCAAGGCGGCGCCAGAGGACCAGCTGCGCGAGCTCATCCACGTCTGGCTCGAGCACATCGAGCTTCACCTCGATCACATGCGCGTCTTCCAGCAGGAGCGCCACGTGATCGAGCATGACCCGCGCTGGCAGCAGATCCGCGCCAAGCGACTGGCCTTCGAGCGGATCCTCGACGGGCTGCTCGCACACGCCGAGACCTCCGGCGCCCTCGACATTCCCGACCGCCGCTTGGCGCTGCTCGCGCTGCTCGGGATGGTCAACTACACGCCGACCTGGTTTCGTCGCGACGGGCGGCTGCGCGCCGCCCAGGTCGCCGACGGGTACTACGAGCTCCTGACCAACGCCTACCGTCCCGATCAACCGACTGCGAGCGCAGAAACATGACCGACTCAGGCAAAGACGTCCTGCTCTACGAGCTACGCGACGAGGTCGCGTGGCTGACGCTCAACCGGCCGCAGGCCCGCAACGCGCTGAACGAGGCGCTTCGCGAGGCCTTGCGCGAGGCTTTTGCGCGGTTCGCAGCCGACCCGCGGGCGCGCGTCGCGGTCCTGCGCGGGGCCGGCCCGAGCTTCTGTGCCGGCGCCGACCTCAAAGAGATGGCGGCGAGCGAACTGCGGATCCCTCCGCAGGGCTGGATCCCGCATCTGCAGCGCGAGGCGTGGGTTGACAAGCCGGTGATCGCAGCGGTGCAGGGGAGCGCGCTTGCCGGCGGCTTCCTGCTCGCGCAGATGGCCGACCTCTGCGTTGCTGCGGAGGACGCCCAGTTCGGCATCAGTGAGGCACGGTGGGGTCGCGGGGCGCCCTGGGCCGCACCGCTGCCCTCGATGATCCCGGCGCGCGTGGCGCTCGAGCTGCTGATCGTCGCGCAGCCGATCTCGGCTCGGCGGGCTTACGAGCTCGGCCTCGTCAATCGCATCGTCCCGGCGGCCGAGCTCGACGAGGTCGCCGCCGAGCTGGCGGCGGCGATCGTCGCCAATGCGCCGCTCTCGGTCGCGGCCGGCAAGCGGATGATTCGGGAGATCGTCGGGCTGCCACTCGAACGGGCGTTCACGCTCGCAGACCAGATCTATGCCGCCGCCTACCGGAGCGAAGACGCGCAGGAGGGCCCCCGCGCCTTCGGCGAGCGCCGCGCACCGCGGTGGCAGGGCCGCTGAGGCGTGCTCGTACCTACCTATCACCGTCGAGAACGGAGGGCGTCGTGCCAAGCTCCACACCCGCCGCAGCGATTTCGGCCGACCTGGACACCGGCTCCTTCTTCGCCGTGCCCGCCGAAGCGCAGCTGCCCGAGGGCCTCGCCAAGCTGTTCGCGCGCGCACGCGAACGCCTTGGTTTCGTGCCCAACGTGTTCCGCGTCTACGCCTACCGCCCCGAGCGCCTCAGCGCGTGGTTCTCGCACTACCGGCAGCTGCACGAGCCGACCGACAACCTCAGCGCCGCTGATCGCGAGCTGATCGCGGTCGTCGTCAGCGCCACCAACGGATGCCTGTACTGCCTCGTCGCGCACGGCGCAGCACTGCGCGAGGAGCTCGGCGACGGTGTCCTCGGCGAGCGGATCTCCTACGACTGGCGGCGCGCAGGACTCGACGCGCGCCGCCGCGCGATCTGCGCCTACGCCGAGAAGCTGACGCGCAATGCGCGCGAGGTCGACGCCGGTGACCTGCAGTCCCTGCTCGACGCAGGACTGGGCAGCGAAGAGGCGTGGGACGTCATCGAAATCACGGCGATGTACAACTTCACGAACCGCCTCGCGATGGCCACCAACATGCTCCCCAACCCGGAGTACGCGACGCTCGCGCGACCGGCATAGGCGAGCGCGAGCGCCGGGCGCAGAGGACCGCGGCGGACACCAAGCGTCAACCACGCGCGGGTTTTCGGGTCTCAAGAAGGCCCTCTGCGCAAGACGGCTCGCCAAGGGGTGCTCACGGCCTAAACCCGGCCCAGCCTCCGCCAACACCGAGCCGACGCCGGCGAGCGACCGCGCTCTGGGGGCTTCACGCGTCAAGCGACGGCGGGAGGCACGGTCCCTTCCCATCGCCCACCTCTAGCCGATGTTCGAGCGGTGTCGTCGGCCCGCGAAGGCGCGGCGACCGCGCGGCAGTGTGTGCCCCGGTGCGGACGTGGCCGAGCAACCGCGTCGAGTGCTGAGTTTCGCGCGGAGATGGCATGTGTAGGGCCTCCTCAGCTCAAGCGCGGATAGTCCGCGCAGGTGTTCAAACCGTGGAGCT
>Ga0209415_10004334_pt1 | contig 26054 bp, 22 predicted proteins | sample PeaSoiSIISIP2007_FD_187696 | JGI IMG/M metagenome (GOLD analysis project Ga0209415, IMG submission 187696) | Peat soil microbial communities from Weissenstadt, Germany - SII-SIP-2007 (SPAdes) (version 2) | ecosystem: Environmental > Terrestrial > Soil > Wetlands > Peat | place: Germany... | reverse complement strand
CTTCACCCCATCCGCCGCCGGCCGCGCCCGATGCGGGTGAAGGCGGCGGCAACGAACTCCGAGGGTTCCACGATGTGATCGTGGCCGCCGACACGGCCGGGACGCCAGTAGCCTTCGGCGGCGATCCGATCCTTGGGAAAGCCGCGGGCGATCAGGCCCTGGCGCTGGGCGCGCACCGTGCTGGTCTCGCCGATGATGCAGGCCTGGCCCTCCCCGGGCGGCAGCTGGAAGGTAGTCAGCGCTTCCAGCAGGCCAAGGCTCGGCGCCTGCGGCGATCCAGACCGGTGCAGCCAGGTGATCTGGACCGTGGCCGCGGTTTCGATCCGCTGTTCCTCTTCGGCGCCCGCCACCTCGATGAAGGCGATGGCGGTCTCGCCGGCCGGCAGGCTCTCGATCATCGCGGCGATGCCTGGCAGCGCCGTCTCGTCGCCGGTGAACAGGCGCCAGTCGGCCGGCCCCCGCACGGTGGTGCGGCCGCGCGGGCCCTCGGCGACGATCTGCTCGCCGATCGCGGCGCGCCGCGCCCAGCGGGTCGCCGGCGATTCGCCGTGCAGCACGAAGTCGATGTCGAGTCGGGTCTCGGCGGCGTCGAAACGGCGGATGGTGTAGTGCCGGCGCACCTGGCCGCGGGCGCCGTCGGGCAGGTTGAGGGCGAGGTCCTGGCCCGGCCGGTATTCGAAGCTGTCCAGCGTCTCGCCGACCAGGCTGACGCGGCGCATGCGCGGCGTGATGTCCGCCGCGCCGACCACGGTCAGCGGCCAGCGGGTCAGGGGAGGCCGGCGGAACACCGCGGCAGCGGGGATCTGGGTCATAAGATGCTCTTCGTCTGTGGTTAGATATATCGTGAATTAGATATATCTAACCCCTTTCGATCTGGCAACCGGCATTTTTCAAGCCGGTGTGTGCAGCGCTCGGACGACCTCGCCCGCGAGCCGGGAGATCCGCGCGGCGCCGACTTTCTGGTCAGGGTCTTGGCTGAAGCCGAACCGGGCGATGATCAGGTGTTCGGTGGGGCTGATCAGGATGGTCTGGTCGTAGTTGCCGTTGGCGAAGAAGGAGTCGGGCGGCGCTCCGAGGGCCCTCCGCCCGGCCGCGTTCGGATCGTCGCCGCGATTGGTCCAGAAGCCGGCGCCGTATCCTTCCGCAGACTGCGGCGTCGGCCGCCCCGACCACTCCGCCCAACCGGCGGGCAGAATCCGTCGCCCGTCCACGACGCCGTCATCGAGGTAGGGCAGGGCGAAGCGCGCCCAGTCGCGCGCCGAGGCCCACATGTAGGTCGCGCCCATCGGATTGCCCGCTTCGTCGAACTCCATGGTCATGGTGGTCATGCCGAGCGGGCCGAACAGCTCGCGGTGGGCGAAGCGCGCGACGTCTTGCGGCGAGCCGCCGACCGCCTGGCGCACGACGTCGGACAGGATCGCGTAGTTGCCGTCGGTGTACGACCAGCGCTCGCCCGGCTTGCCCACGAACGCGGCGCGCTCGGCATAGGCGGCAGTGTCCGGATAGAGAAACTGCATCTGCGTCGAGCGGTCGAAGCCGCTGTTCGACGAGCCGAATGGCTGGCCGCTGGTCTGCCGCAGCAGCTGCTCCAAGGTGATGTCGTGGTGCGGATCGGCGCTGTCGCGCCAGGCCGCCACCGGCGCAGGCCCGGCCAGACTGAGCCGGCCCTGCCGCACCAGGACGCCGATCAGCGCGTTGATCGGCGACTTGGCCACCGACCAGCTCAGCATCGGGGTCATCGGCCCGTAGCCCGGCGCATAGCGTTCGCCGACGATGCGTCCGTCATGGACGATGACGATGGCCTTGGTGTCGAGATAAACGCCGCCGCCCGGCTCGGCCATGGCCCTCTCCAGCGCCGCCGCGATCCGCGGATCGGCGGGCGTCACCGGGTCCGCGGGCGCCGCGAGCGGATCCGGCGCGAAACCGGCGCCGGGTCCCAGGCTGATGGGCGCCGGTCGCCCGGGGCCGTGCAGGATCGTGCAGCCGCGGCCCTCGGCGTAGGCGGCGCGGCTCTCGAAGTGGCCGGCGAAGCTCGCCATCACCTCTCGGTCGGTCCGGTCGACCCGATAGCGCAGCCGCGGCGCGAGGCGGTTTATCACCGGCATGCGCGCGATGTAGTCCTTGAAGATCACGTCCGGATCGCGCCCGGCGACGAAGGTCTCGGCGCACAGCACATGGGCGACGTCGCCGGTCGCCACGCGCAGCGGCCGTTCCAGCACGCACCCGCCAAGCGTCACCGCGCCCAGCAGCACCCCCAACAGTTTCATGGCCGGCGTCCTCTTGCGCATCGTCGAGGCCCGCGAGAATATGAATATTATTCGGATTTCATACTCGCAACCGCGGAGCTGGCGCGAGGCCATGACGAGAACCAGGAAAGTCGAGAAGAATCAGCGTCGTGCGCCGACGCAGGCGCGGTCGCGGGCCACGGTCGAGGCGATCCTGGACGCGGCGGCTCGGATTATCCGCCGCGAAGGCCCGGGCGCCCTGACCACCAATCGCATCGCCGAGGTGGCGGGCGTCGGCGTCGGCTCGCTCTATGGCTACTTCCCTGACAAGGACGCGATCCAGCTCGCCCTGGCCCGGCGGATGCTGGCGCAGGGCGATGCGGCGGTGGTCGAGGCGATGGCCGCGCCCTCGGGTCTCAGCCCAACCCGCGCGATGGTGCGGACCATCCTCGCGCTGCACGCCGCCGACAAGGCGCTGCGGCGAGCGGTGATGAGCGTGCACATCGGCCTCGGCCACCGCGGCGAACACGGCGAAAGCACGCGGTCCACGGTCGCGGAGATCGCCCGCAGGCTCTCCGCCCAGGGGCTGGTCCCGCCGGATCCGCTGCGGCTGTTCATCGTCACCCGTGCGGTGCTCGGCGTCGCCCGCGCGCTGGTCGAGGAACCCGATGGCGCCGTTCCCGACCCGCGCGTGCTCGAGGACGAGCTGATAGACCTGATCCGGCCCTACCTCGCCGCGCCACCGGCCAACGCCGCACAGCGCGCTACGCCGCCCCGTCGCGTGCGGCCGCTAAGATCGGGATGAGCCGCCGCACGCCCTTCGCTGGGAGCGGAAGAGCTTCCTATCCGTCAGATGTAAGAATCCCCGCTCTGCCCCGACTATCTGGAGAAGAAGGCCACGAGGAACGGGGCATTGCCGCCGGGCAAGACCGAACAGGACCAGCGGTACCTTCAGGCGGCGACCGAGTTCGGCCCGGCGCTGGAGCGATTGGCGCGAGGTTATGAGTCCGACCCGGAACTCCGGCGCGACCTGAAGCAGGAAACGCACGTCGCCCTATGGCGCAGCCTGGGCTCATTCGACGGACGCTGTTCCCTGCGAACCTGGGTCTATCGGGTCGCGCACAACGTCGGTGCGTCGCACGTCCTTAAGCAGCGCGCCCGTGGCCGGGCGCTCGTAGGTTTGGACGAACTCGCGAACGCGCCAGACAACGACAATCCCGAGCAGACGGTCTCGGACCGCCACGCCCTCGAACGCCTCGGGCGCCTGATCCAGGCCCTCAACGCCGGAGATCGGCAGCTCGTGCTGCTTTACCTCGAAGGGCTCGACGCGGCAGCCATGGCGGAGGTCGTGGGGGCGTCCGCAGGCGCCGTCGCCGTTAAAATCCACCGCATCAAGGCCGTATTGGCCGAGCGCTTCCGCGAAGGAGGTCGCCGTGTCCCCTGAGCCGTCCCACGACGCCATCGAGACCCTATGGCGTGACCAGACCCTGGAGATTGACACCATGACCCTGGAAGAAATTCACACGCTGGCTCGCAAGTTCGATCGCAAGGCCCGCCGCGTGCTGTTTCTCGGGCCCGCCGGTCTCGCCGTCGCCGCATTCATCTATGGTCAGATGTGGCAGATGTTCCCCGACTCCTTGAGCCGGACGGGCATTGCGCTGACGCTCGCCGGCATGCTGGCGTGCGGCTATCTCAGCTATTCCGTCCTGTTTCCGAAGCGTGACCCCGCCGAGGCCGCGGGGGCCTATCTGCGGCGGCGACTCCAAAGCTCGCTGCGCAACGCGCGGGGCGGATGGCTTCTGTCGCTCGCTGCGCTCCTGCCGGGACTGGCGATCCTGGAGGTCGTCACGTTGAGGAGCGCCCACGGGCCTATTTGGGCGCTTCTCCTGCCTCAGGGCCTGTTCGTGCTGGCCGTGGCGCTATTTATCCTGAACGCGCGCCGCGGGGAGAGAAGGCTGGAGTACGAGCTTGAGCAATTGGACATGCTCCTGAAGAGCTGAGCGCTCGTGGAACGCGCCCTCGGAAGTTTGGAACGCCCGATTGTCGGTCGACCGACGCCCCCGCTCAGGCGGTCAACAAAGCCAGTCAACGCCCAAGCATTCATGGCTCTGACAGCAATTCCTCGCTATACGACCGCGCCATGAACCGCGCTCGACACCACCACGCGCATCACCCGACCCTCCGCGGGCCGGTTCGGACGCGCTTGGCCTAAGGCGCAGACGTTCCCGCCCCGCGGCCACTGGCCGGACGGGGCGCTCTTGCACCATCCGGCGTCTTGCATGAGGACGAAACTCGGATGGACACTCCCTTCAGCCTTGCCCTGCGATGGGCCAAGCCGCTAAGCGCCCGGCCATGAGCGAGGCGCCCATCAGACCCAAGGCCAGAGCGCCGCGCGGTTTCATCGACCGCCGGGCCGACGCCCTGTCCGCCGAGCGCCGCATCCTGGAAGCGGTGTCGCGCGTCTACGAGTCGTACGGCTTCGAGGCGCTGGAGACCGGCGCGTTCGAGTACGCCGACGCGCTCGGCAAGTTCCTGCCCGACGCCGACCGGCCGAACGAGGGCGTGTTCGCCCTGCGCGACGACGACGACGAATGGATGGCGCTGCGCTACGACCTCACCGCGCCGCTGGCCAGGTTCGTGGCGCAGAACTGGGAGAGCCTGCCCAAACCGTTCCGCCGCTATGCCTGGGGCAAGGTCTGGCGCGACGAGAAGCCGGGACCGGGACGCTGGCGCGAGTTCGTGCAGTGCGACGCCGACACGGTGGGCTCCGCGCGGCCCGAGGCGGACGCCGAGATCATCGCCATGGCCGTCGAGGGCTTCGCCGCCGCCGGCCTGCCGCGGAGCTCCTACGTACTCAAGATCAACAACCGCAAGCTCCTCAACGGCCTGCTCACGGCCGCCGGCGTGGCGGCCGAGGGCCAGAAGCTGGCGGTGCTGCGGGCCGTCGACAAGCTGGACCGGCTCGGGCTCGACGGGGTGAAGCTGCTGCTCGGCGCTGGCCGGCGTGATGAGTCCGGCGCCTTCACCCGCGGTGCGGAGCTGCAGACCGAGGCCATCGACGCGGTGCTGGCGTTCGTCTCCGCGGGGCAGGGCGACCGGGCGGCTACGCTCGATCGCCTGGCCAATGTGATCGGGGGCTCGGCCGAGGGCGACGAGGGCCTGGCCGAGCTGTCGCGCATCGCCGCGGGCCTGGCGGCCTTCGGCGTTGGCGACGATCAGGCGCTGTTCGATCCGTCGGTCGTGCGCGGGCTGGAGTACTACACCGGCGCGGTGTTCGAGGCCGAGCTGCTCGGTGAGACCACCGACGAGGAGGGCGAGGTGGTGCGGTTTGGCTCGATCGGCGGCGGCGGGCGTTACGACGACCTGGTCGCTCGCTTCACCGGCGAACGCACGCCCGCCACCGGCTTCTCGTTCGGCGTGTCGCGCCTGGCCGCGGCGCTGGCGGCGAGCGGCCGCGCCGACGTCGCCGAGGCGCGCGGGCCGGTGGTGGTGATCGCCTTCGACCAGGCGCGGATGGCCGACTATGTCGCCATCGCCGCCGAGCTGCGCGCGTCGGGCCTGGCGGCGGAGGTGTACCTCGGCGGCTCGGGCATGCGCGCGCAGATGAAATACGCCGACCGGCGGCTCTCGCCGGCGGCGGTGATCCTCGGCGAGGACGAGATCGCCGCCGGCCAGGTCACGGTGAAGGACCTCGACCTCGGCCGCCAACTCGCCGTCGGCGTCGCCGACAACCAAGCCTGGCGCGAGGACCGGCCAGGCCAGGTGACCGCGCCGCGCGGCGAGCTGGTGGCGACGGTCCGGGCGATCGTCGAGCGCGCCCGATGAGGATCGAACCGCCCGTCCCCGCCGAGGTGCTGGCCGCCGTGCGGGCGCCGTTCGCCGACATGGGCGCCGACGCGATCGACCCGCCGGTGGCCCAGCCGCTCGGCCTGATCCTCGACCTCTCGGGCGAGGCGATGCGCGAGCGGTTGATCCTGGTGCAGGCCGACGGCGGCGCCGAGGCCGCGCTGCGGCCCGATTTCACCATTCCCGCCGCTCGGCTGCACATCGACAGCGGCCGCGCCGGCGGGCGCTACCTCTACGAGGGCAAGGCGTTCCGCGCCGCGCCGCGGGGCCGCGAGGCCTACGAAGAGTTCCTGCAGATCGGGGTCGAGGCGTTCGAGACCGGCGCCGCGCCGGAGGGCGACGCCGAGATCGCCGGCCTGGCGTGGCGCGCCGCCGCGGCCGGCGGTCGGGGCGACCTGACGCTGGAGCTGGGCGACGTCGGCCTGTTCGCCGCCTTCGTCGACACCTTGAAGCTGGCCGAGCCGCTCGCCGCGCGGATCAAGCGCGCTTTCGCCAGCCCGCGGCGGCTGCGCGCGGCGCTGGAGCAGGCGGAAACGCCGGTGGCCGCCGCCCCGCCGGCCGGCGACCGCCTGTCGCGGCTGCTGGCCGGCCTGCCGGAAGCCGAAGCGGCGGCGGTGCTGCAGGATCTGTGGGCGTTGGCGGGCATCGAGCCGGCCGGCGGTCGCTCCGCCGCCGAGATCGTGCATCGGCTGGCCGAGCGCTCGGCCGTGGCGCGCGCCCCGGAGCTGACGCCGGAGCAGGCCTCGCTGATCGGCCGCTTCCTGGCCATCTCCGACAAGCCGGCGGCGGCGCTTGAGGCCGTCGCGCGGCTCGCCGGCCCCGGCGGGGCCAAGCTCGAAGCGGCGCTGAAGGGCTGGGCGCGGCGGCTCGCGGCGCTCAAGGCCGAGGGCGCGCCGGCCCGCGCGATGCGCTTCGCCACCGCCTTCGGGCGCGACTTCGGCTACTACGACGGCATGCTGTTCGAGGTGCGCAGCGCCGCGTTGGGCGATCACCGTCCGGTGGCCGCCGGCGGGCGCTACGACAGCCTGTTCGCGCGGCTGGGCGCCAGCCTTGCCTGCGGCGCGGTCGGCTGCATGGTGCGCCCGGGCCGCGCCTGGCGGGAGGGCGCGCAATGAGCGGCCCGCTGATCCTCGCGCTGCCCTCGAAGGGCCGGCTGAAGGAGCAGGCGGAGGAATGGCTGGCCGACTGCGGCCTGCCGGTTCGCGCCTCCGGCGGCGAGCGCGGCTATGCGGCCAAGCTCGACGGCATCGACGATGTCGAAGTGCGGCTGGTCTCGGCGTCCGAGATCGCCGGGGCGCTGTTCAGCGGCGAGGTCCACCTCGGCGTCACCGGCGAGGACCTGCTGCGCGAGCTGGCCGACGACCTGGGTGGGCGCATCCTCATGATGCAGGCGCTCGGCTTCGGCCGCGCCGACCTGGTGGTGGCCGCGCCAAAGAGCTGGATCGACGTCGAGACCATGGCCGACGTCGACGAGGTCGCGCATCTGTTCCTCGCGCGCACCGGGCGGCGGCTGCGGGTGGCCACCAAGTACCTGACCCAGACCCGCGCCTTCTTCGCCCGGCACGGCGTCATCGACTACCGCATCGTCGAGAGCGGCGGGGCGACCGAGGGCGCGCCGGCGGCCGGCGCCGCCGAGCTGGTCACCGACATCACCACCACCGGCGCGACCCTGGAGGCCAACGGGCTGAAGGTGCTGGCCGACGGGCTGATCCTCTCCAGCCAGGCCCAGCTCGCGGCCAGCCTGCGCGCCGAGTGGGATCCCCTGCGGCTGGATGTCGCACGCCGGCTGCTGCGCATTCTCGAAGCGCGCGCCCGGGCCCGGCGCACCGCCACCCTGACCTGGCCTGCGGAGGCCGAGGCTTCGGCGCGCGGGGTGGTCGATGGGCTGGCGGCGGCGGGCGCGACGGCTCGACCCTTTGGCGTGTTGATCGCCGGTCGCGATGTGTTCGACGTGACCGCGGCGCTGGCGGTGGCGGGGGTCGGACCCGTCACGGTTGCAAACCCGGCCTATGTGTTCGAAGCGCGAAGCGAGGTGACTGAAGAACTGGCGCAGCGGCTGCAGCGGTGAATCTGACGGCGCCGTCAACAATCAACGGTCACTCGACCGATGAATTGACCGCGAGGTCCAAGATTCACCCCGCTGTGTTTGATTGGCTGGCAAATATGCCTCGGATCGTGGCGGGCGGCGTTGACAGCGGAGAAAAATTGCCGTTTTCTTCTTGATGCGAGAGACATGAAGGGACTTTCAAGGCCCTGAAGTCTCCGGCGTTTCGGGGAGGAAACGCCCGCTTGGATCGACTGATCGTCAAACCCGCCGCGATATCCCCCGCGGCGGGTTTGATTTTTCTACGAGCTGTTAAAACCTCACGGCTACCGAAGACCCGCGTTGGCGCGCCTGCGTCCTCGCCCAACGCGCTTCAGCACCAGCTGGCCTGATCGACGCTCGGCGCGCGCAGCAACTCGGTGATGTTGGCGTCGATGACCCGAAAGCCGACGTTGCCGTAAAGCTTCTGGCGCCCCTCGTTCAGCACGAAGCTTGGACTGCCCTGGACGCCCATGGCCTCGGCCTGCTGATAGTCGGCGGCCAGGGCCGCGAAGGCTGCGCCGTCATGGATCAGGGCCTCGATCCGGGCCGGATCGAGGCCGCTGAGACGCCCGACCTCGCATTGCACGTCCCAGCGGGCGATGTCGCGGGCGTGCTCGAAGAAGGCGCGTCTCAGCGCCCGCGTCGTCGCCGCCGCCGTCCCCGCAGCGCAATCCCCCGCCGTCTCGCACAGCTGCGCGGCCTTGATGAAGAGGTGGGGTCCGGTGGACGAGGCCGGCCGCACCGTCAGCCAGATATCGGGATTGAGCGCCACCTCGGGGAAGCCCTCGGCGGCGTGGCGCAGGTGGGCGTTGAACCCCTCGTAGCCGCCCTTTTCCTTCCAGTTGACGGCGATCTTGCGCGCCGTGTCGCCGAACACCGGACAAACCTTTTTCTCGAACCGGACCTGATCGCCGAACTTTAGCTTGATGGCGTCGACCCGCAGCTGGGCGATGTAGGCCCAGATGCAGAGCACATCCGAGAAGTAGGTGATCGGAACGCAGTCCATGGGCGAGCTTCCTCTCTCGAGGTGAGACCCATGCGCCCAGGTGGGCGAGCCTCCCATGAGCTAGATCAACGGTTAGTCCACCAGCCGCCGCGGCAGCTGTTCCTGCAGGTTCAGGATCCGGTCCAGCGCCTGCGCCAGTTCGGCCTCCGCGCGGTTCCTCAAGGCGGGATCGAGGCCGGGCATCGGGATCTCCGCGGCTCGCTCCACCAGCAACTCGCGCAAGCGAGCGATCGAGGCGGTCGGATCGGCGGTCTGCATGTGCTGAGCGGCGAACTGGAAGGCGACCAAGGTCTCCAGCACGCGCAGCCTGATCTCGATCCGGTTCAGGTCTTCGTCGTCCATCTCGCCTCCGCTATTCCAGCACCCGCAGCAGCCGAAAACCGATCGCCTCGGAGCGGATCGACTGTGTCGCGCGACTGCGGGCCGACGCGCGCAGCAAGGCGGGCGGATCGGACCAGGCGCCGCCGCGAACCACCCGCATCGAGGCCTGACCGTCCAATGCCGGCGCGCCGTCGGCGGGGGTGGTCTCGTAGGACTCGCGCCACAGATCCAAGGTCCACTCGCGCACCAGTCCGTGCATGTCGAAGAGACCGAAGCGATTGGGGGCGTGGGCGCCCGGCGCCGCCGGTCCCGTCGGCGCGCCGGCGCCATGGCGGTAAGCGGCCCTGCCGGCGTCGATCGCGTCGCCCCAGGCGAAGCGGGTGCGCGAGCCGGCGCGGCAGGCGTACTCCCACTCTGTCTCCGACGGCAGCCGATAGAGCTGGCCGGTGTCGGCCGACAGGCGCTGGGCGAACATCACCGCGTCATCGAACGAGACGTGGGTCAGCGCCGCAGCCGGGTCGACGGACTGGGCGACGGCCGGCTGTGGCTTCAGCGCGCCGAACCAGCCGCGCCGCGCCGGTTGTGCGGGCGTCGCCGGCGCTGGGGTGGCGCCGACGACCTGCTCGTACTCCCGGCGCGTGACCGGATAGACCCCGAGCGCGAACGGCCGGTGGATCTCGATGCGCTTCTGCGGGCCCTCGACGTTGGCGCGGTCGGGATCGCCGGGCGGCGCGCCGATGATGAAGTCGCCACGCGGCACGATGCGCATCGCCGGCGCGTCGTTCAGGTCGCGGAACACCGTCCCCGCCGGCGTCGCCAGGTTGACGAAGGCGCCGTCGACCACCGGCTCGCCCGACGCCAGCGCGCCGATCGCCTCGCGAAAGCGGTTGCGCGGCGCGGGCCCCGTGACCCCGTCGGGATTGGCCTTGGCGGCGCGCAGGTCGGCCACCCAGACCAGCAGCTTGCGCCAGTGGGGATCGTCCGCGTCGCCGCCCCAGGCGGTGAGGTCGACGGTCTGGGTCAGCATGAAGGCGATCGGCTTCTCGCAGGGCTCGATCATCGCTGGCGCCAGCTTGCCGCGGTCGTGGCCGTAATGCGCCTCGGTGCGCACCCAGTCGGACTCCACCGCGCGCGGCGACCATAGCACCACCACCGCCGCGCAGGCTTCGATCTCGCGCTGGATGATCGAGTCCCAAGCGGCGCGCGGCTGGATGTCGTCGTCCCACCAGACGCTGACGTCGGCGGCGGCGAAGGCCGCGGCGATGCGCTCGGCGTAGGCGCGATCTTCCTTCTTGTAACTGATGAAGACGTCCGCCACGGCCGCCCTCCTTGCCGCTGCCAAGCTTGGCCCATAGCATATTCGCTCAAAGCTGATCGCACCGGGGTGGGCATGGCGGCGCTGAGCGATTTCGAGGTGCGCGGCTGCACCCACCCCAGGCAGTTTCCGCGCTTCGTGCTGGCGCTGGTGTTCTGCCTGGCGCTGGCGCCGATCTTCGCGGCCGTCGCGGTGATCTGGACCGCGATGCTGCTGCTGCCGCTGCTGGTCCTGGCGGTGTGGCTGCTGCGCGAGACGGCGTTCGCCAACTTCAAGGGCAACGCCATCCTGGTTTCGGAGCTGAACTATCCGCGCATCGACAAGCTGACCCAGGAGCTGAAGGAGACGCTGGGCGTGTCGCGCGAGGTGCATGTGTTCGTCTACGAACAAGGCTCGTTCAACGCCTTCCTGATGCGGCTGTTCTTCAAGCGGGCGGTGTTCCTGAACTCGGAAATCCTGGAGACCGGCGTCAGCGACGACGAGGTGCGCTGGCTGGTGGGGCGCTTCATCGGCTACCTGCGCGCGCAGCAGCGCTCGGGGCCGGCGGGCTGGCTGATCCGCACGACCCAGCTGCTGGGCTTCACCAGCCCGCTGACGCTGCCGTACGACCGGGCGATGGTCTACACCGGCGACCGCCTGGCGCTGGCGGCGATCGGCGGCGACATCTCCACCGCCGCCTCGGCGATGCAGAAGCTGTTCGTCGGCCGCCAGCTCGGCTACTCGGTCAATCCGGTTGGACTGGTCGAGCAGCACCGGCGGGTGAAGGGCTCGATCTTCGCCTTCTGGGCTCGCCTCGCCATCGCCTTCCCGCACATGACGGCGCGCTACGTCGACCTGATCGCCTTCGCCAAGAAGCGCTATCCGGAGCCGTTCGAGCGGTTCGAGGCGGCCAATCCGGGCCTGGCCACCGATCTCGAATACCTCAGCAGCGAGTATTCCAGCGCCGCCGACTTCGCCAAGGGCCTGGCCATCTATGGCGGCCTGATCCTGCTGGTCGTCGCGGCCTTCGGCTTCAACGCCTTCGTCTACGGCCGGCTGCTGCGGAACCTGGACCGGGCGGCGGCGGCCAACGCGGCCGCCACCAACGCCCTAGAGGCGCCAGTGGACGCCAACACTGTCGCCCCGCCGGCTCAACCGCCCGATGCCGCCAACGTCGCCCAGCAGGCCGCCGACGCGGCCGCCCGCTCCGCCGAGGCGCAGCCCGCCAACCTGACCATCGCCCCGCCCACCAACCCCGACCAGACGCCGCCCGACTCCTCGGACCAGCCACCACCCCCGCCGCCAGACAGCGAGCAGAGCCCGCCAACGACATCCGACAGCCAGATCCCCCAGTCCGACCGCTCGTCCGCGCCGCCGAACTAGGCTGCGTGCGCACGAAGGCGGGGCGCCGGTGTAGATTTATGAAGATTTGAGAATAGCACTTGCCTGACAGGCGAGTAGAGTGGACTCGTCGCCACTGTGAGGTAGACTAATACAGCGGAAAAGGCGGTACAACTCATGAAGATCACTTCGCTTCTTGCAACCTTTGCGGTTGCGGTCGGCGTTTTTGCGGGTGTTGGCGCCCATGCCGGGTCCACCGTCATAAACGTTGATGCGAAGGACGACATCTTCCTCGCCGGCCAGTCGTCCGTTCCCACGAATTTCCCGTTCAACAGCAGCACGGGCGGGCTCGGCGCTGGCATGCTGCCGGCGGCCTTCGGCGTTTCGGCGGGCGAGAGCCTCGATATCACCGCCACCGGCACGGTGTCCTGCTGCTATGGCGGCTCGCCGACCAACGGCCCCAATGGCGGCGGGCTTGGCGGCAGCGCCGCGATCTCGGGGTATGGAAACGTCGGTCCGTTCAACAACCCGGTGCAATTCCCGCTGGTGGGTGTTTTTGGCGGGCCGGCTCTGACGACTCCGTGGTCGATCTTCGTGATCGGCTCCAGCGATCCCAACGTGGTCGTCCCGGTCGGCGCGACCACCCTCTATCTTGGCCTGCCGGACGCCCTCGGCTTCAACAACCCGCCCGGCTATTACAATGACAATACCGGCAGCTTCTCGGTCAGCATCACCGCCGTCCCCGAGCCCGTCACTTGGGCGCTGATGCTCATGGGCGTTGGGATGATCGGCGCCGGCTTGCGGACGGCCCGTCGCAAGGACGGACTGTCGCCGAACGCAGCCTAGACGATCTGCGCACAACACCGGTGAAGGGCCGCCTGCGGGCGGCCCTTTTTGTTTCGGCGGCCCATCGTCATGCCGATCATTGTCGGCCGCTAACCCCATTCGCGAAGTCCCTGCGTAGTCCCTCATGCAAGGGCTCATGGAGGCGCACATGACGGCGGCTGATGGCACGAGGACGTCGCTTCGACGTCGGACAGTCTTGCTGACCGCGATCGCGGCGATCGGGCTGGTCGGCGCGGCGAGGGCCTACGCCGATCCTGATCCGGTGGACTTGAAGGTGATCGATCGCGACACCGGTCAGGTGCTGCGGGTCTGGCGCCATGACGGGCGTCTGTTCGTCGCCGGCGAGCCGGGCGCGCGCTACAGCCTGCGCGTGACCAACCACACCGATGGCCGTGTGCTGGTGGTCATGTCCGTCGACGGCGTCAACATCCTCACCGGCGAGACGGCCAGCTACGACCAGAACGGCTACGTATTCGACCCGTACGAGACCTACGACGTGACCGGGTGGCGCAAGTCGACCTCCGAAGTCGCCGCCTTCGCCTTCGCCCCGCTGCCGCAATCCTACGCCGCCCGCACCGGGCGGCCCGCCGATGTCGGCGTCATCGGCATGGCCGTGTTCAGGGAAAAGCTCGCGCCGCCGGAGCCCGAGCAGCCCACCATCGCACCACCGGAGTTGCGAGATGAGGACGGCCGGGGCGCTTCCGACGCGCCGGCCTCGCGGGCGTTGGCCCCGCCACCCCCGCAGAGCGCTGCGCCGCGGTCGTCAGCGGCCGAAGCCATGGACCGTCTGGCCGGCGCCGGCCTCGCCAGACAGCCGGACGAGAAGTTGGGCACGGCGCACGGCGCGCGGGAGTGGTCGGTGGTGAACATGACCACGTTCGAACGGGCGACGCCCTACCCGCAAAGCGTCCGACAGATCCAATACGACACCTACGCCAACCTGGTCGCCTGCGGCGTGATACCCCGGCCGCGCCGCGAGGATCATCCGCCTCGGCCGTTTCCGCTCGATCCCGATGGGGCGGGTTTCGTCCCCGACCCGCCGGGCTGACACCGCGCCGCTAGTGTTCGCGCTTACAGCGGCTAGACTGGCTCCGATGGAGCCAGACCGCGTGGACGACGCCGAGTTGCTGCGCGCCCACAGCGCCGGAGATGCTCACGCGTTCGCGCGGCTCTACGACAGGTATGACCGCCCATGCTTTCAGTTCATCCGCAGAACGTTGGGCGCGGCGCACGCCGACGCGGCCGAGGACCTGCACCAGGAAACCTGGATGGCGGTCTCGAACAGCGCGGCCAGTTTCGATCCGCGCAAGGCGAGCTTCCCTGCCTGGTTGTTCACCATCGCCCGGCACAAGGTCTGGGACCACTTTCGCCGGCAAAAGGTGACCGTGCTGGCGTCGGCCGAGGACGATGCGGCGATGATGGTCCCTGACACGGGCCCGACGCCGCTGGAGCAGGTGGAATCGCGCGAACTGGCGCAAAGGCTTATCGCAGCGGTGGAAGCGCTGCCCCTGGAGCAGCGCGGGGCCTTCGTCATGTTCGCCCACGCCGGTCTTTCGCTGGAGGAGATCGCAAGCGCCACCGGGGTCGTCGTGGAGACGGCCAAGAGCCGGCTGCGCTACGCCCGCGCCACGCTGAGACGGACGCTGGCGGCGGAAAGGCCGGCCCATGTCTGATCACGACGCCGCGCCCGACCCGATCGACGAGGCCTACGCACGGGCTGAAGCGATGCTGAGCGATGACGACGCCCGCGCCGCGCGCCGCGCTCGGGTCCTGGCCGCCGTTGCGCATGAGCCAGCGGCGACGCCGGCTGTGTCCTCCAGGCGACGACCCGCGTGGGGCGGTGGCGGCTGGCTGGCGGTGGCCTGCGTCATCGCGCTGAGCCTTTTCGTCACCGCTCAGATCTATCAGCCGACGCCGTTCCAACCGAAGGCCACGCCGCGGGCGACGACGGCCCCGGCGTCGGCGGCCCCGCTCCCGGAAGCGCCGACCCATCCAGCCGGGACCCCTGCGGCTCGGCGGATCGTCGCGTCTGCAGGGACGCCCGCGCCGGCGCCTTCGCCGGCGCCGGCGTCCGCGGCGCTCGCCGCCGCGCCGCCGGTTGAAAAGTCGGCCTCTGCGGCCGCATCGTCAGAGGTTTCGCGCGGCGAACTCGCTCCAATCGCACCGCCGCCGCCGCCGGCGCCCATCGAAGCGCCAGCGCCCCGGGCCTTTCCCGCGGCGGCGGTTCCGGCGGCGCCGGCCAGCGTGGCGGCAGAGCGGCCCGCACCGCCCCCCGCGGCGAACTACGCCGAATCTCCCTCGGCCGGCGCAAGCGATGAAGCGGTCGAAGGCCGCTCGCGCGACGCCGCGAGGCGGGCGTCGACTTTGACCATCGCAGGCCCGCCCGCCGCCGAGTTGGGCGGGTTGCGGTCATCCGGCGGCCCGCCGACCGATCCGGCCGCGAGACTGCGCGCGGCCGCCGCCGCCGGCCGCACCAGCGAAGTGGAAACCCTGCTGGACCAGGGCGCGCCGGTCGACGCCCCGGACGCCGCCGGCGACACCGCCCTGATGAAGAGCGTCCAGGCCGATCAGCCCGGCGCCGCCGCGGCCCTGCGCCGCCACGGCGCGAGCCTGGACCACAAGAACCGCGCCGGCAAAAGCGCGAGAGACATTGCGACGGCGAAAGGCGACCCCGACCTCGACCAGGCCGTTGGCCTGGTCCGCTAGAGCGTGACAGCGCCGTTCAACGGGCTTCGGACCCGGTCGAAGCCATCCGCGATGTTGCGACACTAAGACCAAGCCGGATCGGGCAGCCGGCAATCATTCTTTCAAGCCTCTCGGCGCAGGAAGTTCCAGCGGTCCCGAAGAGGCGGAGGATGGACGCGACCAATACGGCCGACCTAGGGCGAGCGCCGCCATGGCGACGGGCGGCAGCTGCGTTGTGGCAGTCGTGGCTGGGCAGCGCGCCGCGAAGCATGACCTCCGGCTTCATTTCCGGCGGCGTGGTCGCCGCGGGCGCGGTTCCGTTCGCGGGCTGGCCGACGCCAATGCTTTGGCTCGCCGTCACCACCGCGCTGGTGATCGGCGCGCACGCCTATGCCGCACATCTGAGGCGACGCGGCCGCGACGCGAATCGCGAATTCAATCCGTTCGCCTGGCTGATCAGCACCACCTACTCCGCTGCGGCGCTCTACTTCGTCTGGTTCTTCGACGGCGCCGCGCAGACGTTGGGCGTCACCCTGTTCGGCGTGGTGATGTTTCAGATCCTGGCGCGCGACTACGCCGCCCCCAGGCGGCTATTGGCGAGCCTGGCCGCGCCGATCCTCGCGATGGCGCTGGTCCAGGCCTACGCCTCGTTCCTGCTGATCCAGCACGCGCAGCCGTGGAAGATCGTCACGCTGCTCGCCTGCCCGATCGTGGTCTTTCGCGTGTTCCGTGCGGTGCAGATAAACCTGGGCGGGGCTCGCGAGGCGGCGCGCGAGGCGCTGAAACAGCTTTCGGAGAGCGAGGCGGCCTACCGCCTGCTCGCCGAGCGCTCGCCCGACATCATCATCCGCTACGACACCGCCGGCATCATCGAGTACATCTCGCCTGCCGCCGCCAACTATGGCTACGAGCCAGCCTCGCTGGTCGGTCGCAATCTCGCCGATCTGCTGGAGCCGGAGGAGCGGCCGCGCAACGAGGCTTTCCTGGCCGACCTCGCCGCCGGGCGGCCAACGCCGACCGGCTCGGACAACGTGTGGCGCACCGTCGGCGCCGATGGCGCCACGCTCGCTTTCGAGGGCGCCAGGTCGGTCCTGTATGACGACAACGGCGTCGTCGTCGGAGCCCTGGCGGCTCTGCGCGATGTCACCCTGCGCGTCGCGCTGGAGGACGAGTTGAGATCCCGCCGCGCCGAGGCCGAAGCGGCCAACGAAGCGAAGAGCCAGTTCCTGGCCAACATGAGCCACGAGATCAGAACCCCGCTGACCGGTGTGGTGGGCTTCGCGCGCATTCTGCAGGCCATGGCCGATCTGCCGGACGGCGCACGCGCCCACGTCACGCGGATCGCCAAGAGCGGGGAGGCGCTGCTCAGCGTCGTCAACGATATTCTGGATTTCTCCAAGCTCGAGGCGGGCCAGATGGAGCTTGATCCGCAACCGTTCGAGCTCGCGACATTCCTCGACGAAACCATCGATCTGGTGCGGCCGCGCGCGGTCGACAAAGGCCTCAACTTGCGGCTCGAGCTGGCGTCCGACCTTCCGGCTCATCTAAGCGCCGATGCGGCGCGTCTGCGCCAGGTGCTGCTCAACCTGCTCACCAACGCCGTGAAATTCACCCCGGCGGGCGGCGTGGCCGTCACCGCGGGCTACGCCAACGGCCAGCTGAAGGTGGAGGTCACGGACAGCGGACCTGGCATCGCGGCGGACGCCGCGGGCCGGCTGTTTCAACGCTTCAGCCAGGTGGACGACTCCAACACGCGGGCGCACGGCGGCTCTGGGCTCGGCCTGGCGATCTGCAAGGGTCTGGTCGAGATGATGGGGGGCGAGATCGGGCTGCAGAGCCTGCCCCGCCACGGCTCGACCTTCTGGTTCACGGTCCCCGCGGCGCCCGTGGCGAGCGTCGCAACATCGACGCCGAATGGCGCCGCCGGTGGCGATATCCCACCAGATTTCGAAGCACGTCCGCTCTCGATCCTGCTGGTTGATGACGTGGCGGTGAACCGCGAGCTGATCTGCGCGATGCTGGCGCCGTTCGACCTCGCGGTAACCGCCGCCTCGGGCGGCGCCGAGGCCGTTGAGACCGCCTGCGCGCAGCCCTTCGACCTGATCCTGATGGACCTGCAGATGCCGGGCATGGATGGCATGGCCGCCACCAGAGCGATCCGCGCCAACAGCGACGTCAACCGGGCGACGCCGATCCTGGCGATCTCGGCCAACGTGCTCGCCTCTCAGGTGGAGGCCGCACGCCAGGCCGGCATGAACGACCACATCGCCAAGCCGATCAACCCGACGGAATTGCTCACCAAGATCGGCGATTGGGGCTACGCCGCGCGCGAGCCGCGGTCGGCCGAGGCGGCGGCAGCGCCGGCGGCGGCCGCGGGTCGGCATTAGGGTTGGGACTCAATTCCCCAACAATGTCATCCCGGCCGCAGCCGCGAAGCGGCGTAGAGCCGGGATCTACTTTGCGCCGGCCGTGAAGTAGGTCCCGGATGAGTCCGCTGCGCGGCTCTCCGGGATGACAATGCGTATATAACGGAAAACATGTGAGAAACGGGCGGCAGCGCGGACCCCTAACGTCGGCCCGCTCTCTCCACCGAAACCTCTGGCCTGCCCCTACCAGATCCGCACCCGCTGGTCGGGGGCGAGGTAGAGGGCGTCGCCGGACTTGACGTTCCAGGCGTCGTACCAGGCATCGACGTTGCGCAGCGTGCCGTCGACGCGGTCGACCGACGGCGAGTGGACGTCGGAGACCAGTTCGCGGCGCAGCTCGTCGGGGCGGATGGCGCTGCGCCAGATCTGCGCGAAACCGAGGAACAGGCGCTGATCGCCGGTCAGGCCGCCGATGACCGGGGCTGGCTGGCCGTTCAGGGAGGTGTGATAGGCGTCGAGCGCCAACAGCACGCCGCCGAGGTCGGCGATGTTCTCGCCCATGGTCTGGTCGCCTTTGACATGGGCGCCGGGGATCGGTTCGAACGCGGAATACTGCGCGCCGAGGATCTTGGTCTGGGCGACGAACTTGGCGTTGTCGTCGTCCGTCCACCAGTCGGCCAGCGCGCCGGCGCCGTCGTAATGACGCCCCTGGTCGTCGAACCCGTGGGTCATCTCGTGGCCGATCACCGCGCCGATAGCGCCGTAGTTCACCGCCATGTCGGCCTGCGGATCGAAGAACGGCGGCTGCAGGATCGCGGCGGGGAAGACGATCTCGTTGCGGGTCAGACTGTTGTAGGCGTTGACCGTCTGCGGCGTCAGTCCCCACTCGGTCTTGTCGACCGGCTGGCCAAGCCGCCTGACCTTGCGCCGCCACTCGAACGCCGCCGCGCGCTCGACATCGCCGTAGAGGTCGGCGTCGGAGATCTGCAGCGCGGTGTAGTCGCGCCATTTCGACGGGTAGCCGATCTTCACGCCCAGCATCGAGAGCTTCTGCAGCGCCCGCGCCTTGGTCGCATCGCTCATCCAGGCCGCGCGCTGGATGCGCGCCCTGAGCGCGGTGCGGATGTTGCCGACCAGCGCCTCCATCTTGGCCTTTGATTCGGCGGGGAAGTAGGCGGCGACATAAAGCCGGCCGACCGCCTCGCCCATCTCGCCGTTGAGCGTCGCCACCGCCCGCTTCCAGCGTGGCCTCAGCTCCTGCTGGCCGCTGAGCGTCTTGTTGCGGAATTCGAAGTCGGCATCGACGAAGTCATGGCTGAGGAAAGGCGCGGCGGCGTCGGCGACGTTGAACGCTTCCCAGGCCTGCAGCGTCTTCACCGGGGTGGCGGCGAAGATCTTGGCGATCTGTGGCAAGGCGGTGTTCTCGGCGACCACCACGCGCCGGGTCGAACCGAGCTCGGCGCTGCGCAGGAAGCCGGCCCAGTCGAACCCGGGCGCCGCCTTGGCCAGCTCGTCCGTCGTCATCGGGTTGTAGGTCTTGGTCGGGTCGCGATCCTGGGTGATCGACCAGCTGGCCTTGGCGATCTGGGTCTCGGTATCGACGATGGCCTGCGCCTGGGCGTCGGCGTCGGGCCACTCGGCCAGATGCAGCATCTGGGCGACGTAGGCCTGGTACTTGGCCTTCTGCGCCGCGAAGCTGGGCTCGAGGTAGTAGTCGCGGTCGGGCAGGCCCAGGCCCGACTGGCCGAGGTAGATCGCATAGTGCTGCGGGTCCTTGGCGTCGACGCCGATGTCGACCTCGAAGAAGCTGGCGAAGAAGCTGCGTGCGCCCTTGCCCATGAGGGCGGCGATGGCCTCGCGGCTGTTAGCGGCCCTGATCTCGGCCAGTTCCGGCGCCAGCGGCCGGGCGCCGAGGGCGTTGACGCGCTGCTCGTCCATGAACGCGCGATAGAAGGCGCCGACCTTGCCCTCCTCGCTGCCCGGATCGCCGGGCGAATCGCTGGCGGCCTTTTCCAGCAGGGTGTGGGTGCGGTCTTCCGAGAGCGCCTGCAGCGCGTCGAAGTTGCCGAATCGGGCCCGATCCGGCGGGATCTGCAGGTTCCTGACATAGGTTCCGTTGGCGTAGCCGTAGAAGTCGGCGCCCGGCGTCACCGAGGTGTCGCGGCCGGCCAGGTCGAAACCCCAGGCGCCGAAGTGGGGCGAACTACGCGGATCGTCGGCGAACGAGATGGAGGCGAGGCCGAGCGCCAGCGCCGCGCTGCAGGCGCCAAGGAGTGTCTTCATCGAGTCTCGCCGAATGCTTGCAAGGGATTGCCCGCGGTCCAACCATTTCGCGGGCAGGATTGCCCCTTAAATTTCGTTCATCTGACGTGGGCTGACGGGCCGGCCGGGCCGGCGAGGCGCCGCGAACCGGATTGTCACAGTCGTGTTACCAAAGCCGCGACGATCGGCGCAAAGCGTTGATCATGCTGGTTTCGCTCGTCTTGGAGCTCGGCGATGCACAGAAAAATCGGCAGCAACGCCGTCCTCGCCCGTTGACCAGTTGGCAACCATATGTCCCCATATCCTGGGCTTTCAGGGCTGGTGGCCCACAATATGTAGATGACCAAGGGGCGGCCAACGGCCCCGCGGGCGTTTCGGTTCAGGGTAGGACGGGGTGGTTCGGTGATGATGGGAAGTGAAGCCAAGAAGGTGACTCTGGGCGTTTCGGCCGCCCCCAGGCCGAGGCCGGCCGAGCGCCCGCCGCTGCAGCTGGTGCGCAAGGTCGAGATCGACCGCTCGCGCGACGCCCTGCTCACCGACTTCGGCCGCACCACGCTGGAAGACCGCTACCTGCTGGCCGGCGAAAGCTACCAGGACATGTTCGCCCGGGTCGCGACCGCCTACGCCGACGACGCCGAACACGCCCAGCGCATCTACGACTACATCTCCAAGCTCTGGTTCATGCCCTCGACGCCGGTGCTGTCCAACGGCGGCGCCGACCGCGGCCTGCCGATCTCCTGCTTCCTCAACGCCGTCGGTGATTCGCTGGAAAGCATCGTCGGCACCTGGAACGAGAACGTGTTCCTGGCCGCCAACGGCGGGGGCATCGGCACCTATTGGGGCGGGGTGCGCTCGATCGGCGAGAAGGTGAAGGGCGCCGGCCAGACCAGCGGCATCATCCCGTTCATCCGGGTGATGGATTCGCTGACTTTGGCGATCAGCCAAGGCTCGCTGCGGCGCGGTTCGGCGGCGGTCTACATCGACATCTGGCACCCGGAGATCGAGGAGTTCGTCGAGATCCGCAAACCCAGCGGCGACTTCAACCGCAAGAGCCTGAACCTGCACCACGGCGTCTGCATCACCGACGAGTTCATGGAGGCGGTGCGCGACGGCGTTCGCTTCGGCCTGCGCTCGCCCAAGACCGGCGAAGTGGTGCGCGAGGTCGATGCGCGGTCGCTCTGGCAGAAGCTGCTGGAGCTGCGCCTGCAGACCGGCGAGCCCTACCTGATCTTCTCCGACACCGCCAACCGCGCCATGCCGCAGCACCAGCGCGAGCTGGGCCTGAGCGTGCGCCAGTCGAACCTTTGTTCGGAGATCCTGCTGCACTCGGGCAAGGACCACCTCGGCAACGAGCGCACCGCGGTGTGCTGCCTTTCCTCGCTCAACGCCGAGAAGTTCCTCGAGTGGCGCGACCACCCGAGCTTCATCGAGGACGCCATGCGCTTCCTCGACAACGTGCTGCAGGACTTCATCGACCGCGCCCCCGACCAGATGGCCGCCGCCGCCTACGCCGCCTACCGCGAGCGCTCGGTGGGGCTGGGCATCATGGGCTTCCACTCGTTCCTGCAGGGCCAGAACGTGCCGTTCGAGAGCGCGCTGGCCAAGAGCTGGAACATGCGCATCTTCAAGCACCTGCGCCGCGGCTGCGACGCGGCCAGCGCGGTGCTGGCGGCCGAGCGCGGGCCCTGCCCCGACGCGGCCGAGCGCGGGGTGATGGAGCGCTTCAGCCACAAGATCGCCATCGCGCCGACGGCCTCGATCTCAATCATCTGCGGCGGCACCAGCGCCGGCATCGAGCCGATCCCGGCCAATATCTACACCCACAAGACCCTCTCGGGCTCGTTCGCGGTGAAGAACCCCTACCTGGAGCAGCTGCTCGAGGAGCGCGGCGCCAACACCCCGGAGATCTGGGGCTCGATCCTGGAGAACGAGGGCTCGGTGCAGCAGCTGGAGTGCCTGAGCCTGGACGAGAAGGACGTCTACAAGACCGCCTTCGAGATCGACCAGCGCTGGGTGGTCGAGCTGGCCGCCGACCGCGCCGCCGACATCTGCCAGTCACAGTCGATCAACATCTTCCTGCCCGGCGATGTGGATAAGTGGGACCTGCACATGCTGCACTGGCAGGCCTGGGAGCGGGGGGTGAAGAGCCTCTACTACCTGCGCTCCAAGTCGGTGCAGCGCGCGGCCTTCGCCGGCGGCGACGGCGTCGCGGCGATGGCCGAGAAAGCCGCCGGCGAGCGCACCGACTACGACGAGTGCCTCGCCTGCCAGTAGGCGCCGCCTCGTCGGAGCGGAAAGAGGTTTTACCGCGGAGATCGCGGAGATACGCGGAGCGCTCCGAGTATCCGTCAGTGACCGTTGGCCAGGCGGCGGGCGACCCTCCGCGTATCTCCGCGATCTCCGCGGTTAATTTCTCCTTGGGGCCGCGCGTTCGCGCGGGTGAGGGATTGGCCCGATGGCCCCAGCTGGCCCGGCCTATGCTTATGCTAGCTTCGGCGGGCCATAACGGAACTAGTTAGCCGGCTCCGACTTAGCTCAGCCACAGGGTATCGCCTTGGGAGCTGTGGCGATGGGCAAATGGCTGGTGGCGGCGGCGCTCTGCGTACCGATGATCGCGCAGGCCGACCCGAGTCCCGATCGTCCGACAGCGGATAAGCCGATGCCGACCGCCTATGCGGTGACGCCGCCGGCCGCGCACGCTTTCATCCCCGACGGCTGGGCCCTGCGCGCGACCTTCCAGGGCCGCGCGATGGATATGGGCTCGCGCGACTGGAGCGACGATCCGCACGCCCAGCCGCGCGACGTCGAGGCCGGCTACGGCTGGCGCGACGGGGCTGCGAGCGCCCTGATCGGCTACGAGGCGCACGACTACGGCCCCAAGCCGCAGCAGACCGCGCGCGCCCTCGAACGCGACCCCAACCAGCCGCCCCCGGTTGAGAGCCCCGGCGTGATCGGCTTCAGCCTGGTGCTGCACGGGCGGTGATCTTCCCCTTCCCACTTGAGGGGAGGGGGTCAGGGGGTGGGGGGCTGCGTCGAGACAACGCTCGATATGGCGAGTTCAGGCTGTGGGCGGCTTTGACCAGTTGGGCCTCTCTGGAAGCAGCCCCCCACCCCCGGCCCCTCCCCTCAGGGGGGAGGGGAGAACGGGAACCGCGCCGCCCAGAACGTTTGCAGGCGGGGGTCGGCGTCGACGCGGCGGGCGACTTCGGCCAGATTGGGGGCGGCGTCGTTGAAGCGGGCGCGGCCGCCGGCCCAGCGGGAGACCACGCCGACATAGAGGTCGAGCACGCTCAAATCGTCGCCTAGGATGTAGCGGCCGGGATCGACCTGGGATTCCATGATCTTCCAGCAGGCGACGAAGCGATCGCCGATGCGCGCCTTGGCGATCTTGCCCAGTTCGGCGTCGTCGATGATCCGGCCCGGCTCGTCGCGGATCCAGTAGAGCGCGTAGATCGCGCTGGCGACGAACGCCATCCAGCGCAGGAACGCCGGGCGGGTATGGGCGGCCATGGTCGGGGCCAGCCGCGCCTCCGGGTGGCTGTCGGCCAGCCAGATCAGGATCGCCGAGCTCTCGGTCATCAGCTCGCCATTGGGGAGCACTAACGCCGGCACCTGCCGCATCGGGTTGGCGGCGTAGAGCGTCGGATCGTCGCCGTAAGCCTCCACCACCCGATAGGGCAGGCCGAGCAACGTCAGCGTCGCCTCCACCGGCACGGACCCGGTGCCGGCCGCGCCGTAGACCACATATTCCTCAGCCATCGCGGCCTCCCACAAACCCGCTCATCCCGGCGCACGCCGGGACCCAGGCAGGAGGTAATTGCACGAGCGCCAGTCCGCGACAGCAGTGCGCGCCGCAGGCGCCCTTAAGTTGAACCGCGGAGATCGCGGAGATACGCGGAGCGGGCAGCGTTTTCTCCGCTCTCCTCCGCAGAGCGAGGGTCTAGGCTTTCGTCGCTTCGCGGGGAGGGCGCATATGGCTCGGTCGCTCCGCGTATCTCCGCGATCTCCGCGGTTATCCCTTGCGGCGCCCGCCGCGCGCTCGCTTTCGGCCACGGGAAACCCCATCTTATCCCCAGGTCGTACACAAAATCTTGGGGGCTGCGGCGCAGTATCCACTAGATGCAGCGCCCGGCCCTGATACGGTCGAGTCCGATGCGAGCCTAGAGCCACGATTCGAGTGATCCCATGACCACCCCCGCCCCGCTCAACAACGTCCGCGCCCTACCCGGCCTGCTCACGCCGTCGTTCGGCTACAAGCCGTTCCGCTACCCCTGGGCCTATGACTTCTGGAAGCGCCAGCAGCAGGTGCACTGGATGCCCGAGGAGGTGCCGCTGGGCGAGGACTGCAAGGACTGGGCGGCCAAGCTCAACGACAAAGAGCGCAACCTGCTGACCCAGATCTTCCGCTTCTTCACCCAGTCCGACGTCGAGGTGAACGACAACTACATGGAGCGCTACGCCCGGGTGTTCAAACCGGTCGAGGTGAAGATGATGCTGGCGGCGTTCTCCAACATGGAGACCATCCACATCGCCGCCTACGCCCTCTTGCTCGAGACCATCGGCATGCCCGAGAGCGAGTTCTCGGCCTTCCTCGAGTTCGAGGCGCTGAAGGCCAAGCACGACTACATGCAGCAGTTCGGGGTCGACAATAACGCCGACATCGCCCGCACGCTGGCCATGTTCGGCGGCTTCACCGAGGGGCTGCAGCTGTTCGCCAGCTTCGCCATGCTGATGAACTTCCCCAGATTCAACAAGATGAAGGGCATGGGCCAGATCGTCTCGTGGTCCGTGCGCGACGAGAGCCTGCACTGCGAGGGCATGGTCCAGCTCTACCACGCCTTCAACGCCGAGACCGGCGCAGTGACCAAGGCCGTGGCCGACGACATCGTCGACTGCTGCAAGACCGTGGTCGGCCTGGAAGACCGCTTCATCGACCTGGCCTTCGAGGCCGGCGAGGTGCAGGGCATGACGCCGGACGACATCAAGACCTACATCCGCTTCATCGCCGACTGGCGCCTGCGCCAGCTGAAGCTGCCGGCCGTCTACGGCGTGAAGGAAAACCCCCTGCCCTGGCTGCAGAGCCTGCTATCCGGCGTCGAACACGCCAACTTCTTCGAGGCCCGCGCGACGGAGTACTCGAAGGCCGCGACCACGGGGCAGTGGCACGGGCAGGCGGGCGTGTGGGACGCGTTTGACCGGATGATGGCGAGAAGGGGCGAGGAGGGGGTGCACTAGGGGGCTGAACTGTCCGACCGCTCAGCCTCTTGAATGATGTTGACCGGCAACGTGAACGTAATAAGAACATGAAGGTGCCGAGAGGCCCCGAGCGAACTGGGACGAGAACCACAATGGGGCGTGTCAAAGCGAAGCCAACCGTCGTGACGGGCCCTGCCTCAGCCCACCGGGTCGTGGAAGGCGATGCCCGCGACTTGTCGTTCTTGGGCGAGGAGACAGTACATCTCGTGTGTACATCGCCTCCCTACGCCGACCTCATCGAGTACCCGGACCACGGCGCTCAACTAGGCAATATGGAGTCCTATGAGACCTTTCTCGACGAGCTCGATAAGGTCTGGGCGGAGTCTTTCCGGGTCCTGGTCCCCGGCGGGAGGGTCGCCTGCGTTGTTGGCGATGTGTGCGTTTCACGTCGCGAGGGCGGACGTCACTACGTCCTGCCCCTCTCTGCTGACATCCAGGTACGTGCTCGGCGGATCGGATTTGATGTCCTCACACCAATCCGATGGCAGAAGGTCTCCAACATCAGGTTGGAGGCCTCGCG
>Ga0209415_10004332_pt1 | contig 26056 bp, 20 predicted proteins | sample PeaSoiSIISIP2007_FD_187696 | JGI IMG/M metagenome (GOLD analysis project Ga0209415, IMG submission 187696) | Peat soil microbial communities from Weissenstadt, Germany - SII-SIP-2007 (SPAdes) (version 2) | ecosystem: Environmental > Terrestrial > Soil > Wetlands > Peat | place: Germany... | reverse complement strand
GTATATGAGACGACTCCAATGCGTTTAAAGCTTTCCGAGTAGCTGTTTAGCTGGTTCAAGAACGTGCTGCCTGGCAGGAGATCCTGCATGTCTGGGTTCGTGCTATACCACACGTCACCGACCACTGGACCGCCGTAAAAAAGGACCGCTGCCATCCAGCAGACGAAGTTATCGTATGGCGTGATGCAGCCAGTCACGTCCCACAAGAAATTGCCGAAGTACTCCAGCCCGGCCAGTATTGTAGGCCCGCCCGTAACGGCTATCGGCAATCCTTCATTGGGGCTATCGAGGGTCACGACGCCCTTAACTACAGTCTGGGCAGGATTTGCTGTTTGGTACTGCTGCGTCGCAGAGCGAGAAATCAGCCCGCCTTGGCTGTGACCGATCAGGATGTAATTGCTCCCGCCAACGGAATTGATCTCGTTGACCAGATCGGTTCCCTGAGTCGAAAGGCGATCCGACCATGGGAAGGTGGGAATTACTTCGCTGCCGAAACGAAAGTCTTGATTGAGCCAGTTCGACATTCGGGTCCAAGCGGACGAACTGGACGCAAAACCGTGCATGAAAGCAATGTTTTGAGTGCCTCCTAACCGGTTTACTACCGTTGGGCCGGTGGCAGGGGATGTGACTGTGAGGCCGCTCGGGTTGCTGGTCGTGGGAGTTGGAGGCAATTGCGCGGTGTATCCTTTCGCGGTTCTTGCAGCGTCCTTTGTGGCGTTGTCGTACCAGGCAAGGTTTGCGAATTGAATCGTTCGGGTCGCCGAACCGCTAGATATGGTTGGAGTGAGCACAACTTGTTGAGCAATCCAATTCGAGCCGGACGGCGCGTAAGTCCAAGCCGCAGTGCTGCCATTGGATTGGGTAACCGTTACGTAATCCACTGTGGGATTTTGTTGCGTTACGAGTTTAGCTTTCAGAGCTTGCGCGTAGTTCTGAATATTGGGCACGACTAGGTTGCTGATTGAGGATGGTCCGGGATTGGTTCCCAGAAGGCTCAAGGGCCACGTCGTCGGCACATTGGCGGGAAAGGCTAGAGGTAGTGGGGCGCCGTTTTGGCCGAACACTGTGATGTGTCCTCCTCCAAAGCGGATAAAGCCTATCGCTTCGGCGTCAGTGGTACTAGGGTTCACAGGTGTTCCCGTTGGCCAGATGTTCATCACCAACCCGCCATTTGAGTCGTAGCCCGACTCGACGTGGAATGTCTGCGTCGGCGGCGCGGCTGTCAGTACGCTAGAAGTTTGCCCTGTCGTCGGATTGTAGAATGCGTCGGGCAAATTGAGTGTCGTGCTGCTAGTAATCGTCAAATCCACGACGACATAGGTGTCAGCACTGTTGATGCCTGAATTTGGCGAGAGAGCGGACTGGCAAACGGCTGCGACCGGAAAGAGACAAACCACTATCACCAACACCACTATGCAGGCTCGGCTTGAGCGCATCGTGTCAGCTCTGTTGAAGCTGCGTTTCTCGGCGAGTGCAGGATTGGAACAAGAAGAAGCTGAATATGTTGAGGGGGCTAACATGCAGGACATAAAATTCCTCCTTGCCGCAAGAACAGAAACCGACGGCATCTTCAAACCGTGCTCCTCCGCACGAGCACAATCATGAGCGCCAACGGTCAACTCTGTCCAACACTTCAGGGGAAGCAGCGAGAAGAATCAATTGACGAAAGGACTACTCCGTCACCCCCTCAGGCGGATCCTACTCACTGATTTGGCAGCGAATTTATCTTAGGGAAGATATCAGTGTCAAGCATCTTTACTGGCTTTAATCCCGCTGATTTTCCTATTCCGAACAACAACACAATCACCATGCCAGTCGCTTCGCTCAGACAGCTGTTCACCTTCACTCCGGAATACCGTTCGCCTCCTCACCGCACGGCCAGAAGGAGAATGACAGCGACAACTACACCGGCGACCATGACAGGGAAGGCTAGTCCTCTCGGTCGACGTGCGCTGACTACCTTCACGGACTTTACATCATCGAAAGCCAGATTACGTTTTATCGACGCGGGTCCACTCGGAATCAGCAGGATAAACCCCATCCCTGAGACCCCGTCGAGACGTCCGCGAAGTTTTTCTTTGTTGAACAATCGCACTTCGATCTCAGTCCCCGCAGCAATCTTGGCGACTCGTGCTGCCACGGTTGGTGTCTGCTGAGAGGAGCCGCCTTGCGGGATCGCCCATAAAAGACTCTCGAGTCCCATTATGCAAACAAACAGGACGCGAAGTCTGCTTCGAGACATAGCATTACCCCTCGTGTTATACAGAATATGCGAGCAAGAAATCATGGCGGCTGCAATCCAGAATCTCATTTTGAGCCGCTTATCAATAGACCCATCCTGCCGTTTCTTGACAGGTAACATGATTTTCGGTGGTGGGTCAACTACATCATCGCGCCACACCAACGGTTCTCCGCGACCAAACTTGGAACCGTTTTTGGAACCGTTTATCGCCGAAAGCACTCCAAGAATGCCGAGGTGCTCCGTCTAAGTCATTCAGAGTACGCATATTCCAGCATATGCTCCCCGGCTGTTAACCGGAGGGTTGTAGGTTCGAGTCCTACCTGAGGAGCCATTTCTTGCCTAACCGACTGACTCCGCAAGGCTACGACGTTTCTTTCTAATGTTCTTTCTAATGTTTCGCCCCCGATTCTCTCAAATTTGGGTATTAGCCGGGAGAGGTCGATGCGAGTGAACAGAAGAGTGAGCATTTGGAAGCATGTGCGTCTTGCCGATGGGAAGTGGCGGTATTGCCGCCCGGTGTTCGACGACAAGGGAAAGATCGTCTCCGACATCGTGATGGTCAAGGAGCGTGAAGAGCGCCACGCGGAAGGCACCTACAGCATCTGCTTTTACAACCCGAAGCTGACTTGGCAGAAATGCGGACGCAAACCTGCGGACGCCGTTGCCGCCGCGGAGCGCCAGCGGGCGCTCTTCAAGGCGATGGAGCACGGCATCGTCGAGCGACCCAAGAAGTCGCAGGCTACGGGGCCGATAGACGAGGCAGTGACTGCGTATCTGGAAGAACTTGAGGCCAAGGTCGGCAACGGAAGCAAGCGCCCTCAGACGCACGCCGCATGCAAGCAAATCCTTCGCGAGTTCCAAGCCTACTGCGAACGCAAGGGCAAGAAGAGCCTCTCGAAAATCACAAAGCTCGACCTGCTTAACTACGCGGGATGGGCGCACCAGCAGAGCCCAACGAAATCTCGGCGCACGGCGAACACGAAATTTATCCGCGTGAACCAGTTTCTCAAGGCGCAGGGAATCTTCATCGCAACGAACGCCGAAGTACACGAAGAACCCGCCCGTGCTTGTCTATTCGGAAGAGGAACTCGGGAAGTTCTTCGCCAAGTGCAACCCTTAGGTGCGCCGTGCGAAGCAGCGAGTCGGGGTTGGCTTGCGTACATGAGAAGGCCACCTCGACGGGGTAGCCGCTCAAGAAACAGAGCCGGTCAACTACAATCCCTTGCCGAGGAGGATCCATGGCAAATCTAAGCGGGCTGGCGTCTTTTGTGTCGGAGTTGAGGGTAGAGCGAACGAATCTGGTGGATCGGCTTAGGCACGTCGACGCGGCTGTGCCGAAACCCAAGCGCACAATATCAGCAGCAGGCAAAAAGAGAATCGCAGCGGCACAGCGGGCCAGGTGGGCCAAGGTGAAGGCGCGCCAGAAGAAGGCTTCTTAGGGCCGGACCACGGTTTACCGATTAACTGACAAGCATGAATCTCCAAGACTGGATTGACCAACACCCCTCCGTGTTGGCGGTGATCTTCCCGATCTACTTTCTCTGTTTGTGGTTTCTGGTCGCTGCAACTATCAGCTTGATTGGCGGCTGGTTCTCGCTGCGTCGATCCGCGAACAAATGATATGCCTGCGGCTGCGCAAGTCGCGGCAGCAAGAAAAAGACCAGAGCCACAACCGCAGTGAGAACAAGCAGCAGCCCCGTGCTGGCCTTTGAGAAATCAATCCATCCCCAGTTTTGATGACAGCACAGTCTAGCGCACGGAGATGGGGTCAGAACACCGTCTCAAAACTTTGTTGCGAGTTCGCATCAGCGCGCAGCGGATACAGAATCTTGTCAGCGTCTTTCCAAGGCTACGCAATTCCATAGAGTTACACGCCAGCGCAGCCGGCACTTCCTTGTGGAACTCTAGTGTTCGTTATCTGGCTCTCATTACTGGGACCTGTTTGCTGGTAACTGGTCCCGGATTTAGTAAGACGTGCGCTTTCCGGGTGGCAAAGTGCAACCACGAGATGACTGGGGTGGGTGTACTACGCCGTTCCTCCCCTATTAGAGCGGACCGTGTCCACGGTCGAGGTGAAGCGCATGACGCAACAAAGACAAAACACCAAGTTAGTCTGCTTTGGGATTCTGATTTGGATGGTGAGCATCCTGCAGGTCGCGGCTCAGGTTCAGAACGGGCAGTTCTCCGGCACGGTCACCGACCCCACCGGCGCAGCGATTGCCAATGCCAAAATCACGGCTACGAACCTTGCCACGAACTTGAGCGTTTCGGTCACAACGAATGCTACCGGCAACTACGAAGCTAGAGAGCTACCAGCGGGTTCCTACAAACTGACCGTCGAAGCCCAGGGGTTCAAGACTGCGTCCAATGCAGGTGTGGGTGTGAACGCCGGGACCATTGCGCACGTGGATTTCAGGCTGCAGATCGGCAAGGCCTCGGAAGTGGTCGAAGTTACTGGTGAAGCGGCCGCGGTTAACACCGAAGATTCGAAGCTCGCTTCGACCGTCACTTCTACACAGATCAGCAACCTGCCCCTGAACGGTCGCAATGTGTATGACCTTATTCAATTGACACCCGGTGCCGTAAACATTGCGGGTGTGGATTTTGAACCTGGGACTAACCATGGTGCTGGGGGCGCAGTGGTGAACGGCGTTCGGGAAGATTTCAACGGATTCCTGATCAATGGCATTTCCAATAAGGACCTCAGCGGAGGCGTGGTCAACGTTCCGATCGAGGATACAGTCGAGGAATTCCAGCAATTGCAGTTAAACGTGTCTGCTCAATACGGCAGCAGCGCGGGCAGCATCAACAACCTGATCACCAAGTCAGGATCCAATGCCATTCACGGCAGCGCCTGGGATTACGTGCGCAACGACATGTTCGACGCCAATCAATTCTTCCTTAACCAGCAGGGTGTGTCGAAGCCACCGGTTCGATTCAATCAGTTCGGGTTTACCGTTGGCGGTCCGATCATCAAGGACAAGCTGTTCTTTTTTGGTTCGTTCCAGAAAGACCACTTCAAGTCGTCGGGCACGCCTGAGACTTTAACCGTCGAGTCGCCGGAATGGGAGGCCGCGGTGACCAACCCTAACGGGGCGCCGAATTCCGTGGCCGCGCTGCTCTACAATAACTTCAAGCCGACCATCCCCGGATCGATAGCCAGCTTCACCTACTCGAACACGGCTCAGCCCGGCAGTGTGGGCACGATTTTGCCGGCGACAGTGAACAACTATTATCTCAATGCACTGGGCCAACCTGCCGGTGGATTGGTTAATCTGGCGTTGCCCTACGCGAACGGACTGCCGGGCCCGTTATGCCAAACCTATAACAACATATCCGCCAAGCTGCAACCGATCTTCGGGGTCACTGCCGCCGAGGCCAGCACTATGGCGAGCACCCCTGGGTGTGCCGCCAATGTTGTCGGGGGGGTCTATACCGGGACAGTAGGAGATCGCAGCACAGCCACCTCAGCCGGCAGCGTGCTGCCCTTCGAGAACACGACCACCGCGATCTTCGGCACGCAGACACAATCCCTGGGTAACCTGTTTAATGGAATCGAGGGGTCGGGGCGCATTGATTACTCGCCAAACTCTAACAATCGGTTTTTTATTCAGTTCAACTGGCTGCATGAAACTGACTCCTTCGGGCCCTGCTACTCGTACTGTACCCGCGGATTTACCAATCCTGCCAACAATCACTTCCCGACCGGGCAGCTGAGTTTCATCCACACCTTCTCTCCTAAAGTGCTGAATGAGTTGCGGTTCGGGTACACGCAAAACAATACCGGCACGAGCGTGGGATTTCCGGGCGTGCCGTCGATCGAATTTGGCGATCACACGGCGGCGATCGGTTCGTATAACGGCTATCCGCAGGTCTTCAAGGATCACGAGTACACTTACTCCGACATGGTCTCGATCAGCCACGGGAACCACAGCTTTAAGGTGGGAGCGGACCTGCGGCACAATCTCGAAAACAGCCAATTCAACGTCGCGCGTGCGTCCTATTACTTCATCGACCCGGCGTACTTTGCGGCGGATTCGCCCGAGTATCAGATCACGGGTGTGGATCCCGGATTCGTGGGCGGGGGAAACGGACAAGGGGATCTGGATACAAACGTCCGCCACTGGCGAAACTGGGAGGTCGGCGCATTCTTCCAGGACGACTGGAAGGTTAGCAAACGACTAACTGTAAACCTCGGGATACGCTGGGACCTCTACACTCGGCACACCGAAGAAGATAACCTGGCAACGACCTTTAAGCTCGGACCGGGCAATAACATCATCTCGCAACTCGAGAACGCCAACGTTCCCTTCAGCAGCACGCTGCCGTACGCGACGACGTGTAACCCAAGTACGGTTAGCATTCAGAGCACACAGGTTCTGGCGGGGGTTTGCGGCCCGGGCGGCTTTGCTGCGACGGACCGTTTGGGGCCGAATCGCTACAAGGATTTCGGACCGCGGGTGGGCTTTGCCTGGGATGTGTTCGGGGACGGCAAGACGTCGCTGCGCAGTGGCTTTGGCGTCTCGTACGAGGGCACGTTGTATAACCCGCTCTCGAATTCGCGATGGAACCCTCCCTACTACTCTTTCAACCTGGAGTTCGACCCGCTTGCTGGCGGGACGGCGACGGTTGTCTACGGCCCGGAAACTTGCGCTGCCTCTAACGGTGGAGTCGCGGGCGGAGGCTGCACACCGGTCCCGGGAGCGATCCCTACGTATTCGGGCCATCCCGGAAACGCGGGCCAGAGCAGTTTCCCCACAGGTGGCGCACAGAACACCGGAAACATAACCGGCTACGCCTCATTCAATCCGGACACCGCTTACCTGACGGGCATCGTGCTGCCGCAAGGCATCGCCGATCCATACGTCTATAACTACTTCTTCAGCTTGCAGCGTGAACTCCGTTCCAAATTAATTGTGGAAACGGACTACGTGGGTACGGCTGGCCACAAGCTGTTCCGCGCGGAGGACATCAACCGTGCTGCGGGAGCCCTGCTGCCCGCGGGAGCCCAGGTGATCGACAATCTGGGCAGAACGCTCACCGGTCTGGGAGGAGCTCCGAACCCCAATTACGGTATTCTCCGCACGTGGGAAAATTCGGTGAATTCCAACTACAACGCACTGCAAGTGTCGGTGAAGAAGCAGATGAGCCGCGGAATCCTCTTCAACGCCAATTACACTTGGAGCCATTCCATTGACAACGGTTCAACCTGGCACAGCGGCGCAACGACGGCCAACGGTGGGGCCGCTGGCGAGGGGTATACGACCGACCAGACGGAGCCTGGGCTGGACCGGGGGAACTCGATCTACGATATTCGGCACCGCCTGGTACTCAACTATGTGGTCCAGTTGCCCGGGCAGAAAATGAAGGGCGCTCTCGGCGTCATCGCGGGCCGCTGGTCGTATAACGGGATTTGGGCCTTCCAATCCGGGGCGCACTGGATGCCGTACGCTCCCGTTGGCGACCCGGCCAATTTATGCGAACCCACCAGCCCGGGAGCGGCAACGTGTTCCATAAACTCATCCACAGGGGCGGCGAATCCCTGCGTGCTTGGCGATTTCCCAGGGGGTAGCGCAACTCCGAACTGCATCAACACGGGTGGAGATTTCAATCTGGACGGCGGCAACAACGATCGTCCCAATTCGACCATCCAACATGCAACGTTTTCCCGGAGCAGCTGGGCCAATGGCTGGGCAACTGGCGGACAATCCAATTTGCCGGTCTTGTCTAGTCCTTGTCTGGCATGCAGCGGCGACCTCGGCCGGAACAATTTCGTTGGCCCGGGCCAGTGGTATGCCGATATGACCCTCAGCAAAACGTTCACCGTCACCGAGCGCTTTCATCTGAAGTTCGAGGCGCAGGGATTCAACGTGTTCAACCGCCCGAATTTCCTACTGGCGGTGAACGGCGGCGGCGCCCACAACGCTATAACGGACCCGCAAATCGGTCAGGCTGCGGGCACGCTGAATGCACGCAACATTCAATTGGGCCTGAAGCTCTTGTTCTAGACGAAGGGTTTTCGCGGGCCTGTCCTCATTGAGGACAGGCCCCTTTTCTTTTTGCCGCGATCTCGAATTCCGAGGATCCTCGGGCGCGCCTCTCAGGCTGGCCGCAAAACCAGCTTTTGTAACACGTAGCTGTGACATAACATGGCATATCTGTATTGCGACTTGAGCTAATTATCGGCCCAATGTAAGTAACTACGGACTGCTTATGATATTAGTCACTGCCCGCGCGGTATCAGTCCCAAACGCTTGACTACCTGTACCAGAGTACTATTCGACGGTAAGCACTTGCTGCAGAATGGCATCTGTGGCGACCGCGATACAACTCGTGGAGGAGTTACGGGGCCACACGACCGCAAGCGTTCTTCAGGCCTCGGGTTATCCCACTACAGCCCCTGATCGGCAGAAACGTAAACGGCTGCGATCGGTCATAACGCGGCCTTTCCGGCGGCCACAGCGTGTGGAGTTGGAGCGGGCGTGCCGTATCGCGCTGATGGAGAAGGAAGGTCCTGCATCGGTTGAATTGATCTACGACCGGATCGTCAGGCGCGGGTCCTTGATGTTCTTGAGTTACAAACGTCCGTTTCGAGCGATCACCCTGGCCCTGGGTGCCTTAGTGAAGCTGGGCCAGGCGAGTTTGCTGAAAACCGGGCGTCAGCGCCGCTGGCAGCGGGCGATTCCGCTTGTGCTTTCCTAATAGTGCAGCTCGACCGTACTGGCCGTCCGGCAAGTCGTACCACAAATCTTTTCACTCGGGATGCTGGGCGATAACCTGAGCCGGGGTCATTCCTTTGACGACCAGCCCGCGCGCGGCTGATCTGTTGTAAATGCGAACATGCTGGGTCGAACTATCTTATTCCAGGTTCTAGCAACTGATTATCAGGGACAAAATACGGACCGCCGAAGGGCGTAAGTGTGATTGAATGTTGTTGGAGTTTTGCCGTAGGACAAAACAACAAAGACAACGTTGGGGCGACCGTTGAACGCGGTGCAGATAGCAGGCGCATGCAGCTTCAAATGATAACCAGCTGTGCCAAGTGCGGAGCTCACCTCCCTGCCGACGGGCAAGCGTACATATGTTCCTACGAATGTACGTTTTGTTCCTCCTGCGCTTCCGAATCGCAGGGCCGGTGTCCCCATTGCACCGGAGAGCTTGTGCTTCGTCCACGTCGGAGTGTTGCTGTCTCGGGCTCTGAGAATAGTGAGCCCAAAGGAGCGTGGGGCGAGCGCCCATGGCTAATCTGGGTTCTAAGTTTCGGCGTCTGGATGGTGGTTGCCATAGCCGCGACCGGCTCGATTTATGAGTTGTATCGCGCGCAGGGTTATCCCATGAGCTTCGCTAGTGTTCTCGCGTCGGAGCTCAGCCAGATACTTACCTATGCTCCTCTGACTCCTCTTGCTTTTGCGCTGGGGATACGCTTCCCCATTCAAAGGGGGAATTGGGCACGCCGATCGTTGTTACATTTGTCATTCGCGCTTGCCTTCTCGATCGCCCACATAATTTTGCGAGGAATGACGCCGTATGCGGTCTGGGATCCCAAAGTTAAAGACTATACATCCGCCATTTGGAACTCCCAGCTGCATATGCTTCAGATCAATTGGCACGCCTTCAAGAATCTGTTTCTATCAAATGTCGTTGATGACATCACCGGGACCTATGTTCCGATCGTATTAATCGCGCATGCTGTGTCGTATTACCGGAGTTTCCGGGATCGCGAAGTACATTCCGCGAAGCTTCAGATGCAGCTGGCCAAGTCGCATCTGCAAGCCCTCAAGAGCCATTTGCAGCCACACTTCCTGTTCAACACCTTGCATTCAATTTCGGCGCTCATGTTAACGGACGTCAAAGCGGCTGATAGGATGATGGCGCGACTCAGCGACCTGCTGCGGATGAGCCTAAGGACCAGCGGAGTCCAGATCACCTCGCTGAGCCGGGAACTTGAGTTCGTCGCCGCCTATCTTGAAATCGAAAAGGCGCGGTTTGGGGACCGCCTGAATGTTGTTCTTGACATCGCGAGCGAGACCCTCGGTGCGCAGGTTCCGTCCTTGCTGCTGCAACCACTGGTGGAGAATGCCGTACGGCACGGTATTTCAAGGCTCTCCTCGGGGGGTAACATTTGGATTACCGCTCGTCATGATGACGGCGATCTCTATCTGTGTGTGAAGGACAACGGGCCTGGCCTGGTCGTGGCCGCCGATATCCAGCCAGGAACTGGCTTGGGGCTTGGAGCCACGCGGGAACGGCTCCAGACACTCTATGGCAGCGCCCATACATTGGACGTCCATGGCGCTTCCAGCGGTGGATTCGAGGTCCGCATCAAGATCCCATTTCGATTGGAACCCCAATTTCCACTGGATGAGGTGGGCTTAGGCAGTTCAGCAGCAGCAACCTTTTGAGAAGATGCACGTCCAACTCCCATCGACGGGGACCAAGGCAGAGGAAGTGAGGCCGGTGGGAGCTCATATGATCATGCCTGCTATCCGTACCATCGTTGCCGATGATGAGCACCTGGCGCGTAAGAAACTGCGATTGCTGCTTGAATCCGAGCGGGGCGTGGAAGTGGTCGCCGAATGCCAAGACGGCCAGCAGACCGTCGACGCCGTGCATGCTCACCGACCCGACCTCTTGTTGATCGATATTCGAATGCCCCATCTGGATGGGTTCCAGGTGCTCGAAAAGATTGCTCCGGACGAGATGCCTGTGGTTGTCTTCACCACGGCCTACGATCAATTTGCGATTCGAGCATTCGAGGCGCATGCGCTTGATTATTTGCTGAAGCCGTTTGAAGCAGAGCGTCTCCATCAGGCGATTGAACGGGTCAGGACAGAGCTGTTGAAGTCCCACGATCGTGAATTAACCAGCCGGATTCTTGACCTGATCGCCAAGAAAGCGGAACCAAAGAGGGAGGCACCGGAATTTGACGACCGCATGGTCGTCCGCACGGTCGGCAGGGTTGTTTTCCTGGATACGGAGGAGATTGATTGGATCGAAGCAGCCGCCAACTACGTGAAACTACATGTCGGCAAAGAATCGTACTCCCTGCGTGAAGGCATCGGCAGCATCTTGGAGAGGCTCGACCCGGAGCGTTTCGTACGCATCCACCGCTCGTTGATTGTGAATGTGCGCAGGCTCAAGGAATTACAGCCCTGCGACAGTGGCGAATACATTGCTGTTCTGAAGAACGGAAAAGAACTCTCCTGCAGCCGAGGTTACCGAACCGAGCTGCAGCGCTTGATCGGCAAGAATGTTTGATGGGGCAACATGCGCCGTCTTTATCAAATGTATGTGCTCGTCTAGCGGCTGAGTCACTCGCCCACGCGTTACCAAGTTAGCTGAGTACCTCTCATGGCTGGTCCGCTCCAAGCGCGGTGTTACTAAGCCTACGGAATCTCATCGATCTTTCTCGTAACCTACAAAATTCAGTACACAAAAATGTGAATGTGCGTTGTAGCTGAGTCGACGCGTTCCGACCACCCTCCGTATTCCTTCGACAGGCAGTGTGTTTTCGTACCGTGTTACATGCCATTTATCCCAAGACTCAAGCGTGAACCAACCTCTGGATTGAGGAGTGCAAACACCACGTGGTTGCGGTTCGAGCGCTCGCGGAAAGGCCAGCTATCAGCGAAACGAAACGTTCCTGATTGTCCAGTAGGTGGCAGGGTGTCTGGCCTGTGTTTTGTCCTGATTTACTTTCTGCCCGCGCTTGTCGTCGCTTGTATTGCGGATTCGAGAGGTTCAGGAGAAAATCACATGCAATCGGAATTTCGAATTAACAGAATACTTTTGCTGGTTCTGCTGTCCGTCGTCGCCATAGGTTTTCTCCCGGTCTCGGCTAAGGCCGACAATCTGTATGCCAGCATTCGTGGTACGGTCACGGATCCAACCGGAGCAGTGATTTCGGGCGCTAAGCTGACCGTTACCAATGCGGCCACGGGAATCGTGTTCTCCACCACCTCGAGCAGCAGCGGTACGTTCTCTTTCCTGCAACTCCCCATCGGCGATTACTCTCTCCGGACCGAACAAACTGGATTCAAAACGTACCAGGCATCGGGCATTCACCTCGATCTTGACCAGGTGTTCACTCTGGAGGTGAAGCTAGCCCTCGGTGCAACCTCCGAGCAAATCGTCGTCGAAGCCAACCCGGTCCAGGTGGAGCAGACGGATATGCAACTTGGCACCACCATCTCGGGGCAACAGATTGTTGACATCCCTTTGAACGGCCGTAACTTTACGCAACTGCAGCAGCTTGAGCCGGGGGTTGTGGGAACGTCCGATCGTTTTGGTGGAAATTTAGGCGGCTTTTCCGGCAACGGTGCGGAAACGCAACAGAACTCGTTCTTGATCAACGGCAATGACTCCAATGATGCCGTGTTGAACGTCGCTCTGATCGTCCCCAACCCGGACGCGATTGGCGAGTTTCGCATGGTCACCAACACTCTCAATCCCGAGTACGGCCGGAATTCCGGATCGATCATTAACGCCGCCATCAAGAACGGAACGAATGCTTTCCACGGAGATGGATTCGAATTCTACCGAGACACCTTCATGGATGCCGGCGCCTGGTTTACGCCTGGGCCCTCGCCTTTCCACCAAAACCAGTATGGCGGCACGATCGGTGGTCCAATCGTCAAGAATCACGCGTTCTTCTTCTTCTCCTATGAGGGCCTGCATTTCAAGTCACCGGATGTATTGGGGCCGGCTACTTCGGTTGGGGTTCTCAGCCAGGCCGAGCGCACCGGCGACTTTAGCGCCTCTGGAAGTGCCTTTGGCAACAATCCCATTCCGATCGCGCTGTATAGCGACTCCAGCGCCGGCGCACCTTGCCCGGTGAGTGGCGGGGTTCGTTGCGCAGCCGGTTCCGAGACCTACGCTGCAATGTTTCCGTCGGGTGTGATCCCTTTGGTGGATGGGAGCGGAAACCCTATTGATGGGAACCCATTGGCTCTAAAGCTTATGAACCAGTTTGTTCCTATGCCCAATGCCCCTGGGAATGGCTACAATTTCAACCCGATCTCAGTCGGTTCCCACAATCAGTATGTCTATCGGATCGACGACAAGATCCGCGAAAATGACGCACTCTGGTTTTATGGGTTTTGGGAAACCCAACCGCGGACCGATACCATACCGTTTGTCGGTGGGACGCTTCCCGGCTTTGCGGAGGATCAGCAAGCGCACACCAACCAATATGCCGTCTCCTGGACGCACACTTTTTCGCCCACCGCTTTGAATGAATTTCGGTTTGGTTATACCCGCCTCAATTTCAAGGCGGTGGAGCCTGTGAATCCCATCAATCCCACCACCTATGGGTTCACCGGAATTACTCCCCAGACTGCCGCAGACGCGTCCATTCCCGTCATAGCCGTTGCTGGGCTATTCACTCTTGGGTTCAGTTCTGACGGCCCGCAACCACGGGTGCAGAACACCTATAACTTGGCCGACAATTTCAGCAAGGTCCGGGGCCACCATACCTTCAAGGCCGGTATCAGCTTTGAACGCATAGAGATCGATAACCCGTATCTCCCTAACCTTTCGGGTACGTATAGCTACGGGGGCCGAGGACCTTATTCGTCGTCACTTGCAGCGGCAGACTTTTTGCTGGGAGTGCCGGACTCATACGCGCAAGGCAGCGGATCGATCATCGCATCGAGGGGGTTCGAATACTATGCGTACGGGCAAGATCAATGGCAAGCGCGACCTAACCTGACGATCACTTATGGCGTTGGGTATGACCTCGAAAAACCCTGGAAGAACGCGTACGGCATGGGGCATATTATGGGGGCGTTCCGGGCGGGACAGCAATCCACGATTTTCCCATTCATGCCTCCTGGATTTGTTTATCCGGGCGACACGGGAATCAACTCATATGGTGGTATGAACCCACACTATGATGAGTTTGCTCCCCGCATCGGGTTTGCCTGGAGCCCCAGGAACAACAGAAACTGGAGTATCCACGGCGGCATCGGACTGTATTACAACCGCACCGAAGAAGAATTGGCGCTGCAAACACTCGGGAATGCTCCCTTTGCCCTTACTTCAACCGGCGCCACGACCAGCTGCGGTTCCCCCGCTTTTGCCACTCCGTTTGTGGGCGTCGCCAATGGCATAAGCACCTGCTCGGTCCCCAATCCGTTTCCGTATTCGCCACCGAAGCCCGGCGCCGCTAGTCTTCCCAACGGGCTGTCACCGTCTGTCTTCTATCCCATCGGCTTCGGATTCAACACCGAGGATCCGAAGTTCACTGCGCCCCGATCGACCAACTTCAACTTGACGGTTGAGCGGCAACTTTCAAAATCGACCATTCTTTCCCTGGCCTACGTAGGAAATATCGGACGTCACGAGGAGGGCGCATACGACCTTAATTTCGCAGGCCAGGCTCCGGGCGTGAATCCGGCGGCCGCAGCGTACCTGACGCAACTGCCGGGACAGAGTCAGCCGACAGCGAACTGTACCACCGGCTTCTCTTTGGGCTCCAGTGCATGCCCGGCGGCTGGCACCGCGGGCGGAACGCCGCTGCCTATAGGCGAGTATGGACAGGCGGGTGTTCAGGCGACCGGTTATAACTCCAACTACAGCTCCATGCAGCTGGTATTGAATAAACATTTCAGCGATGGCCTGCAAGTTCTGGCGGCTTACACGTGGTCACGCTACTTTGACGAAACCTCGAACCTGGAAAACAGTGGCTTCAACGGTCCCGGACTCAATCCTTTTGATCAAAGATCCACGTACGCTCCCTCCGCCAACGACGCACCCCAGCGCTTCGTGGTGAGTTACACCTACACTCTTCCGATCTTTAAGTTGACTCACCGCTGGAAGCGGTTGACCGACGACTGGAACCTTTCCGGCGTTTACACGCTCCAGCACGGTCTCCCGATTCCAGTCGCCGACTTTTTTGACGCCACTTCTCTAACTTGCGGCACTTTCTTTGAATTCGCTTACTATGCTTGTCCGGATCGCGCCAGCCGCACCAGCGTACCATTGGCGATCGGCAACCCAAGGAACTATACGCTCAACGGAGTTCCAAATCTCTGGTTCAACCCGGCAGCCTTCACCGTTCCCGCTCCTGGAACTGGTGTAGGCAACGCCACCCGCAACCCACTTTACGGTCCCGGTATCAACTACGGGGATATGGCGCTGGAGAAGAATATTCACATCGACGAGTCGCGATACTTCCAACTGCGCCTCGAAACCTTTGACACTTTTAACCACGCGAATTTTGCGAACCCGGCCAACTTCAGTACTACGGAAGACATTTCCTCCGGCAATTTCGGCCGCATTTTCTCGGTTAATCCAATATCAACTGGCGGCGACGGTCGAGTGTTGCAACTGGGTGCGAAGTTCTACTTCTAGGGCTGGCAGAAGCAAGTCTTGCAAAAGGGCGTCTCGAATGATGGGACGCCCCTTTTCGCGTGCATCTGGGAATCGCAATCGGGAGGGTCAGAATCGTTCATGGCGCGGCCTGTGGGAGAGGTAAGGTGATAAGGTTTTCATGTTGGAACCGGAGTCTAGCCACCGCCACCCGTCTCTTGATGACGAAAGATGGGAAGTGGCCCACATTGAATCTGGCTAATATCAGGACGACGAAGGTGGAGATGAAGATATTTCTCACTGCTTTCCTGCTCACAGCCCTCTACAGCACTTCCGCCGGCGCGCTTGATCGGGCGCATTTTGTTGAGCTGAACCAGAAAGCGGCCGAATTCCGAAAAAAACAGGATTGGCCGGCCTTGCGTGAAGTGCTGATCAAAATGGGCCGCGAAATCCCTGGTTTGACGCCGCGTTACATGCTGCGCATGGCGTCCGTGGAGATGCGTCTCCAGCACAAGGCTGAAGCGTTGCAGTGGCTGGAGCGCTATGCGGCAACGGGATTGACGTATGACATCGCCAACGATGATGACTTGAAGGCTCTGGCCACAGACCCCGAGTTTCAGAAAATTGCGCAGCAAATGAAAGACCGCTCTCGGCCGATCCAGAAGGCCGAAGCAGTTTGCACGCTCCCCCTCGCCGGTATCATGCCTGAAGACATTGCCTTCGAGAACTCCTCCGGCACGTTCGTAGTTTCCAGTATTCAAAACCACACTTTGTACCGTGTGTCGCTGCCTAAGTCCGGAGAAAAAGAATGCGGCATCGAAGAAATACCGCTGGAAGATTCCGCGAAGCGCTGGCCCATACTCGCAGTTTCCGCTGATCCAAAACGACACTTGCTCTGGACCACACCGTCGGCCATGCCCGATTTTGTCGGCGTACAGAAAGAGGATGAAGGAAAGGCCAGTCTGCTGGCCGTGAATGGAACAAACGGAAAGATTGTCCAGCGCTTTGACTTGAGTAGTCACGGGCCGGCTGTGCTGGGAGACATGTCAGTCACGCCGGATGGAACAGTCTATGTAAGCGACAGCATTGGTGGCGGCGTATACCGCGTTCAGGGGGATTTAAGCACGGCAAAGCTGGAAGAGATTGCCGGCGGCTTCCTCTCGCCGCAAACTCCCGCGCTCGCACGCGATGGCAAGCGGCTGTTCGTCGCAGACTATCCGCTGGGAATCGCGGTTGTTGACTTGCGCGGAAAACCAACGGACAAACTTGAGTACTTACCGCATCCGGAGAATATCGCTGTCACCGGACTCGACGGCCTTCTTCTCGACGGAAACTCCCTGATTGGAATCCAAAATGGCACCGAACCAGCGCGGATTATGCGATATCGCATGGACCCGGCACAAACGAAGATCGTGTCCGCGGAAGTCATCGAGCAATCCACCGAGCGATTGGGCGACCCCACGCACGCCGTTGCTGCCAACGGAATGATTTACGTCAGCGCCAACGTCGGCTGGAACAAAGTCGACGACCACGGAAAGCTGAAGCTCGGCGAGCAATTCACGGCGCCGTTGCTGCTGCGATTCCCTGCGGAAGTCAGGACCAACTCACAGTGAACGCAAAGCCGCGGCCACGGGTTGCCGCGCAGCACGAATTGCGGTTAATAGTTAGTAGAAAACAAGCACATCAGTGAAGACATTCGGGTCGAGGGTTACGAAGCCAGCAAAGGGTCCAACTTAAGAAGAAGGATTCTAGATCGAAGACTTTCTAAAGGTGATGAGACTGCCGGCAGTGAGCATGGCTCTATCTATAGTATTAATATTTGCGCTCGCGTTCCCAACGGCGGCGCAGACGGTGGAGGCGCCAGCGAGTCTTCCTCCCGGTGTGGCATTTGACCACATTCCCTGCGGTCTTGACCCCAGCCAGAGCTACGCTATTTATCTTCCGTCCACCTACACTCCTCTGAAACGGTGGCCCATCATCTACGCCTTCGATCCGGAGGCGAGGGGACGAGTTCCGGTTGACCTCTATAAAGAGGTTGCGGAGAAATATGGCTACATCATTGCCGGTTCCAACAACTCGAGGAATTTCTCGGCGACGGAATCGTCCAAAGGTGCAACGGCCATGTGGGCGGATACTCACATCCGGCTATCGCTGGACGAACGGCGCACGTATACGACCGGCTTTTCGGGCGGAGCGCGGATGGCTGGGCTGGTCGCATCAGAGTGCCGACAATCCCAAATCGCAGGCGTTATCGCTCATGGAGCAGGTTATCCGAGCAACCGCAGGCTATCGGAGAAAGACCAAATATCTTATTTTCTAGCGGTGGGAGATCGGGATTTTAATTGGCCGGAGATCATCGGCATCCGGCGCGAACGGGAGGATCTTGGAATGCCCTATCGGGTCCGAGTATTTCAAGGTGGCCACCGGTGGGCGCCACCAGAGGTTTTCGAGGACGCTATCGAATGGATGCAACTGAAGGCAATGCAGAGTGGAAGCTTGGCGCATGATGGTCAATTCCTCGTATCCCTCTACCGCAGGCGAGAAACAGAAGCAAGCGACGCTGAGAAGCGAGGAGATGCGATCGCCGAGCTCAATGCGTATCACTCACTGGTCTTTGATTTCGGCAGCCTGGAAGATGTATCCGAATATGAAAAGAAGCTCACCGCTTTGAAGCGTTCTCCGGGTCTGAAAGAGGCGCTCAAGAAGGAGCAAGGGCAGATCGCGGCTCAGGCAGAGCTGACTGGCGAGGTTGCGTCGAAGTTAAACGCGCTGGCGGATATTGAGAACGATGAACAACGAAGCACGCTGAGCGCGGCGGTTTCCGAACAGATGCGGCGCCTCAAGGATTATGGTGCTCACTCCAAGCCGGAAGCGCAGCGATTGGTTTTCTTGCGGGCGTATAGCGCACTCTGGGTTCACGGAATCGAAGCCGGGCAGGCCGAATTCGAGTCCCGACACTTTGAGCGTGCGGAGTTGTACTTTCGACTGATGGGTGAAATCGATGACGACCCCTGGCCCGCCTTGCTGCTCGCCGAGACCAGAACGGCAATGGGAAAGAAGAAGCAGGCCCTTAAGGACATACGCGAGGCGATAAGACGAGGTCTCAAGAATCCACAGATACTGGAAGAAGACCCCAATCTGCGACCGCTCGATGCTGACCCGGAATTCAAGAAACTCTTAGTCGAATTGAAAGGTAAGTAGCCCAGCCTGCACCTGCAATTCGACCGCCGATCACGCGTGGGCGACCCGACAGAGCGATGTCCCGACGATAACAAACCAAACCACCTGACCAACGATCGCCGCCCCAAATAGATGTTGGTGGATGTCGAGTTGGCCGGAAAGCTGTGCGATGACGGTGGCCGCTCCCAAGACACAGCCGTAGACTCCCACTGCGCGACCTAGCGCAGCGCTTCGCAAGATCGACGCCGACCAGAGCACGATTGCCACTGAGGAAGCCACCAGGAATACGCGCATGAAAGCCTGATCCATGAGGCTATTGTGGTTGAACGCGATCCGCCATCCCTGGCCTGCTGTCCCTGTTGCATTCACGATCCCGTGCGCCAGGCCCGGCGTGACCAACCCGTCTATCACCACGGCATTCATCATCGCCATCAGTGCGAAGGCATAGGTCACGAGCGCGGCACGGGCCGTCCACTGGACGTCGAGGCGCCGCGACAAGCCCCACGCGCCAAACAACCAGACCGGTAAACAGGCCAGCGCCAGCGAGTGTACCGCGATTAACTTGCGCGCCGCCGACGCGAATGTTTCCGCTGCGAACAGATCTCGCCCCGACGGGTGCAGCCCGAGAGCTAAAATGACACCGGCCGACCCTGCGATCAACGCCAGGCCGGTTATGCGATCATCTGTCATGCATCGCACTGTAGACAGGAACACTGGAGCCGTCAACGTGCGTGCGAAGAAAATGCCCAGAAGCTGAACAGAGAGGCACCTTATGTCCAGAAAAGCGCCCAAGAAAGCACCGGCGTCCCGGCCAAAGGCGGCGTCCCGCAGAATCGATCGGCGTGTTCGACGCACACGCGATGTGCTGGGCGATGCCCTCATCGGCCTAATGCATGAGAAGCCATTCGAGGCCATCACGGTGCAGCAGGTGATTGATCGCGCCGACGTTGGCCGTTCGACCTTCTATACCCATTATCGAGGCAAGGACGATCTGTTTTTGAGCGATGTCGAAGACTTCTTCGAGGGTATGGCCACCCTGCTCGCGCGGCGGGGCGATACCTCCAATCGCGTTGCTCCCGTGCGCGAGCTATTCGCCCACGTCGCCGAGGCGCGCGAGCTTTATGGCACGCTGATCGCGGCGGGCAAGATCAACGATGTCATGGAACTCGGTCAGGGGCACTTCGCCCGAGCGATTGAGCAACGGCTCGCCCGGTTGTTGCCGGTTCCAGAGAAAGGGTCGATGCCTCGCGCCGCGACGGCGCACGCGCTCGCGGGCGCCATGCTTTCACTGATGTCGTGGTGGATCGATCACGAGATGACCGGCTCGCCCGCGCAGATGGACGACCTTTACCACAAGATGGTCTGGTCCGGCGTTACTGTCCCGAATAGCAGGCCATGAAATGAACTAAGGTGCCGATACCCAATGAAGCGGTTCCGGCAGCGCGAAAGGAGGGACACTCTCTCTGGGCAGACCCACGATATCTAATGTAAAGTCGCCGATCGTTGTTCCAGAGTTCGACGTTGGAGGCATCGATGGACAGACGGGAAGCGATCCGTGGCTTGGGAGCGTTAGCATTTGGAGTGGCGACGCAGCGCGCTGTACCGGCTGGTTCGAGCACTTCGCCGGGTGGCCCAGCAACCGTCCAGTCCACAACCCAGCCGCTGCCATCGATCGTAGCCGGGGTGCGCCTGGTGGATTCCAGGATCGCGACGCAGGCGACTGAACTTAGCCGCACTGTGTCTCCCCCATATCTGTTCAACCACGCAGTCCGGACGTTTCTCTTTGCCTCGCTGACCGGACGGGCGCTGGGACAGAAATTCGACGAGGAGGTTCTCTACCTCGCCTGCATCCTGCATGACTTGGGTTTGACGCAGCGCTTCGAAGGCGACACGCCTTTTGAGATCCAAGGGGCGGAAGCCGCCAAGCACTTTCTGGGAGAGCACGCATATGCAAAAGAGAAAATTGAAGTCGTGTGGGACGGAATCGCCATGCACCCTTCCGCGATCGGACAGTACAAGCAACCCGAGATCGCGTTAGTTGGCCAGGGGGCGGCAGCTGATGTCATCGAACCAGACTTTTCACAGGTCCAGAAGAGCAATGTCGAGGAGATCGTGAAAGCGTTTCCCAGACTAAAATTCAAAGAAGCATTCGTGAAAACCTGCGCAGACGTGGTGCGTAAGCATCCCCGAGGAGCGTCCTATTCATTCATGCGGGATATTCGCGACCGCTATGCACCCGAATTTCATCCCAGGAATTTCTGCGATCGGGTGGAGCAGGCTCCATTCCAGGAATAACTCAGCAATCCCCCAGCCCATTATTTGTGGTAAATCAGGGGTCGGGATTGCGCCGGTTTCACGGTCAGGTTCGAGAAATATCCATCGGTGGTTACGTGTGACCACAGGGCGATCTGGCCGTGAGTGTTTCCGAGTTTCAAGTCTTTCACGATGAGACAGGGCTGGTCGGAGCCATTGACGTAGAGTTGCGCCGTGGTTCCGGAAACCACGATTTTCATCTTGGTCCAGGCACCCTCCTCCAAATCCGCGTACGCCTCGTATACGCTGGGGTTCTCTTTCCTGAGACGATGCCAGGGAAAATCCGGCATCGACTCGTACTGGACGGAATGGTTACGGCGAAGTTGATCATCAGCGCGTCCGTTCGTCGGTCGCAGATAGAAGTTTTCTCCTCGTGCACCACGATCCTGTGCGCGGAACATGACGCCGATGAAGCCCCGCGAATCGGCCGGCGCGCCGACGCGGCGCGCCGGCGACCTCCACTCCAATCGTGCCATCGGCGAAATCCGTGCCGGTCACAATCGCCAACGTGGCTTCATCGGCTCCCTCATGATCCGGCAGAGGGTTCAGGTGCAATGCGCGGCGTCCGCGATACGTTGTGATCTCGGCTCGCCCGTTGACAACTTCGAGACCATCCAGAGCGTCCAGCCGGATGGTCGCCACCGGGAGAGTTTTCGTTTGCAGAAACGACCCGACGACGCTCACGAATCCAAATGCGCAAATAAATACCAGGAGTTTTCTTTCAAGCGACTCCCACCAAACGTACCTATGCCGGAGCTCATCTAGTCTCGACTTGGTAGTCGTTGCCAGTCTTGTCATCGCAGGTCGCACAGGCGAAGATCGTGAGTTCATGCGCTTAGGAAAACGGTAGCTCCTCAAGCGGGGATGCCTCCCGCCCAAACGAAAAAGTTCTTATCGATACAACATTAGACGGGCGGCCCGGCCAGTGATTATCAGGTGGGATATCTTGCACACACAAGAGGATGGAACTCCGTGAACCAAGGACGAAAGGGAGGCGAATGTCTGGTCGCGAGCCTGTTGTTTCGAAAGTAGCGTGAAATCATCGGAAAGAATCTAGAAGGTGAATAGGGCTGAAAACTGCAATACGCGGGGAAGCCCGTTTGGACTGATTTCCTGCAGGGCTCCGAAATTGCCAGGGCCCGAATTGGGCACGAGATAGCAGGTCTGGTTTTGCGTTACGTCGTCACCGTAGGTGCTTCCGATGGGGTTGTATTGCAATTGGTTGATACCGTTGCCGTTCTGCACGTATGTGGTTGGCGTGGTTGAACAAATTGAACGCTTGCGCTTGAAATTCCAGTTCCTTGCCTTCCCTGACTTCAAAACTGCGTGCCAGTCCAACGTCGATCCTCTCCAGCCAGGGACCATAAAAAGAATTTAGGCCGATGCCCGGCGTGGGGCCAGCGCCATTGATCCCCCCGCGGTGTTCGCAATGTCCTGGTTAAAGGCGGTGTCGTTCAGATTGTCATCGCCGGTGTTGCAGCGCGCGGGGCTCATCAAGGACGCGTATGGACGGCCGGAAAACAACTCCTTGACGCTGCTCAACCTCCAATTCGAGAGGAACGCCCGCCCGGTTCCCGAACTGGTCAGCCTCTCTAGCCTGGGCTGGTAGGCACCGGCAAAGGTGAGTCCGTGCCGCGGGTCGAGTAGCGAGGGAGCATGGGTATTGCTGAAATCAAGCTGATTGTTGACGTCCATCCCGTCGAGCATGATGCTCTTGGCGAACGTGTAAGCAAATTGCAGCGAAAAGGTAGAGAAAACAACGATCGGGCCACCCGACAGCGCACGGGGCCATTATAAGGTTGGAATCGGTGTTGTAAACGCGTTTACTAACTGAGAAATTGCGTGCCCGTCCCCGTGCCGTTAATACCGAACCAGACCGAACTACCCGCGATAGATGCCATCTGCCGCTGGCTAACTACATGAAACTACGTTGGTGCGGGGATTCGAGTCCTACCTGAGGAGCCATTCTTTCAATGGCTTACCGCCGCTGGAATCACTTTGGAATCAGGATTGAGCGCCAGTGCAGCGACTTTCGAGCCTGCACGCTCCATCTCGTCGGTTACAACGTCCCCGTAAATGTTGAGCGTGGTTTGAATGTCACTGTGCCGCATTAGTTTCTGTTGCACGGTGATTGCAGTTCCCACGCTGTCAAGCCATGAGCGATAGCTATGCCTGAAAGTGTGGGTCCCCATTCGGCCTAGCCCCGCCCGTCCCGTTGCCGTTTGCAGTGCCCGCCAATACCCGGCGTAGGAATATGGCAAGCGCCCAAGTTTAACCGGCGAAGGAAACAGCCAATCACTGGCATCTCGAAACTGCGTGACTTGTTTCCATGCCGCTAGGACCTGGAGTAGTTGAGCGTCAAGGGTCATCGTCTTGCGGGAGCCCTCAGTCTTCACGGAATCGAGATGCTGATTCACAATCCCGTGCTCAACGGTGATGCTTTGCATCGCCGTCTGTCTAGCTCAGCCAGAAGATATCCACTTACGAATCCTCCCCAACCTCCTTGGCTTTCTTGTAACGTTTCCTTCTCTCGCTTCACTACTGTATAGCCAGGGTCGCGAGCTTTCGCTCTTCCCGCAGTAGTTTTCGTGGCCCCGCAGGCTGCCTGGAACAAATTTTGCCAAGGAGGCCAACGGATGAACGGTCTTCGGATTTCTTGTTGTCTTGCGCTCGTGCTCGCACTGAGCGCCTGTTGCAATCCGCCCAATTCTGCCTTGTTGAGCGTCCCCATCACCGCTCAAGAGCAATCGAACTGGTGCTGGGCCGCCAGCGGTAAAATGGTGATGAATTTCGTACACCCCGCGTCCAACGTCACTGAATGCGACGAAGCCAATAAGGAATTCTCGCAATCGACCTGCTGCACTAACGGCTCCTCCTCGCAATGCAATAACGGAGGCTGGCCGGAGCTCGATAAGTACGGCTTCACTTTCAACACTACCTCCGATGCTCCTCTTCTTTTTCTTGCGATTCAAAGCCAGATCTCTTGCAGCGGGAAGCCGTTCGCGTTCTCGTGGCACTGGTCCGGCGGTGGCGGACACATGATGGTCGCGGTCGGGTATTCCATCGTCGACTCGGTGAATTACGTCACGGTCAACGATCCCCTGCCCGTCGGCGTCGGCAGCCAGTGGATCAACACGTACGACTACTACGTCGCCGCCAGCGGTCACACGCACTGGAATGACTACTACAACATCAGCTACACGGGAGGAAATTGACATGCGATGCGCATCGACTTTCGCTGCGATTCTCGCCTTCGTTTTTCTTGCCGCTTGCGCGCCGCAGCAGCCCGCACGTCCGCCGCAAAGTGCATCCTCCGGAGAGGCCGCATCCAGCGGCCTCGCGACGCTGCGCAAGCTCGTCAACGCCAACAACTATCGCTCGATGGGCTTTGAATCTCAGGACGAGGTCAATTCCGGGTCGCTCGGCGACCCGCTGCACGTTTTCCTGGTTCGCCTCGACCTGCTCCGCCAATTCCAACCCGGTGGCGATTCCGAAAAGTTACTCAGTGACATCAACGAGGAACTCTATCCCGTGCTCGTCAACGGTGCGCCGCGCTCTGCGGTGCTTGTCGAAAAACAGGGCGAACAATGGTCTCCGGTCAGCTATGGTGGCGCCAACCTGGTGAAAGCGCTCGCACAGCGCCGAGCGGGAAACTCAGCTATGGCGAAAGCTGCGGCACCCACGTATTTCGAAGTTCACGTCGCCGCGCTGAATATGTATTTCCTAGGCTATCGGCAGGAAACCAAGTTCATGCTTATTCCACTGGTCGATGACCCGAAATACAAGTTCGCTGCCGGTACTCCGGTCCCCGCCGCAGACGCGTTCGCGGCACTCGTCCCGGCGGCCAAGGCCGTGCCCATGGATAAGCCCTTGTAAATTCGCATCGAGTTGAGGTCAAGTTCTGAGTACTCGGCAAAACGGAAGCTATCCAGAAACGGGCGAGGAAGTTGGCCGATTGGTATCGAGAAGTCGGCTTCGAGGAGATCGCCATTGATCCATCACGGCAACCGAGATGCTGGCCTGATGAACGTCCATGCCGATATACTTTTCTTGACTCATAGAGGCGCTCCTTTTCACTAGGTTGGTGGTGCGAACAATCACAACCTACCGCAAAAGTGGGCGCCTTTTTATATTGCGTGTAATGGCACTAAAGCCGCAGAGTCCCGCTAGGGAGGAAACCCTCGTGGGAATCCGCCGCAAACCCCGTCCATCTGCCTAGAACTCGTACCGCAACTCAAACTGCATAACGCGCGGCTGTGTCAGCAGGCTCGTGTAGGCTCCGAAATTCGTCGACTGCTGCGCCAGCGACGTCAGCAACGCTGACGATCCCACCGACTGAGCATTGAAGCGCGTGAGGTTCGGCACGTTAAAAACATCCCACCGGAATTGCACGCTGTGAGTTTCCCGATAGGGCATCTTCCAGTTCTTATATAGACTCATATCCAACTCGGCGTAACCGTTCCCGCGCAGCACGTTGCGCGAGCCCACCTGGCCCGGAAGGGGCAATGTGAAGTCCTGCTGCGCCACCGCCGGATCCGCAAAAAGGTCGACGCGGGCTTGTCCCTGGTAGGTGGTCTTGTAGGTGCCGGTCTTGGGTTTCGCCGTCATCTGCGCGACCCCGGTCAGGAACCAGTCCGTCGGCCAGCGTTGGCCACCGTCAATGCTGAACGGGAATCCGCTGGTCCATCGAGCCACTCCCGAGGTCTGCCAGCCTCCGATGACGGCGTCCAACACTCCATGGGCGCTGCCAGCCAGTGCCCGGCCTCTGCCAATCGGCAGTTCCGCAACCCAGTTGAGGTTGAACTGGTGGGTCGTATCAAAGTCGGAGACCGCTCGGGCCAGATTCGGAGAAAAGGCATTGGCCAGGCGCGTTCCAACCAGGCCGACGTTCGTGTAGCCATATACCGAGAATCCGACACGCGACGCCGCCGACGTGACGTCAATCGACTTCGACCAGGTGTAGTTGAAGTCAAACTGAACTCCGTGGCTCACCTGCTTCCTCAAGTTCAT